>ERZ1370068.9416-contig-8198_pt1 | contig 25007 bp, 26 predicted proteins | sample MGYA00561227_ERZ1370068 | MGnify/ENA primary metagenome ERZ1370068 (study PRJEB38410, sample SAMEA6850437) | metagenome | study: Metagenomic assessment of the ecological functions of the soil: analysis of the soil microbiota associated with the...
GGTATTACTTCGTTCAGTTACGTATTGCTCGCAGGCTGGCTCGCCGCGCGCGCGGCGAGGAAGGAACCCGCACGATGCGACATCGGATCCTGGTCTTCCTGATCCTCGCCGCGGCCGTCGGGGCGCGCGCCTCGTCGCCGAAGATCTGGATCACCGATCTCGGACGTATGGACTTTTCTGGCCGGCACCACGCGTGGGCGTGTCCGCCCTTCCGGGAAGGCGCGCTCGCTCACGCGGGCGTCGGAAGAGGTGGAAGGGCTCGCGGCCACAGAAGATCTCTTCGCGGTCGCCGCCGAGAAAGTCGGGCGTCTCGCTGCTCTTCTTCGGCACCGGCGACGAGGGAGATCTATCGCGCCAGAGCCGGGAAGGGGGGGCGAAGCTCCTGCTCGCGCTTCCGGAGAGCGAGGTGACCGCGCTCGCGACCGGCCCCGGACGGTGCCGTGCGCTGTACGCGGGACGTCTCCCCGCGGCAAGGTTGTACCGGATCGGTAAGGGCAAGGCGCTCGTGCTCTTCACGAGCTGAAGGCCAGAACACATCTGGTCGCTCGCCTTCGGCGATCACGCCAGCCGACACGCTCTTCGTGGGCACCGGCATCCCGGGCCGGATCTTCCGGGGTGACCGCTCCGGGTCGGAAGGCACAGTGTTCCTCGAGGCGGCCGACGAGCACGTCCGTTGCCTCTATCGGGACTCGCGCGGCTGGCTGTGTGGGCCGGGGACGTCGGGCGGGTGGTTGCTCCTGCGCGCGTGGCGCGGGACGGCACGGCGCGAACGATCACTACGACTCGCAGCCAAGGCCGAGATCTCGGCACTCGCGGGAGTGTCCTCGGACGGCGAGATCTGGGCGGCGGCCGTCTCGACCCGGACCGGCGGGGGCGCCGCCCGCCGGCCGCGCCCCGGCGCCGCCCCGCCCGCGAAGGAAAAGAAGACGCCGAGCCCGGTCTCGGCGCCCGGCTGGCGGCGAGGGGGACGCGACCGTGACCGTGACGGCGACGACCTCCCTGGTCCCGCCCACGACTCCGACGCCGGGGCCCAAAGGGAGGGGAGTCGTCCGAGCTGGTGGGAAGTCCTTTTCGGACGACTCTGATCGTGCCCTTCTGGAAATCCGACGACGAGCTCGTCTTTACTCGTGCCGTTGGGCGACGAGAGCGCCCGAAGCGGGAATTCTCGCGTCGCGACGGGCCCGCACGGAAAGGTGGCTATCTCGTGCGAAAAGGAAACCGCGTCGCTCGCGTGCCACGGTCGACGAAGCAGCGTGGTGCTTGCGCCTCCAGCGAGCGTTCTCGTGACCGATTCCCCCCGCCGCGGGACCAACGCCGGCGCCTTCCGGCCCGCGAAGGCGAATACTTCTCGACGATCAAGGACGCCGGGCGCATGTCGCGCTTCGAGGCTACCGGTAGGCGTCATTCCGCGGGCACGGGCGATCGCTCGCTCTCGCGTTCCGGAGCGGGAACTCGAGCTTTCGGACTCTCCTGGAGCGCCTGGACGGCTCCCGCCCCGGCGTCGGACTCCGGAAAGATCTTTGGCGCCGCCCCGGGCGGTTCCTGCAGTGGAAGGCGTCGTTCCGGGCGGAGGGCTGACATTCCCCGCGTCTGACCCGCGTCGAGTGCGCGTACCAGAACGGAAACGCCCAGCCCCGGATCGAGTCAATTCGCCGTGGGTTCGACCGGGCTGACGCCTCGGCGCTGGCGCTCCGTCGACCGACGAGGGGGCCCCGAGGGCGTCTTCGGTTCGGCCGACGAAAAGGCTGCGCGCCGCCGCGCTCCGAGGGGCGCGGCTATCTCGCGGTCACGTGGAAGGCCGCGGATCCCGACGGCGACGAGCTCGTCGCCGACATCGGAATTCCGGCCCGCCGAGAACGCGGGATCGTGGATCCCGGTGCGTCGTGGCGTCCACGGCAACTCCTTCGGCTTCCGATTCTCGCGGCTGCTTCCGGACGGCCGCTACCTTTTACGTGTCGCCGTTTCCGACCGGACGGTGAATCCCGGACGATTCCCGGAAGCGACTCGGCCGAAGTCGGACCCGGTCCTGATCGACGATGCCTCCCGTCATCGCCCTGGTCTCCTCGGGGCGGGAGAAGAGGAGGCAGTCGCTATCCGGCTGTGAAGGTGGCCGACGCGCTTTTTCGCCCTCTCCGCCGCCAGGCTGGGTAGGCCAGCGCCGGCCCGTGGCAGACGGGCGACGGCCGATTCGACGGCATGACGGACTCGCGCGAGGAGTCGTATACAATTTCGCTTCCGACGGTGAGTCGCGGCGCCTACGTGCTGGTCCGGGCCAGGTCGACAACGGCTGAGAACTCGTCCTCCCCTCTCAGATCGCCGCCCCGTAACGTCCCCGTCGCGAGGAGGTAGCTGGCTGTCCGAACGATTTCCGGCCGGCTCCGGCCTCCGGGGGCGGCCCTCGCCGCGCTGCTCCTCGCCGGCGCTTCGTGCTCGCGGCCTCCGTCGGCGCCCGCGCCGTCCCGCCCCGATCGGGTATCTCGACGAGAGCGCGCATGGGCCTGCCCGTGACGGAGAGCACCCTCTACCACCGGCGGCTGGAAGGGGAACCCTCGACTCCCGAATCCCCTCCTTCAGACCGACGACTACGGCGCCTTCGTCATTTCGGACGTGGCGCGTTGAACCCTCGTCGATCTCGACCGGAAGCCTCGACCCGGTCCCGGCATGCTGGCGGAGAGCCGGGAGATTTCTCCGGATGCCCTGACCTTCACGTTCCACCTGCGCCCCGACGCGCTCTGGGAGGACGGTACGCCGGTCACATTCCGCCGACGCGGTCTTCACTCGCGAACCGTCACCGATATCCGAAGGTGCCCGCGCTCCTCTTCTCTTCGCCGCTCGACGGATTCGCCGGGGTGGAAGCGATCGACGCGAGGATATTCCGGGTCCGGTTCTCGAAGCCAGTACGCTTTCGTCTGCTCGCCTTCAACATGCCCGCTCGTGTCGGCCGCCCGCAACGCGCGGGCGCGATTTCCTGGCCTCTCCCGGCGATCGCGCGCCGTTCTCGGGCTGGCCCAGTGTCGCCTCGCGCGCTGGAAGACCTCCGAGTCGATCGGTGGAGCCTCGTCCCGGAACTCCCAGGTACACAGGGCGGCGCGCCCGCTTCGACCGCGTCGTCTTCCGCATCCTCCCGGATGCCGTGCAGGCGTACCGGGCAGCGGCTCGAGCGAGGGGACATCGACGAGATGCTTGACCTCTCGACCGAGCAACGGAAGTGGCCGCGGGCGCCGATGAGCGCTTCGAGCGCTGCTGCCGAACGACGCTGTTCTACGGCCTCTCCTAACGCCTACGTCGGTTACAACAACAAGCCGCCGCTCTTCGCCGACGCGGAGACGCGCCGCGCGATGACGATGCTGCTCGATCGCCGCCGTCTCGTTCGCGATCCTCTTCGGTGCCGGGACGGCGCGCATCCTTTCCGGGCCGTGGGCGGCGGATTCCGTCGCGTACGATCCCACGCGGGCAGGTCGCCCCTGATCCGTTCGATCCGACACAAGGCGAGCACGATGCTCGCCCACGCCGGCTGGAAGGATGCCGCGGCGGCGACGGCGTGCTACCGAAGGCGAGCCGTGGACGCCAGCTCGAGTTCGACCTGCTCTACGCGAGCGGAAGTACGAGCGCTCGGCAGGTGCGCGAGGTGTTCAAGAGCGACCTGGAGAAGGCGGGAATCCTTCCGCCACCCGCGCGCGCGGAGTGGGCCGCCTTCACCAAGCGCGTGGACGCGGGCGATTTCGAGGCGGTCGCACTCCTCCTGGTCCGGCGACCCGAACCCCGACCTGTACGGCTGCCTGGGCGTCGAGCGGGGACCGCCCCAGCGGTCTCAACAGCCTCTCGTGCTCGAACCCGGAAGTGGACCGGCTGCTCGCCGCCGTGCGGACGGAGTCTCGATCCGGCCCGCCGGCTCCCGCTCTTCCACCGCATCCATCGGCTGATTCACGACGACGCGCCGGCGACGTTCGCCGCTCCTCAGGGCGCCCAGAAGTACGCCCTGTCCCGGTCGATCCGGCGGCGCTCGTGCACGACTCCGATCGGCGCGCTTCAGTTCTCGCCCGACTCGCTGGGCTGGTGGCGCCGGGAACCGGCGCGATGACCGGTACCTCGTCCGCCGGGGCTCCTCGCCATCCCGACGCTCGCGGGCATCATCCTCGCGTATTTCTGCTGATGCGAATCGCCCCGGGCGATCCGGCGAGCGCCCGCCGGACGCGTCGCGGGCCGCCGCGTTCCGCGGGCGTCGGCGCCGGCCCTGCGGCGCCTGTACGGCCTCGATCAGCCCGCCTACGTTCAGATCGGCCGCTGGTTCTCGCGGGCGGCGCACCTGGATTTCGGCGAGTCCTTCCAGGACCACCGCCCGGTGATGCGGCGCATCGCGAAAGCGCTCCCACGCGCTTGCGTTGAACGTCCTGGCTTTCCTGCTGACCGTCTCCATCGCGGTGCCGCTCGGCGTGGCGCAGGCGCGGCGCGCCGGATCCTTCTTCGACCGGTCGATCGGCCGTTTCTCTTCCTTCTCTACTCGATGCCCTCCTTCCTGGGTGGCGATGCTCCTCTTGACGCTCTTCTCCGTGCGTCTCGAATGGCCTGCCGCTCTTCGGACGCCTCTCCGATCGTCCCCGGCGACGGCGGGCGGCGTGCTTCTCGACCGCCTCGCGCACCTGGCGCTCCCGCTCGCCTGCCTCACGTACGGCTCGCTCGCGTTCTGACGCGACTGGTGCGGTCGAGCGTCACCGAGGAGCTGGGCCAGAATTGCTACGGTGCTCGCGGCGCGCGCCCGGGGGCATCGGACTCGCAGGCGCTCTGGTCGCACGCGTTCCGAAACGCCCTCCTGCCGCTCATCACGATGCTCGGTCTCATTCTCCCGTCTCTCCTTTCGGGATCCGTGATCGTCGAGCAGATCTTGCGCCTGGCCGGGACTCGGCCGGCTCTACTTCGAGGCGGTGCTCGCGCGCGACTACCCGCTGATCCAGGTTGTCCTTCGTGACCGCGCTCGCCACCCTCGCCGCGACCCTCGCCGCTGACCTCCTCTATGCGGCAGCGGATCCGCGGGTGCGCTATGCGTGAGGGGCGCGCGGGGATCGCGGGCCTTCTGCTCTTTGCCGCCGTCGCCGTGCGTCGCCGCTGCTCGTGACTGACCGGCCCCTGGTTGCGCGCGACGGAAAAACGTGGAGATTCCGGCGGTGGCCGGCTACTCGCTCGCCGGATCGAGCGGGAAGGCGTGGACGGGGCGGCCGGTGCTGCGGGCTCCCGTTCCGTACTCCCGTACGGCATCGCCCTCTCCGAGCGGCTCGAAGGCCCCTCGTCCCGGCACTGGGTCGGGACGGACGACCTGGGCCGCGACGTTCTCGCGCGGCTGATCGCCGCCACACCGGTGTCGCTCCGCGATCGGGCTGGTCGCGTCGTCCCTCCTCGATGGTGCTGGGCCTGGCGATCGGAGGAGCCGCGGGCGCGGCGGGCGGCGCGGTCGATCTCGTCCTCTCGCGCGTGATGGAGGTCGTCCTCTGCTTCCCGACCCTGTTCTTCGTCCTCGCGCTCGTCGCGATCCTCGAGCCGATCCGTTTCGACGATCGTCCTGGCGATCGCGCTGACTTCCTGGCCCAATGAGGCGCGGTATGCGCGCCGAGATCCTGAAGACGAAGAGGCTCGATTTCGTGCGCCGCCTCCCGGGCCGCGGGGGCGGGACCGTTCCGGATCGCCTGGCGTCATCTCCTGCCCGCCGCGATGCCACCGGTCCTCGTCTCCGCGACCTTCGGGGTGGCCTCGGCGATCCTCGCGGAATCGGCCCTGTCGTTCCTCGGCATCGGCGTGCCGCCGCCGCAACCCTCCTGGGGAGGCCTGCTCGCGCTCTCCGGAGTCGTACGGGGACCGGGCGTGGTGGCTTGCGGTATTCCGGGCCTGGCGATCTTCGGGGCCGTCGCGGCCTACAATCTCGTGGGCGAAAGCGTGGCGCCGGCGCCTCGGGGGCCCGCTGAGCTCGACTGCCCGCGGGACCGTTCCGGCGGCACGGGCCGGCAACCTGCGAGCGCGGCGGCACGGCGGAGAGAATCGCGTTCCATCCGGGCTCGTTCGACCCGATCACGAGCACGGGCACCTGGACATCATCGAGAGGGCGCGCGGCCTGCGACCGGGCCGATCCTGGCGGTGCTCGTCAATACCGAGAAGCAGCCGCTCTTCTCGGTCGAGGGCGCACGTCGCTCATCGGCGAGAACGTCGCGTGACGGGAAACGGCGCGCGGGTCGAAGTGCGCGAGTTCTCGGGACTCCTCGTCGCGTTCGCGCAGAGCGCCGGCGCGCATGATCGTGCGCGGCCTGCGGGCGATGTCCGATTTCGAATACGAGTTTCAGATGGCCCTGATGAATCGCCGCCTGGCGCCCGCGTCGAGACCGTCTTCCTGATGGCCAAGGAGGAGTATTCGTACGTGTCGTCGCGTCTCGTCAAGGAAGTCGCGCGGCTCGGCGGCGACGTGTCCGCGCTCACGCCTCCCGGAGTCGCGAAGGCGCTGCGCGCCGCATTTTCCGGATCGCCCGGAGTAGAGCCGCGGGAGGCGGCCGGCCGCGCCGCCCGGAGCAATCGAGGCCTTCCGGACGGGACGAGCTCCGGGAACCTCAGGGCCGGGCGATCTCGGAGTCGCGCCGACGAATCTCGAAGGCGGCATGGATCCCTTCCGGAATGCGAATCGGCCTTCCCGTCCCGTCGACGAAAAGCGTGCCGTGTCGATCCCTCGGCCAGCGGCGTGCCGTCGTCGCCTCGGACGATCTCGTAGAAGAACGAGAGACCGCGGCTTCCGACGTCGCCCATCCGTGTCCGGATGGTCACCTCGTCGTCGTAGCTCGCGGAACGGCCGTATCGGCAGTCGACGCCGGTGACGAGGATCAGGACCCCCTGCTCTTCCATTTCGCGATACGGGAAGCCGGCCGCGCGGCAGAACTCGGTGCGTCCGATCTCGAACCAGACGATGTAGTTGGCGTGGTAGACGATTCTCATCGGTCCGTCTCGAATAGGCGCACACGCAGCGAGTGCTCGACCGGACCGCTCGTAGATGTGGTGTTTTTCTTTCACGCCGCCGATTCTACGGCACGCGGCTCGCGGCCTCTCGCGGGTAAGGTGACTGTTTTTATCGGGCTCGCTTCGCTCGCCGTCGGCACGACGTGCCGACGAGCCCCGTCCCAACCCGGGAGGCATCCCCGAACCCCCTCTGGGGAACGGGGAAGGACGGGGCAATTTCGGGCGAGGTACGCGCTTACTCCCTCTCCACCCGGAGAGGGCAGGAGGTGAGGTTTCAACGCGCTCGTCGCGGCGGTTTCGCCGCATAGCGCGCGATGGTCCAGAAGGATCTTGTAGCCGGCGCGGATCGTGCCCGTGAACGTCTCGCGATCTTCAGACGTACACCGACGCGCCGCCGATAGGAGACCGGGACCTCCGTTATCTTCAGCCCGAGGCGCGCCGCCTTGACCTGCATTTCGCACGTCCAGCCGAAGTTCGTGTCTTCCATCCCGATCGCCGCGAGCGCGTCCCAGCGGATGGCCCGGAAGGGCCCCAGATCCGTGTATTGTTGCCGGTAGATCCAACGCACGAGGTAGCGTCGCGAGCGCGTTCCCGACGCGCGCCTGGGGAAGAAGCGCGCCGCGGCTCCGGCCCGTCCGAGCACGCGGGGAACCGATGACCAGGTCCGCGCCCGCTTCGGATCGCGTCCGAGCAACAGTCCCGCTTCCTCGGGATGATCGGAATAGTCGCCGTCCAGGAAGAGACGCCGTCGGGCGGGGCCGCCGCGAGAGCGCGGCGATTCCGGCGAGACACGCACTGCCGTACCCCGCGGCGCGCGCTCGGCGACCACGCGAACCGGAAGTGTGGCGGCCGCGCGAGCCCGTTCCGTCGGAGGAGCCGTTGTCGACGACGACGATCTCCCCGATGCAGGGGTCCGCGCAGGTCGCCGACGACGAGCGGCAGCGATAGGCGCTCGTTGAAGACCGGGATGATCGTCGCAAATCGCACGCGGCGTACTTTACTTCGCCTGTCCCCGCGTTCCCCTCCCGACAGGATTCCCCCTCTCCACCTGAGAGGGGGCCCGGGCAAGTGATTTCGCCGATAATCGGACGTTCCCATGGGATCGCGACGATCTGCTCTCCCTGATCGAACGGCCGGGCGCCGCTCTCCTCGACGGCTGGAGCGACGCGGGCCGCTGGACGATCGCGCTTCCGGACCCGGCCGAGGAGGCAAGGTTCGAAGCAGGGGAGGACCGCCGCCTCGACGATTTCCTGGAGGCGGCGTCGCGTCCGGCGGCGATGCCGCGGCCGGCGACCTTCCTTCGCGCGCGGGTGGGTCGGCTTCCTTTCCTATGAGCTCGGCGCGGCATGGGAGGGGCTGTGCCTCGCCTCGAGCGGACGCCGGAGCCGCTCGCGCTCTTCTATCGGCACGCATCCGGCTGGGCGGTCGACCCGGCGGGGAATCCGTTCCGCTCGGGATGGCGAGGGAGTAGCGCCGTCCGCGTCGACGTTGCGAGCTTTCCGGATTCGACCGGGCGAAGGTCGTCGGGTCGCTCCCGGAGTCCGGGTACGACCGGGCTCACGATTCGATCCGCGCGGGCATCGGTCGCGGGAGACTTCTACCAGGTCAACTCACCCGATCGCTTTCGGGCCTCGATCGCCAGAGCGTCCTGATGCGCGGGCGCTGTACCGGGCGATGACGGCCCCGCTCCCGCCTCCCTATTCGCTCCTTCTTCGGAGTGAAAGCTTCGACGTCGTCTCGGCCTCCCCCGAGCTCTTTCTGCGGGCCGACTTTCGGACGGGCGAGGCCGAAATGCGCCCCATCAAGGGGACCGCGCCCCGAAAGAGCGATCCGGCGGAGGACGCCGCGAGTGCGCGCTGGCTGGAAGCCTCGGAGAAGGATCGCGCCGAGAACGTCATGATCGCCGATCTCTGCCGCAACGACCTCGGCCGCGTCTGTGTGCCGGGACGGTGGACGTCGCGGCGCTCTGCCGGATACAGCTCCCACCGCGTGCACCACCTGGAATCGATCCTGACCGGCAGGGTCGCTCCGGGCATTTCGGCGCGCGAGCTCCTGCGCGCGACGTTCCCGCCCGGCTCCGTCACCGGAGCCCCGAAGCGCGCCGCGGTCTCGACCATCCGGTCGCTCGGAGCCGGTTCCCGCGGCGTGTACGCGGGCGCGGCCGGCTATCTGGATTCCCGCGGAACGGCCGCCTTCAACGTGGCGATCCGCACGGCGGTCGTGACCGACCGGGAGATCCGATATCACGCAGGCGGCGGGATCACCCTGGGATTCGGTGGCGGCTCGCGAGCGTGAGGAGATCGGCTGGAAGGCGGGCGAGTTCTTCGAGCTGTTCGGAGGCGGCAGGTGAAGACGCGACCGTCACCCTTCCGATCGACGCCCCGGCGCTCGCCCGCGGCGTGGGCTTCTTTGAGACGGTCTGGGTCTGGGAGCGGAGGATGATCTTCTTCGACGCGCATTTCAGCGCGGCTGCGCACGTCGTGCGAGGCGCTGGATAGTCCCCGGGCCGCGTGCGTCGCGCGTGCAGGCCGCCGCGCGCGCGGCGCTGCGCGAGGCTTCGGCCGCCGGGGAGCACGGGATGCGCTGGTCGTATCTCGCCGTCGGGAAGGACCTCGATTCCCCGCGGGCCTGGCGCTTCTTCGCGATGATCTTCCCCGTTCCTACGGAGATCCTCCGGAAGCGGCGGGGCGTGAGGGCCGTCCTCCTTCCCGAGGATGGGAGCGCACCACCCCGCGCTGGAAGACGATCGACTACCGGGCCTCCATCGCGGGGGCCCGTCTCGCCGGCACCGCGCCGCCGAAGAGGGCGTGTTCGTCGACGAAAAGGAGCGCGTGCGGGAGGGAACGGCGAGCAACGTGTTCCTCCTCTCGGGGAGGCGAGCCGCCACGGCGCCGGTGTCGGCGGCGCTCCTTCCCGGGGTCGTCCGGTCGTGGGTGATCGAGAATGCTCCGCGCGTCGGGATGACCGTGACCGAGCGGTCGTTTTCCGCGGAACGGCTCCGTGACGGCGGCTTCTTCACGTCGAGCCTGACCGAATCGCGCCGATCGAGTCGCTCGGAGCGGAAAACGCTGCGCCCCGCCGTCTCACGAATTCCTCCTGCTGCAGGAGCTCTATGCCGCGGAAGTCAGGGCGATTCGATGAAGCGTGCGCTCCGGGCCGTGTTGCCTTCTTCTGTCTCGGCGGCGCGGCGGGCGCATCGCCGTGGCGCTCACCGTCACGCTCCTCGGCACAGGGAATCCCCATCCTCGTCGTCGCGCGGCGGCCCCGCGATCCTCGTCGAAGGAGGAGGCCGAGCCGTCCTGTTCGACGCCGGGCGTGGCGCTGAAGAGAAGCTCTTCGCGCGCGATCTGGCGATGAAGATCGACGCGCTCTTCCTCACTCCTTCCATTCGGACCACACCGTGGGAATTCCCGACGTCTGGCTGACCGGATGGATCTTCGGCCGCTCGACGCCGCTCCGGGTGTTCGGGCCGTCGGGAACCTCCGCTCTCTGCCGGGGCCTCGAGCGCGCGTACGCGTTCGACGTCCATGTCCCGTCAGGGACGTCGACGAAGGAAGCTTCCGCGCGCGGGGGTGGAGCTCGAGCCGCACGAGCTCGGCGACGGATCGGTCTTGGCGGAGGGCCATTGCGAATCACGGCATTTCTCGTGGACCGCGCGGCTCGTCCGTCCGGCCCTCGGTTACCGGGTCGACTTCGGGCCTCGCTCGGTCGTCCTTTCCGGCGACAGCGCCCTTCCAGGAACCTCGTAGGCGGCACGCGCGGGGCGCCGACGTCCTGGTGCACGGGTGATCGCTCCCGACGCCGAGCGCCGCGGCGCAGCGTCGTCCTTTCGCTCGAACAGCGCGAGCAGACTCATCGCCATCACTCGACACCCGAGCAGGCGGGGAGATCTTCGCCCGGTCCAGCCGAAGCTCGCGGTGTACTCGCACATCGTTCCGTCCTTCGTGACGGCCGCCGACCTGGTGGCGCCGACGCGAAAGACTTACGCCGGCCCGCTCGAAGTGGGGGAGGACGGGATGGTGATCGAGGTAGGCGATACCGTGCGCGTGATCCGTCCGCCCGGTAACCCCTCTCGACGCGGCGATCGGCGGTCCGGCGCGCGCGCGGGGATACAATTCGCGCCGGATTCGCCAAGGCGGAGGCACTGCGCGCCGCGGCACGGAAGCTCATTGCTTCCGGAAAGTGCGGTCGTCCGTTCTACCGGGCGGGGTTCATTCCGGCGTGGCCCTGGGACGTCGAACCGTCCGAACCCGGCGGCACACGGTCGGAGCCTAACTCGTCCTGATCGTGCCGGGCAGAGACTCGCCCGGCGAAGTCCGAGTCAGGATCTTCTCGATCGCGGCCACCGTCGTCTCGTCGATTCTCTCGAACTCCGAGCCGGCTTCATACCGGGTCCCTCCGGGGAGGAGATGGCAGCGGGCCACGCGCGGTCACGCTTTCGCCTTCACTCCCTCGAGGTCGAGGTGAACCTCACAGCGCGATCCGGGGGCGAGGATCGGCCCAGCTCGATCAATGCCCCTCCCGTCGACAAGTCGCGGATCAGCGCTTCGTTGATCGCCCGCACCGCGCCGCAGAGCAGTCGGGTCAGGCGATGTCGGGCGCCGCGACAGCGCTCCGGGTCCGGTCAGGTGCATGTCTGCCGTCATGGGAACGATCCTATTTCAAGTTCCCTCCGGCGCCGGCGCGGCGCTCGGTTGCAGTTCCTTATTTCCGTCGTGACGTTCAGCCGCCCGGCCGAGATATTCGCTGCCCGAGGTCGTTTCCGCGTCCTCGACGCGGTCACCGCGGGCGCGGCGGCCGTTCGGGAGCGGCTATCGGCGAGGGTGGTTCCGAAAGAATTCCACGGTTCGCTCCGGCGCCCATTGCGGGTACGCGTGACCGCCGGGGTGGATGATCTCAACGACGGGCCTTCACCGAGGACGGATAGCGGGTGCACTCGGGCCCGCAGGGCTCGCCGGCCCCGGAGCAGGAATTGATCTTCCGGACGAGATCGAGCGCGTCCATCTGATCCGGGAACTTGATGAGCGGATCTTCCCGGCCCCCGATGAGGAGGGCCGGCATCGGCAGCGTCGGTCGAACGCTTCCCCAGGGCTTTCCCGCGCATGAGGCAACCGCGGCGAGCGTCTTTCCCCGCTCCGCCCAGAGGAGTACGTGAAGATCGCACCGTTGGAGAAACCGGTCGCGTAGACGCGGTCGTCGTCAACCCGATATCTCTCGTGAAGGGTCGAGCATCGCACGTCGAAGAGCTTCAGGTCCCGATCGCCGTCTCTCCGGGCTCGCGCTGCCAGCCGGGAAATGCCCCGCGAGGATCGATCTTCGTGGCCGTGGGAAGTCCCTGGGGATAGACGACGATCGCTTCGGGCCAGACCTCCGAAGCGCATGCTCTTGGCGACCCCGGGATGCCCCGCCGTGACCGTGGAACGCGAACACCCTGGAGCCTTCGCCGGGGATTCGGGAGTGAACACGAGGCCTCCCGGTCCACTCCGTCGATCGTCCAGTGCAGCGTGACCGGGCCTGGGCGCGCGGCGGCCGGTCCCGACAGAGCGATGGCCAGCGTGACGACGAGAAGGCCGCGGCCGTGCCGGGCGCGGCACGGGTCAGGTCACAGGTAGCTCAGCCAAACATCCCGCCGGCGCGCCTTGAGCCCGGCGAACCAGAGCAGGGCCGGTGAGGTCACCACGGCGATGGCCCAGAACAGATAGACGAGCGGCAGTCCGAAACCGAAATCGGGCGGCGGGGGATTGTTCATGCCATACCCGAACACGGCCGGCCCGTACTTCGCGTAGAAACCGCGACGGCCATCCCGTGGATGAGGGGGATGTGGAGCACGTAGTAGAAGAACGGCACCCGGCCGTACACGCACACCTTGGACGCCATCGGGTCCCGCCGGCCGTTCGAGGAGCGCCAGCAACAGGATCGCCGGTCCGAGCGTCATCAGGAGATACAGGAGCGATGGAGGATATTTCTCGCAGTTGACGAACGACAGGAACGTATAGAGGCCGTTCTTCTGGACGGTCCAGGGGTGAGGATCGCCATAGGCGTTCGACCATCGCAGGACGACGAAGAGGAGAACGAGACCGGAGCCGCAGAAAGCCGGGAAGCGCTTCCGGCGGGCGGCCTCCCACGTGAAGACGCTGCCGAACGCGTACCCGGCCGCCATCACACCGATCCAGGGAACGAGGGGATAGACGAGCATGAATCGGTGCCCGCCGGGGCTCGCGATCGGCGTCCAGCTCTGGACGTGGACGATCTTCCAGAGCCAGTCGAAGGATCCGAACCGCCCGGGCGGATCGGATCGAGAAGATTGTGCAGGGCGATGATCGCGAGCCCGATCCCTCCGATCAGCGGCGGTCGGGAGGTGCACCAGCACCGCGAGCACGACCATCGACCATCCGATCGCCCAGATGACCTGCAGGGCGATGTCGTGGAGTCCAAAATCGAACGACCATCCGAAGCTCACGATCGTGACTTCGACCACGACGAGCCAGAGTCCGCGCGTCCAGAGGAAGCGCGGAGAGCTCCCGTTTCTCCCGCCCCCGGGCGCCCGAGAGAAACGCCCCCGTGCCCGCCAGGAAGACAGGGCGACGGGAGCGCAGAAATGGGTGATCCAGCGCGTGAAGAAGAGGGTGGGGGTCGTGTGCGCGAGGTCGAGGGGATCGAACCGTGCGTTCGAGAAATAGTCGCGCGCGTGGTCGAGCGCCATGGATCACTCATGACGAGACCCCGCAGGACGTCGACCGAATCGACCCGGCGGGCCCGGGACGCGGGACGGGGAATCTCGGCGGCGTCGGTCGCCAAGGTCACTCTCGCGTCGGGTGTTTGGGCTCCATCGGACGCTTCCTCGGCGCTCCCGGTTTCGGCGAGAGCTCCTCGGCGGTCGTGTAGACCGGCTCGATGTCGGTCGGAACGTCACCGATCCGGTCGATGGCCTTCTTCACCTCCGGGCAGGAGAACGGCGAGTGTTTCCATCATTTTCTTCGCTCCGGCGTAATCGCCGGTGGCTTCGAGCGTCAGGAGATCCCGGTCGAGGTCGGCGACGGCCTCGCTTGATCCGGCCGAAATCGACCGCGAACGTGCCGTCCGGCTTCGCCACGTACCCGCCCTTGTCGAGGATGTAGTTCACCTGCATTGCCTGCCCGCGGGCGTGCGCCGTCCTGCAGGGCCGAAGTGGGAGCGTCCGGAACGCCGACGCGAAGCACGGTCGTGTAGAGCTTGCGTTCCGCCTCGGCGCCGCCCGGAATCGCTTTCCTGTCCATGAGGTGCTGGAAGGGCGAACATGCCGGTCACGTCGCGCCTTCGCTTCCTCGATCGCCGCGTAGAGATCCTTGAGCTCGAGCCGCGGGTTCGTTTCGCGTCCCCCGACTGCGATCTGATGGGGACCCAGCCCGTGCGTCAGCTCGTGCGCGAGAGATCCAGGTGAAGAAGGAGTCGAAATCGAGGTCCTTCCGGGTCCGCCGGGGCGAGCAGGATCTTCGAGATCGGCACGAGCGTCTTCTGGAACTTGGCCTGCTGGATGTTCCGGAGCAGGATCCGCTTGCTTCCTTCTGCTGGACGACGCGGTCGTCGTTGGGGAGGTTGTAGGCGGCGGTGGCGATCCCGTGATTGCCGTCGCCCGCGGCGAAGACCTCGTTGACGACGCGGATCGGCGACGCGGCGCCGAGCTTCTTGACCAGGTACTTCGGGTCTTCCGGAAGATGATCCTCGACGTCCTGCAGGTGTTTCGAGAAGAAGGCGAGCTTGGCGGTTTCCTTCTCGTCCCGGAGCGTGACATAGGACTCGAACGCGGCCTTGTAGCCGAAGATACCGTCCTCGTAGGTCTCGTACGGGCCGATCGTCACGTCGACGGGCGCGTCCAGATCCATCCAGGCAATGTCGCTCTCCGTAATAGTCGCTGGAGAGAAAGGCCGCCGCCCGCGACCTGAGGAACGTCTTCAAAGTGGCGTTATCGGTCGCTTCCGCCGCCTCCCGGAGGAGCTTCGCCGCGGCTTCGAGATCGGCGCGGTAGGCCTGGCTGTAGGGAACGATCCTGAGCTTTTTCCGCCGGGTCGCGGCGCAGCGCCGTAGAAGCTCTTCGCGCATCCTGCTCGGCTGGGGCGAGCGTCTTGACCCAGCTCTCGAACTCCCTCCTTCGTCATGTCGCCTCGGATAGAGGTTCGCGCCGGGGAGCTTCTTCGGCGGGACATCCGGCAGGAACGCTGGATATCCGTCGATCTCGGACCAGGGCGCGACTTGTTGAGCCCAGTAAGTAATGCGCGCGGGCGCAGCCGAGCGTCGAATGATCGGGCCCTGCAGCCCCCGCCAGAGAGCGCGATTGCCCCCACATCTGGTCCAGAAAGATGTCGTTGATGATCCGGCGACGCCGCGACGAGCTTCACGAGGGCGCGCCGGTCTCCGGGCGCCAGGGCTCCGAGGGAGACGCGCACGGGCGTCGGCGCCAGGCGCGCCGCCATCCGGTCGAGCTCGGCAGCGGCGTCAGGCATCCCGGCGCCGCGGGCCCAGCGGCGAGGATCAAGGAGCGGAAGACGACGGCGGCGGTGAAATTTCCGCATGCGCGCTGGATTCCTCCGGCGACGGATTCTATGGTGCATGCGACGCCGCGTCACGCCATCCGTTCGATTTCCACCCGCGCATCGTTGAAGCAAGCGCCACCGCCGAGATCGGCCAGCGTGTCTGGGACGAGCGTATTTGCGCTCTTCCCGTTTTCCGTGTGCCGGGCCCAGATGCCCGCCGGGAATCTTCGCCACCCCGCGACGCACCTCGGTCGTGACCTCGGCGAGGCTCACGATTTCCCAGAAGTCGCTGAAAACGCGGACGCGTTCTCCCGTCCTTACGCGCGCGCCGCGGCGTCGTCCGGGTGGATCGCCACCGGCACGAGGTCCGCGCGGCGAAGCTCTCCCAGGGTCGAGGTGATCGTCCCGTCGGAAGCGGGAGAGATGAGCGCGAGGGGATACCGCCCGTTTCCGCAAGGTCCCGGAACGCGTAGAGCCCGCTCGGGCGCTTCTCGATCCAGCTCATCCGGAAGAGGTGGACCTTTCGGTCGCCGGTGCGCGGGAAGACGTCCCCGAACTGGACGGGGCGCTCACCCGAGTCGGGAATGGCGATTCCCTTCACGCAGATCTCGCCGGATCTCCTCGGAACGGGAACTCTGTCCGAGGATCGCCTCGGCGAGGGCGTCGGCGGTCTCGGGCTCCCGGGACGCGCCGAGCCGGTCCGCCGGCAAAGATCGGCGAACACATCCACGTTGTTCGGCGGCCTCCCGGGCCGGTGCGGCGACCGCGGGGAATCATGGAGGACGTAGGCTCCGTAGCCGCGCGAGAGCTCCCGGTGCTCGAGGAATGTCGTGGCGGAAGGGACGATGTCCGCGTATCGCGCGGTGTCGGTCATGACCTGGTCGAAGACACCACCGTGAAAAGGTCGTCTCTCGAGAGTCGCCGCGCGGACCTTTGTCCTGCCCGCGGCGCCGTCGTCAGCGCATTGGAGTTGTAGACGAAGAGAAGCCGAACCGGGGCTCCGATGCGGGTTCGAGTGCACGGTCGATGTGACTTCAGTAGCTGACGACGCGCGGCGCTTCCGACGCCGAAGTGGCGGCGTCTCGAACTTCCAGGCGGAAGAGTTGCTCAACGTGTAGCCGCCGCCCGCGCACGCCGAACTTTCCGGCGACGGCAGGGAGCGCGAGGATGGCGGCGGCCGCGGGATCCGCCGTGACGGTTGCGCTCGAGCCCCCATCCGCAGCGAACGACCGCCGGCCGGGCCTCGGCGCAGAGCTCCTCGCTGAATCGCTTCTCGAGATCCTCCGGCGCGACCCCCGCGGCGTCCGCCGCGCGCCGCATCGTCCAGGGACGGGCTCGCTTCGGCGCAAAGGGGATCGTGGCTCCCGTGGCGTGCGTGTCCAGGGAATCCGGCGTCGGCCCGGCCCGTCGCGAAGAGCCGGTCGATAACCGCGAGGGCCACCCGAGGTCGGAGCCGGGCCGCACGGGGAGTGTGGAGCATCCGCCCTGCGCGCGAGCGGCGTCGGCGCGCGGATCCACGACGACGAGGCGGGCGCCGCCGCGACGCTGCGCCTCGTAGATCCTCGGGACGGTGCGTGAATGCCGGTGACGGACGGGATTCACCCCCAGAGGACGATCAGGTTCGCCTCCGGGTAGTCCTCGCAGGAGACGCCCTGCTGCATCTTTCCGTAGAGTCCCCTGTGCCGCGCGGCCTGTCGGCGCTGCGCATATGGTCCGCGCCAGCCGGAGGCGCCGAGGCGACGGAACAGGCGCGCGTCCGTCGTGTCCTCGGGACAGATAGCCGTTGACCCGCCGTACGAATAGGAAGCGATCGCTTCTCCGCCGAAGCGATCGCGCACCTCGATCAGCTTCCTCGGCGACCCGGGCCAGCGCCTCGTCCCACGAGACGTCCGGAAAGGCGCCCTCGCCCTTCTTGCCGACTCGAATTCCCGACGCAGGATCCGGTCGATCCCGGCACATCCTCTCCGGAAACCGCCGCACCCTTCGAGCAGATGCGTATCCCCCGGTCACCGGATTGGCGCGGCTTCCTCCGACGGTAGACCACTCCGGCCTCCTCGATCGGGCGACTGGAGGCCGCACCGAATCGGGGCAATCGAGGGGACAGGCGCTCGGAACGAGTTCCACGTTGGCGATAATATTGCAGTAATGCCGTCGGCGCTTTCTCGGACCGGAGGCTCTCGAGGATCACGAGGCCCGCGCGTGAAGATCAAGCAGCAGCGGAAATCCCCGTCCTGACATCGCTCGGCATCTCCTCGAGCCAACACGATGAAGCGAACGCCGTGGCGACCACGGGCTGGAGCGTGACGAAAACGGCCACGCGCGAAGCGTGCGTTCGCGCCGAGCGCCCAGCGCGTCTCGGTGACGCAGGCGCGGACCGAGGCGAAGACGACCACGGCCGCGAGTGGCACACCCACGCGACCGGAGTCACGCGCCCGAAGTCCATCCGCTGGCGACGGGGATCGCCGCGAAGACCAGCACCGGCGCCGTCCCGCATGAGGAACGCGTGACGCTGAATGAAAGTCGCGGCGGAGTACTTTTTCAGGAGATCGTGCGCCGAGAGGACGAGAGATAGAGCGAGCAGCAGGCGGCGTTGGCCATCAGCAGATGTCGCCGAGAAAGAGGTCGCTCCGCCAGTCGAAGCGGCCGGCCCCGACGAGACACGAGCGCTCCCGCGAGTGCGACCGTGCAGCCCGCGATCTTCCGCGTCCCCGCCGATTCGCGCCCCGCCATGATGGCGGAAAACGAGGGTCAGACCGGGATCGTCGTCATCAGGATCGCCGCGTTGATCGCCGGCCGAGAGTGACAGCCCCGTGATGAAGAAGATCTGGTTGACTTGAGACGCCGAGGAAGGAGAGGAGCCAGAATCGGGACGATCTGCGGCCGAAACCGGTTCGGCCGGCCGCAGGAACGCCCACACCGCGAGGAGCGCGGAGGCGCCGGCGACGCGGAACAGGGCGAACGGGAGCGGCGGAATCGTCGCGAGGGCCGATCTCGCCGATGACGGGAACACCTGAGGAAGAATTGGGCCGCGAGCAGCGCGCCGAAGCTACGGCGATCCCGACGCGGGATGCGCCCGCAGCGAACGGCTCCCGGTCATCGCTCTCACGGCCGCGCGTCTCCGGGGCCGCTGCCGCCGCGGGGGCGTGATCGCCCGTCCGGCCGCCGTTTCACGGTGCGCCGGGAGGCGCGACGCGGGCAAACGCGACGGTCGTCGGCGAAGGCGAGCACATCTCCGTCGGGGACGTCGCGGGCGGCATATCCGGAGCCCGATCGGTCCGAGGCGCGGTGACAGGGCCGTCGACCACCTTCCCCGGCCTCCTCGGCGCGTTGCCGGGCGTGATGAGGCGCGAGCCGGCGCAGGAAGAGGGCCGCTGGAAAAGTGAAAAGCCACGAGTCGGCGCGGAAGTCGCCCGTACGTCTCATCCGGGCGACGACTTCCCCTGGCCGACGTAGCGCAGCCTTCGTCGTCGATACGGCTCCACCGAGTCCCGCTTCGTCCGGCGTGCGGATTCGTCCACATCGACCTCGTCGCGCGGCCGGCCCGCTTCGATCCGCCGGGGCCCTCACGCCTTCTTCCGATATAAGCGCCCCCCGCCGCGGCGAGTTCGCTCTCGAGCGCTGGGGCCGCTTCCGGCGCGACGAGCCGGGTTTCGAGGATCTCGAAGAATCGCGGCCAGCGGTCGACGGAGTCGGGAGCGTCGGCACCGCGTCATAGAAATCGAACCGGAGCGGGCGCGGAGAGGGCCCTCGATCCTCGCCTCCCGGAAGACCGAGTATTTTCGGAGATGCGTCGCCGCGACGGCGACCCGATCGCCGTCGAGGAGGAGGCGGATCCTGGCTGTCGCGCCGTGACGCGCGGAATTGAATCGCACTTTCTCCCGTGGGGGTCAGCGCCGCCGCCCATACCGCGGCGTCCGCCCCGAGGCCGCGCACGTCGTTGGTGCAGAGCCCCCGGAGGAACGATTCCCCGTCGCGGCCGGTGATCGCCGATGACCTCCCGGGCGGGGAGACGCCGAAGAGGAAGGCGGGGACGCGCCGCGCCGCGGGAGAAGGGCGTTTTTCTGGCGGGCGGATGGGTGATCGGTCCTGCGCGACCGCGAAGCGGATTTCGTGCAGCAGCATGTCCGGGCCGCGATCTTCGCGTCCTCGGACGCCTTTCGGCCGCCGGGCAGGTCTCCCGCGTCGTCGAGACGTCGCGCCTCCCGAGCTTCCTCGCGCCGACGAGGTCGCGGCGAAAGAGCTCGATCGTCGGCGCGTCCAGGTGGCGCGATTGGGCGATGGCGATCTTCCGTTTCGGCGTCCCCGAGATCGTGCTCCGTCGACTGGAGGTTCAGCTGAGGGCGTCGAGCATCTTCTTTCTTCTCCTGCCGCGGTCATCCCGACGGCCGACCGGGAGTGGGTGACCGACTCGAGGGCGACGACCCGCGCGTCCTCGTACTTGTGCTCATCGGCGAGGCGCTCGGCCTGCGCGAGGCTTCTCCGGGCCTCATCGTACGAGCTGCGCGCGTAGAGCGGAGCTTGAGCACTGTCGGCTTCGGCGAGGTACCGGCGCGCTTCCCGGATTTCGGTGGGCGCCGCGCGCACGCCACCGAAATAGCGATCGCGGCGGCGGCGATCGCCGGAGTGAAGGTGCGGCGCATCTGTGCTAAAGAATATGACACCGGATCCGTCGCGGGGACAATTGATTTCCCGGCAGTCGCGGATAATTGCTTTACGGAGAGCATTTTGCCACGCGACCTCGACCGGGGATTTCTTGGCACGTCACTCGCACTCAGGTCCGGCGGAGGGTAGTCGATGAGAATGTCAACGTGAAATCGATCCTGTTGGCGGCCTGCCTGGCGTTCCTGGCTTCGTTCGCTCCGCCCGCTCGTGCTCAACAGTACGACGACGACGTGATCCACCAGACCGTCGCCCGGATCTCGTTCGTGGAAGGCGATGCTCGTACAGCCGGGGCGACGATCCTGACGACTGGCAAGCGGTCGCCATCAACGTCCCCATGACGCTCGGGGACAGGCTGTACACCGGAGCCGGATCGCGCGCTGAACTCCAGCCCACGGAGCTTGGGTTCGGATGGCCCCGGGTCCGACCTGACCCGCCTGGAACCTGACGCACGACGTCAACAGTTCTCTCCTGACGGGAGGGACGGCCTCCCTTTCGAATTCGAAGCCTTCAAGGCGAGGAGGTCTTCGAGGTCGACACGCCGAATTCCGCCGTTACCTCGAGACCGCGGGCGATTACCGTCGATGTCGATGCGGATGGCAACTCGCGGGTCCGGTGCGAAGGGGTCATCGCACCGTCGCCGCCGAGGGCCAAGGATTCCCTCGTCCGGAAACGCGATCTCGATCCAGGGATTCGACAACCCGTACTACGACGTCGTCGAGGTGCCGCCACCCGACGCCTGGGACCGCTGGGTCGGATTCCGCGGCTCCCGGTCCTCGCGCATCCATTCAGCCGTGTACGTCAACTCGACATCGTCGGTACCGAGGGATCTCGATCGCTACGGACGGTGGTCGGACATTCCAAACTACGGTCAGTGCTGGTCCCCGTCGACCGTCTCCGCGGACTGGGCGCCGTATCGCGACGGACAGTGGATATGGCAGGACCCCTGGGGATGGACCTGGGTCGGGCCGAGCCCCGGGGCTGGGCGCCGTACCACTATGGACGCTGGGTGACGTATTCTCCCGCTGGTAGCTGGTTCCCGCCGGGCAGCGCTCGGCGGTCGACGCATTCGCCCGCCCTCGTCGCCTTCGTGGGAGGCGGCCCGGGATGGTCGGCCTCGGTCGTCATCGGGGCGGGGCAGGGTCGTCGGCTGGTTCCCGCTCGCCCTCGAGCGACCCCTTCGTTCCCTGGTGGGGACCCCGGCGCGCGGCCGACGTAAACGTCAATCGTGACCAACGTCACCTGCGCCTGAACAAGACGTACGTCACGGTCGTCAACCAGAACACCTTCGTGTCGGGGACGCGCATCGCGAACACTACGTGCGGGACCCGCCGGTCGTCCGCCAGGTCGTCTCCGCTCCCATCGTCCGGGGCACCGTGCCGATCGTGCCCACGGCCTCATCGCTTCGCGTCACGGCGACGGGAGCCCGCCCGGCTCCCCGGCCTCCCGCGGCGGTCGTGAACCGGGCGGTCGTGACTCGTAATCCCCCGCGGCGGCGCCCGCGCCGTTCCAGGCGAAGATGCGCGTGATCCAGGAGAACCACGGCGCTCCCGTCGCGCCGTCGGTCGGGGGCCCGCATCTCCGGAGGAAGCGCATGGCGGCGTTCGTGCCGCCGTCCCATCCGTCCCGCCGCGGTGAACTTCGGGCCAGGCCGGGCTGACGCCCCGCCGGGGATGCCGTCTCGGTCAAGCCCCAGACGGTCACCGCGCCGCGCGGAAGGCTCTCGCCACCCGGCAGCGTCCCGTGGTCGCCACACCCGGCGCGGCGTCCGCTCCCAACGCGCCGCCGGTCCGAGTGGCTCCCGATGCCGTCGCGCCACCGCCGACCCGCCGCGGTCCTCCGCCCCAGCGTCCAAACGCGCCGCCGCCAGACGCGCGCCCGCGCCGCCGCCATCGGCCGCTCCGCAGCCCGAAGCATGGCGTGAGCACGTTCCGCCGGGCCAGGAGGAGCCACCCCCGAGGCGCAGCAGGCTCCTCCGGGACGCGAAGCGCCGCCGGAGCGCCGGGTCGTTCCTCCGCCGCCGGCTCCGCTCCTCCTCCGCCGAGGGCCGAGACCGCCGCGCCTCCGGAGCCGCCTCCGGCCCGGGGACGAGCGGTGCCGCCGCCGACGAGAGAGGCGCGCCAGAGACCGCCCCGCGACCCCGCCTCCCGCGACGGCAGATGGCCCGCCCCCGAGGGGGAGACCCCCGCCTCCGCAGCGGCAGGCCGTTCCTCCGCTCGAGCAGGCGACTCCGCCGCCTCCACCACAATCGGGCAGGTCGCACCCCCGCCCGAGGGAGGCCCCGCCTCCGCAGCATCGGGGCACCCGCCTCCGGCCTGCCAGGGCCCGCCTTCGGATTCCGAGAAGGCTCAGCCGGCCACGGCGAACGCCACCGAAAAGCAGAAGGAAATCGACAAGAAGAAGGCGAAGGACAAGAAGGATAAGGAAAACAAGGATAAGGAAAACAAGGACAAGGAGCCTCCTCCGCCCCCGCCCTCGGTCTGAGATTCACGACCAAAGACGCCCGCTTCGGCGGGCGTCTCGTCATTTTTAGTAGCGGCCGCCTTCGGGCGGCCGCTTATTTCTTCGATCGACAGGTGGAGCTTCGCGCTCTTGGCGGAGACGATGTCGAGCGTCTTCATGTGCATCCAGATCCGATGTTGTCGTCGAGCTTGCCCGGCGCGACCGTGTCGCTCTTGTCTCCCTTTCCCAGGATTTCGTCCGTCCTTTCCGATGAGACCTCGACCGCCATCCGCATCTTCACCTTGTGGTCGATGTCCCGGTTTTCGACCAGAAAAGAGTTCCAGAAAGTCAGGTGCGTTTGTCGTTCCAGGTCCTTCGTCTTCGCTTTTCGACGTCGTCCTCATCGGGATAGTGCTGGATCTCGAGGCTGACGATCTTCGCCTTGCCCGAAGCGAAGTCGATCTTCACGGTCTGGTCGCGTTTGGGCATGGGAATCGTTCGATCGGTTTCGGCGGCGGCCGCCGGCAGGGGCGAAGAGGCGAGAGAACGGAGAGCAGCACGAAAGAGTTTTTCGCATCGGCGTTCCTTTTCTTTTCCGGGAGTCTACTCCGGTGTTCGCGGAGATAATGAACCCAGCCAGGACGAACCGGAGACCGATGGACCCGCGCGTGATCGACATCTTCATGATGTCGGTCAAGTGCGGCAGTACGACGAGTACCAGACGGTCAAGGTCGAGCTGCAAAGAAAAGCGGCGACAAGAACGCGTACACCTACGAGTGCAGGTTGGGACGCCTCTCCGGGCTGCGGCCCGAACGTCACGCGCACGATCGTCGAGGTGCCGAAGCCATCTCGACCGGCTCACACCGCCGCCCACGAGGAGGTCTCGTACCCGGTTCCGCCGGAATCTCCCGGCAGTGACTGACCGGCGTCTATTTCTTCACTGATCGCAGGCTTGGCGTCCGCCGCGATCGAGCGGATCCCGTTCTTCCCCCACCGAGCGCACCGCGAAGGGACAGCGTCGTCGATGGTGACCGGAATCCGTGCTTAGCTCCCGGGCGCGGGGGCGTCCGCGAGGTGCTTCCAGCGCTTTTGCCTCCGGTCGTGTCGCGCGCGGGGAAGCTCGAAGCCGGCGCGCTCCGGATCGTCCCGCGCCGCGAAAATCACCGTCGCCGCGGGCGCGACGGCGCCTTTTCCGCAGTCGCCTCGGCTGGGAGGGGACGGGGGCGTTGCCTTGCCGGCCGGTCGAGCGACGCACGGCGTTGATGCGCGCACGCGAGGACAAGGAGTTCGAAATCCATGAACTTCCAGGAAGTCGCCGAACTCGACGCCCGTTTTTCGACCCGGGGCGTCTGGTGCTGGTGCCGAGTACAGTCCTCCTTCGGCTCGCAGAAGCGGACGGCCGGAAGGCCCGCCTCCGCGTTCGGCGAAAGGTGATCGCCCCCGCGCCCGAAGCGGTCCTTCGGAAGACGGGCCGGACGCTACCGACGAGCATCGTCGATCCACATGCGCGAGCTCCCGCGCGCCGGCGTGAACGCCTCGCAGTGTCGAGACGCGCGTGGCCGAAGGTCCGCGGCGCCGTGCTCGCGCCCACGATGTCGTTGTTGAGCATGCCCCCGACCGCGAATCCCTGGCCGCGCGCCCAGTCGAGCAGGCGCTTGCCTCCGAGCAGGCCCTGCTCCTCGCCCGAGAACGGCGGCGAACACGAGCGTGGCGCGGTGCGGGCGCCGGGCGATCGCGATGGCCGACGCGAGCGACACCGTCGTCCCGAGGCGTCGTCGTCGGCGCCAGGGGCGTCACAGTCGGGACTCATGACGTCGGAGACATCGAATCGGAATGCCCCGAGACGAGAAAGGCGTACTCTTCGGAGAACGGGATCCTGAGCCCTCGACGACGAGATAGACGTTCTCGAGCGGCGCCGGACCGTGCGCGTCCCTCTCCGAAGAGGCCTTCGAAACGGTCGACGACGCCCCTTGCCGGCCGGCGGGCGCGCCGTATCGAACGTCTTCTGGATCCTGTCGCGCGCACCCGATGCCGCGGTCCGCGCGCGTCAGGAAGAAAGGGAATTCCTCGTTCCGCACGCGACGAGGTCTCCGTCGATACGCCGCATCTCGGACGCCGGAGCGCGGGGACGTCGTCGGCGGCCGGCACCGGAGAACCGAACACGAGTGTAGGTGACCGCGATTGCGCAGAGGAGGCGTTTCATCGCCAGAATTTATCGCAATTCGGCCGGGCGCGGCTCGTAGCCGGCGCAGCTCCGCACGGAGAACCGGGAATCGCGGATATCGGGAATCGGAGAACGAGGCTCGCATCGGACGAAACGAGAGCCTTTCGCCGAAAGGATCCCGGCGGCGTGGCGGCAATCGCCGCACAGGCCGGGGAGGCGCCGGGGGCAGCAATACGTAATGACTG
>ERZ1370068.6007-contig-5008_pt1 | contig 25005 bp, 38 predicted proteins | sample MGYA00561227_ERZ1370068 | MGnify/ENA primary metagenome ERZ1370068 (study PRJEB38410, sample SAMEA6850437) | metagenome | study: Metagenomic assessment of the ecological functions of the soil: analysis of the soil microbiota associated with the...
AGAGAGCGTCGGGACGGAGCGCGGCAATCCCGACGGTCATCGCGAGCGCGAGCCAGCGCCAGCCCGTCGCGCTCATCCTCGGCATGCGACACGGCCCGGATCACTCATTTACATTCCGGCTCCGTCGGCAGCAGGCCGCGGTTCGACGCGGCGAAGTCAGCGCGGTCAACGCGGCGGGGGTCCGATCCAGCGCGGAACCAACACGATCAGCAGCCAGATGGTTGAGGCGAAGGCCAGGGTTACCAGGAAACCCCACTCTTGCCGGAGGCCGAACCAGCACGCCAACACAAAGACTAAGCTGGCGACAGAACCGATGACCATGGACCCGACAAAGTCGGCGGTCTGGCGATGGTCGCCGCGACTCGCGGAAAACACAATCCACATCGCCAGGGGAGCAGTGAGGGGCATCGTCGCAATGATAGCGGCGAGATGCCGAGAACGTTCCTGAACCACGGCCACCAGGACGACAACAAGTACTGACAACAGCACGGTCACCGCTCGTTCCGGAGTCACAGATGCGCTACTCCCCTTGTGAGGCCACGTCACGATTCCCAGCCTGCGTCGAACGCTCCCTCTCTGTTCGTGCGCCCGAACATAGCCGAGGGAGTCGGAATCCGCAAGGCGTATCCGACCGGTGACGCGCTACTCCGCTCGAGCTTGTTGCCGGCGCGACGCCATCGTGGCAGAGCTGAATCCGGGCGGCCTGCTCTCGACTGCGCAGATGCACCGGACGTGATGAGCGGAATCGGCGAGCTCGCGTCGCAGATCTTGGCCACGTGCGCTGTGCCGTTGGTTTCTGAGGCGGCCGGTCTCTGAGTCTGGAAGATTATGTCACGGGTAGGTATGGGGGCCACGAGGGGCGACCGCTGCCGGAGCGTGCTAGTGTTGTCTACGCTCTGCGGGCACGGGGACGGCGCCAGTCGGTCCCGTCACGGCAATAACTCCAGGGATCTTCGCTGCGGCGGGCTTCGCGCTGACGGAGATCATTCCGACACAACCGCCGACGGCCTTTAGCGTGATCGAGGGAACGCCGTTGTGATGGGGGAGGACAGGATGGGGCATCTGACCACGCCGCGGGATTCTGGGTCACCGCTGCTACGCGCGGGAACGACCGCCGACGCGGAGGCGATGTGGCCGCGTGTGCTACGAGGCATTCCGCACGCTCGCCGAGCGGCACGGCTTCCCGCCCGATTTTGCGTCGCCGAAGCAGGCCGCCGAGCTCTCTCGGATCTGCTCGGGCATCCACGCTTTTATTCCGTCGTGGCGGAGCTCCGGGGGCCGTATCGTCGGGAGCAACTTCCTCGACGAGCGGTCGACGATCGCTGGGCTGGGGCCGATCTCGGTTCACCCCGACGTGCAGAACTCGCGCATCGGCCGGGAACTCATGCTGGCTGCCCTCGAACGAGCGAGAGGGCGGCGAACCCCGGGGGTCCGGCTGCTCCAGGCCGCGTATCACAACCGCTCCCTGAGCCTTTACACGAAGCTCGGCTTCGACGTGCGGGAGCCCATCGTGACGTTGCAGGGCCCTCCGATCGACGAGGCGATCCCGGGCTACGTGGTCAGGAGGGCGAGAGAGGCCGATCTCGAGAGCTGTAGTCGGGTCTGCCTCGCGGTCCACGGCCATGACCGGTCCGGGGAAGTGCTGGATGGCGTCCGCGCGGGCAGCGCGCGGGTTGTCGAGCACGAGGGACGGGTCACCGGGTATACAACGGGCATCGCGTTCTTCGCGCATTCGGTGGGCGAGACCAACGAGGACCTCAAGGCTTTGATCGGGGCGGCCAGCGAGTTCGCCGGCCCCGGCTTCTTGTTGCCCGCCCGGAACGCCGAGCTCTATCGGTGGAGTCTCGCCCATGGATTGAAGGTCGTTCAGGTGATGACCCTGATGACGCTGGGACTCTACAACGAGCCGGCGGGCGCCTATCTGCCATCAGTGCTCTACTGGACGCCAATGCAGTGCCCGCGGTGCCAGACCAGAGAACCGCGCAGGTCGGCAGCCCTCCGACTTGCCCATGAGGGCACCTTCGCGTAGCCTGCCCTCGATCGCTGCGCAGCCGTCACGCCTGTGAGAGGCAAGGAGAGGCCGATGCGTCGGAGGGCAAAGCCCGCGAAGGCGAAGGGTGATAGCCCGGCGACCGGCTGCCCGCACGTCGCCGAAGAACGAAGCCTCCAAGCGTCACGATCTGGAGAAGCGCCTGGCGGAGAGCCTGGAGCGGGAAAAGGCGACGGCCGAAATCCTGCGGGTGATCAGCAGCTCGCCGACCGACGTCCAGCCGGTGTTCGACGCGATCGTCGCCAGCGCGGTTCGACTGTGCGACGCGACGTTCGGCGGGGTGTTCCGATTCCACGATGGGCAGCTTCATGTCGCGGCACTGGCCCATGTGTCTCAAGAGGAGACGGACGCCTATGACTCGCAGTACCCACGACCTCCTCATCGAAGCTTCATCATGGGCCGGGCCTTTCTCGACGGCCGGCCGGTGCATGTCGAGGATATCCTGACGGACCCGGACTATGACCCAGCAGATGCAAGCGGGGCTGCAGCGTGTCGTGGGATTTCGGACCGTGGTGGCAGTTCCCATCCTGAGGAACGGGGTCCCCATCGGAGTGGTCGGATGCGCGCGACGCGAGGTGAAGCCCTTCACGCCCGCGCAGATCGAGCTCGCTGAAGACCTTCGCCGACCAGGCCGTGATCGCCATCGAGAACGTGCGGCTCTTCAACGAGCTGGAGGCGCGCAATCGGCGACCTGACCGAGGCGCTGGAGCAGCAGACGGCGACGGCCGAGATCCTGCGCGTGATCAGCCGCTCGCCGACCGACGTCCAGCCGGTCTTCGACACGATCGTCAGAAGCGCCGTGAGGTTGTGCGACGGACTCTTCAGCGCGCTCTATCAGTTCGACGGCGAGCTGATCCATTTTGTCGCCCAGCACAACTACACCCCGAAGCCCTCGAGGCGGCGCATCGCGTATTCCCGGCGCGCCCAACCCGGGCCCTCTTTACAGGCCGGACGATCCTCGAGCGCGCCGTTGTCCACATATCCGACGTCGAGGTCGATCCGGAGCACCAGCATCAAGCCCTGCGCCGCGCGATCGGCTGGCGAAGCGGCCTCTTCGTCCCCATGCTGCGGGAGGGTGCTCCCATCGGCGTCATCGAGGTGGCGCGCGCCGAGCCCGGGCCGTTCTCCGACAACGAGATCGAGCTGCTGAAGACTTTCGCCGACCAGGCCGTCATCGCCGTCGAGAACGTCCGCCTCTTCAAGGAGCTGCAGGCGCGGACGGGCGAGCTGACCCAGTCGGTCGAGCAGCTGACGGCGCTGGGCGAGGTCAGTCGGGCGGTGAGCTCGACGCTGGACGTCGAGACGGTGCTCGACACGATCGTCTCCCGCGCCAGCCAGCTGGCGGGCGCCGACGGCTGCTCGATCTTCGAGTACGACGAGGCCGCCGAGCAGTTCGAGCTGCGCGCCACCCACAACGACGACGCCGAATTCGTCGAGGCCCTCCGGGCGACGCCCCTCCGGAAGGGCGAAGGGCTCATGGGGCGCGCGGCCGAGATGCGCGAGCCTGTCCAGGTCGCCGACATCACCCAGCCCGGGGCCTACCAGAGCAGCGTCCAGGGATACGCTCATCCGGTTCGGGTACCGGGCGGTCCTCTCCGTGCCCCTGCTCCGCGAGGACCAGATCATCGGCAGCCTGTCCTTCAACCGGAAGGCGCCAGGCGAGTTCTCGCCGGAGGTCGTGGACGTCCTGAAGACCTTCGCCACCCAGTCGGCCCTGGCGATCCAGAACGCCCGTCTCTTCCGGGAGATCGCCGACAAGAGCGCCCAGCTGGAGGCCGCCAGCCGGCACAAGTCCGAGTTCCTCGCCAACATGTCGCACGAGCTGCGCACCCCGCTCAACGCCATCATCGGGTTCTCCGAGGTGCTGGCCGAGAAGATGTTCGGGGAGATCAACGAGAAGCAGACGAGTATCTGCAGGACATCCTGCGAGTCGGGGCAGCATCTCCTGTCCCTCATCAACGACATCCTCGATCTCGTCGAAGATCGAGGCGGGGCGCATGGAGCTGGAGGTGGCGGACTTCGACCTGCCGAGCGCCATCGACAACGCGCTGATCCTGGTGCGGGAGCGGGCGAGCCGGCGGGGGATCACGCTGGGCAGCACGATCGACGACCACCTGGGACGATGCTGGGGCGACGAGCGGAAGGTGAAGCAGGTACTCTTGAATCTCCTGTCCAACGCTCTTGAAGTTCACGCCCGAAGGGGGCCGGATCGACGTCGGGGCCCGGCTGCACGACGAGGTGGCCGAGGTGTCCGTCACGGATACCGGCGTCGGCATCGCCCCCGCGGATCAGGAGGCTGTGTTCGAGGAGTTCCGGCAGGTGGGCACCGCCGACAAGAAGGTCGGAAGGCACCGGGCTCGGGCTGGCCCTCTCCCGGAAGTTCATCGAGCTCCACGGCGGAACGATCTGGGTGAAGAGCCACGTCGGGCACAGGCTCGACGTTCACGTTCACGCTTCCGGTGCGTCGTGAGGAATGAGCCGATCCCGCTACAGTAAACTCACGAACCCCGTGTCTCATTCCTGTTGACAGGTTCCGACGTATTACCCTAAGCGTACCTACCGGGCTGGCGGGCCGTCCAGGCGGGTGAAGTTGGCGCCGCACCCAACCTTAGCTGTCAACCTTAGCTGTATTACGGTAGTGTCTCAGTTTTACCGTCCGCCCGAGTTTAGCTCGTGTTACAGTCGCGCTGCCACACTCGGTTTATCTCCCAGCTGGGACGCCCCGGTGCTTGGAGCGAAGCTTCCACGCCGCTGTCTGGGCCCCTTGGCCCAATGGCGAAAGTCGCGATGGATAAATTTAACGTCAACGATCTCGTGGACCTACTGGCTTCGATGGAGGACACCGTCGGTCGGGTAACGGGTGTTCGTGACGGCGGTACACGGATTCGGGTGCTCTGGCAGCACCGACGCGGCTACGAAGGATACACGACGATCCACGATTCCTCAGCCCTTCGGAAGATACCCGCGGCCAAGTAGCCCGGGCTTCCCCATGGCCGGCGCCAACTACTCACGCCAGGAGGGCGGGCGGTGAGGCCCCTGGCTGCTCATCTGTCGCAAACTGACCCACTACCATCTGAGACACTACCCACTACCGGCGCCGGGGCCGTCTTGACGATCGTTCGGCCAGGGGCGCGTGATCCAGGCGCTAAGCGGAGGGTCGGCAACCAATACTGATCGGCCGGGAAGCCCCTGACCCACCCCAGGCTCGGGCGGCACCAGAGCGCCGGGCGGCCCCCTTCAGGTTCGCGATCTTCGGTACCCTGACGTTCTGAGGCTCGGCGCGAACAGCCTGAGCGCCTCACCGTGACGCACTCGGTGCGCGCTGGGCTTAGCCGGTATAAATAATTGGCTTGATGGATGTTTTTCGGCTTGACTTCCGGCGGTTAGGAGACTACTACTAGCACTCTACGCAGGCGAGTGCTAAGACCCCGCTGATCGGGATCGGCCACCAAGTCCAACGTCTTAACAATCGGGAGGCGGATTGACCATGAAGATTCGTCCGTTGCATGACCGGATCCTCGTCAAGCGCGAGGAAGAGATGGACGCCAAGAAGGGCCGCATCATCATTCCCGACACCGCGAAGGAGAAGCCCCAGGAGGGCAGGGTCATCGCGGTGGGCACCGGGAAGGTGATGGAGAACGGCAAGAAGATCCCGCTGGACGTGAAGGCCGACGACCGCATCCTCTTCGGCAAGTACTCGGGCTCCGAGGTGACGGTCGACGACGAGGAGTACCTGATCATGAAGGAAGAGGACGTGCTCGCGATCATCGAGTAGCAAGGGCTGCACGCAACCCACCCGACCAGGCCGCGAGGGCCGGTCAATTGTCTCGCACGATCGAGGAGGAGAACCAAGATGCCGAAGCAAGTCATGTTCAGTGACGAGGGGCGGGCCGCCCTGCTCCGCGGAGTCAACATCATGGCGGCAGCCGTCAAGGCCACCATGGGGCCGAAGGGGCGGAACGTGGTCATCGACAAGAAGTATGGCAGCCCGACCATCACCAAGGATGGGGTCGCCGTTGCCAAGGAGATCGACCTCAAGGATCCCTTCGAGAACATGGGGGCCCAGATGATCAAGGAGGTGGCCTCCAAGACGTCCGACATCGCGGGCGACGGGACCACCACCGCGACCGTGTTGGCCCAGGCCATCGTCCGTGAAGGCCTCAAGAACGTCACGGCCGGGGCCAATCCTATGGGGCTCAAGCGCGGCATCGACAAGGCCGTGGACGTCGTCGTGGAAGACCTCAAGCGGATGTCCAAGTCCACCAAGGACAAGAAGGAGATCGCCCAGGTCGCCACCATCGCCTCCAACAACGACAAGACGATCGGGGACCTGATCGCCGAGGCGATGGAGAAGGTCGGCAAGGACGGGGTCATCACCGTGGAGGAGTCCAAGTCAGCCGAGACGGTGCTGGACCTGGTCGAGGGCATGCAGTTCGACCGCGGTTACCTCTCCCCCTACTTCGTGACCGACGCCGAGCGGATGGAGTGCGTGGTCGAGGACGCGCTGATCCTGATCTACGAGAAGAAGCTGAGCGTGATGAAGGACATGCTGCCGCTGCTGGAGCAGGTGGCCCACGCGGGCAAGCCATTGCTGATCGTCGCCGAGGACGTGGAGGGGAGGCCCTGGCCACGCTCGTGGTCAACAAGCTCCGGGGCACGCTGCACTGCGTGGCCGTGAAGGCGCCGGGCTTCGGCGACCGCCGCAAGGCCATGCTCGAGGACATCGCCATCCTGACCGGGGGCAAGGCCATCACCGAGGATCTGGGGATCAAGCTGGAGAAGATCACGCTGGAGGACCTGGGCAAGGCCAAAAGGTGGTGGTGGATAAGGACAACACCACCATCGTCGAGGGGGCTGGCAAGACCGGGGCCATCGAGGGCCGCATCAAGCAGCTTCGGGCGCAGATCGAGGAGACCACCTCCGACTACGACCGCGAGAAGCTCCAGGAGCGCCTGGCTAAGCTGGCCGGCGGCGTGGCCGTCGTCAAGGTGGGGCGGCGACCGAGACCGCCATGAAGGAGAAGAAGGCCCGCGTCGAGGACGCCCTCAACGCAACGCGCGCGGCCGTGGAGGAAGGCATCGTGGCGGGCGGCGGCGTCGCGCTGCTGCGGGCCTCGACGGCCATCGACAGCCTGAAGCTCGAGGGCGACGAGAAGGTCGGTGCCATGATCGTCAAGCGCGCGCTCGAGGAGCCCATTCGCCGGATCGTGGAGAACGCAGGGCTCGAGGGCAGCGTGGTGGTCGAGAAGGTGAAGGCCGAGAAGGGGGTGACCCGCGGATTCGATGCGGAGTCGCTGGAGTTCGTGGACATGATCCAGGCCGGCATCATCGACCCGACCAAGGTGGAGCGGGTGGCGCTCCAGAACGCGGCGTCGGTGGCGTCCCTCTTGCTGACCACCGAGGCGCTGGTCGCCGACCTGCCCGAGGAGAAGCCGGCGGCTGGCCCGCCGATGCCTCACGGGGACTTCTAGGCCCGGGCATCCGATCCGCGCCTAGGTACTGCGGCCCTTGCTGGCAACGGCAAGGGCCGTATTGCTTTGTCCGGGGATTTCACGGCTCCAGCAGGTTCACGAGAACGATGATCACCCATCCGGGCCCGATCGAGGGGTTCAGGGCTGGAGTTGACATCTCGAGGCGAACGCTCAAGGCTGCGTCCTTTCGTGGCGAGGTAGTCCACCCAGCTGCCCTCAAGCTCCGCGATGATCGCCACGCGCTCGGCCACGAGGAATCGGGCCGCCCGCTCCCGGGTCAAAGCGAGGACGCCGAAGCGCGGAGCCGGCTGCGCAAACGAACCGGCGCCGCACTAGGTAGCGATACGCGACCAGACCGCCCAGCGGCAACGCCAGCGCGAAGACTGCAGCTCCAGCCGTCCCGGTCAGCCGTCCGACCACCCACGTCCCTGCACAGCTGAAGGAGAACGTCCATTGACAGCAGCCCCGCGGTTGGCGCACGCTTTCGGCGCGATGCGCGCAAGCGAGCCCCCGGCCGCCACTGGTCACGTCCCGTGGTTGCTCGCGGCCGCGCGATGGTGTTGCGCGGCGGGCGGACGGTCGCCTAAACAGGCCCCGGGGAGGCAACGGCCCTCGGCTTTCCTATTCGAATGGAGGGCATATGAATCCTACCGACCTCGACGCGGTGAGACGGGCGCTTCTCCAATGGCTCCTATCCGACTACGACCTTCGCAGGATGGTGTTCGAGGCAGTAAAGGATGAAGCAAAATTAGAGGAGGGTCGGGGAGGTCGGAAGAGTCCCTTCGACGGGAAATCTTGATATCCGCGAGTGCAGCGCTCCAAAGGCGAAGAGCGCACCGCATGGCGCTCGACGCGGTCAACAGGCACCCGGAACCAGAACGCGGCGCCCATGAAGGAGCACCACTGCCGAGAGAAGCCCCGCTGGCACCCAGATCGGGCAGTTCATCATGACAATCCGCAGGGCGTTCTGACCTCGTTCAGGCGGAACAGCATGCCACAGCTCAAGAACCTGCTACGAGACCCTCGCTGTTCCGCCGAAGAAGGAAGCGCAGAAGCGATTCGCCCGGCACCAGCCGCTAGAAAAGCATGACCAGGAGAGGGAGGAGGGCGAACCGGATGTCGAGGTCGCATCGGGAGATACACCGGAGTGAGCGCGCAGGGTGGCTCCGCGCCGCGGTTGCTCGGGTCAGACGACGCGATCGTGTCGACCGCGAGCCTCATGATTGGTGTCGCGGCGATCCTCCGCCTCGAAGGAGGCCATCTTGGTGGCCGGCGTCGCGGGCCTCGTCGCCGGATCGATGTCGATGGCCGTGGGCGAGTATGTCTCGGTCAGCTCGCAGCGCGATGCGGAGCAGGCGGACGTCGAGCGTGAGAAGGGAGAGCTCGCGGACCCAGCCGCGAGATGAGCTGAACGAGCTTGCGATGATCTACGCGAACCGGGGCCTCGACCAGGAGCTCGCGATGACCGTCGCGGAGCAACTCAGCGCGCACGATCGGCTCGGCGCACACATGCGGGACGAGCTGGGAATCGACCAGGCACTCTCGCGCGTCCGATGCAAGCGGCGTGGATATCGGCCGCGAGCTTTGCCTCCTTCGCCCTGCTTCCGATCGCGGCTCTGCTCGTCGCGCCAGACGGCCTCACGCATCCCCGCGATCGCCGCGCTGTCTCTCGTGAGCCTCGGTGGTCTCGGTGCGCTTGGCGGTCATCTCGGCGGCGCGCCGCTCGGTCGTGCCGCGTTGCGAGTCACCATCGGAGGGGCCCTGGCGATGGCGGTGACCGCCGCCATCGGGCGGCTCTTCGGTGTTGCCGCAGGCTGAAGAGTGTGCAGACCGTCCAGAGGGGCACGCGCACAATTCCCGCCGTGAGAAATGCCGCCGCGCATGGAGTCCCGTGACATGTCGCATCATCAGCACGGTCTTTACGGCGTGCCGACGATACGCTGCCTTGAATGAGCTGCTCGCCCTCCCGAATCCCGCGACGAGCGAGTTCGCGCCGTGGCTGGTCTGTCGGACCGCTCAAAATGTGGTACAACACCCGAGGGTGCAGCTCGACGCGTCGGCATCGCACCGGGCTCGCCGCTGGTTGGGCTTCGACCAGCTCGACTTCTTTCTTGGCGCACTCGCCTTCGTATTCCTCGTCCACACGCCGCCCGCGGCTGTTGCGCGATCCTGCGGCTAGTGTTCGTCTGCGATATCGCGGCGACGACCATGTTCTGCCTCTTCGGTCTCGAGGAGAGCTGGATTTGAACGGGGCACTGCCAGGACAAACGCCAGGCCGGCCACGGCGTCACGACGTTCCCGCCGGATTCTCGCTGCCGTGGCGGCAGCTGCGAGAGCCGCGGCACACGACCGGCCGCGAGCGCCGCTGGCTCGATCCGGCGGGCGGCGCTTCTCAAGCGAGGCGAGCGGATCATCGATCGCCTCACCGCGCGCTACTTGTATCCTCATGTTCTCGGGGTGTGGCACCCGTACTGCTGGCTCCTGCCGCGGCGCTTCTCTTTGGCGGTGGCCACCGTGACGCCGCCCCTCTGGCCGCGCGACGTGGACGATCTTCGGGTCCTGCTCCTGAGCGACATTCACACGGGGCCTTCCTCCCACCCTGACGTGCTCGGGCCGATTCTCGAGGAGTTGATGCGCCTCCAGCCAGATCTCGTCGCGGTCACCGGCGACATCGTCGAAGGACGGGTCGAGGACCTCGACGGGTTCCTGCCCGTGCTCGCCGTGCTTGCCGGCGCGCCGCTCGGGGCCTGGTACTGCTTCGGCAACCACGACTATTTCACCGGTGAGCCCGACCGGATCCGCGACCTGTTACGGTCAATCGGCATCGAGACTCTCTGCAACGATTCGCGGGTGCTGCGCGGCAAACGCGGGGACTTCGTCATCGGTGGCATCGATGACCGCACCCTCGGCACCCCGGACTGGGAGCGCCTGGCGGTCGCCCACGGGCCGCCGCACCTGCTCCTCGCGCACCACCCCGACGACTTCTACGAGGCCGAGCGCCGCGGCGTCGCCCTCGTGCTCTCCGGGCACACGCACGGCGGCCAGATTCGCTTTCCGGCCGGGCCGCCGATCGTCGCGTCAGAGCCGCTTCTGTCTCGACGAGGGGCTCTACGTGCACGAGTCCACGATGCTCGCGGTGACGCGCGGGCTCGGGGTCGTCGGGCTCCCGTGGCGCTGGGGGCGGATCCCGAAGCGGTCCTGCTCCGCATCCGCGCCATACCATCGGGTTAATTACTCTCCGGTGCAGAAGTGGCAGTTGCCCCGTCCCCGCCTCTTCACCTCGGCGCCGGCTCTGTTGCCGCGGCAACGCCGCGGCCGCGACCCTGCCCGGCGGCATTCGAGGCGGCGCCCCACGGTGGGAGACGGGTGGTCCCGCGGGGGCCGGGTGACGCCGCGGATTTGGAGCGAAAGGAAGGTGGAGGCGTAAAGCTTGCCCCACCTCGGAGGAGGACCCCATGTGCTGTCAGATCGTCTGCCTCTCGTGCGGGTATCAGCGCGCCTGGCCCACCCTGCTCGACGCGCTGGCCGACGGTCATCGTCACCACGACGCGCCATGCGCTCAGCCAGGAATCAGCACCGTTGCCGGCGAGACCGAGGAATGACGAGGGCCGGGCGGCATCGGCTGAGCGCCGCTCTTGAACCTGCCCCCACGTCGCGGCTCGATAAAGGAGCGCACGGTAGTTCCTTCAGTGATGGGTACAAAAGTAACCTGACAGGCTCTCCGCCCATCCACACAACATCAACGGCTTGGCGCGGGCACGATATGCCCCCATGGCCGGTATGGGGGCCGATGAATACGAGCGGGGATCAGTGCTCGTGGTCGAGGAGCCTAACGGACGTGACGTGCTGCAGCTGGGGGCTTGGAGATGGCCGGCTATCAGGTCGATGTGGCCGATGATGGAGAAGCCGGCTTGATCGTTGCGGCCGCGCGGACCCCGGCCGCCGCCACTATTGATCTCGGCGTGGCGATTCATCGGCGGAGGTTGCTCGCCGAGTCGCTGGGCTACGTGTTCGGCGAACACATTCGGCTGATCGCGCCTGACGAGAGTCAGGACGAGCCCGAAGGAGCGCGAGCGGAGCCGAGCCGCCGGATTCGTTCATACGCACCTGGTGAAGCCGGTGTCGCCCAACCGGGCGCAGCAGACCTTGAGGCAACTGCTCGCCTATTGAGACGACAAGGGGCAGTGCGCCATGTCAATTCCAGTCCTCCTCCCCCAAAGAAACGCGCGAGCGAATCTGCCCACAGTGTGGCAGCGCCGAGATCTGCCACGTGGGCGTGTCCTGCGCAGACAGCACAACGATCGGGCGCGTATCGATGCCGCGAGTGCGCCGCGAGTTCTTGCTGCTCTCCCTGACCGGCGCGTACCGGGCAGCGGCGGCGCGCGGACCCGCAGGATCGGCGAGGCAGGCTGCGTAGGCGCACTCCCGAGCTCGCCCGCGGCGGTGTCAAGCCATATGGTAGACCTGAGGTCCACTAGGCGCTTCGGGTTGACAGCCGCACAATCGCCTATGCCTGCACCTGGCCTTCCGGGTTGGCGCCACTGGCGCCGGACCCTTGGTGAATCTGGCGTGGTCGAAGCCTGAACACCCCGGCGAGGCCCAGCATGATGAACCATTCCAACCACGACGCCATGCCATCGCCCAAGCCGCGCTACCGGAGACCCGCGCGCCGCTGCGCCTACTGCCAGAGCGAGCGGATCGCGCCCGGGGCCGCATCACCGCTGGCGCCGAGATGCTCAAGTTGGAACTCCGGTGCGAGGTGTGCGGGACCGCGTTCTTGATCGCGAGCACGACGATTAACTGAGCGCCGCGCATGGCCTCCGTGGCGCGCTCGGGCGCGCCGCCGCCCTCTCTCTTCACCCTCGGCGCCGGCTCCGTGCCCCGTGGCGCCGCGGCCGCGACGTCCAGTCGCCGCCAGCCGCCGGCCAGCCAGATCACTTGGCGCCGGCGGGCGTCCGTCGTACCTGTGTCTGGGGCTACCCGAGCCGGTGAACATCTCTGCTGCCTTCTCCCGGATCCAGAACGATGCAGCGGTGAAGCGCCGGGCGGTCTTCGCGCTGGTTGACGGCACGGCGCGCGCCCGTGGGGGTGGACGGGCTGGATGTTTCCCGTGCTCGAGTGGACGGCATGAGCCCCGCTCGCACACCGCGTCCCGCGGGACGTCACCGGCCGGGAGGGTGGAGACGCCCCGGTCAGGGAGATCGTCTTGGCGAGGAGGCGCTGGGCCGAAAGGCCTCAGCACTGCCTTATGGGCGAAGTGGCGCAAGCCCCAGGTCTGCTGTTTCTGATCCGCCGGCATGAGTCGTCGGAAGACTCTGTGGTTGCCACCGGGCCGTTCTGCCGTCGTCTGCCTCGAAGCCCCGGTTGGGCCGCCAAACCTGCCGCCCCTTAACGAGCCGTGTGCAGGTCAGTCGGCGTGGATTTGTGATCCTGGAAACTGGTCGCTCTGCGACGACCCAGCCTGATCCCCCTTCTTGTTACGGGGTCCATTGGTGCTCCGGGTTTGGCAAGGTGATTTGACTACTTCGGCCGCATTGAGATGCCCACGAACTTTGAGCGGCGGGACTCTCGGTGGGCGAACCGATCCTCTTTCGAGATGTAGCCATTCTGAACGGCTTCGGAAAGCTCGTCCTCGCGCACAATGCTAGAACCATTTTCGGCCTGTGTGTACTCCGAAGGTGTAAAGACCCTTTGGAAGGTAGAGCGGGAAGAGGAGTCCTCCATAGAAGACCCACCGACGGTCCCACCAGCTGCGAACTCGCAGGGCGGGGACATCTCACTTTCTACATGGAGAGCCAGTTAGGAGGACTTTCTTATTGAGAATTGGGACAAGACCGAACTCGGCAGCCGTTACGAGCTGATCGAGAAAGATGGCGAACTCGTGAGTCATAAAGGATGTTGAGGTATATCTTTACCGAGTGAACTTCAAGCTTGAAGAATATTCAGGGCCTACCATTAAACGGATCTAGCTGATCGGCCACCCAAGGACGCGGACCTGCCCGGGCCACGCACCCAATCAAGGGCAACGTCACCACCTCTTCGGGTGAGCCATGCATCTACCACCCGCCGAGCGGAGCATTCCGCGGAAGGACCAAGCCAGAGCGATGCTACGCGAGCGTGGAGGAGGCTCGGCAGGATGGGTGCCGGCCGTCGAAGCGGTGAGCCGCGCCGAGGGTGGTAGGATTTCGCTTACACGCTCGCGTCAGGGAGGATCAGACGAAGACATGGCCAACACGACGACGCTCTTCGCTTCACTTGGGCGACTCATCAAGCAGCGACTCACCCACACGGCCCAGGAACAGAAGCTTGCCAAGCAGGAACGCCGCATCGTCCAGGAGATGGGTCGCGTGCTTCCCAAGATCGGCTACCGTCTCGAGTCGCTAAACGGACGACCAAACAAGCGGGACGGTGTGCGGACAAAGCGGGCCTTGCTGCTCAAGACGCTCAAGTGCCCCAGGTGTGACCGGCGATTCTCCCTACAGGCGCATGTGGCCCGGCATCTGAACGCGATGCACGGGAAGAAAGCGAACACCCGCCGTAAGACGAAGCCCGCCAAGGGCTAGGTTGCTACCGTCGCGTCTGGCTACTTCCCCAGGGTCGTGTTCAGCAGGTGTGCCAGCCGAACCCCGCCCGTTTCAGCCGCTCTGTCACAACCGGCTCCTGTCGCTCAAGGTAGGCATCGTGCACCACGACAACCTTCTCAGGCTCCCCACGGCCACGCATGCTCGGCCCATGCGGCAAAGCAGGAAGAGGACCCCGAGACCAACCATTGCTACGCGACGGATACTCATGGCGTGCCTCCTAAGAGTGTTGGGTATCAGTGCCAACCTTCCACTCATTGGCAGCAAGCCTATTGGGCAAACGAAAAGAGTGTCAATGAGATTCTGCCCTTATTGAGTCTCGCCGAGAAGGGAGAACCCGGGTAATCACGGCCAGCGCGGGTTGGGGCGTCCGCTCGTGGCTACTTTCACTTCGGCAGGTCAAACCAGCGACCAGGCCAGAACAGCCCAATGATCTCCAACAGCATTTCCATGACTGCCAGGATCACGGCGAGCATGGTGTATCCTTTCGCGGATTCTACCCGAGCGCGGTAGTGTCTCGGTTTGAATCCGGGTTGACGCGACCCGCCTTGCGCTCGGGCTAGGCTATCTCTTCGGCGGCCTGAGCATAAGGAAGGGCGATGCGATGAACACAATCGCAGCAAGGATCTTCCCAGCAGAATCGTCGGCACACGCGGCTCAGGAATGGCGTAGCCGCCATGCAAGCCAAACCGAGACCTACACGGAAGGGACCGGCTGGTTCCCACAAGCGATCTGCCTGCTCAGAGTCTCGCACATCGTGACCTCTTGTCCTGCGTGTATCCATTCGTGGACTCTACCCAAGTGCGGACCGATATGGAATCCTCCGCCATGTGGTGCCCGTGGTGTGGGGAGCGGATCACCGTGGGCGTGGTGACGCCGAAGGCATCGTGTACCACGCAGCGTGCTGGCGACGGCGGGCCGAGATGCTGCGTGCTACGTTGGGCTAAGGTTGACGGTATGCTGCCGAAATGAATCGTGACGGATCGGCGCGGGACCGGGCCGAGCATTTTTGACTCGGACCTGGGTGATACACGCCCGGGCGGCGGCTAAGGCGCTCGGCGAGTCGTACCAGAACCACGTCCTGCCGTCGGCCTCCACGCGCTTCACCGTCACCCGGGGAAGCTCCCTTCGCATTGCCGCCATTCCTCCCGGGCCTTCGCCTGCCGTGGGGTGTCCTCCAGGGCGGCACAGGCCGGGAGTTGGGCGGCCAGGAGCACGACCGTCAGGAGCACATGATGTCTCACCTAGAGACTCCTTTCTGGTGTGCCTCCTCGCCGACCCATTCGACAGACTCGACTCGGAGCGTGATGCGCCAGCCGCCGTAGCGGACCGTGTGTGCGGGTCCGGGTCGGGGAGAAGATTGCGAACCCCGTTCGGCTCGGCGCTCTCTCACGACGTGATGGTAAATGGCACGCGGCCCAAATGCCAGTGTGGGGTGTGCGCCATCTCGCGTCCCGTGCAGACCCCCTCACACCTCTAGCCAGACCACTGGCATTCGTCAAGCGCACCCTCTCTGCCAATATGAGGCGAGACAGTGACCCGCGGGAAGTTTCCCCTCGGCTCGTCGGGGCGCACTCCGAACCAGGGCCCCTTCCACTCACTGGCGTTACCCAGCTTCACCGGTACTATGGGCCCCTCCGACGCCTGCCGCGCCCGTCCCCGCAGGGACCGGTACCGGGTCGCCCCGGCCGCGCGACAGGCCTCCCGTGTTGCCAGTCACCGCGTGCGTACGTGCTGCGCCCACTACCCCGGCGAGCAGAGCGATCTTCCTGCGTCGGTCCATCCGATCGCCCCCGGCGGCCTTCGTCCAATGAGAGGAGACTCGGCGCTCGCATTCAATCTTTCGGGGCCTGCTCAGGCTTCACTCGCGTTGCGGCCCGCACACTCGCTGACCCGCCCAAGGCGGATCTCTGTCCCCGAGGCTTCGACGGGTCGGTCGCCCTCGCCGTCTCCCGGGTAGCTACCAAGGTGGACCGACACCTCCTTGGACCGGACTTGCACCGGCTGCGTTGACTGACCTTCACGGCACACTCTCATTCTCGTTGACAGGTTCCGGAACTCCGCGCGGCCACAAAGTCTGGCGCGCCTCTGGGTCCGGCAGGGGAAGGGCGCGGCGGCGCGCGAGATGGTCGAAGAGACGCTCCGGCAGGGCGACCGGCCGGCGGGTGGCGTCGACGCGCGCGCCGCAGAGTCGCTGGTCGCGTCGCTGTCCTGACCGCTACTCGTCCTGGCCGAAGCCTGCTTCGTCCGGGCGTCCGTTCGTAGCTACCGGGCGACGCCGCGTCGTGGTGGGCCGCCGCGACGAATCCGGGCTTCTGCACCCAGCGCAGGCCCTCGCCCTCCGGCGCCGCCTCCACCTTGTTCCCGTGGCCGTCCTCCATGCCGAGCGGGTGGCACACGAGCTCGATCATGTTGCCGTCGGGGTCGTGGATGTAGGTGAAGTGCTCCCCGCTGTCCTCGCGGCGTCCCTGATCCGGAGCGGTCCCGCCCACGTCGGGTCCGGTGCTGGCGGCGGACTGCCGCACATGTCGAATGCCGAGCCGCGCGAGGTGAGCGAGCATGCCCTCCCAGTCGTCGACCTCGACCGCGAAGTGTGCGGAGCCGACGATGGCCGGGCGCGGCGTCTCGGTGAAGTGGACCTCGGCGGTGCCGATCCGGAGCTGGAGCTGTCGCTGGTTGAGCGCGGGGCCGCGATCCAGGAATTCGGCGCCGAGCACGCGCTCGTACCACTCGCGGGTGCGCGCGCGGTCGCTGATCTGAACGTTCACGTGATGGATCAGTTTGATTCGCGCCATGCTGGCCTCCATTCGTGTGCCCGGCAGCAGCTTGCGCCGCCCGGCGGTGATGGGTACGAGATGTCCCCCATATGCCACCACGTCGTTGTATTTTCGCATGTAGTCTCGATACGACCAATGTGGCCAGACCGCATTCGGATCGGAACGCAACGCGTGCTCCATAGATGTCTTCAGCGCCGTTACTGTGAGAAGAGCCTCCCGAGGCGATCACGAACAGCTTGTTCCACGCGTCAATGCCTCCGAACCCTCGCGCGGAGTTCGAGGCCCGCCGACATCGGGCCACGGTCGCCTCCTGTCGGCATCGCTCACTGGATGAGTTGATCGGCCCGGAGAAGCAGCGACTGCTGGATCGGCAGTCCCAGGCCCTGGCGGTCTTGAGGTTGAAGATGAATGCGAATTTCGAGGCCTGTTCGACCGGGATCGTGGCCGGCTTGCCACCCTTGAGGATCTTGTCCACGAAGTATGGCGCTCGCTGCCAGAGCTCAGGAAAGTTCACGCCGTACGCCAGCAGCCCGCCCCCTCGGCGTATTCGTCCGACCCGGCGCCAGGCAGGCGATTCGAGGCAGACAGTTCCCCAGCCGTCGCATGTTGGCGACGAACATCGAGTCACTGAGTACGACCAGACCATCTGCCCGGCGCCGGAGCATCAGTGCAAACGCGTCATCGAACTCAGTGGCGACCGCGCCGGCGCCTCGAGAAGCTCCACATTCAAAGCCGTGGCCATCTTCTTCACGATCTCGAAGTCCACGCCATAGTTGCTATTGCCCGGATTCAGCAGGACCGCGACTCTGGCGAGACGAGGCACAGCCCTTTGAGCATCTCCAGGCGCTTGGCCGAGAGCTCCGGACCGAAGGCGGTCGATCCCGTGATGTTTCCACCGGGCCGTGCAAGGCTGGCGACGAGTCCCATCGCAACAGCGTCTAGACTGGCGGCCATGACGATAGGGATCGTCGTTGTCGCCTCCTTGAGGACGCGGGTCCCGGGGCCGCTCGTGACAATGACATCCGGCTGGAGACGAATCAGTTCAGCGGCGAGGGCTGGAAGCCGGTCATATCTGCCCTCCGCCCACCGGAATTCGAAGACAATATTCTGGCCCTCAACGTAGCCCAGGTCGCGGAATCCTTGCCGCATGGCCTCGACTTGACGTGCGTAGCCGGCAGCGGACGTGACTCCGAGGACTCCGACGCGCGGCACCTTTCCCGCAACCGACTGCGCGCCTGCTGGAAGCGGTGCGCTCACGAGAGCCAACACAACGACAAGGAGCCTGAAGCACACGAACCACCACCGATTCACCGCCACGCTCCGCTCCTTTCTCTCGTACGTCGAACGCTCAGTATGCCTCTCTTCCAGCCGGTGCGTGGCAAAGGAATGATGGAAGGTGTGGCATGTGGAATGCCGGTGGTCGGTCAGGCTCAGCGCGGGGCCGCCTGGGCGCCGCGGACGACCGCGCCCGGCAGGGCGCCGGTCGAGGCGGTCGTCGCGGAGCACCTCGACCCCGGAGAGGAAGGTGTGACGGTAGCCGTGGGCGCGCTGGATGAGTCGCTTGCCTCCGGCGGGAAGGTCGCGAACCAGCTCGGGCCGGGAGACGGAGAGCGCGGAGAAGTCGATCACGCTCACGTCGGCCTTGAAGCCCGGGGCCAGGACGCCGCGGTCCGCCGAGCCCGACGAAGCGCGCCGCCTCCGAGGTCTGCTTGGCTACCAGGCGCTCGAGCGGGATGCCCTCGCCCCGGACGCGGTCGCGCCCCCAGTGGGTAAGGAGCGAGGTCGGCGAGCTGGCGTCGCAGATCATGGCCACGTGCGCCCCCGCATCGCCCAGCCCCAGCACGGTGTCGGGGTCGAGCAGCATCTCGCGCACCTCGTCGAGGCTGCCGCCGTTGTAGTTCTCGAACGGGTGGTAGAGAAGGGCCCGGCCGCGATCGGCGACCAGGAGGTCGAGCGCGAGGGCCAGGGGCTACGGCTTTCGGCCCGGGCGCGCGCGGCGATGCTCGTGGCGGGGTCGGGCTCGTAATCCGGCGGCGCGCCGATCTCGAAGGTGCGCTCGAGCATCTGGAGCATGCGCCGGCTCCCGTCGTCGGCGCCCGGCTGCGGCGAGGCGCCCGCGCCGGGCTGGCTCGGCGAGCCGGGTCACGCGCTCGGCCAGATCGAGGGCGGCGATGTCCTTGTACGCCGGGTGGGCGAGGAAGGGATGCAGGCTCGCGTCGAGCCCCATCATCACGCCGATGGCCCGCGAGCCGACCTGTCCGGCGATGGGCAACCCTTCGCGCCGCGCCTGGCGGATGTCGGCGAGGGTGCGTCGCCAGAGCCCGGGGTCCTGAGTCGACTTGCAGGAGCAGCACCGAGAGCGGTCGGCCGGAGATCTCGACCATGCGCCGCAGCACGGCCCAGTCGCCCGGGTCAAAGAAGTCGGCGTTGCACTCGAGCACGCCCGCGCCGGCGCGCTTGAGCCCGCGCGCGATGCCGCCCAGCTCGGCCTCGCCGGCGCTGCGGCTCGGCGTCGGACGCCCGTCGGCGGCCTTGTGCTTGTGGGTGCGCGAGGTCGAGAAGCCGAGGGCGCCGGCGGCGATGGCCTCGGCGGTCAACCGGCCCATCTCGTCGATCTCGGCGGCGGTGGGCGCCGCCGCGTGGTCGGCGCCGCGCTCGCCCATCACGAAGGCGCGCAGGGCGCCGTGGGGCATCTGCGCGCCCACGTCGACGGCGCGCGGGACGGCGGCGAGGGCGTCGAAGGTACTCGGGGAAGGACTGCCAGGAGAAGTCGAGGCCGGCGGTGAGCACGGCCTCGGGGATGTCCTCGACGCCTTCCATCAGGTTGATGAGCAGACGCTCTCCGCCGCGCGGCACCGGGCGCGAAGCCGACCCCGCAGTTGCCCATGACGACCGTGGTGACGCCGTGCCACGACGACGGCGTCATCGCGGGGTCCCACGGGGCCTGGCCGTCGTAGTGGGTGTGGATGTCGACGCAGCCCGGCACCACGTAGAGGCCGCGCGCGTCGATCTCGCTCCGGCCGCGCTCCGTCGACCGCACCCACCGCGGCGATCCGCGCGCCGTCGAGGGCCACGTCGCCGGTGAAGCGCGCGCCCCCGTGCCGTCGATCACCGTCCCGCCCCGAATCACGGCGTCGTGCATGGCCTGGCCTCCCGCCGACCGACGCTACCACAGCGGCGGCCCCGGCGATGATTGGGCGCATGACCCCGGCCGGCGTCGCGGTGACGGTCGTCGGCCCGCAGCGGCAGCATTTGCGGGATCGTCAGGCCAAGTGCTTTGGCGGTCTTCCGGGGGGGGCAGGATGACTTGACGACTTCGTCCTTGCATGGTCATGCTCGACTCATCTTCCGGAGGTGTCGGCCCCACCATCCACGATCTCCCTGGCTCCGGTCATCGACGGCACAAAGGGGACGGTCGTTCAGAGATCAGGAGTCGCGCCCATCCTTCGTGACTCACCATGACCATCTGAAGGGGCATGAGGCTCGGTCCCAGACTGCAGCCGGCAGGACACGCGAAACGCGGTCATCGGGAACCACCAGGAGCGCAGATCCAGCCGCGCTACCGCGCGAACCAACAACCATCGAGATCAATGGAGCGACAGTGAGCAAGAAGCTCGATGGAAAGTCGCGGTCGTGACGGCGCGTCGAAGGGCATCGGGGCGAGCATCGCGAGAGCGCTGGCGGACGAAGGCGCGTGCGGTGGTGGTCAACTACTCGTCTGCAGCAAGGATGCCGCCCACCGCCTCGTCGCGGACATTTCCGCGCGCGGGGGCAGAGGCGATCGCGCGTGCAGGGCCGATGTGTCGAAGCCCGCCGACATCGAGCCGCTCCTTTCGGAAGCGAAGAGGTCATTCGGCCGGATCGACATCCTGGTCAACAATGCCGGAGTGTACGAGTTCTCGCCGCTCGAAGCGGGTGACCGAGGCAACATCTTTCACGCAGCATTTCAACCTCAACGTCCTCGGGCCTCCTGTTGACCACGAAGGAGGCCGTGAAGCACATGGGTGCCGGAGGGGCGGAGCGTCATCAACATCAGCTCGGTGGCGAGCTACGATACGGCCTGCGAACTCCGTCGTGTATGCCGCGTCGAAGGCCGCCGTCGATGCCGATCACGGGCGTGCTGGCGCGAGGAGCTCGGTCCGCGGAAGATCCGTGTGAACGCCATCAGCCCCGGGGATGATCGCGACGCGAGGGCGCGCGCGCCGGAGGCTTCGTCGGGAGGCCGACTTTCAGCAAAGCGGTCGAGGCGCAGGCGCCGCTCGGACGCATCGGCGAGCCCGACGACATCGCGCCGACGGCGGTGTATCTGGCGTCGTCCGATTCGAAGTACATGACCGGGGAGACGCTGCTGGTCTCCGGGCGGCCTGAGAGAAGTAAACACGCACCGACAGTCTCTCAAAGATCAAAGGCCGGGCGAATCGAGGTTCAAAACCTTCCGAACAGCTGGGGATCCCTGTCACCCCACAATCTCAGCAGACGAGCGCCGTCGTTCGAACGCTGACGACCCGATTGCCGGTATTTTGTGAGCGATATACTGCATGGACATGCTGCTGTTCGACCGGCAGTAGTTGGGAGGACATATGTCTCAACCAGAACGGTTTGAAATTCTGGTCCTTGGCAGTGGAGCGGGTGGCAAGTTCTGGCTTGGCATATGGCGCGATCGGGGCGACGGACTGCCGTCGTGGAGCGCCGGTGGATCAGGGGCTCCTGTCCCAACATCGCCTGCCTGCCCAGCAAGAATGAGATTTGGAGCGCGAGGTCGCACATCTGGCGCATCACGCCGCGCAGTTCGGCACGGCGACCGGTCCCGTCGCGACCGACATGGCAAAGGTTCGCCAGCGCAAGCGCGACATGGTTGACCGCGAGATTGCTTTCCATTTGCAGCAACTACAAGACGAGCGGCGCCGAATTGATCATGGGGACTGGGCGTTTTGTGGCACCGAAAACGCTCGAGGTGCGCCTGAATGACGGCGGGACACGCGTGCTGGCGGGCGACCAGGTTTTCCTCAACGTCGGAACGCACGCGGCAATTCCGAGCGTTCCTGGCCTCGAGGCCGCCCGACCGCTCACACATATTGAGGCTCTGGAGCTCGACTACTTGCCGCCACATCTGATCGTGCTCGGGGGCGGCTATGTCGGCCTCGAATTGGCCCAGGCTTACCGTCGCTTCGGTAGCCGCGTGACGGTCATCCAGTCTGGGCCTCAGCTTATGAGCCGGGAGGATCCTGACGTCGCGGATGAAATGCAGCGGATTCTCAGTGACGAAGGTATTCAAATTCTAGTGGCGGCCGAGACCCTCAATGTGCACGGCCGATCCGGAGAGGAAGTCAGCCTTACCGTGCGCACAACCTCCGGTGAGCAAAAGATCGAGGGCAGCGACATCCTGGTCGCGGCGGGGCGCATTCCGAACACCGCCGGGATCGGGCTTGAGGAGGCCGGCGTTGAGTTGGATGGTCGTGGCTACATTCGCGTCAATGAGCGGCTGGAGACGACTGCGTCCGGTGTCTGGGCCGTGGGGGAATGCGCCGGTAGCCCACAGTTCACGCACGTATCCGTCGACGACTTTCGAATCATCAGGGACAATCTGGCCGGAGGGAAGCGCAGCACGCGCGATCGGCTGGTTCCATACTGCCTGTTCACGGACCCTCCACTCGCCCATGTGGGACTGAGCGAACGCGAAGCGCAACGCCAAGGCGTCACCGTGCGCGTCGCGAGGCTGCCGATGAGCGCTGTGCTGCGGACAGAGGCGACGGACGAAACACAAGGCTTCATGAAGGTTCTTGTCGGTGGGAGCGACGACCGCATTCTCGGCTTCACGATGATTGGCTCCGAGGCCGGCGAGGTCATGGCCGCGGTGCAAACGGCGATGCTGGCAAACCTGCCATATTGGAGGCTCCGAGACGCCGTTCTCGTCCACCCGACGATAGCGGAAGGACTCGATCTTTGCTCTCGGCAGTGCCAGCAGGTCCAGCCAGCCAGCGGAAAGCCGTGCCGAAGAGTGCAGCGCCGGCGCGGTGACCCTCGCATCCGCTGGGTAACCCATACAGGACACCCCGCTTCGCCTTGGAGGCTCGCATGAGGTGCCCGGTGCCAGCAGGACAACCCGCCCCACCTTGGCAGTTCTGCCCCTGGGGTGCGGCGCCCGCCTCGCGCTCACCTGCGGCTCCTGTGGCGCCGGTCTTCGCCAGGGCGCTCGCTTCTGCCTCCAGTGCGGCCACGCGGTGACCGCGGGCACTGGCGGACGGTGGTTGGTTCGCCTGCCCCGGAGACGTACACCCGCAAGCACCTCGCCGAGAAGATCCTCACCTCCGAAGGCCGCCCTCGAGGGCGAGCGCAAGCAGGTCACGGTCCTCTTCGCCGACCTCAAGGGCTCGATGGAGCTGCTCGCCGACCGCGATCCCGAGGAGGCGCGCAAGACTCCTCGATCCCGTCCTCGAACGCATGATGGAGGCCGTCCACCGCTACGAGGGCACCGTCAACCAGGTCATGGGCGACGGGATCATGGCGCTCTTCGGCGCGCCGCTGGCCCACGAGGACCACGCCGGTGCGGGCGTGCTACGCGGCGCTGCGGATGCAGGAGTCAGTCGCGCAGTACGCGGAGGGTGTCTTCCGCTCGCACGGGGTGCCCATCCAGATCCGCGTGGGCCTCAACTCCGGCGAGGTGGTCGTCCGCGCCATCGGGTCCGATCTGCACATGGATTACACGGCGGTCGGTCAGACGACCCACCTGGCCGCCCGCATGGAGCAGATGGCGACGCCCGGCACGATCCTGCTCGCCCCCGCGACCTTGCAGCTCGCCGAAGGCTACGTGCAGGTCGCGGCCCGGGGCCGGTCGCGGTCAAGGGCCTGCCGGACCCCGTGGAGATCTACGCGCTCACCGGAGCGAGCGCGCTCGCGGACCCGGCTCCACGCGGCCGCCGCGCGGGGACTGACGCGGTTCGTCGGCCGCGACGCCGAGATCGAGCAGATCCGCCGGGCGCTCGCCCTCGCGCACGATGGGCACGGCCAGCTCGTCGCCGTCGTGGGGAACCCGGCGTGGGGAAGTCCCGCCTCGTCTACGAGTTCACCCACTCCCACCGCACCCAGGACTGGCTCATCCTGGAAGCGGGCTCCGTGTCCTACGGCAAGGCGACCAGCTACCTGCCCGTCATCGACCTCCTCAAGGCCTACTTCAAGGTGCACGATCGCGAGACCCACCGCGAGATCCGCGAGAAGGTGACCGGCAAGCTCCTCACGCTGGATCGGACCCTCGAGCCGATCCTGCCCGCCTTGCTGGCCCTGCTCGATGTGCCCGTCGAGGACGCCCACTGGCAGGCGCTCGATCCCGCCCAGCGCCGCCAGCGCACCCTCGATGCCGTCAAGCACCTCCTGCTCCGCGAGAGCCAGGGGCAACCGGTGCTCGTGGTCTTCGAGGACCTGCACTGGATCGATGCCGAGACGCAGGCCCTGCTCGACGGCCTGGTCGAGAGTCTGCCCACGGCCCGGCTCCTCCTGCTCGTCAACTACCGGCCCGAGTACCAGCACGGCTGGGGGCGCAAGACCTACTACAGCCAGCTCCGGCTCGACGCGCTCCCGCCCGAGAGCGCGGGCGAGCTCCTGAGCGCCCTCCTGGGCGACGACCCGGCGCTGGAGCCCCTCAAGCGCCTGCTGGTCAGAGCGCGGGAACCCTTCTTCATCGAGGAGAGCATCCGGACGCTGGTGGAGACGCGGTGCGCTCACCCGGGAGCGCGGCGCCTATCGTCTGACCCGGCCGATCCAGGCGATCGAGGTCCCGGCGACCGTGCAGGTGATCCTGGCGGCCCGGATCGACCGGCTCCCGGCGGACGACAAGCAGCTGCTCCAGACGGCCTCGGTCATCGGCAAGGACGTGCCCTTCGTGCTGCTCCACGCCGTGGCGGAGGCGGCGGAGGATGCGGTGCAGCGGGGGCTCACGCATCTGCAGGCGGCCGAGTTTCTGTACGAGACGCGCCTCTTTCCCGATCCCGAGTACACCTTCAAGCATGCGCTCACCCATGAAGTCACCTACGGCACGCTGCTCCAGGAACGGCGCAAGGCCCTGCACGCTCGCATCGTCGGCGCCATCGAACGCTGCTATCCGGACCGGCTGACCGAGCACGTCGAGCGGCT
>ERZ1370068.10803-contig-9469_pt1 | contig 25001 bp, 40 predicted proteins | sample MGYA00561227_ERZ1370068 | MGnify/ENA primary metagenome ERZ1370068 (study PRJEB38410, sample SAMEA6850437) | metagenome | study: Metagenomic assessment of the ecological functions of the soil: analysis of the soil microbiota associated with the...
TGCATGCTTCGTTCAGTTACGTATTACTCCAGGCAGGCTTTGATCCTCGTCGAACAGCAGCAGAATGCGGGTGACTCGTCGCTTCGGACCGCGGCGTCGCCGCAGCGACGTCGCGGCCGGCCACCAATACGGCGAACAGGACGCCCGCGACCACAGCGAGCCCTGTCGCTGTCCTGCTCATGTGGGGCGCCTGGTTTCGGTTAAAGTAGATCGGATCCGGCATCGACTCTGATCGCAACCGTCGCCGCCGACGCTCGCCGCGGTCGACCGGCGACGTCCGCACGGCTGAGCGCTGGGAACGGTTGCATTCTATAGCCGAATCCAATGCCCCTCACCTACCGCATACACCCCGACGCGCGAATCCTGCTCATTCGGGAGATGGCCTGATCAGCCAGCAGGAACGGCTCGACGCATTGCGTGCCTGGACGCGAGATCCGGCGCATCGAGACATGCACGGCCGCGCTGTGCGACTTCTCCACCGCTCGTTCCACACCGAGGCTGTCCGACGTTCACGAACTGATCCGCGTCATGCGCAAGGATCGATCGGGCCGTGGTCCGACGAAGCTGGCGATGGTCACGCCGAGGCCGATCGCCTTCGGCATCGCCCGCGTCTTCCAGGAACTGGTTCATCTTCGGCGGATTCGCGCTGGAAGTGCACGCCTTCCGTCACCGGGATGCGGCGCTGGATGTGGCTCAGGCCTGGCGTCGATCCGTCGCAGCTCGAGTTGTCGCCATTTGAGTAGTTGGAGCGGCTGACGAAAGCAGTCGTCCACCGGTTCAACTTTCCATGACTGGACCCGCGCGTCTTCGCGTTCTGATTGCGGATGATTACGGGCCGATGGTCGCTGCCCTCGAGCGACTCGTGTCGCTCGATTGCGATGTGGTCGGACGACTGGCTGACGGCATGTCCCTGCTCGCCGAAACGAAACGTCTTCAGCCGGACGTTCTCCTGCTCGATTTGAATCTGCCCGGTATCGACAGCCTTTGGGCATGCCAGGAGATCAGGCGCACAACACCTTCCACGAAAGTCATCGTGCTCACAGGCGGACTGGACCCGAATCTGCGTCCGGACGTGCTGGCGGCCGGAGCGTCCGCTTTCATGGAAAAAAGTGCCGCGCCCCGCGAACTGCTCGCCGCCATCGCACACACGCCGGCCGGGGGCATCCCACCGGCGAATGATCACGTGATCAACCGGCCGCAACCATGACGCATCTCATCGCGCGACTGTCGGCGCTCTTGATGGCCCTCACCTTGTCCGCGTCGGCATATGCGCAGCAGCCTTCGCCGGACGCGTCAGCACCAGTCCGCCGCCGCGGACGAGCCGCGGTCGCCGTGGCTGCTCGTGCCGGTGTTCTCGTCGAGTCCCAAACTCGGCACGGCCGTCGGCGGGCTGGGCGCCTATCATGCACATCTTCGATGCCGAATAGCCGTGTGTCGCTCTTCGGCGTGATGTACCAGTATACGTCCACGCACTCACAGATCGCCAGCGCGTTTGCGCGGACATCCTTCGGCGCCGATCACCACCGCACCGTGACGCTCGCCGTGTTCGGCCACATCAAGAACGACTACGACGACTATCTCGGGACCGGCCAGCCGCTGAAGACCGACGATGACTTGAAGGCGTTCGTGGCGCGGTAGCTTGTTTCGTGCGAAAGGAGACTGGTTCATCGGCGCGCAAGGGAGCGCCGCCAACTACCAGGTGCTGGGGGCGACCGCGGAAGACGATCTCGTGCTCGAGACACTGGGCGTGCGCGGCTTCAGCTCGTCGGCCGCTCGGTGCCGTGCTGATGCACGATTCACGCGACAGCGAAGACATGCCGGCGACAGGCTGGTTCCTGAACGTCAACAACCTGGCCTACCGTGAAGCGCTCGGCGGGTCGGCGTCGTACGATGCGTATCGCGTGGACCTGCGCACGTTCTGGAAGCACGGCGGCGGTCACGTGCTGGCGGTGCGACAGTACAACTGGTTGACCAGCGATGCCCCATCGGCCGCGCAAGCGACGGTGATCATTCGCGGTTACAAGCAGGGTCAGTACCTCTCGCCGTACATGTCCTCGCTCGAAGTCGAAGAACGCCTGTCGTTCAACGCGCGATGGGGCGCCACGCTGTTTGCCGGTGCGGCGGGGTTGTACGGCGAGGCACCAGTCCCGCTCGACCGCAGCATCTATCCGACCATCGGGGCGGGCGTGCACTTCGTCATCAAACCCAAGGAGCGCATGAACGTGAATCTCGAGTACGCGCAGGGCATCGGAGACAACCGGGGCGTCTATCTGAAGCTTGGCTACGCATGGTAGGTCGGACGCGATCTCACCCCGCGGGCTCAAGGCTTGTTCAAGGCGACGGCGGCGAATGAGCGCCTTCAGGCCCTTCTCGTTCAGCGTGTCGCCTTCGTGGAAATCGATGGCGCGCCTGAGATTGCCTTCGAGACTGGAGTTGAAGAGGCCTGAAGGGTCCTTCACAGAGCGCCCTTGGCGAAGGTCACCTTGACGTAGTTCTTAGCCGTCTCCCCGCGGTGCAGACGATCCCCGTCGTCGTCGACCAGACCGCGGGACGCCCGCCATCCCGTTCGACGGCTTCCTCCATTTCCGCTCCTCGATCATCTCGGAGTCGGCCTCGAGAATCAGCGCGCGAATCCGGTCGAGCAGTCTCTTCGCGCCAATCCCCTGCCTTCGGCTTTGGTTTTTGCGGCACACTTCATCCTCAATAATGCCAGTGCCGCCCGACCCGCTTCGCCTCGACCACGCCACCTCGTGGTATACGGCAGCACGAACAAAGTACAGAGCCGGTCAACAGGAGCAGGGCGAGCGGGAGCAGCGGCGAGTAGGTCACCCAGGTTGGGAGGCTGGCCCTGCGCCAGGGCGACGAAGTTGGCGATGACGGTCACCGTAAACGCAATGGACACCCAGCGGTGGATCTGCCGAATCCAGCTATTCCATTTCAATGGGACCTCCTCTGAAGACGAGCCCGACGTGAACCGGGCACATGTATGTAGGCAGCGCGGGAGGGCACGAGCCTCGATCGGCTCATGGGATCCTCGCGAGCAGGTCGACGAGCTTCCCGCCCATCATCTTCCAGCCGTAGCGCGCGCCGCCGAAGTTCTGCTTCTGGTGCGGCTTTGAAGCCCGACTGCACGAGGGACAGGCGGGTGCCCGACGCCGTCGGCGTGAGCGTGAAGGTCACGACGGTGTCAGGCATGTCGCCGACGACCCACGTGTAGCTGAGCTTCCGATGCGCGTTCGATCTCGAGGAATCCGGCAGTTCACGGTGCCGTCCCACCCGGGATGCGGCTGCGTCTTGAACGTGAACGCGGCCCCCGGCTCGAGCTTGAGTTCGACGACGGGCAGGAGCCACTCGGTGAGCAGCACGGGGTCGGTGAGCGCGCGCCACACCTTCTCCGGCGAATGATGCAAATCGAACTCGAATGAAATGGCATTCGGTTTGCGATGGGGCGGTCTTGTCGATGAGAGTCATTCGTCCATTTTCTCCAGCAGTTCTTCGAGGCGATCGACGTGCTCCGTCCAGAAGGCGCGGTAGTGCGCGATCCAGTCGATGAGCGGCTTCATCCCGCGCGGCTCCACCCGGTAGTAGACACAGGCGCCCCTCGCGCCGGCCGTTCACCAGGCCGGCGTCTTTCAAAGTGGCGAGGTGCTGCGAGACCGCCGGCTGCGAGATGTCGAAGCGCGCCGTGAGGTCCTTCACCGCCGCTTCGCCACGCGTGAGCGACTCGAAGATCGCCCGGCGGCTGGGGTCCGCCAGCGCCCGGAAGATCTTGTCTTCGACCACGGCCGCGCTCATACATAACGTATAAGCCGATAGCTTATTGATTGTCAAGCGCGCTTATCGGGACCTGTTTAGCAGCGCCGATTTTCAGAAGGCGGGAATTCAGTAGCGCTCGACGTCGCGCCTGGAACGACGTCATTACGATCACGGCCGTTGACGGAGACCGTCGCACGCGGAACGTATACTGTGAGCCCTTCGATCGTGATCAGTCGGATTGAGCTTCACATGGAGGGTGCCCGCCGATGAGGGCCGACATCGTTCCCGGCGCCGTCTTTCCCGACTACGAGCTTTCGGATCACCGCGGCGACGCACCGCACGCTCTCGGAGTTGCAGGGAGCCGATCCGCTGGTGCTGGTGCTCTCCCGCGGCGGCTTCTGTCCAAAAGACGGGAGGCAACACGAAGGGCTCCTGCAACTCCATCGCGAAACGCAGGTGGGGTACTGCCGCCTCGTGACCATCTCGACCGACAACCTGCTCGAGACGAAAGAGTTCCGCTCCGGCGTCGGCGCCCACTGGACGTTTCTCTCGGACCCCGGGCGCAAGCTGCAGAAGGATCTCGACATCGCGGAATACACCGACCCGGATCACAATCCGATGATCCCTCACACGCTGGTGCTCGAGCCCGGCCTGCGTGTCTACAAGATCTACAACGGCTACTGGTTCTTCGGCCGGCCGACGGTGGAGGAGCTGCGCCTCGACCTGCGCGCCGTGCTGCAAGCGCTGCCGTCCCGATTGGGACATCAGCAGCGCGGAGCAGCGAACCGCCTGGGCGAAGGGCGACAAGGCGGGTTTCTATCCGTACGGAAAAACGCAGGCGCAGGTCCTGGCCGAGCAGGACTGATCCCGGCAGTGGATTCGGGGACCTGCTTACTGATTCGTCGGCGCGGCCATCCGCGCGGCATACGCCTTCGCATCGCCGACGGCAAACTGGTTGTTCACCTCGATCAGCTTCCCGTCGCGGAAGGTCAGGTAGAGAGCCTTCTCGGTGTGAACGATCCGCCGGCCGAATTCGTCCTTCATCACCGCGATTTCCTTGTGCGTCTTCACGTCGATGACGCTGCTGTCGCCGATGAAGGCCAGCTTGCCGTCGTTGGTCATCGCGATCCAGCTGTGAACAACGCCCGCCGTCGGCTTGATCATCTTGGACGGGTTGTAGACCGGGTTGCGGCCGTCGCCCGGGTTGTCCCAGATCTGCCACGCCTTGTTGACGGGGTCGGCAACCCAGATTTCGCTTTCGTCGGGCGTCATCCCGATGCCGTGGCTGTAGCCTTTTCCCTTCCACGCGTCGCCGGGAAGCTCCACGCGCTTGAGCACCTTGCCGGTCTTGGATATCGCCAATCTCGAAGCCGATGAGATCGTTGACGTTCGACGTAGACCAGGCTGGCGTCGTGGTTGATGGTGAGCGGGCGCACCATCTCGGAGAAGGTCATGTAGCGCAGCACCTTCCGGTTCGGCACGTCGATGACGGCCACGCCCGCCTTGCCGTTCTTCGGGCTCGACATCGAGCCGAGGATGCCGAGCTGGCCGTCCGCGGACACCGCCAGGTTGTGCGCGACGGGCGTTTCGGGCGTCGGGAGCTTGCCCAGGCTCTTGCCGGTGGCGCCGTCGATGTAGTACCACCACGAGTTGTAGCTCGAGCCCACCAGCAGCGTCTTGCCGTCCGGCAGCGTCCAGGGACGCTCGCAGCAGCCGCTGGCGGCGCCCCTCGTCCGCGCGACCGGTGCGCTTCTCGCCGCTGAAGGTCCAGGCGATCTTATCGGTAGCCAGATCGAGCGCGGTCATCCAACCGTCAACGGTCACGTAGAGCATCTGGAGTGGCAGACTGGCCGTGATGCCGGACACCTTCGGAGCCGGGCATCTGGGCTCGCCGGCAACTCGTAGGGGATTCGTTTGATGAAGCTGTAGTTCTTGTCGGCATCGAGCACGACGACGCCCGACTGGTTGTCGGTGCCGTTGTCGCCCGGTGTCGCGATATACACCAGGTGCCGGACCGGTTCGGAACGCGGCGCGCCGGGTTTTGCGCGCTGACGTAGGTCATCGCCGACACCGCGGCGGCCGCGCAGGCCGTCGTGAACATCGCAGTCCTGGCTTTTCGCATGACAGCTCCTAGTGAATCAGTGTTGATTAGACAGGAAATCGTAATGGAGTCAATGGTTTTGTGACGAAGACCATGGGCCGGACGCTGCCTCGCTGCTCGCGCTGGCGATCGGTGGCGTGGCGACGGCCGTCAGCCTGCGGGGCGAGGCGACCACGACGGTCTGGAGCGGGGTCTACACGGCCGAGCAGGGCACGCGGGGGAGACAGTGTTCAAGGACAACTGCTCCGCCTGTCATGCCGACGACCTCACCGGCGCCGACGGACCCGCGCTGAAGGGCGAGCTCTTCACACTCCTTTGGGAAGGCCGGTCGCTCGCCAGGCTGTTCGAGCGTGTCCGCCGGATGCCTCCCGTAAGGCGCCCCTCGAGATCGAGGACTCCGCGATGCGCTCGCGTTCATCCTTCAGGCAAACGGGTATCCCGCGGGAGCGCGCGAGCTCTCAAGCCGACGCGGCAGCGCTGGAGGAGATCGCCATCGCTCGGAAGACCGTAACCGGCAGGCGACGGCCGAGGCGGCGTGCGCCGCGGTCGCCTCTATCGCGACCGAGCCCGCTACGCGAGGGCCGAAACGGCTAAGGTAGAACCGTGATGATCACCACGAACCGAAGAACCGCGGCGGGAACGGCGAGCCCTTCTGGCGCTGGCCGCGAGCGTCACCACCGCTGCTGGCACAGTCCACTCCGGCGTGATCTCGGGCCCGGTGGGTCCAGGCCCCTACGACATCGTCCGCGGCTGGCACAAGCCGTTCTCCGAGCCCGGCTTCACGTTCGGCGGCAATTCCGGCGTCTTCGCGGAATCGCCCAACCGCATCTTCGTCGCGCAGCGCGGAGAGTTCCGGCTGCCCGACCCGGTGCCGCCGGCGTTCGCGGGGTTCGCCGGATCGATTGGCGTCAACGTGCTCAGCGCCACCGCCGGCCGCGTCTGGCAGCAACTGCCTCTACACGCTCGACGCCGACGGTCAGCGTCAAGGAACGGTGGACGCAGTGGGATTCGCTGTGCGAGGGCTCGTCCGGCCCGGGCCGCATCGGCTGCGCATCAGCCCGTACGACCCCGAGCACCGCGTGTGGGTCGTCAACGAAACGTTCAGCACGATCTACGTCTTCTCGAACGACGGCAGCAAGCTGCTGAAGACGCTGGGCGAGAAGAACGTGCCGGGCACCGACGGCACGCACTTCGGCAAGCCGCAGGACGTGGCGTTTCTGCCGGACGGCAGGATTCTCGATCGCCGACGGCCTCGACAACCACCGCGTGATGATTCTCGACACGGACGATGAACTACATCGGCCGAGTTCGGCGGCTTCGGCAAAGGGCCCGGGCCAGTTCAACGGCGTGCACGCGATCGCGGTCGGACCCGAGGGACGGATCTTCGCGCTCGATCGCTCAGGCGGCCGCATCAACGTCTTCAAGACGACGGCCGATCCCGCGAAGGTCGACTTCGTCGAAGCGTTCCCGGCTTCTCGCTGCCGCTCGACATCATCGTCAACGACGACAGCCTCTGGGTGACGGACCTCAACCCGCTCCGGTTCACGAAGCTCGACTTCCACGGCAACCATCTCTACACGTGGATGGTGCCGAAGGAACTGCCGGACGGCTACCTCGAGGTGCACACGTTCACGGTGCGACTCGAGCGGCAATGCTGTACGGCGGCGACAACCAGTACGGACGCACGCAGAAGTTCGTGCCGAAGGCCGGGCGCGGATCCCGAAGCTGCTCATCCGCCCACCGTGGGCTGCCCGTCCGCCTGGCTGAGGCACGGCAGCGTCGTGGAAGGAGAACAGGGCAATGCAGAAGCGCATATTGGGTAAGAGCGGACTGGAAGTCTCGGCGCTCGGCTTCGGCTGCATGGGCATCAGCTTCGGCTACGGGCCGGCCGCCAGCCGCGAAGAGGGCCTCGCGATCATCCGCGCGGCCGTTCGACGGCGGCGTCACGTTCTTCGATACCGCCGAAGCGTACGGGCCGTTCACGAATGAAGAGCTCGTCGGGGAAGCGCTCGGCCCGGTTCGCGATCAGGTGGTGATTGCGACCAAGTTCGGCTTCAAGTTCGAGGGCGGCAAGCAGGCGGGGCTGGACAGCCGGCCCGCGCACATCCGGGAGGTGGCCGACGCGTCGCTGAAGCGACTCAAGACCGATCGGATCGATCTGTTCTATCAGCACCGCGTCGACCCGAACGTCCCGATCGAGGACGTCGCGGGCGCGGTGAAGGATCTCATTCGCGAAGGCAAGGTCAAACACTTCGGTCTCTCCGAAGCGGGCGTGCAGACGATTCGTCGCGCGCATGCCGTCCAGCCCGTCACCGCGCTGCAGAGCGAGCACTCGCTGTGGTGGCGTGAGCCCGAACAGGAGGTGCTTGCCGGCGCTCGAGGAACTGGGCATCGGGTTCGTGCCGTTCAGCCCGCTCGGCAAAGGGTTCCTCACCGGGAAGATCGACGACAAGACCACCTTCGACAGCACGGACTTCCGGAACGTCGTCCCGCGCTTCACGCCCGAGAATCGCAAGGCGAATCTGGCGTTTGTCGATTGGCTGACGACGTTCGCGGAGCGGAAGAAGAGCAACGCCGGCGCAGATCGCGCTCGCGTGGCTGCTGGCGCAGAAGCCCTGGATCGTGCCGATTCCGGGGACGACCAAGCGTCATCGGCTCGAGGAGAACCTCGGCGCCGCCGCGATTCAGCTGAGCGCCGACGACCTGCGCGAGATCGATCGCGCCGCGTCACAGATCGACGGTCCACGGCGCGCGCTACCCCGAGCACCTGCAGAAGCTGGTCGGGCGCTGACCTCAACCGATCGGTAGATGAGACCCGCAAGGCGTGATGGATGGCGGGCATGAGGAGCGTGACGGTCTGGCGCTTGGCGATCATCGCGGAGGCGCCAAGGGCGAGGCTGGCAGTCTCGAATCGCCGTGCTATCATCCGCGGCGCCAGAGGAGGATCACTCACCTCGGGACGGCTTCAGCGTGATTTGTCGACAGACATCCAGGCCGGTGATCCCGTGGGCATGTTCAGGTCCGACCGACGACGTCGGGCTGAAGCGAAGTGGCACGCCTCGAGCGCCGCGGCGCCGTCGCCGACGGCGCCGTGGACGACTCCGCACCTGGCGCCAGCAGGCGCTCGAGCGCCGCCAGGATCGCCGGATGGTCGTCGGCGAGGAGCACGCGCGCGGACGCACCAGCGCGGTCGCGGTGCACGTCAGCAGGTCCGCCGGCCGTTCAGGCTCGGCGCGCAGGCGGCGAGTGAGGTCCTGATCGTGAGCGCCCACAGTCGCGGCCGCGATGCTGCCGAAGAACACCGCCGTGGTGCGGCGCCGCCGCACGATACCGATGACCAACCGCTGATCACGTCGCGCCGCTGCGCCGTGACCGCAACGTGGTCGCTGCCGGGCACCAGCGCGTTCGCGAGATAGACGCTGCGATCCGGATGGTGGCTGTTGCGGAACAACAGCTGATGGACGCCGATGGACAGGCGCGGGAGCGTCGCGGCCGACTGAAGGCGGATCGTGCCCTCCCCACGCCTCATGGCTTCGGCGTCAGGAAAACTGACGTCGCCCAGCTGCGCCCGAACGGCGGCGTTCCATCGACTTCGAGCGTCAGCGCGCTCAACACCGGGCGCTCGTAGGCCTGTTGCTCGTCCGCGGACAGCGATCCGTCGCGATCGCGATCGATGTCCGCGAGGATCGCGTCAGCCAGGGCGATGCCCGGCGTCAGGTCCAGTTCGATCTGCACGCGACCTCGGGTCGATGCGCGATCCGCGCGGCCTGCAGGTACTCGTCGCGTCCGATGCGCCGACACGTCGGCGCCGCCGGCGATGGCCATCGTCAGCGCCAGCGATGCCGGCGGCACGGCTACTTCCGCGTGAACTTCGCACCGTAGTCGTTGGTCGGATCGCGATAGATGGTGTGGATGTGGTCGACGCTGCTCTGCGGCGCGTACTCGATGACGAGGGTCGGCCCCTGGATCGCGGAAGTACGCCGCGCTGCCGTTCGTCGTCGGGCCGCTCCAGGCGAAGTAGGTGTCTGCGGAAGGTTCGTCCGGATCTCGGCCATCCGCGGTTCGGCGAACGCGTCGTTCTGGATGCCGGCCCACTCGCGCACGAGATCCAGCAGCATCGTCTGCTGCGCCGCCGAGAGCGCCGACGCGCGAATGCCCTCGGGCTGAATCGTTCGTCCATCCTGGCCGGGTCCGAGCACGAGATCGGCGACGCGAGAGCCGAGGATGGCCTGCTTGCGCTGCGCGTCGTCCAACGCGTTGATCAGCGCAAACGCTTTGTCGTTCTCGTTGCCCAGCGGACGGACGGTCCGGCCTTCGAACGTGTAGCGTCGCGGGCTGAGCGGCGGGAAGGCTGGGCGCCATGCTCGCCTGACTCCCCGCCAGCGTCAGGTTGATCGCCAGGTGATGACCGCCAAACTGCAACATCCACGGCGCCGTCACCGACGGCGTCCCCAGGAAGGCGAGGTAGTACTCGTCCTCGCCGAACTGCGACGCCGGCCCGCCGCCCGCCGCCGCCGCCCCACCGCGGCGCCCGGCCGCCCGCACCGCGCTTCCTGCCCTTGCGCAGCACTTCGTCGCCGCGCATGATGTCAGTGACCTTCCGATACCCGTCCCGGCTCAGCGCGGCCGAGAGCAGCGCCATTGACGGCGGCGCGCTGTGGCCGGCGTCAGATCTGCCAGCGCAAGCCCTCGCGCTGAAACATGGGACCCGGAAGGTTGGACCACCTCGTCTTCTGCGGTCCCTCGAACGGGAACTGAACCTTGGCCCGGCCCGCATCGTCGAGCGTGGTCAGGAGCGCCTGAGCCGCCGGCGACAATGCGCCGTCGCGTCAGATGGCTGCTCCGGCTGCGCCGAAGCTTACTTCGAGAAGCACCCACGCGCGCCGGCTCCACGACGGCACGCGCGCCAAAATGGTCCCCGAGCTCCATCGTGAGCTGCGGATTGGCGCCGAACCGGGACCACCGAACGAGGCCCGGGCCGCTGGGGTCGCCGGAGGTCACGAAGTTGGTCCAAAGACGACGACGACATCGTCTCCCGCGATCGCGCGCGATCGGCCGGCTTCGCCACGGGCGATTCGACCGGTGCAGGCTGTTGAACGTCGCACGGCACCTCCGACGCGTGGAACGCGCCGCACATTGCGGTCGCGATCGGGTCCCGGCATCGAGTGATTCCAGTAGTAGGTGTATGGCGGCGTGCGGCTGGTCCTGGCGCGCAGCACGCCCCCAGAGCCGCATCGAGACGACGCCCTGATCACGCGCCGCGTCGATCTGCAGACCGCGCCGCCCTCGGCATCGTTCGTCGCCGGATACAGCGAAGAGGAACGCATCGGGCGCGCGGGCCGAATTTTTCTCGCGACTGGCGCCGGAACTCCTCCGCGGAGATTTTCCCGTAGCTCGGCGACGCACTCCGCTTTCGTCCGCATTGAGCCCGGGTCAACATCGCCACGTCGTTCTGGCCTGCCCAGCGCCAGCAGCCGATCGATCGTATCGGGCAGCAGCCACCCGTCGACGCCCGCGCCCCCACTTCGGGTCGGACGCGAGCGGCGGGGCGAGCGCAGTCGCCGGCAGCGCGCCCGCAGCGCGAGCCAGGGAGTCGAAAAGGGCGTCGCGCCGCGCCGCGAACCGGCTGCCGTCGCGCTCGGCCTCGGCCAGCGGCTTCGCCCCACGGCTCAGGCCCGACCCGCTTTCCGCGATGCCTCGCGCGAACAGCCCTTTCGCCAGCGGCGACGCCACCAGCGCATGGACCGATCCCGCACCAGCGGACTGCCCGCCGACGGTGACGCGCGCCGGGTCGCCGCCGAATGCCGCGATGTTCCGTCGCAACCCACTCGCAATGCCGCGACCTGATCGAGATAACCGTAGTTGCCCGATGCGTGATGAGGCGATTCCCGGTCAGCTCGGGGTGCGCGAAATATCCGAACACGCCGAGCCTGTAGTTCACGGTGGCGACGACCAGCCCCTTGCGCGCGAGCGACTCGCCATCGAAGGTCGCGATCGAACCGATCCCTCGACCAGCCCGCCGCCATGCAGCCAGACGTAGACCGGACGCCGCTCTGACGCCGATGCGGCCGCCGTCCAGACGTTGAGGGACAGGCAGTCTTCGCTGGTGGTGCCATGCGCCATGAACTCTTCGGTCCACGGCTTGCGCTCGGCGACGATGTTCTGGATGCACTCGGCTGAGAACGCCGACGTTGCGCACGCCGCTCCACGGCGCCGCGGGCTCCGGCGCGCGCCACGCAGCCCGCCGACCGGCGGCGCCGCGCACGGCACACCGAAGAACCTGCGCACCTGCCCGTCCGGGGTGACCGTCCCGGACAGCCCGCCACCCTCGACGTGCACCTGGAGTGCGGACACATCGAGCGCCGCGATCCGGCCGTGGCCGGATCCCGCCACCAGCGCTGCCAGGACGAGCGTCGTCAGAATCCGCATCACGCCCTCCTCCGGGCGAAATCCCGCGTTCAGTCTCTCAGCCGTGTATCCTCGCACGATCCGGCCCCGACGATTGGGCGCTCCTCGGGCGGGTCGGCGACCGCCGTGGATGTTACAATCCGGCGCGGTTGTGGTGGCGACTTCGCCCCAGGGAGGACGTGCAATGAACCGCCGTGAATTCCTCGAAACCGTCGCCGCCGCCGCGGTGTCCCGACGCTCGGCCGCCAGGACTCCGCAAACGAATGGGGCACGCCCGTTTTCGACCTGCACTTCCATCTTCGTCCGCAGCCGGCCGCCAACCTCGCGCATCTCGACGGCGCCGGCATCGCGAAAGCCAATCTCCTCACGCGCGGGGCGCGCCCTCGACCAGGTGAAGGCGCTTCAGGCGGCCGCACCCGGCCGGTTCACCTGGTTCAGCAGCTACGACGTGACCCAGCCCGACGCCGAACAGGTGCTCACGCAGGCCGTGAAGAGTGGCGCGCAGGGCTTCGGCGAAATGAAATTTCACGTCGCCGCCGACGGTCCGGAGCTGCGCCGCATGTACGCGCTCGCCGCCGACCTGCACGTGCCGATTCTGATTCACTTCCAGGAAGTGGATCACATCGCCGAACGAAGGAACCTGGAGCCACCGGGTTTGCGAAAACGTTCGAGTCGGTCCTCAAGGCCCATCCGAAGACGACGTTCATCGGGCATGCGGATGCGTTCTGGGCCAACGTCAGCGCGGACTATCGCAATGAAGCCGTCTACCCGACCGGCCCGGTCAAGCGTGGCGGTGTGACCGACAAGTGGCTGGGCGACTACCCCAACCTCTTCGGCGACATGTCCGCCGTCTCCGGCAGCAACGCGATGGCGCGCGATCCTGCGTTCACGGCCGATTTCCTGAAGCGCCATCAGGACAAGCTTGCTCTTCGGCAGCGACTGCAGCTGCCGTGACGGCCACGGCGCGGGCTACGACAACCCGGCGGCGCCACAGATGGCCGGCAAGTGTGTGGCGCGCGAGACGTTGAGCGTGGTCAAGCGATCGACCTCACCGGCCATCTTTCAGAAGATCGCCTGGGGCAACGTGCACGGGCTGCTGCGGATCCCGCCGAGCTGACGCGTAGGAGTCGCCCGGATCAAGCTGCCGCAGGACGCTCTGAACCACGCCACGTCCCAATACTTGTCGAATTTTCGTCCGACCGCGTGGAAGACGCCGACGGGTCGAAACCCGAACCGCTCGTGGAGCGAGACCGATCCGGGGTTCGGGAGGCTGACACCGGCGACGATCGTCTGCACGTCCTCGCTCTCGAGCGATCGGGAACAAGGCGCGTACAGCGCGGTGCCGCATCCCGTTCCCACCACCTCGGGGCGGTAATACACGCTCGACTCAACCGTCGTGTAGTAGGCAGGCTTAGGCCGCCAGCGGCTCGTGCTCGCGTAGCTAACGCAACCGCCGCCCTCGGTCGGTCGCGACCAGCCAGCCGGTGCGGACCGGAGGCCTTGTGATCGATCGAACCACGGCTGCCGTTCTCCGGCGGTGAATGGCCGCAAGTCGAACGTGATCGCCGGTGTTGATGACGTAGTAGTTGTAGATGTCGGTCAGCGCCTGGAGATCGTCCAGCGTCGCCGTTCGAATGGCGTAATTCGACATGGCCGATTGTAAGCGTCTACTCATCGCCGCCGTTCTGATAGGCTGTCCCCCGAATTTGCCATGACCACACCATCCTCGGCGCGCGTCCTGCTCCTCCTCGGCCACGGCCATCGGCGCCGTGGCTCTGGCCGACGTCCGCGCCCAGCCGCAAGGCCCCGTTCAGCCGGGGACGAAATGGACGGAGGAGCAGTTGCGGCAGGCCGTCGAGCTCGCCCGCGTCGGCCGCAAGCTGACGCCGAAATCGTGGCCCAACAACGCCCGCGTCGCCGTGTGCCTGAGCTTCGACACCGACACCGAAGCGCCGCTGCTGCGCGACGGGACGACGTCCGCCGACCACGCTTGTCGGCCTCCGACTTCGGCGCCGAGAGCGGCACGCCGCGCATCCTGAAGATGCTCGATCACTACCAGGTGCCGGCGACGTTCTTCATGACCGCGGTGGACGCGATGCTGCACCCCGACATGCTCGCCGCGATTCTGAAGAGCGGGCGGCACGAGGTCGGCGTCCATGGATGGATTCACGAGTTCACGCCGCGGCTCGGCGACGGCGAGGAAGAGCGGCTTGCTCGATCAGGCGATCGACTACCTGACCAAGGCGACCGGCAAGCGGCCGGTCGGCTACCGCGCGCCTTCGTGGGCGTTCAGCGCCTCGACGCTCGACCTGATCCAGAAGAAGGGCTTCTCTACGACAGCAGCCTGCAGGCGCTGGACGAGCCGCTACGAGATCAGTGTCGCGCGGCAAGAACACGGGCATCGTCGAACTGGCGATCGACTGACGCTGACCGAGACGCCGTATCTCGGACAGAACGGCCACATGCCGTCGCCGGAACTGCTCTATCAGCTATACCAGGAAGAATTCGACGGCGCCTACGAGGAGGGGACGCTGTTCGTGCTGACCCTTCACCCGCATTCTGAGCGGGCATCGCGCGCCGATGCAGCACCTCGATCGAGTTCGTGGCCTACATGAAGTCGAAGCCGGGCGTCTGGTTCGCCACCGGGGCGCAAATCGCCAACTATCTGAAGAATCCCCGCTAGCGGCTGCGGCGCTGGCCGCGCGCACTTCGGGGCCACGTAGCTCTTGCGCGCTCGCGGCTTCAGCCGCCTTCGGGCACCCGCACGCTGATGTCGTGAACCTTGCCGTCGCGTTTTGGCGGCGCGAAGCCGAGCAGGCACTGCGTGTGCAGTTCGTCGGCGACTTCGGCGAAGGCCGCCCCGAGATCCTGCCCGAGCCGGATCTCGATGTAGCCGCCGCCGCTCTCCTCGGCGACGCGGGCGAGGCCTGGGTCGGGCATGTCGGCCAGCATCATCGCCTGCAGGCCGCCCGGTCCGATTCCCGGCTGCATCGGCCGCGAACCCGGCTGCGCATCCCGATCCCGTAGATCATCACATCGTCGCGGCGGGAGCGATCGATGACCTCCGCCTGGCTCGAGGGGCGCTGACGAAAACTGAACGCGCCGGTGTCCTTGCCGTCGCTCAGCACGAGGATCACCTTGCGCCGGTCGTCCGCCGTCGCCAAACGCGTCGAGCGCCTCGTCGATCGCGCGCCACAGCGGCGTCGGCGCATCGGGCGCGATCGCGCTCGGCAGCGCCGCCGCGAGGGCGGCGGCATCGTGCGTGAACGACGGGCTGATCGTGACCTCGTGCCCGAACGCGCCGACGCGCGCACGTCGTCCGCGGCCGAGCCGCGAGAAGAGCTGCGCGCACGCGGCGCGCAGCAGCGGCAGGTTGCCTCCATGCTGCCCGGAGACATCCAGCATGACGATGAGCCGGATCGGCCGGGGCGTGTTGTCGAACTGGGTGATCGGCTGCGGCGCGCCCTGGTCGCGCACTCGAAGACGTCCTGCGTGAGGTTCGTGACGAGCCGGCCGTCCCGATCCGTCACGGTGGCGAAGACACGGACCGTGTCGCTGCCGCCGCGGAACACCGGCGGCCGCTGCGCCGCCGCACCAAGCACGCCGAGGACACCGCCGACCAGCGTCGCGCACGTGAGGAACCTTGTCACCCACCACTCCTTCGTCCGCAGGCCGGCATGCCCCTCAAGTCATACCACAGGCCGGCCGGCGGCGCTCGCCGCCGCCGGCGCACGCGTGTCACGAATTCTTCAATCAGCGGGCCGTGGCCGCCTCGTGTTCGCATGATCGCCGGCGTCAGCATGATCTCCCGTTGGTCGCCGTCGTCGCGCACGACGCGCGCGAGAAGCTTACTGGTCCTCGAACTTTTCGAACCACCAGCCGCGGCTGCCCCCGCTTGTCGCCCGATGACGAGGTCAGCCCATGGTCAGCGTGAACCTCGATTGATGGCGGTCGGTGCTGGCGATCGAGATCACGCCGGGATCGCCGTCCAGTTCCTTGACGATGTAGTCGCCCGCCGGCAGACGCGACTCGCCGACGATGAAGGCGAACGGCACATGCGCCACGACCGGTTCATCGGCGCGAGCCACGGCGGCGTGCGCGCCCACCATCAACACCACTGCAAAGAACATCCACACGACCGTTGCGCCTTTTGCTTCCTCATTGCGTCCCCCTTGTGCCTCGACACGCGCTGGCTTCATTCACCTTAGACCTGCGGCTCGCCGAGAAAAGTTGCGCGTGCGTGAACAGGCGACGCGAAGGCGCTCGTGAATTTCTTGTCTGCAGGTGTCTCCGATCGATCCGTCGCCGCGATCGCGCGCGTCAGATTGCGGCGTGCTCGAATGATGACAGCGTGCCCTCGTTCGAGCACACCGCGCCCGCCGCCGCTGCTCGTGGCGCGCGATGATGCGCCGCTGGCACCGCGGTTGCCCGAAGCACGCGCGAGCAGTCGGCGCCGCGACGTAAACGATCGTCACCGAAGCGCGCAGATCGCCCTACGACCGGGCGGCGGCGGACACAAAAGAAGCGATAAAGAAACGCGAATGGAAGGCCGGTGAAATTTCTGATGCGCGCGCGGCGTATGTTCCCTGGTGAAGGCGTTCGAGCGCATGAGACACACCGGGATCAGGTTCGTGACGACGTCACCTTGGATTCAGATGGATCCTGGCCGTCGTCTTTCTCGGCCTGGGCTGGGCCGCGCGGGACTTCTGGACGAGCGCGGAAGTCGCAAGTGTCGACCTCCGCGGTGACGGCGGGCCCGATTACACGTCGGATCGTGGCCGTCGGCACGTTGCAGGCGGTGAAACCGTCGAAGTCGGCGCTGAAGTGTCCGGGGTCGTGCAATCGCTCGCAGGCCGACTACAACTCGCCGGTGCACGCCGGGCAGGTCATCGCCCGGATCGATCCGGCCGCCTACGACGCGCAAGCGCGCGAGGCCCGGGCCGCGCTGGCGCAGGCGCAGGCGACATCGGCGCGAGCCCATGCCGACGTCCGGCGCTTCGAAGTGGCGGTCGAAGACGCCCGGACCAGGCTCACGCGCGCCGTCGCGCTCGTCGAAGACGCAGATCATCCCGCAGTCGGAGCTGGACGCCGCGGGCATCGATCTCGGTGCCGCGACGGCCGGCGCTCTGCCGCCGGCGAGGCCGCCGCGGATCAGGCGGAAGCGGCGGTGCAGCAGGCCGCCGCCGCCGTCGAGAAAGCGGCGATCGACGTCGAGCACACGATCATCCGTTCGCCCATCGACGGGATCGCCATCGAGCGAAACGTCTCCGTGGGGCAAACCCTCGCCGCCTCGATCCAGGCGCCGGTGTTGTTCAGAATCTCCGCGGACCTCAAGCGCAGATGCAGCTCCAGGTCGACGTCGACGAATCGGACGTCGCCGGGTTGACGCCCGGCGAGCCGGCAACCTTCGAGGTCGAGCGTCGTATGCGCGACGAAACATTCCACGGAACGGTGACGCAAGTGCGGCTCCAGCCGATCGCGGCCCCGCCGGCCGCGATCGTGCGCGGGCGCGCCCGGTTCGACGCCGGCTTCCGCGCCGTCAGTTGTCAGCTACGCGGTCATCGTCCGACGTGGAGAACGCCGACGAGCGGTTGAGGCCCGGGATGACCGCGCAGGTCGCGCTTCACCGGGGCGCGGCACGAGCACGTCGTCCGGATTCCCGATCTCGCGCTGCAATTTCATCCGCCGCCGGACGTGCTGCGAGCGCTCGGCGAAGCGGAGACCCCGGCGCCGGAGGTCCCCACCGTGTGGGAGTTCGACGGGACACAGCTCACCCCGATTGCCGTGCGCGCCGGCCTCGCCGGCGACGGATGGACGGAGCTTCTGAGCGGGCCGATCCGGTCCGGCGACGCGCTCGTCACGAGCGCCGTCGTCCAGCGGCGATCGGGGCTCTGAACATGCCGCGCCGGGCTCACGCATGCGTCTGACACCCGCCAGCGGCGGCGACGGCGGCGGACCGCTGGCCGCGATCCGCTTGTCGCCGGCGTGGGCCACTGGCCGCGGCGAGCGCCGCCTTGCTGCTGATCTTCGCGCTCGATCACGCCACCGGCTCCGCCCCGTTTCAGCACCTCTACTACGTGCCGATCATCTTCACCGGCATCAGGTTCGGGAAGCGCGGCGGCGCGGCCGCCGCGGTGGTCGCCACCGTCCTCTACCACCTGGCCAATCCACACCTGCTCACGATGCGCTACGAGGAGTCGGACTGGGTGCAGATCGCGCTCTTTGTCGCCGCCGGCGTGATCGCCGCGAAGCTGGCCGACGATGCGCAGCGGCTGCACCGCGCTGGCGATGACCGACGACCTGACGGGGCTGCACAACCTGCGATCGTTCGAAGCGCGGCTGGCGCCGATGGTTCGCGACGCCCGCGAGTCCGGAACGCCGTTCGTCATGCTGGTGCTCGATGTCGACCGCCTGAAATCGCTGAACGACCGCTACGGGCACCTGACCGGGGCGGATGCGGTGCGGACCGTCGGGCGCATCCTCGCCGCGCGCGTTGCCGCCGGACGCGGTCGCGTGCCGCTACGGCGGCGACGAGTTCGTGATCGCGATCCCGCGGTGCAGCCTCACGGCGGGCCAATGACGTGGCCGACGCCATCCGCCGCGGAGTGCACGAGACGGCGCCGGTGCTCGCGGGGCTTCCCTTTCCCGCTGCCACGCTGTCGGTCAGCATCGGCCTGGCGTCGTGGCCGGGGTGCACCCGCCCTCGCGACCGATCACGACGCGGGCGAAGCGCTCTTCCGCGCCGCCGACGCCGCCCTATACCGCGCCAAAGCCTGCGGCCGCAATCACGTCTGCGTCGCGTAGCGCCGTTGTCCGCAACACCGTAGCGCGAAGGCTTCAGCCGAGCGCGTCGGCCGCTCGCCTGAAAGGCTCGCGCTCCATCGATCTCACCAACGTCACGGTCCGGCTAAAGCCGGACACTACGTCCCAGGAGAGGCGTATCCTGATCGTGTCAGGGCCAGCGTCGATCTGATGAGGTGTGAGGACGACGGACATGACCGACCTGTCGGACTTCGAGCTGAACAAGACACCAACCGAAGTCGTCTCCCGCGGTGCTGCCATCGACACGTCCGGCCGGCGTGTGGGTCGTGGTCGCGCGTGCTGATTGCCGCGGCCGGCGCTGCGGCCTACCTCGCGTTGGCATGGCGGCCGCGTCCGGCGCCGCCACGGGCCGCGTCATCGTCGGCGCCCGTGGCCCGGATCCCTCGCCGTCGCTCGGGGCGCCGGCGAGCCGATCACCGTTCCGCCGCTCGACGAGAGCGACACCGTGGTCAGGACGCTCGTCCAGGCGCTCTCGAGAGTCCCGCCGTGATGGCCTGGCTCCCGACCCACGGGCTGATCCGCAACTTCACGGTGGCCGTCGCGAACATCGCCGACGGCGGCACGCCCGCCAGGCATCTGGGCATCCTGCGTCCGACATCGCCCTTCCGCATCGTCGGGCGCGATGGGAACATCACCGTGGACCCGCGCAGCTACGAACGATATGGTGTGATCGCCGACGCGGTCCTGCCTTCGCTCGACCCGGCAGGGGCGGCGCAGCTCTATGCGACGCCTCAAGCCGCGCATCGAGGAAGCGCATCGCGATCTGGGATCCGGCGATCAATCGTTCGACCGGACGCTCGGAGCGCGCGATCGTGGCGCTGCTGAACACGCCAGGTCGTCGATGCGCCGCCGCGGCTCAAACGCCGATGGGGATCGGCTACGCGATACGCCGACGAGCGGCTCGAATCGCTGACCGCCCGCGCAGAAACAGCTGCTGCGCAATGGGGCCGCGCAACGTCAGGTCATCAAGGCCGAGGCTGCGCGAGATCGGCCTGGCGCTCGGCATCCCGCGCACGCACTTGCCGGAGCCCTGAACAAGGACGACGATCAACGCAGAAACCGCAGGAACTCGCTGAGGTAAATCTTCACTGCGGGTTCCGCGAGTTCCGCGTTGCACGTCGTTCTCGTGGTAGCCCAGCCGCGGGGCACCCCAGCGCAGGCGGGCGACGTGCGATGAGTCTATCGAGCCGTGACCATCGACTTCTCGCACGCTGCCGCGCGTGCCGCTGGCGACGCTGCCGACGCCGCTGACCGAAGCGCCGGGCCTGCGCACGGCGCTCGGCGGTGCGGCGCGCTGCCCGCGGATCCTGCTGAAGCGCGACGACCTCACCGGCCTCGGCGCTCGGCGGCAACAAGGCGCGCAAGCTCGAGTTCCTCATCGGCGACGCGCGGCGGCAGGGCGCGACGACGTCGTGACCACCGGCGCCGTCCAGTCGAACCACGCGCGCATGACCGCCGCCGCGGCGCGGGTCGCCGGCCTCGGCGTCACGCTCGTGCTCACGACCCAGGAGCCGGATCCGCCGTGCCAGGGGCAACTATCTCCTCGATCGCCTGTTCGGCGCGCGTGTGCACCTCATTGCCGCGGGACCGGACCCGAAGCTCGCGGTCGCGCCTGATGAAGAAGCGCAGGTCCGCGCCGTGGTCGACGGGCTGCGCGCCGAGGGCGAGCGGCCGTATGTGATCCCGGTCGGCGGGTCGAGCGGCGTCGGCGCGCTCGGCTACGCCGCGGGGACGCGCGAGCTGGTCGATCAGCTCGCCGCGACGGCGCTGTCGCCGGCGCGTCTGTACTACGCCAGCGGCTCGCAGGGGCACGCAGGCCGGGCTCGAGCTCGGGTCGCGGCTGTTCTCGCCGCCGTATCGCTTGCTACGGCATCGCGGTCAGCGGCGGCGAAGACGAGAAACGGGTGCGCGCGGCGCGCGTGGCGACCGAAGCGGCGGCGCTGCTCGGGCTTCGACCTCGTGGTCGCCCGAGCGAGCTCGCCACCAACCAGGATCACATCGGCGAGGGTTACGGCATCCCGACCGCCGGGCGGCCTCGAGGCCATCCGTCTGCTGGCCGTCGGCGACGGCGTGCTGCTCGATCCGACCTACACCGCGAAAGCGATGGCCGCGCTGATCGCCGACGTTCGATCGGGGGCGATCGCGCCAGACGAGACGATCGTGTTCCTGCACACCGGCGGCGTGCCGGCGCTCTTCGCGCACGCCGGCCGCGTTCGAGCCGATTCGTACTGAATTGATTCATCGATCGGCGGGGCGTATAACGGTGTGCGGGAGATCACCAGTGAATCAACCTGCCTGGCTCGAGATGGCGCCGCTTTGTGCGCTCCTGGGCGGCTCTGCTGGCGACGACTATCGGCTGTGGGTCGTCGCCGCCGCGCCGCAGCAGACGCCATCGCCCTCCCCACCCCCTTCCCGGGACGCATCAGCCTCGCCGGCACCTGGAGCGGCACCGGATCCGATCCGCACGGTCCCGAAACGCTGACCTGGACGCTGACACAGAGTCGGTTCGACGGTGTCGGGGCCCCGTGCAGATGGCGCCCCGCTTCCAGGACGGCTCGTGCGGCTCGTGCCACAAGGACAAGAAGGGGACGGTCGCGGGGACCTCTCCGGGCGCGCGCGCTGAAGCTGACGCTGACGTTTCCGGCAGGCGGCGACGTCGTGACGCCCATGTGCGCGATCAGCTTCGACGCCGAGGCGTCCAGCGTCACCGCCACTCGCATTTCGGCGACCTACCGCGGCACCGACTCGTGTGAGGATCCGTTCACGGGCGGGACCTTCGAGATGGGGCGCTCGATCCTGCGCCCAAATTGATGGATCCCACTCGTTCGGGCCGGTGTCCACCACCTGTTCCGGCTTGACAGAGAACCGGACCGACCGTAATGTCGACTCGGCCAAAGTCTCCGTATGTAACCCAAGCGCCACAAAAGGTGAGAGATATGCGTCGACTTGTGATGTGCTTCATGCGTCGTCAGCGCGGCGCGTGCCGTTGCTCGTGCCCGGCACCAGCAGCGCCCAGGCGGCTATCGCCGGCGTCGTCAATGACGTCATCGGGCGCGGTCATGCCCGGGCGTCCTCGTCGAAGCGTCCAGCCCGGCGCTGATCGAGAAAACGCGCGTCGGTCGTCACCGACAGCGCGGGCCAATACAAGATCGTCGACCTGAGCCCGGGCACCTACGCAGGTCACGCTTCACGCTCGCCGGGTTCAAGTCGGTGCGCCGCGCCGGCATCATGCTCGAGGGCACCTTCAACGCCGACGGTGAACGCGCGAGCTGCAGGTGGGCGCGGTCGAAGAGACGCTCACGGTCACCGCAGAATCGCCGAGCCGTGGACGTCATCAACACGCAGACGTCCTTCGTCGCCAACCGCGAGATTCTCGACGCGATTCCCACGACCGATCCGCAACACGCCGTGTCGCGCGCGCTGCTGATTCCCGGAACGACGGTGACGCCGTTCGTCCTCGGCCAGTTCAACCTCACCAGCCACGGCTCGTCGACATCGGACTTCACGATCGCGATCGACGGGCTGCGCGTGAACAACCTGTGCGGCAGCGGCCAGTACAGCGGTTTCTACATGAACGACGCGAGCGTGCAGGAGCTGACCTACAGCACCGGCGTCCGAGTCGGCGGAAATCCAGAGCAGCGGCATCCGCGTCAACAGCGTGCCGAAGGACGGCGGCAACAAGTTCTTCCGGCGCCTTCTTCGTGCCAGGCCGCGGCAGCGGTCTGCAGTCCGGACAACCGCGACCGGACGACCGTCAAGGCGGCCGGCGCTCATCACGATCGCCGGCGACCGCCTACGACTACCAGATCAACCCGTCGTTCGGCGGCCCGCTCGCGAAGGACAAGCTCTGGTTCTACTTCACCTACAAGCTACGAGGACGGCAAGATCTACGTGCCCAGCGCGAAGTTCGCTGACGGCAGCCCGGCCTATCGCAACGCTGATGGGCAACTACAGCGGCGTCGGCCGCGTCACCTGGGCGGCATCGAGCAAGGACAAGATCCGTCTCGTACGTCGAGAAGCAGTTCAACGGCGAGTTCTTACAACGGCTTCAACACGTACGCGGTCGACGACGCCGGAAGCGTCGACCGATGCCTGGGGCCGCGGCTGGATCCCGCAGGTCCGGTGGACCCGCGCGCAGTCGAACAAGCTGCTGCTCGAAGCCGGCCTCGCGTACTACACGCAGCCGCTACGAGCAGAACTGCTCGCGACGATCGCCCCGGCGGACGGCGTTGCCGCACCTCGAACGGCTCGACCGGCCTGTTGACGGGCCGCTGCGGTTATCTGATCCCGGAGTATTCGAGCACGACGCAGAACTACAACGTCGATGGCGTCGGCCAGCTACGTCACCGGCTCGCACGCCATGAAGTTCGGCATGACCGACGGCTGGGGCGAGAACTCGCGACGTTCGCGCCGAAGCGCCAACATCAACACGCTGATCACGATCAACGGCGTCGTCCCGGCGCTGAACGACTTCCCGGTCCAGGTCGCGGTCTACAACACGCCGACGACCGGCATCCAGAACGTCAACAGCGACTTCGGCAGCTACGCGCAGGACACGTGGACGATGAAGCGGCTCACGCTGAACTACGGCGCGCGCTTCGATCACTTCAACGCCGAGGTGCCGGCGGAGTCGGCGCCGGCGTCGACCGTGGATCGCGGCGCGCAACTTCGCGGCGATTCCGAACGTGCCGAACTGGAACGACTGGTCGGTGCGTCTCGCCGCCGCCTACGACCTCTCCGGCGACGGCAAGACGGCGTTCAAGGCGAACGCCGGCAAGTACGTCGCCTCCCAGGCGGCCGGCTTCGCCCAGACGTTCAACGGCATGAACGGCGCGACGCAGACGCGCACCTGGAATGACGCTCGACAGGAACGGATCGATCCTCGACGCGGACGGCAACATCCAGGTCAACGAGGTCATCGGCGGCACCTCCAACTTCGGCCAGATTACGGTCCGTCCGACCCGAATCTGGCGCGCGGCTACAACTGGGATACAGCGCGCAGTTGCAGCGCGAGCTGATGCCGCGCACGTCCGTGACCGTCGGCTTCTATCACCGCGATTTCTACAACCTGCAGGTCGTCGACAACCAGAACCTGACCGCGGCAGACTGGACGCAGCTCTCGATCGCGACGCCGACCGACACGCGTCTGCCGCTCTCCGGCCAGCCGATTCCGCTCTATACGCTCAATCCGACCAAAGTCGGCATCGCGACCGACAACCTGCTACACGTATTCGACGCAGAACAAGTCGACCTGCTAACGGCTTCGAGGTGAGCGCGAATCGTCCGCCGCGACAAGTTCCTCCTGCTTCGGCGGCGTGACGACCGATCGCCTGCGTGACCTCGAACTGCGACGGTTCGACGACGCTCGACATGGGCGTCAGGGAGCATCGGCGCGCGACAACCCGAATTCGCTGCGGTTCTGCGACGTCACGTTGGCGACCTCAGGTCAGCCGGCCGGCGTGTTCCGGACGACGGTGAAGGCGTCGGCCGCGTATTCGTTCCCGCTACGACATCCAGGTCAGCGGATCGTTCTCGTCGATTCCCGGTCCCGGCGTCAGGCGCCGAACTACACCGTCGACGCTCGGCGATCGCCGGGCGCGCCGATCATCGGATCGACCACTGGCGCCGCAACGACCGTCGTGAACCTGGTCGAGCCGAACTCGCTGTTCCTCGACTACCAGAACCGGCTCGACCTGCGGTTCGGCAAGACGTTCCGGCTTCAACCAGACTCAGGATTCAGGGCTTCGCCGACGTCTTCAACGTGTTCAACGCTGGCACCGTGATGTCGATCAACCAGACCTACGGCGCCGTCGCGCGCCTCGAACGCCTGGTTCGACGCCGCTGACGATCATGGACGGCCGCATGTGCGCTTCGGCCTGCAGTTGAAAGCAATACGTAACTGAACGAAGTACAA
>ERZ1370068.4231-contig-3313_pt1 | contig 24994 bp, 28 predicted proteins | sample MGYA00561227_ERZ1370068 | MGnify/ENA primary metagenome ERZ1370068 (study PRJEB38410, sample SAMEA6850437) | metagenome | study: Metagenomic assessment of the ecological functions of the soil: analysis of the soil microbiota associated with the...
GACGAGGATCGTCAGGACCAGTGTCCGGCGGCGGTTGGCTGGCGCAGCGCCCGAGCGTGGTGGCCCGGCGCCGCGGCGATCGTGTTCGCGCCGATGTGGGCGAACCAGCTCGCCAAGGCCCGTCGCGTGACCCTGGGGTCGTGGTCGCGCTCGCATGCCCGGTCCGCCAGCTGCTGTAGGCCGAGGAGGCCGGTCGGTCTGAAGACGAGGATCGCGATCGAGGACGCCGAACGCGATCGGCGTTCGTCCAGTTGGCCGAGAAGTAGCGGTCGCTGAACGCGTTGATGAATCCGAGCACGAGGGACTCCCAGCACGGCCGCCCTGGCAGGTTCGCCGATCCCCGAGGACGGCCGCCGTGAACGAGTTCAGCCCGAACCGGAAGCCCAGGTTCCAGACCGTCGTTTGTTGTACAGGATCTGGACGACGCCGCGGCTCCGGCGAGGGCGCCGGCGATGAGGAACGTGATCGCGATCGTCCGGTCGACGTCGACGCCCATCAGGCCAGCGGTAGTCAGGGTCCTGCGCGGTCGCCCGCATTGCCCGTGCCCTGGCGGGTCGTCCGACGAACCACGTCAGGACTGATGCAGGAGCGGGATCGTCACCGATGGCCACGAAGAGCCTGCTGGATGTTGATCGTGATGCCCTGGTCACGCCGAACGACCGACAGGAAGTTGCACGTCCTGAAAGACGTTGTCGATGCTCTTGTTGGCGGGCCCGGCGATGAGCAGGGCGATGTTCTGAGGACGAAGCTCATGCCGATCGCCGAGATCGAGCGGTGCGAGCTTCGGGGCGTTGCGGAGTGGCTGGTAGGCGACCCGCTCGATGCTGACGTTGAGCCCGGCGCGCGATCATCACCGTGACAGCCGAGGACAGCGAGAGCAGGATGATCATGACTTCAGCAGGACCGGGGTCGATCGGCGGTCAATCCGAAGACGGCGCCGAGATCATGAAGAAGGCCAGCATCGATACCGAGCATGAACACGTCGCCGTGGGCGAAGTTGATGAGCTCGATGATGCCGTAGACGAGGTGTAGCCGAGGCGCCACCAGGGCGAAGATCAGCCCGTTGCGATACGCCGATGATCTCGGTCTGGATGAACTGCTCGGGCCCGAAGACGAGGACGCCAACGACCTGGAATACCGCGAACAGAGCGATGGCCGATGCAGCGCCGTCGCGATGTCACGGTCAGTCACTGCCTCCGAGTGGGACAGGGATCGGCGGGACAAGAGACGCAGGGCGGGGCCGTCGATTGCCCGCGCTTCGCTGATGGTCCAACTGTCGGTCGGAGGGTTAGCTTCCCTTGACCGTGAGGATGAGCTGGAAGGCTGACGGCGGCCAGCTGGTCTCGACCTTGTACCCGCTGATCGCGCCACTGACAGCGTCGCCGTTCGCGTCGAAGGTCGATGGTGCCGAGGACCGTCGGTCAGGTCCCTGGTCGCCATGACGGCCTTGAGGACCTCATACCGATCGTTGGTTCCGGCCTTCTTGAGGGCTGCCAGCGACAGTCGCCGCGGCAGGCGTTGCCGTAAGCCGTGTACGGTCGCCGGCTGGTTGCCAGCGTGATCGGTCTTGCATTCGTCGAACCACTCCTTGCCGGCGCCGGTCAGCTGATCCGAGCCGAGGCCGCCGAAGGTGAGGAACGTGCCGTTGGCGGCCGCGCCTGCGCCCGTCGTACCACGACTTCTCGAACACGCCGTCACCGGACATGATCGTGATAGTCGGGCAGTGCGGCCTGGAGGTCCTTCCAGAGCTTGCCGGTGTTCTGGCCGGTGATCGAGCCGATGTAGACTGACGTCGGCACCGGTCGCCTTGATCTTCTGGGCCAGAGCGCTGCGTTGTAGTCGGTCGCCTTCGCGTCGAAGCTCTCGGACGTCTTGTTCGGGCTGACGACGGCTCGAGGCCGATCTTGTTGGCGTGCTAGGGCCCACGCCTTGGCCAGACCCGCACCGTAGAGCCGCGTGTCGTCGAGGACGTAGGCCTTGGTCTTGCCCTGGGTCTTGGCCCATTCGGCGCCCGCTGCACCCTGGACGTCGTCGGTCGCGATCGACGCGCGCGTAGCTGCGATAGCCGCCCGGGTAGTACGGGTCCGGCTCACCCGGGCTGGTGACACCCTCGACCGCCTTCGTCAGGCCCGGGTACGCTGTTGGCCGGGCTGACCATCACGAGGCAGGCCTGCGTTGAGGATCGGGATCGACAGCTTGGCGGCGCCCGAGTTGTACGTGCCGATGTAGACCATCGCGTCGGGATCGGCCGCGGCCTTGTTGGCGTTCGCGCTGCTCGACCGTGCCGTCCCAGTCGCCGTTGTTGGCGGCCGACGAGTCGTCGAGGTCGGTGTACTTGATCGTGAAGTTGCCGATCTTCTGGCCGTCGAGCGTCTGCTTGATCTGCTCGACCAGCGTGTTGGTCTGCTCGGTGTTCGGTGCCCTGTCGCGGCAGGCTCGAGTAGACGTGGATCTCGGTCGTGCTCGTGCCCTTCTTGTTCTTGCAGACCGTCGGCTGGCACCGGCTGCGGCAGCTGCCGGACTCGGCGCGGACGACGCCGTGCCTCCCGCCGTGCTGCAGGCCCCGAGCGACGAGCACCGACGCCAGCGACGAGCGCGCCGAGCTTGGCGCATGTTCATGTACGTCTCCTCCTCAGATGCGGTCGCCCGCCGCGCTCGACGGGCGTTTCGGTCGAAACCCCTCTGACGCTCCGATCCGGCCAGCCGGACTCGACCCCGCGACCATTCGGCTGCCGCTGCTGGCCCGCTCGGCCCCTCACCCAGGTCCCGATGGCGGCGCTCGGGACGTCGGTGCGTTACGAGTGACGGCGACGGCGGTCCGGCATCCGGGCGGCGCGCAGGTGGCCGCCGAAGCGATGCCGTATCATTAGCCACCGGCGACCGTCGAATGCAATACCGGTCGGCGCGCGCCCGCAGCGAGGCTGTCGCGAACGCGTTCGCCGCTCGCCGAGAGGCGAGTCGCGAGCCCCGGTGCGTATCCCGGTCGAGCCCCGGTCGAGGGCGAATGGTCGCCGCCCTGCGAGGTTCGACCCGTCAGCGTGGAATACCTGGTCCGAGCAGCCCGTGTCACGGACATCGATCGGCTCGTCGCCCTGAGCGACGGGACCGCTCGGTGGCGCGACGTGACGAGGGCCGCTCGGTGCCGCCGACCTCCTGCGCCAGCTGGTCTACCTGCCGCAGGCGAGCATCGTCGTCGCCGAGAGCTGCGACGCGTCGGTCGTCGGTGCGGCGGTCCTCGCCCTTCGGCCGTCGGTCAAGGCCGGCGGTTTCGTCGGCACGATCGACCTCCTGGTCGTCGATCCGCGACCACGACGCCGACGCGATCACCGAGGCGCTCGTCGAGGAGTGCCTCCGGTCGGCCAGCAACAAGGGCTGCACCGTCGTCGAAGCGGCCCGACCGGCGACTCGGCGGACCTGGCGCGCGCTGGGAGCGGCATGGGTTTCGGCGAGGCCGGCCGCGACTCGCAACGACCCGTGGCCGCGGCCGGACGTGCCGTGCGCACGTCGACCAATGACTGATCCGTCCGACCGTGCAGCGTGCATCGCGCCGGCGGGGCGACGATCCGCTCACACCAAGGAGTCAACGTGGGCAAGAACGTCGCCGTCTTCGTAGACGTGGCGAACATCTTCTACGCGGCCAAGGCCGCCGGCGTGGACATCGATTACGTCACGCTGCTCGAAGTCGGCCTCGGCCGGCCGCGATCTCGTGCGCGCCTACGCGTACACCGGGCTCGACCCGGACAACGAGAACCAGCGCAACTTCCACGACTTCCTGCGCCGGCAGCAGCTACAAGGTCGTCAGCAAGGACATCCGCAAGTACGGCGACGGCAAGGTCAAGGCGAACCTCGACATCGAGCTCGTCGTCGACATGATGAAGACGGCCCGGAACCTCGACATCGCGATCGTCGTGTCGGGCGACGGCGACTTCGCGCCGGCCATCCGGGCCGTCCAGGAGCATGGGCGTCCGCGTCGAGGTCATCAGCTTCCGCGGCAACACCAGCTCCGACCTGATCGAGGTCGCCGACCTGTTCACCGACATCGTCCAGCTCGCCCGCGTCGAGAAGGGCTCGCGCTCCGGCCGCCGGGTCGCCGACGACGACGCGGACCTGTCGATGACCGAGGTCCCGGACAAGCAGACCGAGGGGACCGGCCGGTCGGGCCGCGGCCGCGGTCGCGGCCGTGGTCGAACCGGCGACGCCGAGCGCGAGTGCAGCCACGGCCGCCCGGTCGACGCGCGGCGGAACTCGGACCCGCCGGCGCCGAGCCCGTGGTCGAGTGCGGTCGCCGCCAGTGGCGCGGGCGTCGGTCTCGGTCGCCCTGCCCGGCGAGCGAGCTGTCGCGGGCGGCGCGGCCCGTGACTCGAGGCCGAGCTGCGCGCAGGCCGAGGTCGTCACGCTCACGATCTCGGACGGTGACGAGCCGATCGGCGACCGATGCTGCGCGCGCCGAGGCGATGGCCGGCCTGACGAGCGGCGAAGGTCCGCCGCCGCCGGCGACGGCGCGGTGGGCGAGGCCGTGGTCGTGGACGCGGGCGAGCCGAGGCCGGAGCAGACTCGGAGCCGACGACAGCGCCCAGGCATCGAGCGCCGGCTGCCGACGCCCGACTCGCGCCGGCCCGGCACGAGCCGGCCGCCGCGGACGACGAGATCCGCGCGCGACCGACCCGCGCGCCCGCGACCCAGCGCATTCGGTTCGGTCTGGGATTCGCAGATCGGCCGACCCGCGCCATCGGTCGAGTCGACGCGCGCCCGATCATCGACGACGAGGACTTCGACGAGCCGGAGATCCCGGAGTACCTCATCGCCGAACAGCGCCGCGGGCGGCTCGGCCGCCCGACGGGGCGGCGGCGGTGGCGGTCGGGGCGGACGTGGCGGTCGGCGTACCACGTCGGCGATGGACGCGCGAGCGCTACGGCCGTGGCGGCGGCGGGGGCGGCATCAACCGCTATCCGGACGTGCAGGCGGGGCAGGCGGCGGCACCGCGGCGCGCGCGATCCACCGCCGCGACGACCGGCCGCCGTCCGGCGACGCGGCCCGGCGCGAGCGCCGGCCGCAGGCCGGTCCGAACGAGCCGTGGAGCGAGGTGCCGCCCGAGCTCGAGGCGATCGCTTCGCGCCCAGCTCGCAGTGCGCGGCGACCAAGCCGGTCCGGCCGAGTCGGCCGACCACCGTCGGACACGCCGCGGTCGACGCCGCAGACTGACCGACGACGGCACGCCGGCGCAGGCCGGGCGACCGCGCACGTCGTCGCGCTGCGCGCCGAGCCGGCGATGCCGCAGCCAGTCGCGCGAGGCCGGCGCTGCACAGCAGCGCCGGCGTCGACCCGCAAGCCGGCGTCGAGGTCCGCCACGACGGCGAGTCGCAACTGGCGCCCCGGCCGGCGAAGGCGCCAAGCCGCGGCCTCGACCCGCAAGCCGGCGGCCAAGGCCAGCGCCGAGCCCACGGACAGCCGCCGACGGAGCCGAGGCTGCACCGAAGCGGCGAACGTCGACCCGCAAGAAGGCCGAGCCGTCCGAGGCCCGGCCCGAGCGGGCGGCCGGTCGCTCGACCGCGGTCGTGACGCCGAGCCAGGCCCGAGTCGGCGCTGGCGGGGCCTCGCTGGGCGACGCGCGGCCACCCTGCGGCGCTCGCCGCGGTCGACCATGGCCGCCGGTCCGGCGCCTCATGCCGTGCCTCCTCGTCGGGCCCGCATCGGTCGGCAAGACGACGCTCGCGCGTCGACCTCGCGGCGGCGCTCCTGTGCGCCGCCGCGGACCCGGCCGACCGGCCGTGCCGCAGCCTGCCGGCCGTGCCGGCTGGTCGCGGCCGGCAACCACCCGGATCTCCACCGGCTCGGCCCCGAGGGCCCAGGCGCGCAGGTCGTGATCGGCGACGCCCGGGACGCCAAGCCGCTCGTGGCGTCGCGCGATCTCCTGCGGCGAGCTGTCCCTGCTGCCCGTCGAGGGCGGCGCCCGGGTGGCGATCGTCGAGGGCGGCCGTCGCAGATGAACGAGGACGCCCAGAACGCCGCTGCTCAAGACGCTCGAGGAGCCGCCCGCTGGCAGTGACCATCGTCCTCTGTGTCGATCAGGAGGAGATCCTGCTGCCGACGGTTCGGTCGCGCTGCTCGAGGATCCGCCTGGGACCAGTCGGGCCCCGCGCCATCGAGGGGCTCCTCGGCGAGCTCGACCGGCCGACGCGCCGACCGCCAGCCGCCTTGCCAACCTTGCCGAAGGTCGGCCCGGGCTCGCGGTCGCCTACGCCCGGGGCGCCCCGAGGCGGTCGCGATCCGGGATGATCTCGCGCTCGCTGCTCGACTCCCGTCGGCCGAGCGCGCCCGCCGACTCGCGGCTGGCCGCGACCTGCCTGGGCGTGCCCGTGACCTGAGCGACGCGCTCGATGGATCGTTGGAGGCGAGCTCATCCGGCTCGATCGCGAACGGCGAGGACGAGGCCGAGGAGGCCGGCACCGGCCAGGGTCGCCCCGGCCGTAGCCGCCGGCCGAGCGGCGCGCCAGCTCCTGGCGGTCTGGCGCGATGTCGCCCGGACCTCGGCGATCGTCGGCCTGGCCGGACCGCGCCTCGGTCCGCGACACGCTGCTGCTCGATGAGTTGGTGGCGGCGTCCGCCCACGTCTCGCCCGACGCGGTTGAGGGCGTTCCTCGTGAAGCTCGACGCGATCGCCGAGGCGGTTGCCGGCAACGTCAACCCGAGCTCGCGATCGATGTCACGATCCTGGCCTGGCCCAGGGCCGCCAGCCGGGCGGCATGACCGGGGTATCGCCCGACGACGGGGCTGCCCGCGTCGAGGTCGTCGCTTGAGGCGGGTCCAGGGGTGGGCTATCGGATGTTCGCGGCCCGTTCGCGCGCGCGCGGGCTCACCGGCTGGGTCGCCAACCGAACCGGATGGCGCCGTCCGCTGCGTCGCCGAGGGCCCGCGCGCGGCGTCCTCGAGGCCTTTGCCCGTGAGCTGGCGGCGAGGGCCTCCGGCGCGTCGTTCGCGATGTCTCCGTCACCTGGTCCGCGGCACTCCGACGGGTTCGACCGATTCGCGGTACTGGTCCGGCTGGCATGGAGGCGATTGAGCGTGGCGCACTCGAGGCGATCCACCTCGCGGACCGCGAAGGTGGTCCGATGCGCGCGGTCGACACGGTCGAGGCGGTCGCCGGCGTCGGCCTGACCGGCGACCGATACGCAATCCCGCTGGACCGGCGTGACCCGACCGACGACGAGGTGCGCGAGGTCACCCTGGTCGAGGCCGAGCAGATCGAGTGGCTGGCTGCCGAGACGGGATCAGGCTGTCGCCCGGCGCGACCCGGCGGAACCTGACCACACGGGGCGTCCGCCTGAACGACCTCGTTGGCCGCACGTTCCGCGTCGGCTCGGTCCGCATCCAGGGCGTCGAGATAGTGCGAGCCGTGCGCCCATGCGGCATGAGCTGGTCGGCCAGCCGGTGCTCCGGCCCGCTCGTCCACCGAGCCGGGCTTCGGGCGCGCCTCCTCGACGACGCGCGAGCTCCGGTGGGCGACCCGATCGAGGTCGATCCCGCCTCGATCTCGATCGGGCCACGATCGGCCGGCCACGTTCCCCCGGTCGGCTGGCGGCTGACCTCAGGGGCAGCCCGGAACTGGGATCAACCCGCCGTCGATCGCCGTGAACGTCCCGGTCCGATAGCCGGCCTGCCCGAGCACAGGTGGCGCGACGTAGGCGGCCAGGTCCTCCGGCCGGCCATAGCGCGCCCGCCGGGATCGCGGCGATGTGCGCCGAGCACGGACCTCCTCGAGCGTCTCGCCGGTCCGCTCTGGCCCGTCATCACGGTCCAGCAGGCTCGATCCGGGGGCGTCTGGATCCGGCCGGGCAGCACCCCGTTGACGGTGACGCCGTCGGCCGCGACGGTCCGGGCCGTCGCCTTCAGCCAGGCGGCCAGGGCGCCCCGCGCCGCGTTCGAGTAGACCAGGTCGGTGATCGGCTGGCGGACACCGGACGACAGGATGCTGACGACCCGGCCCCAGTGGCGGGACCGCATCCCGTGAGCAGCGCGGTCGCCTGCTCGATCGGCGTGATCGACAGCAGCTGGAAGGCGCCGCCCAGCGCGGCGCGTCGGTCGCCGTCGGGTCGACCGTCGGCGGGCCACCGGCGCTGGAGCACGACGATGTCGATGCGGGCCCAGGCGGCCTGCGCCTCGGCCGCGATCCGCTCGCCGGTGCCCGGCCTCGGCCGCATCGCCCTCGAGCACGACCACTCCGAGACCGTGTCGTTCGCGCAGGTCCGCGGCGACCGTGTCGAGCCCGGCCTCGGCTGCGCGACCGCGATCGCCAGGCGACATCCTCCCGCGGCGAGCGCCCCGGCCGATGCCCGCCCGAGCCCCGATGAAGCCCCGCCGGACGAGCGCGGTCCGTCCGGCCAATCCGAGATCCATGGCAGTCCTCCGAGGTGGCGGTCAGGCCGCCGGCAGGTACGTGGCGATCGACGGGAGGATGTGCAGCCGGGTCGAGGATCGCATCGAGGCCGGCCAGGGGTCGGCTCGTCGAGCGGTCCGCCGGGACCGCGCGTGCCGGCGTGAGCAGAGCGCACCGCGCCGACGCAGGACCCCTTGCGGATCGCCAGCCCGACGCCCGGCTGCGCTTCATAGGCGAGCAGGGGAGGTAACGATCGAACAGGCGGCCGGCGCCGTTGTCGTCGCCTGCCTCGTGAGCGAGGCGGATCGCCTTGAGCAGCACCTCGGGGAGGGCAAATCCGGTCATCGTCCCGCACGCACCCCGCTGTCAGCCCACACGCGGCCGCTCCGCTGAGGCCGCCGAACACCGCGAGGCCCGGGTCGGCGGCCAGAGCCGGCCGGATCTCTCGGCGCTGTCGGCGGGTTCGAGCTTCACCGTCCGGGCGCCCGATGCCGCCAGGCTGTCGAGGAGGATGCTGATCGGCACGGTCACGCCGGTGGCCGCCGGCTCGTCCTGGACGATCAGCGGCAGCTCGGCATCCGCGCCGACTGCGCGGTAGAAGTCGGGCAGGAGATCCACGTTCCGGAGCAGGGTCGGAGGCGCGACCATCACCGCAACCGCTCCGAAACGCCGCGCCTGGCTGGCCAGGGTGGCGACGCCCCGACGGTGGGTCCGGAGCAGCCGACGGCGATGGGCAGCCGAGCGGAGGCGGCGTCGCGAAGATCGTCCGCAGGGCGAGCTCGCGCTCGTCGGCCGACAGGCTGCCGGGTTCCGCCATCACCCCCATCGCGGTCAGGCCGTCGACCCCCAGTCGATGGCCGCCTCGCGTCAGACGAGCGAGCGATCGGACATCCAGCGCACCATCCCCGTCAAATGGCGTAGGCAGGATGTACCAGGTCCCGCGCAACCCCGCGCCTGCCCAGGGTCGGAGCTGCGTCTCGTCGTCATCGTCGGCAATGGTGCCGCGGGCACCTGGCCCGGCGGGTCACGCGGTCGACGCTGTGGACCCGAACGTCAGACGAGATCGGGACGAGTCGGTCATGCCGGTCCGCACATCCCGCGCGCATCGTTCGAGGCGATGGAACGGACCCCGTGCTCGCTGAGTACCTGCCCGCGCTGTATCGCGTGGCCCTGGACGCCATCGACGAGCTGGCCAGGCGCGGCAGGCGGAGTCGAGGCCGCCCGGCTTCGAGCATCAGCGGGTCGCGCCTACAGTCGCGCCTGGGACGACCGTTGTCGGCGATCGCTCGAGAGGCGATCGTCGGCGCCCACAGGCCGCCGGCCGAACGCCGCCCGAGCTGCCGCTGCCGGGGTTCGCCTCGAACGGGAGCTGACTCCGAGCTGGGTTCCGCCTTCGCTGCGGACCATCGCCGCCGGCGTCGGATAGGCTGGCGCCACATGACCCCAGCAGCCGTCCTCATCCGCGACCTCGTCGACCGCGCGATCGTTGCCGAACGGGCGCCCCGGCCGACCTCGCGCGGAGACGATCGACGACGAATACGTCGTACGTCAACGACCTCGACGGCGGCGTGGTCGGCATCGCCTGGCCGAGGTCGCCGGCAGGCACCCCGAGAGCCTGCTCCGGCTGTGGCTGAAGCCATCGGCGAGGCGATCGCCGAGACCGACCGATCCGCGACCCGCACCGCGCGATCGACTGGCTGTCGACGTTTCCGCAGGTCGTCCTGCTCGCCCTCGGCGAGCCGGCCTGAGCGGTGCGCTTCCAGGACAGCCGCCGCGACGGCCGGGCCGTGGTCTATGCGGCGATCCAGGCCGAGCCGCTGGTCGCCGCGCGCCGCGAGCCGCTCGCCGCCGATGCCACTCGAGCCGAGCGGATCCTCGCCCGGCGCGGTGATGAACGGGAGACGGACCGATCCGACGGCTGGCGACGGATGTTCCCGACGACTGTTCGGGCCAGACGGCGTCGGATGCGATACGCGCCCGGGCGGCAGGCGATCCTGGCGCTCTCGCTCGAGGTCGCCGACCGCGGCGAGCAGGTCCGCAGCCAGGTCCGAGGCGCGATCGTCGAGGCGCTCACCAGCGCGATCCTGGCCCGGCGCGGGCTCGATCCGGCGACGATCCGCGCGAGCGACGGATCCTGTTCGACGGCGTGCCAGCCGAGATCCATCCGTACGACGTGACCGGTCGAGCATCGCCGGGGCGGCCGAGGCCTGGGACTGCAAGTGGGGCGCGCGGGATCGGGCCGGACGTCCTCCATCAGCTCGACGACGCGCGGCCACGCTGCCGACGAGGATGAGCGCCTCCTCGCCGGTCTGGTCGTGTCTCGATGCCCGAGACGGTCGTGCCGAGCGTCCGACTCGATCGCGAGACCGCGCCGCACGCGACGACCCTGCTAGTGGCCCTCGAGACGCTGGATCATCTGGCCGACCCAGCCCTCCCGGCGACCGCGATGAGCGACGCGGCCACGGTCCGGCGGGGCGACGCCGACGGCCGGCATCGGCGATGACGACCGACGACCCGCCGAGCCTCGAACCGCCGACGACGACGGGCGCCAGGCCAGCCTCCCGTTCCAGGTCCGGTTCGACGAGGCGACGCCCGACCGGCGCGATCCGGACGTCGGTCCTCCTCCGCTACGCCGCCGACCTCGCCGCGGTCCACTTCAGAACGGCGTGGGCTTCGGTCGAGCCCTGGTACCGGGAGCGCGACCTGGCCTGGCTCGTCCGGGGCGTCGAGCTGACGTCGTCCGGTCGGCGACCTATGGCCAGGAGATCGTCGGGACGACCCGAGGCGATCGCGGCACGCAAGGTGATCGCCCGCCGCGTGACCGAGTTCGGACGGGCACCGGCGAGGTCGCGGGCGCAACGTTGACGGTCGACTGGGCACTGACGACCGCCGACCGGAGCGCCGACGCGGATCCCGCCGATCTTCGCGTCGGTGTTCGACGATGCCCGAGCGGACGTTCGCCCCGATCGGGCTCGATCCGTCCCACGCGATGGGCGTCCCGGCAGTGCCTCGAGCTCGGCGTCCGACCCCAGGAGCTGGACCCGATGGGCCACGTCAACAACGCCGGCCTACGTGGATTGGGCCGAGGAGGCCGATCGGCGGGCAACCGGCGGCGCTGCAGGAGCGGCCATGTCGGCGATTCCCGCGCCGCTGGCGGCTCGAGTACCTCGGCGCCGCCGAGCCAGGCCGGCGGGTCCGGCGTCGCCTGGCTGAGCGGCGACGGCTGGTCGTGCAGGATCGTCGACGCCGAGACTGGCGAGCCGTACTCTGGGGCGACCCTGGAGGGCCTGAACGCACCACGCCCGGCACTGGGTCCCGGGCTCGGCTCCGGACGCGGGCGTGTGCCAGCCGTCATCGTTCGACCGCCCCAGACCTCACCCGGCTCCAACGCGACCGGTACGAACGTCCCGCCCGGCGGACGTGCGGCGGCGCACCGCCCGGGATCCGGGCGGTACCACTCGGTCGACCCGCGGCGTGCGGGGACCATCTCGCTATGGCTGCACGATCGGTCGCGCGGCGACGATTGCATCGAGTCCGATCAATCCGCGCCCTCGCCTTCGGGGTCGGCGTCTGCCTTCGTGCACCTTGTGGGAGTGTCGGGGCCAGGTGACGATCACAGAAGAACCGGACTCAGCCTGGCGATCCTCGCGGTCGCCCTGATCGGCGCCCTGGTCAGGAACCGCCGGATACGCAGCCACCATCGGCCAGCCGCCAGATGCGCCGGATCCTCGGAGCTGACCGAGCGGCTGGCCAATGCGACCGACCTGACCGGCAGCGTCGACACGGGCAAGGTCGACGACGCCCGGCTGCGGGCTGGCTTCGGCCGGCTGGCCGAGCGGATGGCGTCAGGCCTGGACCCTGGCCACGATCGACCTCCTGACCGGCGCCCTCAACCGCCAGGCGCTGCTCGGCCCGGCTCGAGGACGAGCTGGACCGGGCCGACGCGCTACCAGCGCCCGTGCTCGATCGTGCTCGGTCGACCTCGACCACTTCAAGCGGATCAACGACACCCACGGGCACATGGCCGGCGATCGCCGTCCTGCGCGAGGTCGCCGACGTGCTCGACGAGCAACGTCCGGGGCGTCGACCTGGTCGGCCGGTACGGCGGCGAGGAGTTCATGATCGTGATGCCCGAGACCGACGCCGACGCCGCGGCGGCTCAGCGCCGAGAAGCTGCGCCGGCTCGTCGGCTCGCGCGAGGTCCGGCTCGACGACGGTCACGTCCTCACCGTCACGCTGAGCGCCGGGGTCGCCGGGGGCTGGGCGCAGTTCCTCCAGCTCGACGCCCTGGTCCGCGACGCGGACGCCGCGCTGTACTCGGCCAAGGCCCTCGGGCGCGACCAGGTCTACGTCTTCCACGAGATCGGCGACGACGGCAGTCTCGTCCGCCGCGCCGCCGATCGGCCCGCAGGCTCGCGAGCAGGCCGTCGAGGTGGGCCGAGCGGCGATGGGCGCCGCGCACGCGCGCTCGCTCAGCGACGCCTCGCCGGCGCGACCGGCGTGGGCGGGCAGGCCGTCGACGATGATCGCCGAGGCGGCGGTCAGCCTCGCTCGCGCCCTCGACCTGCCCGAACGGCGAGGTCGAGCGCGATCCGCACCGCGAGCCTGCTCCACGACCTCGGCAAGCTCGCCATCCCGGACGAGATCCTGACCAAGCCCGGCGAGCTCGACCGATCCCGAGTGGCGGGTCGTGTCGGAGCATCCCAAGATCGGGCAGGTCGTCCTCGAGCAGGCCGGCGCGCTGCGCGACGCGGCGACGATCGTGCTCCACCACCACGAGTGGTACGACGGCCGCGGCTACCCGCACGGGCTGGCCGGGCGGGAGATCCCGGTCGGCGCCCGGATCGTGGCGATCGCCGACGCCTACGAGGCGATGGTCGCCGGCCGGCCGTACCGCCGGGCGATCAACCACGAGCAGGCGATCACGGAGCTCCGTCGGCATGCCGGCATCCAGTTCGACCCGGAGCTCGTCCGGTTGTTCAGCGTCCTGTTTGCCAGCGGCGTCCGTGGCTGCCGGATGAGCACGACTTCGGCCATGCCCATCCGCATGCGGGCGACGAGCGATCCCCACGCTCAGATCCACGACGAGCTCCACGACCCGCCGCCGGCTGGCCGTGCCCGATGAAGCCAGCGGGTGCGTCGCTGGCCGGCGCTGGCGGGCACGACGTCCCGACGGGGACCAACGGCTGATGACCATGCGACGCGGCCGACGACGTCGCTCGCTCCGGGAATCCTCGCGAGACTCGTCCGTCGAGGCCCTCCACCCGGGTCTGCTGACGCGATCCCCTCCAGCACGACCCGATCGCTCGCCCGAGCAGCGCCTGTTCGACGCCTCCGAGCACTACGGTCGGATCCTCGCCGGGAACCCGGACGTCCATCGAGGCACCGACGCGGCAGCGGCCGGGGTGAAGACGGTTCAGCCCGACCCCTCCGTCCGATGCCGGTTGCGCCGGTCTGGGTCCGTCGCCTCGGGGAACCGGCCGGCGTGCTGCCGGCATCGGCCGACGGTGCTGCGCCAGACTCCGATCGGCGCCCGGGCTGCACGGCGAGCTCGCGCCGGCCACGCCGCCGCGCCTGAGCGTCGTCCCCGGCAATCGTCGGAGCCTGATGAGGGTCCGGGTGCGCGGCCGCGGGACCGGCTGGGGCTGACGGGACCGGCTGGCTCGTGATGTCGGCTCGGCGCCGGTCGATCAGCTCATCGACCCATTCACGGAGCCGACCGAGATGCTCCTCGTAGTGCCCGACGGCGGACTTGCGGATCCACCAGGCGGCCTCGTCGGTCGGTTCGCGCAGCTCGGCCCAGGTCTGGAGCATCCGGGTTCGGCCGGCGTTCGCCTGGATCCAGGCGACGTCCCACGGCTGACCCTGCATCGCCGCGAGGAAGACCGCGTTGAGCCCATCGATGTCGATCTCGTGCCCCTCGTAGGTCCCTGCGAGCATCCGCTCGAACTGGCCCGCGGCCTCGGCAAGCCAGGTCCCGAGATGGGCCACCACGTCGCGGACCGACCAGTCGGGATCCACGTGGTAGCCAGGAACGAGGCACTCCTCGGGCGTCAGGGATCGGACGAGCTCGACCAGCTCGTACCACCCGGCGCGCTCGGCCTCGATCTCGGCCAGGTAGGGGTAGTCGGGCGGCACCGCCTGGCGTTGGCGCGGATCGCCTCGTCCGTCGTCTGGCTCATCGGGCTCCGTTCATGTCGGCACCGGTCATCCTACCGTCCACGGCGAAACGGCTCGTCGTGGAACCAGGCCGAGCGCCGGTCGGGACTCCGTCGCGAGCTCCGGTGCCGGGATCCCGTTCCCGAGGAGGCCAACGGCGGCGCCATCATCGGCGATCGACTCCAAGGATCCCGGCTGGGTCACCGCGGCAAAGCCCCCTGGAGCATGACCCGGCTCACGCCAAGCGCCTCGTAATCGCGCAGGAGGCTCTCGCCGCGCGCGACCCGCTGCCGCCTCTCCTGGCCGACCCTAGACATGGACCGACACGCGCAGCGACGCCGGTTCGCGGCCGATCTCCGTGCAGCGTTCGGCGATCACCGGTAGCGCGCGCGCTACCTCGTCGGGCATGAGCGCGTCGAGGTTCAGCTCGTCCGCGAACCGGGCGGCCAGACCGCCAGGTCACCTTCGGGCCGTTGCCGCCGATGAGGATCGGCAGCCTCGGGTCCTGGAGACCCTTGGGTTCGTGGATCGCGTCGTGGACGCTGGCGTGTCGCCCGTCCCAGGTCGCCCGACCGGGCGCCAGCATCCGACTGATGATCTCGAGGTGGTCGGCCAGGATGGCCAGGCGCTCGGCCGTGTCCGGGAAGCCGTAGCCATAGGCGAGCCACTCGTCTTCCTTCCAGCCGGCACCGATCCCGAGCTCCGCCCGACCGCCGCTGACGACGTCGAGGGTCGAGATCATCTTGGCGGTCAGCGCCGCATTCCGGTAGGCGGCGGCCATGACCAGGTGACCCAGCCGCACCCGTGACGTGGCCATCGCCAGCGCCGAGAGCTCGACGAACGGCTCGAAGATGGGCGCCTCGATCAATGGTGGGTCGACCTGGAAGTGGTCGTAGACCCAGACCGACTCGAAGCCGAGTGCCTCGGCCGTGCGGGCGACGTCGACGGTCCGATCCCATGCCCGACGGGCATCCAGGCCCAGGTACTCACGGTCGCAGCCTTGCGGCAGGGTGATGCCGAGCTTCATCTGCCTGCGCCTCCGGATCTCAGTCCTGGGTCGCGGCCGTCGCCCGGGGCGGCGGTCGATCGCGAACGACGAGCCTTGGCGGGAGCACGACGTCCTCGGTCTCGTCTGGCGACCGATCCTGGTCGATCATGTCGAGCAGGAGCTCCGCCGCCGTCCGGCCCATCTCGACGCCGGACTGGCTGACCGTGGTCAACGGCGGGATCGTGTAGGCGGCGATGTCGATATCGTCGAAGCCGACGATCGACAGCCGGTCCGGGACCGCGATCCGGGCCTGGAAGGCGGCCTGCATGAGCCCGATCGCGATGGTGTCGGACGTCGCGAAGATCGCCGTCGGGCGCGCTGTCGTGAACTCGGCTCGAGCGAACAGCTCGCGGCCGAGCCGGTAGCTCGGCTCCGGGTCCGGCTGGGTGGTCTGGTAGGTCGCGATCGCGCCAGCCTGGCCCCGGTCGACCATGAACCGTTCGTACAGCTTGCCGCGCTGGCGCTGGTCCGCGGTGCCCGGATCGAAGACGCAGACGATCCGCCGGTGGCCGAGCTGCCAGAGATGGTCGAGCGCCAGCCGGGTGCCCAGGTCGCTGTCACCGTAGACGCCGGGAAACGAGGTTCGCTCGGTCCGATCCGACACACCGATGACGAAGCGATGCTGGGACGTGAGGTCGGCGAACGCGGCGTCGCCGCCGGCCAGGTCACTGAGGATCAGGATGCCGTCCGCGTGCGAGCGCTCGAACATCGACCCGTATGTCAGGGCGACATCCGGCCGGTAGTCCGACGTGACCCAGGAAGAGGCGGTAGTCGCGTGCGCGGCTGACCTCGTTGACGCCCTGGAGGACCTGGATATGGAAAGGGATCCGAGACGTCCCGGGCGATCACCCCGATCAGCGAGCTCCGGCTGCCGCGCAGCCCGCGCGCGAGGAGGTTCGGCTTGTAGCCGAGCTCTCGGCGGCGACCGCCAGGACGCGCTGGCGGGTCTCGTCGCGGATCGGCACGCCCGACTCGCGCGCCGTTGAGGATGCGCGAGACCGTCGTGATCGACACCCCGGAACGTCCGGCGACATCGCGCAGGGTCACCGCGACGGTTGCCCGCGCGTTCATCGGCCCGGGTATCCAGTGTGGAGGATCGATCGTGCGTATGACGCGGGCCCCTTCGGCGGCACGCCCCTTGACGGAGACAGCCCTCGGAGTATCCTGCGGGCTGAATGATATCGTCAAGCGTAAACGTTAAGCCTGTCACGTGGGCGACAAGCCCTGGTTCCTGTGCCACGATGATTGGCGCTCACGCGGTGCGCCACGAGGCATACTAGGACCCGTCGCGGGGTCCACATCGCGGAGGAGGAGGACGACCCGGTGAAGCAATCCAGCAAGGCTCGATGGCTGCGGCTCGCTGCGCCAATCGCCATCGATCGGCCTGATCGCGGCTGCCTGCTCGAGCGAGGCGCATCGTCGGCACCCAGTGCCGCCGCCCACCACGAGCGCGCCGCGCCGCGAGCGCGCCGGCCAGGCGCCGCAGCGGGGACGATCCACGTCTCGATCGTCAACAAGGACATGACCGCCGGACGAGATCAAGGCCGCGATCACGGCTGAGGGCAGTCTCGTCGTCGGCAACTGGACGTACACGGCCAACGACGAGCTGGTCAAGCAGTTCCAGGAGTACGTCAAGGCCACCTACGGCGCCGACATCAAGCTGACCTACGACGGGATCGCAGCGCGCCGAGCGAGTACCTGACCACGCTCGCGGCCGCCCAGAAGGGCGGCAACCCGGTCAGCCGTACGACGTGATGGCGATCGAGGAGAACTACTGGTGCCGACGCGATGGCCAACAGATGCTCGTCGACGACGCTTCCTGCCGTCGGACCTGATGCCGAACCAGATCGATGGTGCTCGACTCAGTTCAAGCACGATCCGACGTCGATCGCCTTCCAGTCGACCGCCTTCCCGGCGATCGTCTACAACAAGGCCACGACGCCCGTTCATCACCAAGACCTCATGGACCTGGCCAATCCGCAGCTCAAGGGCAAGGTCACGCTGCCGGCCCCGGCCGACATCACGGCCGGCGGGTTCCTGCTCGGCCTCGCGGCCGAGCTGGGCAAGGACTACAAGGACCCGGCCCAGATGAAGGAGGTCGTCGACTGGGTCGTCGCGAACATCGGCCCGAACGTCGTCAAGTACACCACCGACTCAGGCCGAGCTGCAGCAGCTGTTCGAGTCCGGCGCGGTCGACGCCGTCGGCGTTCTGGAACAGCCTCGCCCGGCTCGAGTACTTCAACGGCCACGACGGACAGCCGCGCTGCTCGTGCCCGCCGACGATCTATCCCGGCCAACGGCTACCTGTGGATCCCGAAGGACGCGCCACACCCGGTCCTCGCCCAGATCTTCATCGAACTGGCGGCTTGGCCAAGGACGTCCAGTTCCCGAATGCCTGGCCGATCGACCACGGCCAGTGGAGCGAGCTCAGCCGAGGGCTTCCTCGGGCCCGGACTACGTCAGGACCAGGTGCCCGACTGGTTCAAGGCCGACTACTCCACCTACTACCCGACGCCTCGACCAGATCAAGTCGGGCTTCAAGACGGTCGACTGGGAGGCCTACAACGCCAGCGTCGAAGGTCTTCCATCGGACTACTACGCCCAGCAGCTCGGCCAGTAGGCCAGCTGAAGCGATGGACTCGGCTCGCCCGTCCGACGGCGGGCGAGCCATTCACCGTGCATCGATGGCGATCGTGGTCAGCTGAACGCCTATCGCTGCCGACTGCCGGCGCTCGCGCCCGAAGCTGCAGGCGGCGCGAGCGTCAGCGCCCGACTGACCGCGTCTCGCCCTGCTCGTCCCGGCGGCGCTGCTCGCCGTCGGCGTTCCTGTACTACCCGCTGCGTGTTCATCGTCCAGATGAGCTTCACCGACGGGCAGCTCGTACCTGTCGGCCGACGGGCCCGGTCTACACGCTCGACAACTACCGCCTGATCGTTCGAGCGCTACCTGCCCAACCTGCTTCGTCACGCGTCCAGCTGGCCTTCCTGGCGACGCGTCGTCGACCTGGTCTTCGGCTTCCCGTTCGCCTACATCCTCGTCCGCCGCGTCCGGTACCGCGACGTCGTCCGCGGCGCTGATGGTCTTCCCGATGTTCGGGGCGCTGTACGTCGCGTTCGGGATGCAGCTTCATCCTGCTGCCGGGCGGCGCTGGCTAGCCCCGGTCTTCAGCGCGCTCGGGGATCTCCGGCACGCACGCTGCTGTTCAGCCTGCCGTCGGTCGTCTTCGCGATGTCGATCTTCACGTTCCCGTTCATGGTCATGAGCATCGGGACCGGCCCTGTCGCAACGTCGACCCGACGCTCGAGGAGGCGGCCGCCTGCCTCGGCGCGCGGCCGCTCGCAGACGTTCCGCCGGGTCGTCCTGCCGCTCACCCGGTCGGGCGTCGTCGCCGGGCATGCTGCTGGTCTTCGGCTGGAGCATCGGGGCGTTCGCCGAGCCGCTGCTGCTCGGCGCGCATCAACGAGCAGCGCGTCGCTCGCGCTGGACGCTCTACCAGCGCGGCGTCGTCCAGAACGACTACGGGCTCGTCGTCCGACGATGGGCGTCGTGCTGCTCGTCGATCGCGTTCGTCGTGACCTATTTCTCGCTGCGCTACTCGCGCGGGGCGCTGGTCGAATGAGCGGCCCGCGTCCGGCGACGGCCGCGCCGGCCCCGGCGCCGCCCGCGCACCGCGCGTCACCGCCGCGGCGCGCTGATCGGCGATCGTCAGCCACGCCTACATCTGGTTCTGCCTGGTCCTGTTCGTCCTGCCGTTCCTCGGCGCTGCTCGTTCCACTCGCTCGCCGGGCCACGGCGGGACGCGGCGGCCTCGAGAACTACCGGTACGCGCTCGGCGACTTCGGGGACAACCTCGCTCTGGAGCTTCAAGATCACCGGCCTCGACCCTGCTGCATCGACCTGCGCGGTCAGCCTGCCGGCGGCCTACGCGCTCGTCCGCTACCCGTTCCCGGGGCGAGCGGATCATCGTTCTCGCGTCCTGCAGCTGTCCGCTGTACGTGCCGGGCGCGGTCATCGGGCTGGCGCTGCTGCTGACGTACACGTTCACGTACCACGACCGCGTCGATGCTGGGGACTCGTCGCTGGCGATGGCCGTCGGCACGTTCCCGCTGATGCTGACGCCGATCGTCGTCGCCATGAAGGACCTGCCGCTCGAGTTCGAGGAGGCGGCCGCGTGCCTCGGGCGCGACCGGCTGGCAGACCTACCGCAAGATCGTCTTCCCGCTGATCGGTCCGGGCGTGTCGCGCCGGGCTGCTGCTGCGCTTCATCATCGTCTTCAACGAGTACCTGGTCACGCTGTTCGTCCATCCGGCCGACATCGAGACCGCGCCGCTGCGGATCTTCAACCTGGTCAGAAGACCGGCCGGCTCCTGCCCGACGACGGCGGCGCTCGCCGTGACGATGCAGCTCATCTCGTTCGCGGCCGTCATCCTGCTTCTTCCGGGTCTTCGGGACGCGCCACTCTCAAGGGCACGTACATCCTCTGATGGCGACCGTCCGCCTCGACGTCCGATCACCAAGCACTTACGGCCAGACCGTCGCCGGTCGACGACGCTCGACCTGCGACGTCGCCGACGGCGAGTTCGTCACGCTGCTCGGGCCGTCGGGCTGCGGCAAGACGACGACGCTGCGGATGATCGCCGGGCTCATCGAGCCGACCGCCGGCCGGATCTGCTTCGACGACCGAGGACGTGACGTTCCTGCCGCCGCGCGAAGCGGAACATCGGGTTCGTGTTCCAGACGCCGGCCCTCTTCCCGCACCTGTCGGTGGCCGACAACATCGCGTTCGGGCTGTCGGTCAAGGGCGCGCAGAAGGACGGCGATCGCAGACGCGGGTCGACGAGATGCTCGCGATGGTCGGCCTGTCCGGGCTACGGCGGGCGGCTGCCGGCCCAGCTGTCCGGCGGCCAGCAGCAGCGGGTCGCCCTGGCCCGGGTCCTGGCCACCGACCCGCGCGTGCCTGCTGTTCGACGAGCCCGCTCTCGGCGCTCGACCGGAACCTGCGCGACACGCTCAAGTACTCGATCCTCGACCTCCAGCGACGGACCGGCAAGACGGCCGATCTACGTCACCCACGACCAGTCCGAGGCGTTCGCGATCTCCGACCGGATCGTCGTGATGAACGCCGGGCCGGGTCGAGCAGATCGGCACCCAGACCGACATCTACCTCCAGCCGCGAGACGCCGTTCGTGGCCGAGTTCATCGGCGCGAACAACGGCCTCCGAGGGACGGTCGACCGAGGCGCGCGACCGATCGGCGACGACGGCCGGGCCGACGGTCGCGCGTCGGCGACATCACCCTGCGCTATCGCGTGCGCACGAGCCGGCTCGCCGTTGGCGACGCGGTCATCGCCTACATCCGGCCCGAGGACGTCACGGTGCTCGACGACGGCGAGGACGGCGGCCGGCACGACACGTGCGTCGAGGGCGTCGATCGATCGGGTGATCTTCGAGGGCGCCGACCGCCCAGCTGCGGGTCGACGTGGGCGGCCGCGAGGTCCGGGCCGACGTCAGCGGCGGCCAGCGCGATGGCGCTGGTGCAGCGCGACGGCCGGGTCCGGCTCGCGTTCGACCACCTGACCCTGATCGCCGCCCCGGTCGGCCCGGCGTCGTCCAGGTCGAGCCGACGGGATCGACGCCCGACGCCGTCGATCGCGCCTCCTAGCCAGGACCCAGGCGAGGCATCGGGAAGCGTCCGGGCCCCGGGCAAGGGATCGCCTGCCGGGCGTCGGGCAGGAGCCGCTGGACCTTGGCGATCACCTCGACCGCGTCCTCGGCCCTGCCGGGCCCGCGCGGAAGACGTTCTCGTCGAGGTAGACCGACTCCAAGCGACCCGACGCGGTCAGCCACCGGGAAGTGCATCTCGGCGACGTCGAGCAGCTCCGGGTACTGCATCGGGACCGGGAGCCGGGACAGGGCCGGCTGGAAGAGCGGGTCCCGGCTGAGGCTGGGATAGCCGACCTCGCAGCCGACTCCCTCCGCGACGAGCGCCTGCACACGAGCTCGTGGTCCGCCCACCGAACGCCGCCGGATCGATCGCGAGCATGTACTTCCAGAAGCTGCGGCTGGTATTGCGCGGGTCAACATCGAGGAGGCGAACGCCGGGATCGCCGCCTCGGCCACGAGGCGCTCGAACGTGAGCGTGTTCGTGGCGCGCTCGTCCGCCTGTCGCTCGAACTTCGCCAGCTGGCTGACCAGGAGCGCCGCATGGAGCTCGCCGAGCCGGTAGTTGCCGCCGAAGGTGTAGTTGCGTCCCGTCGCGATCCTTCGGCCGGCCGCGGTCGATGATCGACGTCACCCGCTCGGCGAGATCGCCGTCGTCGGTCAGGAGAGGTGCCGCCCTCGCCGGCGGTCAGGATCTTCGAGCTCTGGTGGCTGAACGAGCCGAACGTCGCCGATCGTGCCGGCGCCCCGCCCGTTCCACCTGCTTGGCCGTGGCTGTGGGCGCTGTCCTCGATGACCGCCAGCCCGTGTCGTTCCGCGATCGCCATGATCCGGTCCATGTCGGCCATGCTGCTGGCCAAGGTGAACCGGGATGATCGCCGCGTCCTGCGGGGTGATCGCCGCCTCGATCGCATCGGGGTCGATCGCCCAGGTGCCCGTGCAGGACGTCGACGATCACCGGCAGCGCGCCGGCCGCGATCAGGGCGTAGGCGGTCGCCGCGAAGGTGAGCGCAGGCACGATGACCTCGTCCCCCAGCCGACGTCGAGGCGCCTTCAGCGCCACCTCCATCGTGACGGTGCCGTTCATCATGAGGATCGCGTGCCGGGCGCCATGGAGCGCGGCGAAGCCCTCGCCGAAAACTGCACTTCGCTGCGCAGGGACCGGGAGCCGGGTACGGCCGCCACAGCGACCGGATCGGTTCGACCGAGGTCACCGCGTCGATGTCGGCCTGGTCGACCTCCGGCCAGGTCGGGGTATCCCCTGGCCCCGAACGGGCGTGCCGTCGAGGATCGCCAGTCGTTCGCTCCATCGCCATGCTCCTCCTCGCTCGGCGACCGGTTCAACGGACCGCGGCGCCTCTGCGCCCGAACGGACGGGATCCAGCCTGGCTGATCCCCGCGACGACGCGGAACCACGCGGCGTGGGGAGGCCAGGCCCTTCAGCTCGTCGTTCCGCTCCCGCGTCCTCGAGCGCGAGGAAGCCCCGAGCCACGAGGAGTGCGCCCGTCGTCGCGGGGGCACGAGCACCTCGCCGGGCCCGGCCGGGGCCGTGATCCGCGCGCCGCCGCGTGGACGGCGACACCGCGCACGTCGCTTCCGACTGAGACTCGACTTCGCCCGTGTGGATGCCGACTCGCGGATCGCGAGGCCCCACACTCGGCCGCGGACCTGGTCATCGCGGCACCGCAACGGACGGCCTGGTCGGACCGTCGAAGACGGCCAGGAAGCCGATCTGATTTGTCTTTCTCTCGGCCACGGAACGATGTTCAAGTCGTCGCGCAGGCGGGCGTTGTGGATGCGAAGGCGCTCCTGCCACGCTCCGTCACCCAGACGCTCGAGGAGCGAGGTCGAATCGACGATATCGGTAAAGAAACACCGTCGCGGGTGTTCGCGGGGCCCTCGTTGCGTCCACGAGCCGGGCGCTCGTCCACTCGACGGTCACCCATGGCTCATCCCCGACGACCCACGCGTCGTGGCCGGGTGGGATCTCGAAGATCGAAAGTCAGGCGCGGGATGTCCATGGCCTGTATCGTCCGTGACGACGTGCAGAGCCCCGGGGCAGGTGGCCGAGGTGATGAACCTGGCAGCTCAGGTACCCATGATCGGCACCAGATCGTTGCTTGGACCATCGCCACATGGGACTCAGTGGGACCGTCCGACCGTCGCCTCCTCGAGGCTGACGACCTCCACATGTCTTTCCGGAGAGCGTGCGAACCTCGTCCGGGCTGGCAAAGCTCTTGTACTGGAGGCGGGGCATCGGGCCTGGCGCCTTTCGATGGCGATCGTCCTGCGAGGTCAGGATCGCGAAGACCGATGAATTTCGCCGCGCGCCGGTCTGCATCCAGCGCCGCAGGACCAGGCGCCAGAACGGGAGGATCCAGTAATGCTCCGAGATAGCCACGCATTCTCCGGGTTCTCGACGAACGACATCCCGAAGCCAGGGTTCCACACCCGGACGCTCGGGCTCGAGGCGACCGGAGGAGAACGGCATGCGGGGCCTGCGCCTCGGCGGCGGGCGGCACGGGTCCTGATCTACCCGAAGGCCGAACCACGAAAGCCGGCCTCGTTCACCGTGCTGAACTTCCCGGTGCCGGCGACATCGAGCCGGGCGGCGGACGGGGGCGCTGACCAAGGCGGGGGTCGAGTCATCGAGCGGTACTACCGGGGGCGCCAACCAGGACGAGCGCGGGATCAAAGCTCACGCCCCGCCCGAGCCAGGCGCGGCCCGCCCATCGCCACCGGTTCAAGGATCCGGCCGGGAACGTCCTGTCGGTGCTCGAGGGGTAGCCCTCAGGGAAGTCATCCGAGTCAGCGGAACAGATGGGTCAGACCGCGCCACCGCTTGCGAGCGCCAGGCTCGGTTCTGTCGCCAGGTGGGTCGCGGCCACGGTCTCCGCGGTGAGCTCGTGGGGCGGGGACGCGGCGCGCGGTGAGCGGCATCTCGCTCTTCTCGGCTGCCGAGGGGCGGGGACGAGGTCGTCTGGGCCGAGCGCGGCCAGCTCGCGGGCTGTGTTGGCGGTAGCACGCGCAGCACGATCCGCCGCCCCAGGTGGGCTGCCATGCGTCCGCCCAGCACGAGCACGACCGGCGCGCCGCTCCGCAGTGCGATGTAGCCCACGCCGGCTCGAACGAACGGGCGAATCCGCCGACGGCCGGGCCGACCTCCGGGAAAACGCGAACACGACTCCACCGTCGAGGGGCGACTGGGCACCTGCGGGTGGGCATCGACCGCGTGGCGCCCGCCGCCCGGCCAGATCAGGATCACCCCGCCGATCAGGCGGAACGCCGGGCGGCGCGGCCGGGAACGAGAAGATCGCTCGCCCGTCGCCGAGCCAGACCAGGCGGGGCTCCACCGGGAGGAGCAGGGCGAGCACGAACGGGTCGACCCACGTCCGATGCGGGACGCCGACCGCGATCCAGCCCCCTGTCCGGACGGCCGTCGGGCGTCCGGGGAAGGTACTCTGCGCCGACCGAGCTCGAGGCGGTTGGAATCCGGAGCAGACAGGCGTGGCGACTCACTGGCAGCCGCCCAGCAGCACCCGATAGAGACGGGTCGCGTGCGTCACCGGGGTCCCGAGCAGCGGAGTCGGCGGATGATCCCGGACCGTCGCGCCAGCTGTCTCGCGCCGGTCGCTGGCGACGGTGCGCCTCGGGGATCGTCCGGCGGGTGGACCGGCGACCTCCGGGCGACCGGGTCGCCCAGCCACGAAAACGGCGGGCGTGGCCCAGTGGCTGGCCATCGCGCGAGAGC
>ERZ1370068.6681-contig-5650_pt1 | contig 24985 bp, 45 predicted proteins | sample MGYA00561227_ERZ1370068 | MGnify/ENA primary metagenome ERZ1370068 (study PRJEB38410, sample SAMEA6850437) | metagenome | study: Metagenomic assessment of the ecological functions of the soil: analysis of the soil microbiota associated with the...
ACAATCAGTAACATTTGTTCAGTTACCACATTATTATCCTTTGTTTTGTTTTGGAAGAAGCATACTAGACTGAAGACTCGTGAGCTTTAGTTTCTGCGTGAGCAATTCAGCTCACTTGGCGATGGATATTGGGCGCAGTTCAGGCTACGCTCAACGAAGCTTTTCGTCATGTTTCGCGTCTACCGCCAGACACTCTAGATTGGACGGCGCCATGACGCCTCAGCCGGTGCTCGGGCGGCGCTGAGGACTACTACCACCGGTTCAGGTTCTTTCCACCAGCGTGGCGGCTGGCGCGACGCTTCGATCTCTGTTGACTCGATATCGCAGCAAGCCATCGCGAGCCAGCCATGGACACCGACTGGACGTCAGCTCAAGACCATATCTTCGCTCCGGAAACTCGATGTTGCTCGATGACGACAGACTCCAGGACGATTCCAGCGCGATGAATGAACGCCGCGCTATGTCGCGATATTTACTGACGCGCGGCTGTTTCGATCTTCTTTAAATCGGCGTTCGATTGCTCAGAGCGGGGACCGAACATCTTTGAAGGAACTTCAGTTCGTCACCAGCTGCGGATGCCACAGATATCGGCCACCTTCGCGCCGGCGGATCCGGCAACGGGACGTCCTTGCAAACATCGCGACTCACGGCACGCTGGTCACCACCGGTCAGCGATACCGACGGCTTCGCGTATCGCGGCGAAGATTACCTCGGATGCGATCGCGCTATCGATATTCGCCGCGTTGCTGACAGCGGATAGACGACCTACGCCGCTCCTGTCCGTTGTCAAACGGCGCGATCGCCAGCGGCGGATCAGCCGATCTCACGTGACGCGCTGGACGACATCTCGATGGTCTAACCGCACGGCGCTCAGGACGGGAATCAGGACCTTTGATCGTCGTCAGAGCAGATAAATCGTTCTCGATCCGCCGCCGAGCGATCCGTCGCGGAAGCTACCGGTCTTCTCCAGCGATGTGGACGCATCTGACGTCTTCCGATCCACCGCCACGCTGATGGGGGATCTGAACTCCCTTTCTCGCCCGACGCCGATCGACCGCCTCTCCGCGTCGGGCGGCGTATCACCGCTCGAACTGGTCGAAGAACTCAGCTTCCCTGGAAGGCGCGCTGAATCGGTGATGCAGGCCAAGCTGCCGGGCGTGATGGCGATGCGACCTCGAAGAACTCCTTTTTCGTTGATCACCTGGATTACGCGGCATCAACAACGGAGCGCGCCGCTTAACGCTCGATTCACCACGTACGCCAGGCGTTCGCTGGCGCAATAATCAAATCGAACCAACTGGGCGACGTTGAACGGTCGATCGCGATATGCTGATAACCTGGGTGATCTGGACGGCACGCTCTGTTGCCGAAGGTGCGTGGACAGATCAACCGGGCATCAGGCGGCCTCGGGTTCAGGCGCCATTCCACGAGCGATCAGGACATCAACTCCATCAGGCGTCACGATACGATCGACGATTACGACGCGACGTAACTGGATCAATCAGACTCGACGGGCGCCCAGATCAGCCTCTTCCGAACACCGGCGCGATTCAGCGGCCCCGATCGCCGCTCCGCCGAGGAAGGCCTTTGCGGCGAATCGCCGGCAGCTAATCTGGTAACCACTCACCGACAGGCCGCAGGTCTGGCGTCGGCGCGTCATTCCGCTGGGGACCGGGTGGAAGATGACGCCTGCTCGCCGCGCCGATCCACGATCGACGTGCGATCAGGGCGCAGTGCACGACCAGCAGGTCCCTGTCAGAGGATTTCCTTCCTCCGAAGGCTGGGTTCACCGCTTCAGCGTCGCAGATCGACGCGACCCCATGGATGATCTTGACTCAATGCGCACGCTTCATATCACGACCATCTTGACCGGTCACGATGAGGATCGGCGCTATCCTTTTCCGCGCCCGGTGTCCGAGGTCACCAGCTTCCTCGAAAATTGACTGGCGAGACGCTGCTGATCTACCAGCACCAGTTGATCGGGTCTTCGCCTGGCAGGCAGCATATCGTTCCACCAGCGGTGCCAGCGCCGGACGATCAGGATCGCGGCGACTTGCACTGTGAATCCGGCACGATTGGGACCGGAACACAACACGGGCGACAGCCGCTGCAGTCTGTGGATATTTGACGAAGATGGGCGCGACAACCCGCCGGCTGGGTAACATCAACAATACCTGCATCCAGACCACGCCACTGCATCTGCGCGTCCATTCTCTGGACCGATCGGCGGCACGTTTCAATGCCATCTGCGGCGGTCGACTCCACGATCTTGCAATACAAACAGAAGAATATTCGGCGAAGGTCTTGCCCAGCCGGTTTCTTTGCGCAAGTCAGGCCGTGGAGAACATTTACTGGCGGCGATTCGCGAAAGGACCGCATCCCTAAATGTCGCTGCAGACTAACGCTGGGGTTGGATCGCACTGGCGAGGGGATTATCATCCTGGTGCCGATCGGACAGTCGAAACTTCGCTGGATCGCGATTGCGTCGCTGAAACCATCCGCTGCGTTCGATGACAACATCGAAGAAACTGTGATCTTCCGCGACGCCAGGTCGAGCACCGTTCTCAGGCGCCCTTCATTTCGACGCTATCGACCGCTGATGACAGATCAGGCACTGAAATGACCGCTGGCCACTGGATCGCGCCGGGGACAGACTGACCGGCTCGACCACCATGTTCAGAACCATCAGGCTGCATCGGCGTTTGTTACATTCGCGTGGACTGGTCGTGAGGAACTCCAGGTATCCGGTCAGCGCCGGCGAACACTCCGCGATTTGCGATTCGGGATCCTGGATCGCCGAAACCACCGATCTTGCTCGGAACAAACAGCGAAGGATCGATCGCATTCCCACGGGCGATCAACCTCTTTCGTGATCAGATCTCCGTGATGCCGCGAAGCCCCAGTACTTCGACGGGGATCTCGATGTCGTCGACGCCACCAACTGACGGACGATCTCGACTGCTGCCTGGCGCTTGCGTCATCATCTGCCCAACTCAGTTGAGACCGTGACGGCTCCTCCATGACTCGCGGATGTAACCGGAATCTTGCAGCTATAACCAGAGGCCGGGATCGGAAACTTCATCGTGACACTTCTTTGATCGATTCGCCCAGCTCGAGGTTGATAACCACATCACCGTGGGGCGCTCCAGCGATCGACGCAAAATCGATCATCACGCTGCGCCGCTCGGAACCGGCATCCACCCCGGCGCGCTCTCCGATATCGACTCCATCGCTCGCGATGCAAAGGCTATCGATCAGACCAACAGATTGCTGCGATCGGCCGCATCACGGAGGGCTTCACGCCTTCCCGATCAGATCGATCGCGCCACATACCATAATCGCCGGATCCGATAGCGATATCATCCACGCGGCGTTTGGATAACCGTATACTGGACCGGATCGACAAACAGACAAGCCGGGATAGCATTATCTTCGATAGAGTTTGATATCGGCGATGATCGGTTCTCCATAAGCCCGACGTAAGATAATAACCGACGGCGCAAAGGCGAAGCTGGAGCTTTCAGTGAGATCCTCGGGGACGCTGAACTTTCGCTGCACAACGCCAGGATCATTGGATCGCCAAACGAGCTGCCGACGTTGGTACGATCCGGCGCTGCTGGGTCTGCGACCTTCGTCGTCATCAACGGGTCAGATCGGATCGGAGACGGCGATCCTGGCGACTTCCCTCTCAGCGTGCAGGACAGATCAGCAACGATCATATCGGCGGGAATCGATCCCAAAGGTTAACTCTGGTCGATCCAGATTCGTCAGCCATCGACAGATCGAAGCATTAGTACACTCCTGTATGCGCAATATCTTCAGGCTGTCACCCCAGGATAAACGCGAGTTGACCGGATCCGGCTGCCTGGAAACCTCTTGGATCTACTAGTCCCATTTCCCCACCACCACAGATTTCAGGCTCAAATAGCGGCATAGAGCGCCAGGTTGAGGCGCGTGTGCGCCATCCTGCGGCGGAGCCGACCGACTCGATCCAGCGTGATGAACCAGCGGGCGACCTCGGTTTCAGTTTCACTCATCGGCCAGACTCTCCCGAACCATTTCGGCATCTCACTGCGCAGTCGATTCACCGACCTCCACCATCTTCCTGACCGCGACGTCCAGACTTACCGCGCGACAGCGGGCGGCGAAACTCTCCTCTTTGCGTCAGATGACCTCGGCGACTTCAATGGCGAGATACGGTGGTCTTCATGGACCAGCGCCGATCTCCAGCGCATTGACGAGCAGGATTACCACTGAAGCAGCATCACCAGCATCGCCATTGCACGGTCGCGAGCTTGCTGAGCCATCGCCGGCCCGGCAGTTCGAGCATCCGATTATCAAACGCGTCGCCACAACGCTACCAACCGAGCTGATCAGCGCGGCGATCCGCTGACGTGGCGTGGAATTCGACCTGGGTTCGACCGCTGACGGCGATCGATCGGGCGGCAGCCAGCTTCGAACTGAACATCAGACTTCCGGAACACCGGCACCGCGATGATACCGACAAAGGCCCCAACATCATCATCGGGAATCATCAGATAGATCAGCGCGGAGATGATCACCGCCCTGACGGCCCCGATGACCTTCTCTCATCACCACATATCAGCGGGCGTAACCTCGTCGAGTTACGCGCTCCGCAGGGGGCGACCGGTGAACCGGGCGAAACCGGATCGGATGTTCAAACAAACGCATCGGAGAGCGCGGTTCTGTGACCTTCTCAGCAAACCTCGTGTTTGCTGAAGGTCGGGTTCGGATACCACCGCAGGACATATGAGCATTTACCAGCGACATACACCTTGAACTGGCGTCGCCAGCTCCCCTGGGTTGAAATAAGGGTTCTACTGGCGACCGGCCGGCACTCAAGCTGCCTGCTGAGACATGACTCCTGGCGCAGCATACCTGGCGCTGGGCAGGAGGGACGTTCGGACGCTGTCCTCGGCCTGCGGCGGGATGTCGCTTGTCGGCGGCAGCAAGCGGCCTTCGATCAGTTCGCGCCGCCGGCGTGCGAGGCCCCAGCAGGTTCACGCAGTATTGCGGGACAAGGCGGCGAACAGTCGAACCGCTTGGCATTAGACCATGGGCTGCCAGCGAAGCCTGGGAAGGGCGGTCTTCTCTCGACGTTGCTCAGGATGACGGCGAAGATCTCGAGGTCAGCTCCGATGAGTCTGGATGCGGAATGACGCAATCCATCGGACGGTGGAATACCGCGAAGCGATCGACTAACCTCCCCGTTGCCGCGATAGGCGCTGGCGGCACCGTCAGCAACAGGTCAGCTGGTTTCGCAAGATTGCTGGACACCAACCTCAGGGTTCACCTTCGGATCAATTCGATCAGGGCACCGCTCTGCCGGCCCCGTCGCCGGCATCAACATCGATCCATGGGCACCCTTCGACGAGACCACGCGGCGAATTTTTTCGGTTCGACCTGGATGACGGCGTTGACGGCGCGCATCGACACCGTGCCTGGCGATATAGTGCTGGTGGATCGCGATACTGGCGGAATAGCGGCCGGCCTCACGATCATCCGATAACGGCAGTACCGCCAGGACATATCGAACTATTCGACTCGCGTCAGACTGGACGGCGATGAATATGCGGCGAATATCGCCACCGCTTCCGCAGATAGGACTGACTCATCGCGCTCGGATCGGATATTACTCCCCGGCATCGTTCTGACTGATTGAAAAGAACTCGCTCCGCCGCGCGGGGGCCGCATTGATTATCGACAGAAAAGTATTACAGAAGGCCGAGCTGGCACGCGATACTACGGTTCGCTGGGTTATCGGACTGGGAGCATGGCCCTAGACCACGGATTACCCGTTCCCGGGCGTCAGCAAATCCGGTTTCGAACAATGGCGGCAGGCACGAAGGTTTTATCGGCGACCGTTGCCACGATCTCCCACCATCGTGAAGTTGGTAGGTTCGATCTTTATCAAGCTCTTTGTTGGCCAGCGGAGCACTGGCGCAGGTCTGATATCGCTGATGCGGTTCGACCGGCGTCGCCAGTCCTCGTTCCGGCTGGTCACTGGAGCTCGGAAGAGCGGCATCAGGTTGAACGCCAGCGTCGCGTTCTTCTTCGACCACCGCCACCCAGCGCCGGTCACCCCGTCAGCGACCTCGGACCCTGTGCCAGCCGTCCTGAAGACAACGTAGAGGAGTTGTCCGGCCTGCGGATTGCAGGTTGAACCTGGCAGCTTCGTACGCGTGCTGCTCCCGCTTGTTCGCGCCAGTCGGTGGCAACGCGGGCGCCGCTTTTTGGCGAGTAGAATGCCAGAGCTCGATGCGCGTCTCCCGAGATACCTGGAGGCTTCGGCACTGGAGAACATGGTGCAGGATGCTCGTCTGATCAATCCGGCCCGGCTGCCACTGTGTCGTCGGAACTGGCGGCCGAAATGATCGTCGGTCCACATCAACTCGCCATCGGTATCGAGGAAGTGGACGAAGACCACCTCGTCTCCGGTGAACCGCAGGGCGTTCGGTGAGACGACGAAGCGATACCCCATTTCGATCGGCGCCGTACCGATCGCGATTTCGATCGGCGTAGCGATCGCGGCGTCGCTGCGCGCGATCGTACTGATCGATCGCGACCGGCGACCCGGGCTGCTGCGTCCGGCCGCAGGCGACCGCCAGTGTGACGGCGATCGCGAGCGCGCAGGCGCGCAGGCTGCATGGTCGAGCGAGGCATTGAGAGTGGATGATCCGCACGTTCCTGCTGAGTGCGTCCACACTCATGGCATCTGAAGCGCTTCGGGATGGTCGAAACGCGAGGTCTCATCGGCCTGATCGAGGCGGCCGATGCGATGGTGAAAGCGGCCAACGTCGTCCTGGTCGGCAAGGAATACATCGGCGCCGGATACGTCACGGTCGTCCTCATCCGCGGAGACGTCGGCGCGGTGAAAGCTGGCGACTCGATGCGGGTGCCGCGGCGGCACGCCGGGTCGACGAGCTCATCTCGGTCCACGTGATTCCGCGGCCGCACGCCGAGGTCGAGGATTCTCCCGAAGTCGTAGCCGCCGATGGCCGTCCAGGATCGCGCGTCCACTTCCAACAAGGATCTCGAGTCGATCGCGCAGGCTCGCTCTGCTTGCCGCCGCCGCGCCGGCAGGCGCAGTCGCTTCTCGCCGAACTCTCCCAGGAACAAATCGACGCCATCGTCACCGCCATGGCCGACGCGCGTGACGCCGCACGCCGAAGCGCTCGCGCGCCTGGCCGTCGAGGAGACCGGCTACGGCGTCGTCGCCGACAAGGTCCAGAAGAACCTCTTCGCTCGCGGCAGGTCTACGAGTTCATCCGGCCGATGAAGACCGTCGGCGTCGTCAATCGGATCGAGGACACGAAGGTCATCGAGATCGCCGAGCCGTTCGGCGTCGTCGCCGCGATCGTGCCGTCCACGAACCCGACGTCGACGGCGATCTACAAGGTGCTGATCGCGCTCAAGGCGCGCTGCGCCATCGTCATCAGCCCGCATCCGTCGGCGGCGCGCTGCATCACGCGCGACGGTCGAGATCATGGCCGACGCGGCGCGCAGCGCCGGCGCGCCCGCCGGCAGCGATCGGCTGGATGACGACCGTCACGCTCGAGGGCACGCAGGAGCTGATGAAGCATCGCGACGTCGCGGTGATCCTGGCGACCGGCGGCATGGGCCTGGTCCGCGCCGCCTACAGCGCCGGCAAGCCGGCGCTACGGCGTCGGCCCGGGCAACGCGCCCTGCTACATCGAGCGCAGCGCCGATCTGCAGAAGGCGGCCAGCGACATCATGATCGGCAAGACGTTCGACAACGGCGTGCTCTGCTCGTCGCCAAACTCCGTCGTCGTCGACGAGGCGGTGGCCGAAGAAGCCCGCCGCGCAGTTCCGTGGCGCAGGGCGCGCTACTTCATGAACGCCGCCGAGATGGATGCGCTGGCGAAGGCGCTGGTCACGCCGCAGCGGCTGCCCAACCCGGCGCTGGTCGGCAAGCCGGCGTCGTTCATCGCGGAGCAGGTCGGGATCACGGTGTCCGGACGGCACCGAGCGTCCTGATCGCGCCGCTCACCGGCGTCGGCCGCGACTATCCCGCTGTCGATCGAGAAGCTCTGTCCCGTGCTCTCGTTCTACGTCGTCAAAGACTGGCGCGAAGGGTGCGAGCGCTGCATCCAGATCCTGCGCTACGGCGGCATGGGTCACACGATGTCGATCCACTCGCAGAACGACGAGGTCATCCTGCAGTTCGGCTTGAAGAAGCCGGCGTTCCGGATCTGCGTGAACACGCCGACGACGCATGGATCGATCGGCCTGACGACCGGCCTGGATCCGGCGATGACGCTCGGGTGCGGCGGATGGGGCGGCAACATCACGTCCGACAACATCTCGCCGCGGCATCTGCTGAACATCAAGCGGCTGGCCTACGAGTTCCGGCCAGCGACCGATCCGGCTGCGGCGGCAGTCCGGAGCGGCGGCGCCGAACCTCCAGATCCGCGATCCCGGACCGGCCTGGCCGCTCCGAAAGGCTCCGCCGAGACCGCAGCCGGCGGGTATTCCGGCCCAGACGCTCGCCGCCGCGCATCGACAGCTTCCTGGAGTCAAGGGGTTACCGCGGCTCCTGCCGATAAGCGAAGATCACAGGCCGCACTGTGCAGCCCTCGCCGAGTTCGCCAGCCGAGGACCAGCCGCCGAATTCGTCTGCGAGGACGATGTACGGGCGGCGATGAAGGCAGGCCGAAAGGTCCTCATTGACGAAAAGACCATCGTCACACCCGTCGGCCCGCGACCTCGGCGAGTCGCAGAAGCTCTTTGTCCAGGCCGGTTGGCCGCGCTGATCACCAATCAATCGTTGCTGCAACTGCTGAGGCCAATTGGACTTATTGTTGACCATCACCTCAACCGGAATGCTAGGCTTACCGCCGTGCTGAGAACGCATCACGTCCCGACGGCGGCGCTTCTCTTCATCGGAGTCGCTTCTGCGGGTGCGCTGCGCGCACTCCAGGTCGTCGCGGCAGCTCCGCAGCGGGCCGCGACGCCTGCCCCGGTGCTCGAAGCGCCGTCTGCGTCACCTCAGCTGGTCGTCGGACCCCGTCGCCGACCTGATCGCCGCTCTCCAATCGGCACTTCGAGGCCGGCCAGTCGGAACTTCGAGCTCGGCCACCTCGATTCGGCCCGGAGCGAGTTCAACAAGGCGCTCGACGTCCTGCTCGAATCGACGTCTACGGCGCCCGGTCGGAGCCGCGGATCCGCGAGCACTTCGACCGGCTGGTCGAGCGGATCAGCGCCACCGAACTGACCTCGCTGGCACAAGGGCGACGGGTTTGCCGAGAAGAAATACGAGCCGGCGTCCATCGACGACCTGCTGGCGCTCTCGACGTTCCAGATCGCAGGCCATCAGCCCAGACCGAACGAGGCGGTCGCCGAGGACCTCGAGTCAACGGACCACGACATCGACATCCCGCTGAATGCGCCGCGTCGTTATCGTTCGTCGAGCTGTTCACGGGCCGTCTGCGAGGGTTACCTGCAGGACGGCTTGAGCCGCGGCGCCCAGCTTCCTGCCGATGATCCAGGACGTCTTCCGGGCCGAGGGGCTGCCGCTGGACCTGGCCTATGTTCCGCTGGTCGAGAGTGCCTTCAAGCCGGACGCCCTGTCGCGGGCGAAGGCGAAGGGCATGTGGCAGTTCATGCGCGGCACGGCGCTCGAGAACGGCCTGAAGCACGACTGGTACATCGACGAGCGGGCCGAGCCGGAGAAGGCGACGCGCGCCGCCGCGAAATACCTGAAGACCCTCTACAGCATGTTCGGCGACTGGCACCTGGCGCTGGCGTCGTACAACGGCGGGCCCGGACGGGTGCAGAGCGCCATCAAGCGCTCCGGCGGCGTCGACGGACTTCTGGCGCCTGAGCGCCAGCAAACGCTACTCTGCCGCGCGAGACGCGCGATTACGTGCCGCTGATTCTTGCCGCGATGATCGTCGCCCGCAACCCGGCGCAATACGGCATGGACATCGAGCCGGCGCCGGTCGAATCGCCGAACTTCGAGAAGGTGACGCTTGCCGGTCGCCGTCGACCTGCGGCGCGTCGCGGAGTGGGCCGGCACGTCGGTCCAGACCATCCAGGATCTGAATCCGGAGCTTCGCCGCTGGACGACGCCGGTTCGGGCGAAAGACTACGAGCTGAAGGTGCCGGGAGGGCTCGGCGGAAGCGGTGCGAGCGGCTCTCGCCGAAGCTCGGCCCAGGATGCCGCGGACGCTGACCTGGCACACGGTCCGGAAGGGCGAAACGCTGCTGTCCATCGCGAAGCAAGCTGAAGGTGAGTCGCGCGGATCTGGCGGACGCGAATTACCTGTCCGCGAAGTGCACGCGTCACGCCCGGCCAGCAGCTGATCGTTCCGCGAGCGCCGACCGCTGCTGCTCGCGGCGCGCACCGACAATCCCGCGCCGCTCGTCGAAACGCGCAAGGCGGATCGCGTCGTGATGGCGAGCGCCACCGTGTCGAATCCGGCGCCCGCGGGATCCGCGGCGCAGTCGAAGGTGGTCTACCGCGTGAAGCGTGGCGACACGCTCGTCTTCCATCGCGCGCGTGTTCCAGACGAGCGTCGCCTCGCTGAAGAAGTGGAACAGCCTGCGGACGAACTCGCTTCGCGTTGGGCAGCGGCTCACGATTCTGACCACCGCGGGCGCCATCGCAACGCACTAATCAATTCGCTTCGAGTCGTTCGGAACGTTCGGTTCGTTCTCATTTTCAAGACGAGAAAAGCCCGGGTGAATAACACCCCGGGCTTTTTCTTTGAACGACAGAGCAGAAATAGACATCAGGCGCTTTTTCCAGGGTCGCACGGATTTGCGCGCTGGCGACGTCAACGCGACGATTCCTGAAGGATTCTGGCAACCACGCCGTTTGCAGACGAACGGGGCATGCTTGCGCGTCTGCGGTCGGCCGCGGTGTTCGGCATCGAGGCGCTATCCGGTGCAGATCGAGGTCGACGTCTCATTCGGCCTGCCTTCACTTCACGATGGTTGGACTGCCCGATACGACCGTGCGCGAGAGTCGCGACCGCGTGCGGCTGGCCATTCGCAATTCGGGGCTCGACTTCCCCTCCTCACCGGATCACCGTCAACCTGGCGCCGGCCGACGTCCGCAAGGCGGGTTCGTCATTCGATCTGCCGATTGCACTCGGCGTCCTCGCAACGACGGGACAACTCGCGCCGCAGACCCTTGAGGACACGCTTCGTCCTCGGCGAGCTGTCGCTCGACGGTGGCATCAACGCCATCCGAGGCGTGTTGCCGATTGCTGTCGCCGCCAGACGCCTCGGCCTCACGCGTCTGCTGCTGCCACCTCAGAATGCGCCCGAAGCATGCGTCGTCGATGGTCTGAGCGTGTGCGTAGTCCGATCGCTGTCGGATGCACTCGACGCGTTGCGCTCGCCGGATGCAGCGGTGCCGACCACCGCCGCCGTTCCGCAGATGGCCGCAACACCATGCGACGGTGACCTCGCCGACGTCCGTGGGCAGCTGCTCGCGCGACGTGCACTGGAGGTGGCGGCGGCCGGCGGACACAACCTGCTCCTCATCGGTCCACCGGGCGCAGGCAAGACGATGCTCGCCGACGAGACTGGCGGCATCCTGCCGCCCCTCACCTTCGAGGAAGCGCTCGAGTGCACGGCGATTCATTCAGTGGCGGGCACGTTGCCTTCCGGTTCCGGTCTGCTGACCTGGCGGCCGTTCCGCGCCCCACATCACACCGTGTCCAACGTCGCGCTTGTCGGCGGGGGCGCCATTCCGAGGCCTGGAGAGATTTCGCTCGCGCATAACGGCGTGCTGTTTCTCGACGAAATGCCGGAGTTCGATCGTCGGGTGCTCGAAGTGCTTCGGCAGCCGCTCGAGGAAGGACGCGTCACGATCGCCCGTGCCGCCCGGACAGCCGTTTTTCCCGCACGCTTCGTGTTGATGGCCGCGATGAACCCGTGCCCGTGTGGATTTCTCGGCGACGAACGGCGCGCATGCCGATGCACGCCGGCCAACATCGCGCTATCGCGGGCGATTGTCAGGACCGCTGCGTGATCGCCTGGACCTCATCGTCGAAGTGCCGGCCGTGCCCATCAGTGCGATCGCCGACGCCGCACCTGGCGAAAGCTCGCAGTCGGTTCGAGCGAGAGTTCTCGGCGCGAGGCGACTCCAGCACACACGCTACGGTGTCGATGGTCCGCGCACCAACGCCGACGTGCGCGGCAGCGCTGTCGCGGCGCATTGCCGGCCTGACCGCAAAGGACACGCGCTGCTGCTGGCCGCGGCCAAGCAGCTCGGTCTGAGCGCCCGCGGCTATGACCGCGTGCTGAAGGTTGCGCGAACGATCGCCGACCTGGCGCGATCCGACGGCGTAGAGCGAGAACACATTGCGGAGGCGCTGCAGTATCGGCTTGTGGAGTAATCGCGGCACCGTCCGCTTCCGCGGCCACAAAGAGACACAAAGACGAAGTAGCCACAAAGAACACGAAGGACATCTTTGTGATCGACGTAAAGTTCTCTAAGGATGCTCTGTTATGCAACGAACGTTCGCACCCATTCCAGCGGCAACCGAGCGACGTCGCGACCTGCAGTCAATCGGTGCCGCAATCGAGGTCCATCGCCATCTCGGGCCTGGCTTCTCTCGAGAAGATTTACCAGGAGGCGCTTATGTCTCGAGCTGGATTCGCGAGGACTCGAACTACGAACGTGAATGATGCCGTGAATTGTCGTACATTACCGAGGGCACTCCGATCCCGGGTCAACGAATCGACTTGATCGTCAGCGGATGTGTCCTCGTCGAACTGAAGGCCGCGGCTCGAATCGACACAGTGCACGAAGCGAAGATGATCTTCTTTACCTGCGCACGACAGGTCTCCGTCTCGGGCTTGTTACTGAATTTCAACGGCCGAACGGTCAAAGAAGGAGTGAAGCGAGTGATAGTTTGAGTTGTCGCTGATTTCGCGCTTTGAGCGTCTTCGTGGAAAGACCAAAGTCTTGTGAACTTTGTGGCTGATTCGTCTCTGCGGCCTTAGCGGTCAACTTCGTCGATCTTCGCCCGATGATCGCTACGATTTAATGTTCAGCGACCCAAACACCGAAACCCTGTGTTAGTCTGGTTCCTCCCCCAGGCGAGCTCATCCGCCGACCCAGCAACAACATAGGGATGTAATGGCTTCAAGGCGTTACACGATTATTGTGGCCGACCGCAACTCGGGCGTCGTGCGCCGAGCAACGCTGTCGCTTCGACCGTACTGATCTCTTCTGGCGTCATCCTCGCCCTGCCAGTGCTGATTGGTATTGGCGCGGCGTGGAAGGCCAAGAGCGACATCTTAGATCTGCGTGCCAGCCACCAGGCGCTCGAAGCCGAAAACGCCAGCTTCCGTTCAGCAACCGACGAGCCTCGACGCAGGTCACCTCCCTTGAAGCAGCGATCCAGGATCTCGGCGCGAAGTCCGCACTCGACCCGAACCTCGCTAAGACGATGGACAAACTGCCCGCGCTGGTGAAGGCGCGAGCGATGGGCGGAAGCACCGAGGCCGACCGCACCGCGCAGCGAACCTTGTCCTCGCTCGGCACGCCGGAAGATACGTTCGGCCTCCTTCGACACTGCTCGAGAGCCTTGAATCGCGGCTGACGTCTTGTCAGTCACAACGTCGATCGACGCAACGCCCTCGCCGCCGCGACGCCATCAATCTGGCCCTCCACAGGATGGCTGTCGTCGATGATGGGACATCGCGTCGACCCGATCACGGGCGCGGACGACTTCCATGCGGGGCTCGATATCGCGGGTGAACGCGGCCAGCCGGTATCGCCACGGCGGCCGGCACCGTCACCCACACCGGTTTCCAGGGCGGGTATGGAAACCTGATCGTCCTCGACCACGGTTTCGGCTTGAGACGCGCTACGGGCACCTCCTCAACTACGGAGTGAAGCAGGGCGCCAAAGTGAAGCGCGGAGACCTCATCGGCCACGTCGGCAACACCGGCCGATCCACCGGCTATCACCTGCACTACGAGGTGCTCGCCAACGGCAAGCTCCTCAACCCGCTCCAGTCCCTCTCGCAGCAAAAGCCCCGCGCCCAGTAAGTCCGGTCTTCTCGACACCGACCTGGCTCGCCGAAGCGCGAAGCGCGTAGGCGGCTTTTCCCGTAAACTAGATTGATATCCCGCCGTACACACGGCGCGTCCTACAGGTAATGCTCGGTCAAATTCTCACCAAGGTCATCGGCACGCAGAACGAGCGTGAAATCAAGCGGCTTCGCCCGCGCGTCGGCCGAGATCGGCGCGCTCGAACCGCAAATCCAGGCGCTCTCCGACGAACAGCTCCGCGGCAAGACCGCGGAGTTCAGCGCAGCGCGTCGCCGCCGGCGAGACGGTCGACGACCTGCTCGCCGAAGCGTTCGCCGTGGTCCGCGAAGCCGGCAAGCGCGTGCTGAACATGCGGCACTTCGACGTGCAGCTGATCGGCGGCATGGTGCCTGCACAAGCGGCAAGATCGCCGAGATGAAGACCGGCGAAGGCAAGACGCTGGTCGCCACGCTGCCCGGCATACCTCAACGCGCTCGAAGGCAAAGGCGTCCACGTCGTCACCGTCAACGACTACCTGGCGCGCCGCGACTCGGAGTGGATGGGCACGGTCGTACCGCTTCCTCGGCATGACGCGTCGGCGTCATCCAGCACGAGCTCAACGATCGACAGCGGCAGGTCGCCTACGGCGCCGACATCACCTACGGCACCAACAACGAGTTCGGCTTCGACTACCTGCGCGACAACATGAAGTTCGAGCTCGCGTCGATGGTGCAGCGCGGGCACCATTACGCGATCGTCGACGAGGTCGACAGCATCCTCATCGACGAAGCGCGAACCCCGCTGATCATCTCGGGTCCCGCCGAGGAATCGACCGACTCGTATTACGAGGTCGATCGGATCATTCCGCGGCTCAAGCCGGGCGCGGTCACGCAGTGGCAACGTCAAGGCCGGAAGATCGCGAAGCGCTCGAGACGACGGGCGACTACATCGTCGACGAGAAGCACAAGACGGTGACGCTGACCGAAACCGGCATGGCGAAGGCCGAGCAGCTGCTCGCGCACCGTCTCGTGCCCGGTCGAACGGCCTCTACGATCCGGCGAACATGCCGCTGCTCCACCACGTCGCACCAGGCGCTGCGCGCGCACACGCTGTTCCGCCTCGACGTCGACTACATGATCAAGGACGGCGAGCGTCGTGATCGTCGACGAGTTCACCGGCCGCCTGATGCCCGGCCGGCGCTGGAGCGACGGCCTGCACCAGGCCGTCGAGGCGAAGGAGAAGGTCAAGATCGAGCGCGAGAACCAGACGCTCGCGACCATCACCTTCCAGAACTACTTCCGCAGCTACAAGAAGCTCGCCGGGCATGACCGGCACCGCCGACACCGAGGCGCGCGGAGTTCAACAAGATTTACAGCCTCGACGTCATCGTCATCCCGACCGAACCGGCGTCCTGAAGCCGCATCGAAGAGCCGGACCTCGTCTACCGGACCGAGCGCGAGAAGTACGACGCGATCGTCGACGGACATCCTCGACGAACAGGCGAACGGACGGCCGACGCTGGTCGGCACCGGTCTCGATCGAGAAAGTCGAGAAGCTGTCGACGTTGCTGACTCGCTCACTGCGCAAACGCGGGCATCGCAGGCACGTCGTCCTCAACGCGAAATACCACGCGCAGGAGGCGGAGATCGTCGCGCAGGCGGGACGCAAGGATCGACGTCACGATCGCCACGAACATGGCGGGCCGAGGCACCGACATTCTGCTTGGCGGCAACGCCGAGCTCATGGCGCGCGCAGCAGTGCGCTCGGCGGAGAGATCGCGCAGAAGGTCCCGGAAGGGCGAAGAGAGCGGTATCGTCGACGACGAGCAGTTCGTCTACTTCTTCCATCGTCGATCTCGTTCTACCGAGTCCCGCAGCGCCGACTGGGAGCGCATCTTCGCAGCACTTCAGTAAAACCACTCTGACCGAGCACGAAGAGGTGGTCGAGCTCGGAGGCCTGCACATCCTCGGCACCGAGCGCCACGAGGCGCGGCGCATCGACAACCAGCTGCGCGGCCGCGCGGGCCGCCAGGGCGATCCCGGGCGCGTCGCGCTTCTATCTCTCGCTCGAAGACGACCTGATGCGCATCTTCGGGTCGGATCGCGATCTCCGGCCTGATGCAGCGTCTCGGGATGGAAGAAGGCGTGCCCATCGAGCACGGCATGGTCACGCGCGCGATCGAGCGCGCGCAGAAGCAGGTCGAGGCGCAGAACTTCTCCGTCCGCAAACACCTCCTCGAATACGACGACGTGATGAACAAGCAGCGCGAGAACATCTACGCGCTGCGCCGGCGAGATCCTCGAGGGCACGATCCAGCTGCGGATGCCGAGGCCAGGAAGAAGTCGTCGATACGCACGCCTACCTGATGGCGCTCGCGGAGGAGCATCCTCGATTCGATCAGTCGAGACGCTATGCGCCGGCAAGCAGGCCGAGTTCGAAGCAGTGGGACCTCGACGCGCTCAAGCGTGAAGTGTCAACCGCGTGTTCGGCCTGAATCGGATCAATCGGCGCGCTCAGCTTCGACGACCGCACGCGCTCGACCGAAATCCACGACGACGCTGTGGGCGCTGATCAAGTCGCGATCGTACGACGAGAAAGAGAAGCTGGTCGGCCGCGAGGTGCTGCGGCGCGTCGAGCGCGACATCATGCTGCAGATCGTCGATCAGCAGTGGAAGGACCACCTCTACAGCCTCGACCACCTGAAGGAAGGCATCGGCCTGCGCGGCTACGGTCAGCGCGATCCGCTCGTCGAGTACAAGCGGGAGAGCTTCGAGCTGTTCACCGGCGATGAAGGATCGCGATGGAGGAAGAGATGGTCCGCTATCTGTCATGTGGCTGCGGCCCGATGCTGAACGAAGAGGCGCCGGTGGCTGGCGCGCCGTCCCGCGGCACGCCGGGCCACGCCGCTCATCGATCAACGATCCGGCGGCGGAATCCGCGCTCGTCGGCGCGCGGCCGCGTGCGCGCGTCCGCAGATGCGGTCTCGCTTCGGGCACGTCGCCGGCCCGCCGCCAACACCAGGACCGCAGCCGCGCGCGGACGGCGGCGACGACGCGACGTCGAAGACCGTCCGGCGCGATGAGCCGAAGGTCGGACGCAACGACCCATGCCCCGTGCGGCAGCGGCAAGAACTACAAGAAATGCCACGGAGCTGCGGCCTGATGGCTGATGGCTCATGGCTGACGACTGAGGCCCGCCATGAGCGATCATCAAATCTGTGGACGAGCCAAGGACATCTGGACCCGGCTGACGTCGTCGCTCACCGTCACCGGGACCGACACTCAGCTCAGACCGCCCTCACGTTCGACGACGTTCTGCTTGTTCCGCAGCATTCCGACGGTCGCTGCCGTCGCAGGTCGACGTCAGCGACGCTCCTCACGCGCAATGATGCGGCTGAACGTCCCGCTCGTCAGCGCGGCGATGGACACCGTCACCGAATCGCGCCTGGCGATCGCGATGGCGCAGCACGGCGGCCTCGGCGTCATCCACAAGAACCTGTCGATCGAAGAACAGGCGTCCGAACGTCGATCGCGTGAAGCGGTCGGAGAGCGGCATGATCGTCAACCCGATCACGCTCGCGCCGCATCCAACCGCATCTCACGAAGCGCTCGACCTGATGAAGAAGTTCAGCATCTCGGGCGTGCCGATCACCGAGGACGGCAGCAAGGAAGGGCGGCTGGTCGGCATTCTCACCAACCGCGACCTCCGCTTCGAGACCAACGTGAACCGGCGCGATCGCCGAGGTCGATGACGCGAGAGCCGCTGTTCACCGTGCGCGGTCGGCACGACGCTCGACGCCGCGCGCGAGATCCTGCACCAGCACAAGGTCGAGAAGCTGCTCGTCGTCGATCGCGACTTCCGGCTGAAGGGGCTGATCACCGTCAAGGACATCCAGAAAGCGGTCGAAGTATCCCAGCGCCTGCGAAGGACGCGCTCGGCCGGCTGCGCGTGCGGCGCGGCGATCGGCATCAGCCAAGGACACGTTCGGCGCGCGCCGAGGCGCTGGTCGCTGGCCGGCGTCGACGTCCTGGTCATCGACACCGCGCACGGCCATTCGCAGGGCGTGCTCGACATGGTCGCGCTGATGCCGCCGCGCGTTCCCGACGTCCGAACTCGTCGCCGGCAACGTCGCCACCGCCGAGGCGACGCGAGGCGCTGATCGACGGCCGGCGTGGATGCGGTGCAAGGTCGGCATCGGCGCCGGCTCGATCTGCACGACGCGCGTCGTCGCCGGCATCGGCGTGCCGATGATCAGCCGCGATCATGGAATGCGCGCGCGCCGCGGCGGCGCGCGACGTGCCGGTCATCGCGCGACGGCGGCATCCGCTACTCAGGCGACATCACCAAGGCGCTCGCGGTCGGCGCGAGCTACGACGATGATCGGCAACCTGTTTGCCGGCACCGACGAGAGTCCCGGGCGAGATCATTCTCTACCAGGGGCGCAGCTACAAGGACTACCGCGGCATGGGCTCGATCGGCGCGATGCGCCGCGGCAGCCGCGACCGCTACTTCCAGGACGAGTTCGACCTCGAACGCCGGCCGCGCGACGAAGCTGCGTGCCGGAAGGCATCGGAAGGACGCGTCGCGCACAAAGGCAGCGTCGCCGCGATGATCCACCAGCTGGTCGGCGGCCTGCGCGCCGGCATGGGCTACTGCGGCTGCGCGACGATCCCCGAGCTGCAGCGCAAGGCCAAGCTGATTCGCATCACGCCCGCCGGCTTCCGCGAATCGCACGTGCACGACGTCGCGATCACCAAGGAAGCGCCGAATTACCGCTCCGAGTAGCGCGAAGGCTTCAGCCGAGCGTGATCGTTCGCGAATCGCCGTCGCCGTGCTGGAATACGGACCTCGATCGCGTCTTCGTAGCGCGAAGGCGCTCAGCCGAGCCTCGCTGGCGAGTTTCTCCGCCCACTCAATCGCCAGCACCCTCGTCTGCGATCTCGTCGAGTCCGGATCGTCGAGCTCCTCGGATCGTTCAGGCGATACCAGGTCGACGTGAAACAGCGTCAGCCGGCCGCCGCGATACTCCTGAACCAGCGTGAACGTCGGGCTGCTGACCCTCGTCGCGCGAGACGCCAAGCTCTTCGGCGAGCCCGCGCACGAACGCGGTCTTCCCTGCCCCGAGATCGCCGAATAGCAGCACGACCGATCCCGGAATGAGCCGCGCCGCAGCATGCGTCCCGCGGCTGCTGTTTCGTCTTCCGATTGTGTTGTGACAATCGTCGTCGGCACGCGGTTCAGCTCGGTCTCGCCGGTTCGGCACGGTCTGAAGACCGTGCCCTACGCCCGCGGAGGACTTCGTAGGGGACGGCCTTCAGGCCGTCACACGGCATCAATGTACAACGCGTAGCAACACGACGTTGACGCCGAGGGCGTAGCCGCGCGGCGAAGCGGATGAAGAAATCGTAGTCCTCTCCTTCCCGCTCCCACGAATCGCCGATGTCGGTGTTGTGCGTCATCACGACCATGATGCGGCCCTTCTCGTCGGCGATCATCCGCGGAAGTTGGCGTGCGGGCTGTCGGCGCCGCGCTCGGACGTGCTGCCGCCGCTGCGCCGCCAGAAGTTGATGCTCGTCACCTGCGGCGACTTCGCCGACGTCGAAGCAGCGTCTGCGCAGATCGGATGATCCGGCGGGATGTCGACGATCGGGTATCTCGGGCAGCACTTTGCCGATCTCGCTCGACCACTGCTCCCACGCGTGCCGTGCCCCAGAAATCGTCGACCCACAGGAAGCCGCCCTTGAGCAGGTAGTCGCGCAGCCGCGTCGCTTCGGCCGACGCGAAAGCTCCGAGCGTGCCGACGTCGGTCGCCCATCAGGAACGGACAGCGGAACAGCGCCTCGTCCGTCAGCGGCACGACCCAGTAGTTGGGATCGCCGGCGGCGTCGACGGCTGATCCGGGATCTTCGTCAGCTCGCCGAGCCGCATCATCGAGGTTGATGCCGGCGAACGGATAGTCGGTGGACCAGCCCATACCGTTGGCTTCGGCCCACACGCTCGCGATACATCATCTTGCAGTGCGTGAACGCGCCGTCGCTGAATCCGGGCGGCGGAAAGCGCGGCGGCACGCCCGGCCTCCTCGCGCAGACGGCCGTAGCGCTGCGCCGACGCGACTCGCGGCGACCGCGAAGCAGAATCGCGCAGAACATTGCAGATTTCAGATTGCAGACTGCAAGATTTCAATCTGCCATTCACATCTGAAATCCGAGTCTGCAATCTGCAATTTCTCAAGCTCCGCCTCACGGCGAGTCCTGCTGACGGCCGACGATCTTCCGCCGCGCCGTCAGCTCCATGATCGCGTCGCCGAGGTGGCCGGCGACGTCGCCGGCACGTCATCGCGACTTCGCTCTTCGTCGGCCTCCGCGAGGTCGCCGGCCATGCCGTGCAGATAGACGGCGAGCTTGCACGCGGCCTCGGCGTCGAGCAGCTGCGCGAGCCACGCCGCGATCATGCCGGTGAGCACGTCGCCGGTGCCGCCGGTCGCCATCCCGGATTGCCGGTCGGGTTGATGAACACCTTCTCGTCCGGCGTGGCGATGAGCGTGCGGTGCCCCTTCAGCACGACGTACACGTGATGCGCGACGGCGAAGTTGCGCGCGATCTCGAGACGGCTCGCCTGCACTTCGTCGGTCGACATGCCGACCAGCCGCGCCATCTCGCCCGGATGCGGCGTGATGATGACGTCGCGCCCCTCGCGTCCGGTCGAGCCGATCCGGATCGTCGCTGAACGCGTTCAACCCGTCGGCGTCGATCACGAGCGGCATCGTCGCGCGGTCGACGAAGCGCCTGATGAACTCGCGCGTCGCCGGCGCCTGGCCGAGGCCCGGGCCCGATGGCGATCACGTCGCGCGCGAGGTCGATGCACGCGGTCGACGTCACGTCGGATCGAGGCCGTCGTCGGTTTCCGCCGAGCGCCTCGGTCATGATCCGGGCGCCATCGCCGCGACGATCGGCTGGCACGCCGGCCGGCGTCGCGACCGTCACGAGCCCGGCGCCCGAGCGCAGCGCGCCGATCGCCGACGAGATGCGCCGCGCCGGTCTTGCCGCGCGATCCGGCGACGATCAGCACGCGGCCGTAGTCGCCCTTGTGGCTGTCCGGCGTCCGCGGCGTGATCAGCTCGCGCATCGAGCCGCGCGTCAGCAGCTCGACGCCGCGGCCCGTCGACCGACTCGATGCACTTCGGCCGGGATGCCGATGTCGGCGATGACGATGTCGCCGGCGCGCGTTTCGCCGGGCGGCAGGACCAGCGGCAGCTTCGGCGCGCCGAGCGTCACGGTCAGGCCGGCTTCGATCGACGGCGCCGATCGGCTCCGGCGAATCGGCCGACAGGCCGGACGGCAGATCGATCGACACGACCGGAATGCCCGACGCGTTGACGTCGGCAATCACCGACTCGATCAGGCCTGATCACGCGGCGCGTTGAGCCCGGTGCCGAAGATGGCATCGACGATCAGCGTGCAGTCGCTGAGTTCCGAGAAATGCAGCTCCCACGCCTGACTGTCGGCGATTTCCACGACGGTGAGGCCGAGCCGGCCGAGAATCTCGAGATTGATCCGCGCGTCGCCGCGCACCTCGGCGACGCGGCCGAGCAGAAACACCGACGACGTCGACGCCGCGCTGCAACAGCGTCCGCGCGACGACGAAGCCGTCGCCGCCGTTGTTGCCGCGGCCGCACAGGATGCGCGACCTGCCGCTCGCGCCAGATCGCTGTACATCGCCTCCATCGCCGCGACCGCCTGGCGGCCGGCGTTTTCCATGAGCACGAGCGACGGGATGCCGATGTCCTCGATCGTCCGGCGATCGGCTTCGCGCATCTGGGCGGCGTTCAATACACGCATCAGGTTGGTTCGCGGCGCTGAATCAACACAAAGGGCGCAAAGGACACAGAGGCAGAAGACAGAGGATACACCGTACAGTTTCGCCCTGTGTGCTTTGTGTCCTCGGTGCCCTGTGGTGTCCTTGGTGTTCCTGTTCTTGGCCGCCGCAGGAGTCTGATGTACGTCCTGTCAATGGCAGCCACAGTCAACGTCAACGGACGCACCTCCGATCAGGAACACGCGGTCATCTCCGTGTTCGATCACGGCTTTCTCTACGGCGAAGGCGTCTACGAGACGTTGCGCACGTACAACGGCCAGCCGTTTCTCTTCGATCGGCACATGCAGCGGCTGCGGAAGTCGGCGGGCATGCTGGCGCTTGTCCGTACCGCTCGACGATGCGGCGATGGACGCGCGCTGCCGCGAGACGATGCACGCCGCCGGGCTCGGCGATGCACCGGAGCGCGAAGCCTACATCCGCATTCTCGTCACGCGCGGTGTCGGCGAGCTTACCTATGACCCGGCCGCCACACCCACTCCGTCGATCGTCGTCATCGTCAAGCCGAACGTCGATGCCGCCGTCGCGCGAGGTGTTCGAGCGCGGCGTGATGGTGTCGCTCGTGCCGATCGTCGCGCAACCATCCGGCTTCGGTCAGTCCGCTGATCAAGTCGAACAACCTGCTCAACAACGCGCTCGCCATGCAGGAAGCGTTTCGGCGCGGCGGCTACGAAGGCGTGATGCGCAACTACCGCGGCGAGCTCGCCGAGTGCACGCAGTCGAACCTCTTCATCGTCAAGAACGGCGCGGCGCTGACGCCGCCGCTCGACGCCGGTCTGCTGCCGGGGATCACGCGCGCGTTTCTGTTCGAGGTCGGCGAGGACGCGCGGCATCCCGGTTCGCGAGGCGGTCCTGCGCGACGACGACCTGTTCGGCGCCGACGAAGCGTTTCTCACCAGCACCACGCGCGAGGTCGTGCCGATCGTCGAAGGTCGACGACCGAACGATCGGCAGCGGCGCGCCGGGACCGGTCACACGCGCGCTGCTCGAAGGCTATGCGTCAGAAGGCGCAGGAACTGACGAGGGCGCGGTCGCAAGCCAGGCCCGATAATTCGCTCGGCTACAGCGCTTTTTCATATGTGCGTGGCGTCCGGCTTCGGCCAGACCCGCGAGATCCGCCAGAGGCGGACACCACCCACCAACAAAAGCTCTAAGGCCTTTGCGCTCCATCAACCGGACGCGCGCCCTGCAAACGCATCTTCGAGCAACTGCCGGACACCCGCGTAGTCGATCGGCCGCGGGTTCGGTAGGGATTCTCGGTCGCGAGCCGCGCCGCGTGATCAGACCGTCGGCCGGCATGCCGATGTTCTTCAACGCCACCGGCGCGCCGATGCGGACGGCGAGATCGTGCAGGCCCTGCGCCGTCCTCAGCCCCCAGCGCCGCCGCCACGGGCGCGCATCGCGTCGGGCGCCGCCTCGCGATTGAACGCGGCGGCGTGCGGCAACACGACGGTGTGAACGTCAGCGTGCGGCAGGCCGAACGACCCGCCGAGCGTGTGACCTGGCTTGTGATGGAGACCCATGCTCACCGCGGCGAGCGCCGTACCGCAGAGCCACGCGCCGTACAGGGCGTCGGCGCGTGCGTCGAGATTGGCAGGCCAGTCGACGACGATCGGCAGCGATCGAGCGAGCGCGCGGATGCCTTCGGCGGCCAGCAGCGACACGATCGGGTTCTGCGTTCGGCGCATACAACGCCTCGACGCTGTGGGCGATCGCGTTCATCCCGGACGGCCCCGAGATGCGGCGCGGCAGGCTGACCGTCAGCGTCGCGTCGTAGAAGACGACCTTCGGCAGCGCGTTCGGATCGCGTCCGGTTCGCTTGACGCCCCCTTCCGTGACGCCGTGAATCGGCGTCATCTCCGGATCCCGAGCATGCGGTCGGCACCGCGACGAGCGGCCAGTCCGCGCTCGAGGGCGACCGACTTGCCGAGACCGATCGTCGAGCCGCCGCCGATCCGGCGACGCAGCGAGTCGGCAGTGGAAGACCGCCTCGCCTCGCTACGTAGGGCCAGCCCGCGCAGCTTCGATCGGCACGTGCGGCGCCGGCTCGGCACGTAGATGCCGGCGGCGACCGCGCCAAGCTGTCGCGCGGCCGCTTCGGCAGCCGGGCGCTGCCCTGGCGACGCGAGCACGAGCGCGTGCCGTTGCGCCGAGAGCGGTCGACACTCCGCCGCAGAGACGATCGATTTGCCGTAAGCGCCGAAGATCCACGCATAACGGATCGACGGCTGGTCGTAGACGAACGGTCGCATCGCGGCGGCGATGATATCTCAGCCCCGATCGGTGTGAATGAACGGTATAGGCTCGGCGCCGCGATGCGCCGATGTCACGTATCGCGTCGATTCTCTTCATCGCTGATCGCTCACTCGCGCCGTCGTAAGCGCGCGCGCGAGCCCGATCACCGGCAGCTGGGGGCCGCGCTATCACGAAGATCAGCCCGAGCGCATTCCGGGTCCGGATCTCGTCGACTGCCTCGGTCGCCCGATTACCGAGTCGGCGCGCCAGTGGGCGCTCAGCTGGGATGCCTCACGCCCGACGCTCGACGAGCACCAGTGTCAGGTGCACGTCTCGCACGTCGCATCTATCGCGGCCCGCTGCAGCTGCGTCGAATCTGGGAAGAGCGCGATCCCAGGACCAGGGGCGCTCATCGCGATCAAGAACTACATCAGCACCTACGAACAGACGCGCACAATCTGGATGGACGGCCGCCCCGCATCCTCCCAGTGCGGCGCAGCGCACGTGGCAGGGCTTTTCCACCGGCCGATGGGAAGGCGACATGCTGACCGTCACCACCACCCACATCAAGCAGGGCTGGATTCGCCGTAACGGCATTCTGCCCGAAAGCGAATCGCGCGACGTTGACGAGCGTTTTCATGCCGTCACGGCGACTACCTCACGCACATCAGCGTCGTCACCGATCCGGTGTTCCTGACCGAGCCGCTCGTCAGAGCCAGAACTTCGTCCTCAACACGCGCGTGCTGCCGCCGCAGGTCTGGCGGCTGCTGGCCGTGCGAGCCGGTCGTCGAAGTGGCGAACCATCGACTCGGCGACCTCGAGGGTCAACAATACGTAACTG
>ERZ1370068.375-contig-10339_pt1 | contig 24983 bp, 41 predicted proteins | sample MGYA00561227_ERZ1370068 | MGnify/ENA primary metagenome ERZ1370068 (study PRJEB38410, sample SAMEA6850437) | metagenome | study: Metagenomic assessment of the ecological functions of the soil: analysis of the soil microbiota associated with the...
CTGCGCGCTGATCGGCGGCGAGACCGCGGAAATGCCCGGCCTCTACTAGCGACGGTGACTACGACCTCGCCGGTTTCGCGGTCGGCGCGGTCGAGCGCGGCGCAGCCGCTGCCGCAGGGCGATATCGCGGTCGGCGATGCCGTGATCGGCGCTCGCCTCGTCCGGGGTCCATTCCAACGGCTTTTCGCTGGTGCGCAAGATCGTGGCAGACGTCCGGCCTCGGCTTGGACGCGCCGGCGCCGTTCGCGGCGGTGACGACGCTCGGCGACGCGCTGCTGACGCCGACGCGGCATCTATGTGCGGTCGCTGCCTGCGCGGCGATCCGCGGCGACCGGCGCGATCAAGGCGCTTGCCCACATCACCGGCGGCGGCTTTACCGACAACATTCCGCGCGTGCTGCCCAAAGCATCTCGGCGCCGGCATCGATCTGGCGCGCCTGCCGGTGCCGCCGGTGTTCAGCTGGCTGGCCGAGCAGGCGGCATCGCCAGAACTGGAGATGCTGCGCACCTTCAACTGCGGCGTCGGCATGATCGCGGTCGGTGACACCGGATGCGGTCGATGCGGTCAGCGAAATTCTCACCGCAAGCGGCGAGACGGTGGCGCCGACTCGGCGAGGTGGATCCCGCGCGCCGGCGAGCACGCGCGTGGTCTATAACGGCCACCGGCTGATCTCAGCTGATGAAACGCGCGCGTCGCCATCCTGATTTCCGGGCGTGGCTCGAACATGGCCGCGCTGATCGAGGCCGCGCAGCGAAGCCGACTTTCCCGCCGAGATCGTCGCTCGTGATCTCGAACCGCGCCGACGCTCCCGGTCTGGAGAGACGCCTCGGCCAGCGGTATTCCGACGGCGGTTATCGAAAGCAAGCTCGTTCGGCAAGGACCGCGCTGCCTTCGAGGTGGTGCTGCAGCGTGGCGCTCGACGAGCATGAATGTCGAGCTGGATCTGTCTCGGCGGTTTCATGCGGCTGTTTACCGCCGGGTTTGTTCAGCGCTGGTACGGCAAGATGCTCAACATCCATCCCCGCCTGCTGCCGTCGTTTCCCGGCCTCGATCCGCACGGCCAGGCGCTCCACGCCGGCGTGAAAATCTCCGGCGCCACGGTGCATTTCGTCATTCCGGAAACCGATGCCGACCGATCGTGATGCAGGGCGCAGTTCCGGTGCGCGATGACGACACGCCGGAAACGCTGGCGGCGCGCGTGATCCAGATCGAGCACCGCATCTATCCCGAGGCGTTGCGGCTGCTTGCGAGCGTGCAAGATCCACCTGGAAGGCGATCTCTGCAGGACGTCCGCAACCCCGCCGTATTCGGACGACAGCCTGATCTCACCCCGCGCGCGCGAGTCAGGCGCGTCGTAAGTGAAATCCTCGGGGTGATGCCGGTGTCAAATCATGACCGCGCTGATCTGAAGTTTAGGAGACCTTTGAGGTTCTCCCGCGGATGCTTTTCCGCGCGTTCTCGTACAAGGTCAGTATCCAACCGTTTGGTTTTCGTTGAGCGTGCCGAGTCCGCGCGCGCCGACCGCCGAGATGTGGACGAATCACGTCCCTGTCCCCGACGGCCGGCTTGATGAACCCATAACCCTTGGTCGGGCTGAACCACTGACGGTACCCTTCGGCATCGCCTGTCTCCTGCTCTAGACGTAAAAGACGCGGCCACGTTCTCCACGTGCCACGCCACAAACGGGCTTCCGATAGTCTGCTCAACTTCCGGTTCTTGAATTTTCAGAGTCTCAATCTCAAGGTCGCGAAACGCACAGTCGAACGGCCAAGATCCGATTGTGGTGTGGATTGCAACACGAAATTTGCGAGTTAGCAAGCCTCGGCACTGTCCGGGAAGTCGGCCCAGTCGCGGCCACCTGTGGCCGCCGCACCACAATCGCCCGCATTCGCCCGGCCTGGCGCGAGGACGACCGATCGACGCTCCCGGCGAACTGGGGGCAAATCCGAGCCTGTCGACCGTGACTTTGCGCATCTTCGGGCTCGCACGCGGGTTGGGAATGGATCGCATGCGCTGCTCATTGCCGGCTACGCGAGCCTAGGAAGGGTCGGGGCGGGCGCATCCTTGCGCGGCTGGTCGCGCTGGCGTTTTCTCCTTGTCCACGGCCTGCGCCGCTCACGCGCAATCCCCGAGGCCCACGCCGACACCCGACCCCGACGCCAACTCACCGACCCCAACGCCAACTCTACCCTTCGCCCACGCCCAGCCTGACGCCATCGCCGACGCCATCACCGACCATGATCAATGCCGATCTGTCCGCAGGCGCCACCGTGATCAATCCCGGCAGCAGTTTCCTGGAGCGGCTCGGCAAAACCAGGCGAGCAACGGGTTCAACCGGATGTCGCGCAACAATCCCGGCGGCGGCGGGGCGTCCGGAAGCCGCCGAAGCGCCGCGTTTCCGCACCTGGTTCGAGGGCTACGGCATCTCGGCGCGAAACGACGTGATCGGCGACTTTGTCGGCGACCGCCGCAAGATTTTGGCGGCGTGGCCGGGTTCGGCGCCCGCCTCGCGCCGGGCGTCAACGCTCGGCTTTTCGGTCGATCAGAGCCATACCGGACATCGACGTGCCGCTGGCGCCTGCAGTCGGCCACCATCGACCTCACCCAGCTCGGCTTCAACGCCTCCGTCGACAAGGTGCCATGGACCTGGGCGGATCGCCGTGGTGCACGGCTTTGGCCAGATCAATTCCCGCCGCGATACCGGCCTTGGGCTTGCAACCGCCTGGCTACAACGCGCGCCTCGAGCGGCGCCCTGAGCGAGCTCAGTTATTAACTCTCGACAAGCGACCAGAGCCGTCCCCGTGCCAGGCGCTGCGCCGGAATGTGTCCGCGCCAGAACCGGGGCGTTCCAGGAGACGGCGGGCTTGATCCGGGTGTCTCGCGACGAGTGCGAGCGCCGAGCGGATGCGCCTGACGATCGGCGCCGAGATCGGGCTACTGGATCTTCGACCGAGACAGGTGCTCGACGTTCCGGCCCATGGCAAGCCCGTCGACAACGCCGGTGCAGAATCTTCGGCGATATCACCGGGTCTCGCTCGGCAGCCAGAGCATCAGGCTGCAGGGCATCGGCGAGAGCCGGTATGGCGCCGATGCAGGCGCTGCGGCCTCCTTAGCGTGACCAACACGGCGCGGCTCTACATCAACTTACGACGCCAAATTCCGCGCGGCGATGCAGCTCGCACCAGGGAACGGTCGGCGTCGAGTCCAAATGGTAGGGCAGGCGGCCGATCGAAACCAGGCGCGGTCGACCCTGACCACGCGGCCTTTTTCGATCGCCAGCGCCAGCCGGCCGTGCTTCAGCGCCAGCGCCGCTTCGCCGAACAGTTCGCGCCGCCAGCCGTGCAGGGCGGCGACGTCGGCATGGTCGTCGGCGGCGATCTGCTCGAGATCGTCGACGGTGGCGATCACCTTTGCTGGCGACGGCGTGGCGTTCCGACGTCATCCGCAGCAGCACCTTCAGCAGCTCGACGATCGCCGCCCCGTTGGAATTGCCGCGCGGCTTTTCGATCTTCGGCAAGCGTCGCGTGATCGCGGGCAAGCCCGCGCTGCACGGCGGCGACGATGTCGCTGCCCCACTTCGAGCGGTCGAAGCCCTTCGGCAGCGAGCGCAGATTGCCGAGCTTCTCCAGGCTGGTCGGCGCGTGGGTGGCGATATCGCCGACCGCGTCGTCCTTCAGCACGCGCGCTGCGCGGCACGTCGCGGCTCTGCGCCTCCTGCTCGCGCCAGGCGGCGACCTCGATCAGCACCGCGAGTTCCCGCGGCTTGCGGACCCGCGACTTCAGCCGTTCCCAGGCGCGCTCGGGATGGAAATCGTAGGTCTTGGGCGAGGTCAAGCACCTCCATCTCCTCGCTGACCCAGTCGCTGCGGCCGCGCTTCTTCAGGTCGGCGTCGAGCGCCTGCGAACACGTCGCGCAGATGGGTGACGTCGGAGACCGCGTAATGCATCTGCTCTGCGGTCAGAGGGCCGGCGCGACCAGTCGGTGAAGCGGTGGGTCTTGTCCGGCCGGTGGCCGGTGACGCGCTCGACCAGCTGGTCATAGGCGATGCTGTCGCCATAGCCGAGCACCATGGCGGCCACCTGGGTGTCGAAGATCGGATGCGGAATGGTGCCGGACTGGTGCCAGACGATCTCGATGTCCTGCCGCGCGGCATGGAACACCTTCAACACCTTCTCGTTCCCCATCAGCTCGAAGAACGGCGTCAGGTCGATGCCCGGGGCCAGCGTGTCGATCACGACGGCCTCCTCGGCGCTTGCCATCTGCACGACGCAGAGCAGGGGATAGTAGGTCGTCTCCCGCAGGAACTCGGTATCGACGGTGATGACGGGGTGGCGGGCGAGGCGGTCGCAGGCCTCAGCCAGTTCGGCGGTGGTAGTAATCAGATCCATGAGCAGTCCATGACACTTCCGACACGCGTTCTGCCGAAAGTGCAGGTATGTCAAGGGTCTTGGCTGGAATTTTGCGGAGGGCCGGGCGCAGGCCACGGCTTTTTTGGGGCGGTGTTCCGAAGGATGGGGCGGCCTGTGCAGGCGCGCGAGGCGGCCAGCGCTTACTCGTAGCGGATGTGCTTTGAAGGTCGCCGGCCCGCGGGCAGCGCCAACACGACCAGGCACAGCGCAATCATCACCATACCCAGAAACTCAAAGGCAAAGGCGTCCACGGCAAATCTCCCCGGAAAACGATTAAATTTGTCGGGACCGGGTTGAGGGGTTGTTAAGTGATGTGGTTAAGGGCGGTGCGGATTGGACAATGGTGGATGATAGGTTAAACGAGGCGGGCCGCGGACAACCGTTTGGGCGAATGCGAACTTTCGAACAGACCTGTTCCAATCTTCACCGTAAAGCCGCCGGACAGCGAGATTGCCGAAACGCGCCGGACGTTCTTAATGAAGCGCCGTCATTTTGCGAGGAGCGAAGCGGCGAAGATCCATCTCACGTCCCGCAGAATGTCTGCAGCACGCGCTGATCCGGCAGCGGCGGATCGGCATAGGCCGCGAACTGCCGGCTGATCGTCGTACGGCTTCGGCCAGCACCGTCAGCAATTCCTCGAACGGCGCGTAGTCGTCGTTGTTCACGGCAGCCTGGATCACCGCCTCGATGCGGTGGTTGCGCGGGATGAAGGCTGGATTGACCGCGCGCATCGCGGTTGCGCCTTCGTCCGCAGATTGCGGCTCGGCGGCGAGGCGCTGGCGCCAGCGTGCGGCCCATTCGTCGAAGGCGGCGGGATCGGTGAACTGCGATCGGACGTCCGCGTCGGCGGCCGGATCGCCCGCAGCATCCGCAAGCCGGCGGAAGGTGTTGGTGAAATCGGCCTGCGTTCTTCGCCATCGCGTCGAGCAGGTCCTGCACCAGCGCCTCGTCGCCGTCGCGCGCACGTGAACAGGCCGATCTTCCTGCGCAGGCCGGCCTGGTAGGCCGTGGTGAATTTTTCCGGGAAGTCGCCGAGGATGAATTGCGCCTGTTCGATCGCTTTGTCCTTGCTCGTCGGAGAACAGCGGCAGCAGGCATTCGGCGAGCCGCGTCAGATTCCACAGCGCGATGCGCGGCTGGTTGGCATAGGCGTAGCGGCCCAGCTCGTCGATCGAGGAGAACACCTGCGCCGGGGTTGTATTCGTCCATGAAACGCGCAGGGGCCGTAATCGATGGTCTCGCCCGAGATCGAGGTGTTGTCGGTGTTCATCACGCCGTGGATGAAGCCGACCAGAAGCCAGCGCGCGACCAGCTCGGCCTGGCGCGCGACCACGCCTTCGAGCAGCGCGTGATAGGGGCGGTCGGCGTTTGCGATGTCCGGATAGTGCCGGGCGATGACGTGGTCGGCGAGCGCGCGCACGCCGTCGGTATCGCCGCGCGCCGCAAAAACTGAAACGTGCCGACGCGGATATGGCTCGCGGCGACGCGGGTCAGCACCGCGCCGGGCAGCATGGTTTCGCGGATCACGTTCTCGCCGGTGATGACGGCGGCGAGCGAGCGGGTGGTCGGGATGCCCATGGCGTGCATCGCCTCGCTGACGACGTATTCGCGCAGGACCGGCCCGAGCGCGGCGCGGCCGTCGCCGCGGCGGGAGAATGGGGTCGGGCCGGAACCTTTCAGCTGGATATCGCGGCGCACGCCGTCGCTGTCGATGACTTCGCCGAGCAGGATGGCACGGCCGTCGCCGAAGCTGGGGAACAAAGTGGCCGAACTGGTGGCCGGCATAGGCCATCGCGATCGGGTCGGCGCCATCCGGCAGACGCTTTCCGGCAAGGATTTCCGCCCCTTCCGGGTCTCCAAAACGTCGGGATCGAGCCCGAGATGAACCGCCAAGCGCCCGGTTCAGCTTGATCAGCCGCGGCGCGGCGACCGGGGTCGGCGCGACGCGGGCGAAAAGTTCGCCGGCAGCGCCGCATAGGTGTTCTGAAAGGGGAAATGGACTGTCATGGGCTCAAGATAGGCTCGCGCCGGGAATAGGCAATCGGGTTGGGCCGGTGCGATCGAATGGTCATATTTCGAGCAGAAACAGGGCCCCGCCTTGGTTGCCGCGCCGCACAGCCTCGGGTAAACCGTGCCGCACTTCGGGCAGGCCTTTGGCCGCCCGATTCGACCCTCCGACATCTGTTCTGGACGTTCCATGCATCGCTACCGGTCACATACATGCGGCGCGCTCCGCGAGAGCCATATCGACGAGACGGTGCGCCTGTCCGGCTGGGTCCATCGCGTTCGCGACCATGGCGGCGTGCTGTTCATCGACCTGCGCGACCATTACGGCATCACCCAGGTGGTGGCCGACCCGGATCTGCCGGCGTTCAAGGACGCCGAAAAGTTGCGCTCGGAATGGGTGGTGCGGATCGACGGCAAGGTCCGCCGCCGCCCCGAAGGCACCGACAATCCGGAACTGCCGACCGGCGCAGGTCGAGGTCTATGTCAGCGAGATCGAGGTGCTCGGGCCCGCGGCCGAGCTGCCGCTGCCGGTGTTCGGCGAGCAGGAATATCCTGAAGACATAAGGCTTAAGTACCGCTTCCTCGACCTGCGTCGCGAGAAGCTGCACCAGAACATCATGACCCGCGGCGCGATCGTCGATTCCATGCGCAAGCGGATGAAGGAGCAGGGCTTCTTCGAGTTCCAGACCCCGATCCTGACCGCGTCGTCGCCGGAGGGCGCGCGGGACTTCCTGGTGCCGTCGCGGATTCATCCCGGCAAATTCTACGCGCGCCGCAGGCGCCGCAGCAGTACAAGCAGCTGCTGATGATGTCGGGCTTCGACCGCTACTTCCAGATCGCGCCGTGCTTCCGCGACGAGGATCCGCGCGCCGACCGCCTGCCGGGCGAGTTTTACCAGCTCGACGTCGAGATGAGCTTTGTCACGCAGGACGATGTGTTCGCGGCGATGGAGCCGGTCATCACGGGCGTGTTCGAGGATTTTGCCAAGGGCAAGCCGGTGACCAGAGGCTGGCCGCGGATTCCGTTTGCAGAAGCGATCGCGCAAATACGGCAGCGACAAGCCGGACCTGCGCAACCCGATCGAGATGCAGGACGTCTCCGAGCATTTTCGCGGCTCCGGCTTCAAGGTGTTCGCGCGGATGCTGGAGGACCCGAAGAACCAGGTCTGGGCCATTCCGGGCACGGGTGGCGGCAGCCGCGCGTTCTGCGACCGCATGAACTCGTGGGCGCAGGGCGAAGGCCAGCCAGGGCTCGGCTACATCATGTGGCGCGAGGGCGGCGAGGGCGCCGGTCCGCTCGCCAACAACATCGGCCCGGAGCGCACGGCCGCGATCCGCGAGTCAGCTCGGATTGAAGGAGGGCGATGCTGCGTTCTTCGTCGCCGGCGATCCCGACAAGTTCTGGAAGTTCTCAGGCCTTGCGCGCACCAGGCTTGGCGAAGAGCTGAACCTGATCGACAAGGATCGGTTACGAACTCGCCTGGATCGTCGACTTCCCGATGTACGAATACAACGAGGACGACAAGAAGGTCGACTTCTCGCACAACCCGTTCTCGATGCCGCAGGGCGGGCTGAGGCGCTGCAAACGCAGGATCCGCTGACGATCAAGGCGTTCCAGTACGACATCACCTGCAACGGCTACGAGATCGCCTCCGGCGGCATCCGCAATCACAAGCCTGAAGCGATGGTGAAGGCGTTCGAGATCGCAGGTTATGGCGAGAAGGATGTGGTCGATCGTTTCGGCGGCATGTACCGCGCGTTCCAGTATGGCGCGCCGCCGCATGGCGGCATGGCGGCCGGCGTCGACCGCATCGTGATGCTGCTGTGCGGCACCACCAATCTGCGCGAGATCTCGCTGTTCCCGATGAACCAGCAGGCCGTCGACTTGCTGATGGGCGCGCCGTCGGAGGTCGCGCCGAAGCAGCTGCGCGAGCTGCACATCCGCTTGAATGTGCCGGACAAGGGTAGACGAGGGGCGTGTTGCTTTGGCTTGACGCAGCACGCCGATATCGGCCGCGTCTCCGGATGACGGAAATAGATCGGAGCCTGCTGCTCCGCTTCACAACCCGGTCGAGGCCACGATCCGAAATTGCGCCAGTGCGGTCAGCGGGTCGATCTGCAGCACCTGACGAGCTGCATCGCCGGCACCTTGCCGAGCGGGATCAGCTCGATGACCAGCGTCGCCCCGGGTCTCGACAAAGCGCGCGATCGCCTCGACGGCGGCTTCGGCATCCGGGTTGGCCGTGATGGCATTTTCGCCCGCCGCCCTGATGTTATCGACAATGGTTTGCCGCGCGTCGTCGCGACTGAGGTTCTGCGCGCGGGCATATTGCGCGATCGCAAGATCGACGACGCCGATATCGCGCAGCGTCAGTTCCAGCGTGCCGGCCTCGATCTGCGTCGCCATGCCCGCCGCTTGCAGCGGGTCGAGCGAAAATACCCCGCGCGGCACGTTGGTGAGCGCGACGCGGGCCGACGCCTTCACGAGGCTGCCCACTCCGAGCGCCACCGGCTCCAGCACGAAAGCCCCCGATGCTTCCGTCCAGGCCGCGCCGAAATCAAGGTTGATCGCCGCCCGGTCCAGGCCGGCGGTGACCAGCATCTTCTGCCCGGGATCGTTCGCATCGAGCGGGCCGGACACTTTTGCGGTCAGCCGCGCCTTGCTCGGGATCGGGCCCACGAACTGGCCCCAGTCGAGGCTCAGGAGGTCGATGTTGACCGGCTTGCCGGCGTCCTCCTTGTAGGGGCGACAAGGCCCCTGACCTCGGCGCCCTCGAGCAGCGCAGCATCCCGGCTGCCTGGTCCGGCGACGGCCTCTCGGCCGGGTTCGCGAACAGCGCCGACATCCGCAGCAAATTGGCAATATCGAAGGCCTTCAGCGCGAAGCGCGCCACCTTCACAGGCCCCTGCCGGGGCGAGCGGCCGTCAAGACCCTTCGAAGGCAGAACTCGCCCGGTCTTGCCGTTCTCCATGTTGAAGCGGATCGCGGCGAGTTTGAACCCGGCCCTCCGGCGTGTCCATCGAAAGGCCGCGCATTTCCGGCATTGCCGATGCGGAAAGCCCTCGTACAGCTGGGCAGCCTTTTCGATCAGCTCGCGCGCTTGCGCCGGCGTTGGCGCCGCCGCGCCGGGGCGGCAGCGCCGCCAGCAGCGCCGGAAGCTGCAGGCGCGACGGCCTTACGCCGACATCATCGATCGTCATCCCGTCGATGCGCATGGCCGGACCTTGCACCGACGTGACAGTATAGGCGCCGGCAGTTGACCTGCCGGTAGACGCGGTAATAGCGGTCGTCGCTGGCCTTCTGCGGATCGAGGACGGCCGCGGGCTACGCTGCGCATCGAAATCATAGGCGGCGAGATTGGCCATATTTGCCGGTCATCTTCTCTCGGCTTTCCCGGCCTGTAGCGCGTTGACGGCGATAGCGAGGCCGCTCGGCCTTTTGCATGGTGGCGATCTTGCCGTCCTTGATGCCTCCCGTGGCGAGGGCCGAATAGGCCTGCAGTAGCCACCGCCCGGCGTCGCTGCGCACGACAGCGCACGGTCGCGGTCGACCGTGGGCGCCGAGATGGAGGACGCTGACCTCGGCAGAGTTGCTCCAATCCGACTCGATAGAGATCGACGATGGATGCCGAAGCCGGCAGCTGCCGCCCGCCAGCCGGGCCGGAATAGTCCTTCACGATGGTCCGCGGCACCTTTGTAGGAGACCTGCGGCGCCTGCCCCCGCAACTCGAGGGTCGACTTACCTCGATGCGGTCGGCGGAAAACCGGCGCCGTCCTTGTCGCTGGCGCCTGTGGCGTCACGCTGGCGATCTTCACGCACGTGGGGCTTGTGGGGCCGATTCACCGGCAATGTCGGCGATTGTTACCGTGCGGCTCCACGGATCGAACGACACCTTGCCGTGGCTTGCCTTGCCGCCGCTTGCGCGGATCTGCTCGAACGCGGCGTCTTCGACCTGGGTCGCGACCCGATGCTGGACATAGAACTGGAAGCCGAAGTCAGCCGCCGCGACCACGATGACGGCGACCAGCCCGATCAGGATCTTTCTCATAGGGTCGGCTCCGGTGCCGGTGATGCGGGAGGCGAATTGCCGTATTGCAGCGGAACGAGATGTGATCGCGGGAGGTTGTGATAGTAGCTGCGACGGTTTCTGTCGATTGGCTGCACTGGGCTTTGTTGGCGGGCGCGGTGTCGGAGGTTGCATCCGGACCGCCGGGCGTGCTTCACATCCAGTGCTCAATTTGCCGGAAAACTGATCCCTGGACGGGTATCAACGAAACGAAAATTCGGGGTCGGAAACGCGGGAGTACGTATGTCGTCTATTCTGAAGATCTTCATTCGCGCGGCGCTGGCGTATCACCGGCTGCCGCGCCCGGGTAAACTCGAGATCCAGGCCGACCAAGCCGCTCGCCAACCAGCGCGACCTCGCGCTGGCCTATTCGCCGGGCGTCGCGGCGGCCTGCACGCGAGATCGCCAACAATCCGGCCGAAGCGGCGTCGCTGACCAGCCCGCGCCAATCTGGTCGCCGTGGTCTCCAACGGCACCGCCGTGCTCGGGCTCGGCAATATCGGTCCGCTGGCGTCAAGCCGGTGATGGAGGGCAAGGCGGTCCTGTTCAAGAAATTCGCCGGCATCGACGTGTTCGACATCGAAATCGCCGCCGACACCATCGAGCGCGTGGTGGAGACGCGTCGCGGCGCTGGAGCCGACCTTCGGCGGCATCAACCTGGAGGACATCAAGGGCCCGGAGTGCTTCGAGATCGAGGCGCAGCTCAAGGAGCGCATGAAGATCCCGGTGTTCCACGACGACCAGCACGGCACCGCCATCATCGTCGGCAGCCGCGATCGCCAATGCGCTGCTGCTGAACGGCAAGAAGCTGCCCGACGTGAAGATCGTCTGCTCGGGCGCCGGCGCCGCCGCGATCGCGTGCCTGAATCTTGCTGGTCTCGCTGGGCGCGCAGCGCAAGAACATCTGGGTCTGCGACATCGACGGCGTGGTGCACGAGGGCCGCAACACGCTGATGGACCGCTGGAAGGCGGTCTATGCGCAGAAGACCGACAAGCGCGCGCGATGGCGGACGTGATCGGCGGCGCCGATATCTTCCTGGGGCTGTCCGCGCCCAACGTGCTGACGCCAGACATGGTCAAGTCGATGGCGGACCAGCCGCTGGTTATGGCGCTGGCCAATCCGAACCCGGAAATCATGCCGGACGAGGCGCGGAAGGCGCGGCCCGACGCGCATGATCTGCACCGGGCGCTCCGACTTCCCGAACCAGGTCAACAACGTCCTGTGCTTTCCGTTCATCTTCCGCGGCGCGCTCGATGTCGGCGCCACCGGGATCAACGAGGAAATGAAGCATGCCGCGGTCGACGCCATCGCGCAGCTCGCGCGCGATCCGCCGTCGGACGCGGTGGCACGGGGCTTGACAGCGGCGAGACGCAGGGATTCGGTCCGGGCTCGCTGATCCCGAGCCCGTTCGATCCGCGGCTGATCCTGCGCATCGCGCCGGCGGTGGCGAGAGCGGCGATGGAGTCCGGCGTGGCGACGCGGCCGATCAAGAATTTCGACGAATATACCGCGCTGCTGGAGCGCTTCGCGCTTCCGCTCCGGCCTCGTCATGAAGCCGGTGTTCGCCAAGGCCAAGACCCAGCCGGTTCGCGTGATCTACGCCGAGGGCGAGGACGAGCGCGTGCTGCGCGCCACGCAGGTGCGTGCTGGAAGAGAAACTGGCGCGGCCGATCCTGGTCGGGCGTCCCTCCGTGGTCGAGGCGAGGATCAAGCGGTTCGGCCTCGTCGATCACGGCCGGCAAGGATTTCGACCTCGTCAATCCCGAGGACGATCCGCGCTACCGTTCCTATGTGCAGACCTATATCGACGTCGCCGGCCGGCGCGGCGTCACGCCCGGAAGCCGCGCGCACGGTGGTTCGCACCAACGCCACCGTGATCGCCGCGCTCGCGGTGGTCCGCGGCGAGGCCGACGCGATGATCTGCGGCGTCGAAGGCCGCTATATGAGTCATCTGCGCCACGTCCGGGAAATCGTCGGCTTTCTCCCCGGTGTCAGCGATTTCGCGGCGCTGGCGATGATGATCACGAGCAAGGGCTCCTATTTCATTGCGGATACGCAGGTGCGGCCGAATCCGAGCGCCGAGGAACTCGCGGAGGTGGCCTCGCTGGCGGCGATCCACGTGCAGCGGTTCAACATGAAGCCGCGCGCTCGCGCTTCGTGTCACATTCCGACTTCGGCAGCTTATGACACCGACTCCTCGCGCAAGATGCGCCGTGCCACCGCGCTCTTGAAGGAAAAGCATCCCGAGATCGAGGCTGATGGCGAGATGCAGGGCGATACCGCGCTCTCGGCAGCCGCGCGCAAGCTCGTGCTGCCGCATTCGAAGCTGGAAGGCGACGCCAATATCCTGATCATGCCGGAACCTCGATACCGCCAACGTCGCCTACCAGATGATCAAGACGCTGGCGGACGCGCTCGCCAGTGCGGGCCGATCCTGATCGGCCCGGCGCGCCCGGCGCATATCCTCACCCCCGGGGTGACGGCGCGCGGCGTGCTCAACATGACCGCGGGTTGCGGGCTGTCGAAGCCCAGGAGCGCGCCGGCCGTTCGCAGCCGAGCCTGTTTGGCTGATTGGTGGCGGCGAAGCCCGGTTCGCAATCCGGAGTCGACTGGATCGGGGCTTGTTGATCAGGGCTTGCGGAACGCCCATAATCGTTCTGAAAGCTTTCGTTTTCGACTCTCGCTCCCGCGATGCAGTGAGGCCAACCCCATGCCGAGCGTTCATCACCTTCGGGCGGATCCTGTTCGCCGTGCTGTTCATCTATTCGGGCGCGAGCAAGCTGTTCGACATCAGGCTGACCACCGATTTCATCACCGCCAAGGTCACCATCCCCCGATGTCATCACGCCCTATACGTCAGCAGCTCGAGACCTTGGCCGGCATGCCGTTCATGCAGTTGCTGGCGATCTGCGTCGGCGCGTTCGAGATCATCGCAGGGTTGATGATCGCGCTGAATTTCCTGACGCGATTTCTTCGCCATCCTGCTGATCTTCTTCGTGCTCGCGGCAACGTTCTATTTTCTACGATTTCTGGAATCAGCCGGCGCCGGACAATGCCAGGACCCTGATCGATGCGCTGAAAAACCTCTCCATCGTCGGCGCGCTGTTCATCATCGCCGGCTGACGGCCGCGGGCCGCGCGATCTCGATCCGGCCTACGGGGACGTGTAATCCGTCACGCCCAGTTCGCCCTGGTCCGGTACACTTCCACGCCGGCGGCCTCGACCCCTCGTTGAAGATGTCGAGCTTCATGATCGAGACGTGGCAGGCGTCGACGCGCTGGTCGGCGAAGCATTTGTCGACGATCTCGTCGAGCAGGGTTTCGAGCAACGGCGTATGGGGACGTGAGGGAAAGCCTTTCAGGAAACTCCTGAGATCGTCGTGGTCGATATAGCCGAACTCGGCGAAGGCGCCGATGCGAAAGCTTCGCATACAGCGTTACATTGATGGAAAGACGGTTGGGACGCTCGGGATGAGCTGTTCCCAGGGGTGGAGACCACCAGAGGACGTTTCCCGACGACGACGTTCTTGAGCCTCACAATGACGTGGTCGGACTGGGGTATGCTCATGCGCGATGCCAGGGTGTCACGGAAACGTCCCCGCTCGGGGTCGAGCAGTCCGCGGCTCGCCCGGCTTCAGCCCGTGCGCAGTCAGGATTTGCTGCGGCGAGCGGGCGGGAACGCCGGGAAAGCACGGCTCGCCGTCGGGCAGCATACCGTGCGGCGCGACCGACAGCCAGAAGACGTCGTAGCGGTCCATGAACATGTCCGAACACGCCGGGGCCACCGATGATCGCGACGATCCCGGCACGGACGCCGGCCGCTATCGCAGGCGGCCTCGAACGCGGCGCGCCGGCCGGATTCCACAGCGTGGCTTTGGGATTGGACGGATCGGGCGCGGTTGCGCCGACCTTGCGCGGTCAGGACGATGCGCTTCGCGCGTCGGCGAGTTCGGCTGGTCCTCGTGGGAGTTGCGGCCGTGCACGATCAGGTCGGCGCGGTCGAGGGCGGCGGTGAAGAATTTCTTGTCGCCCTCGAACTTCAGTTCGTCCGGCATCACGTCGGTCGGCGTTCGCCAGCATGCCGTCGGCGGAAACGATGACATAGCCTTCGATGCGCAGCCCGGCATCGACGCGCGACGAGTTATTCCGAGATCGTCTGCACCACGCTGGAGACCGGGCGCGAGGCTCACGGTCGGCAGCTTGACGTCCTTGACGAGCTCTTCGTCGATACTGCGCGCAGCGTCTGCACCGGCGCCTTGGCCCGCATCGCAACGACCTTGTAGCCGCCGGCCTTCAGCTTGCTGCAGCAGTTCGGGCAGGGCTTCGGCGGTGTGCTTCTGGAAGTCGTGCATCAGGATGATGCCCTTGCCGAGCTTGTCGACCTTCTTCATCACGGTGTCGATCACCGTTTGCGGCTTGCTGGCCTTGAAGTCGAAGGAGTCGAGGTCGCAGGAGAAAATCGCGATGTTGCGGCTCGCCGAGATAGGTCACCATTTCCGGCGGGTGCTGCAGCGCCGGGAAGCGGAAGAACGGCGAGGGCGGAGCGCCGAGCGCCCATTTCACCGCGGCTGAAACCCTTCTCGATCTCTTCCTTGCGCTGATCTTCGGTCAGCTTCTTGTTGTTCAGATTGGCGTGCGACCAGGTGTGCGAGCCGATGGTGTGGCCGGCCGCGTGCAACCTGCTTGAGGATTTCGGGATAGTAGGTCGCGTGCTTGCCGATCGGGAAGAAGATGCCGGTGGTGCATTCTTCCGCCAGCGTCTTCAGGACCGAGGGCGTATTGACCGGCCACGGGCCGTCGTCGAACGTCAGCACCACTTCCTTGTCGCGCAGGAAGTCGAGCTGCTTGAAATGCTCGAAGCCGAAACCCGGGTCCGCCGGTGGTGTCGATTTCGACGGTGCGGCCGACGCCGAGCGCGTTCGGATTGGCGCAGGCGGCTGTGCGGGCGGCTCGCGCTGCAGCGGCGGCTGGCGCCGGCGCGCCAGCGGCTGGCGGAGGCGTTGCGCGGCCGCCTGCGGCGCGGCGGCGCCTTTGGCGGCCGGCGGCTCTGCGACCATGCTGCGCCTGAAGCACAGCAGCGAAACCGCGCCTGCAAAGATCAAACCTGCCGCAATACGCATGCTGCTATTCCCTCAGATCTGATCGCCGGCACCGGCTTTGGCGTCGCCCGGAGCCGTATTCCTGCCCCGACTGATAGTACCCTAGTTGGCACTGCGCCGCCACGGCAACGGCTGTTGATCACACTGTGGTCGATTTGTCAGCCAAAGCGGTTAATTCCGGGCCGGCTGCGGCTCACGAAGCCGCGAGCGCCCGCGCAATGGCGGTTTTGACCACGCGTATCGCCGTGGTTCGACGCGTCTCGGGAAGACCTCGGCGATATAGCCGTCGCGGCCGATCAGATATTTGTGGAAGTTCCAGCGCGGAACATCCTTCGGCCGCGCCTCGGCGGCCCATTTGTAGAACGGATGCGCGTTCGGGCCCTTCACGACGGCTTTTGCCGCGATCGGAAAGGTGACGCCATATTGGTGCTGCGCGGTCGTCGGCGATCTCGCTCGCGCCGCCGGGTTCCTGGCCGCCGAAATCGTTGGAGGGCACGCCGATGACGATCAGAGCCGCGACCGCGAAACTCGCTCCACAATTCCTGCAAGCCGGCATATTGCGGGGTGAAGCCGCAGAGCGAGGCGGTGTTGACCACCAGCAGCGGACGGCCGGCATAGTCGGCGAGCCTGATGTCGCCGCCCGCGAGCGCCGGGAAACGAAAATGCATAAGCGGTGATGCGGCTCATGCCGCCTTGTGCCCGCACCGTCCGCGAGCAGGTGAGGTTCGGCAAGCGACGACCAGCGCCGCCGCGATCAATGGTCCTGCGGTCGATCATGCCCATCCCCTTGCAGGTGACATTCGGCGGCAGCGATAGGCCCAGCCCGGCGAGCGCGCTGTCTTTCAACAAGCCGTTATGATGCCGGGCCGGCGGCGGGCGCACCAGGGCAGCGGCAGCAGCGGCAGATAATACCAATGGCGCCATTCGCAGATCGATTCCGGTCCGCTGCGCTGGAAGGCGTATTTGATCGGCTCGGCCTGGCCGACCGCGAGATGCAGGACGAATCAGGGTCGCGGCCGATCGGATAGGCCCATTTGCGAAAGCGCAGGTCGGCACAGGCGATCCAGCAGGATCGCGCCCGCGAGGATGATCAAGCGGATCGGTGAAGATGAAATATTCGGATTTCAGTCCGCGCCGCACCCCGAGCGCGTCGATCCCGATGGCGGCCAGCGAGCAGCATCAAGCGCCTGGATCGCCGCCTAGCCTCTCGCCGCGCCGCCACGCCACAGACGATGCCGGGACGATCAGCCAGATCGAGAAACACGCGTCGGACGCGATGAAGAGTGCAGCACAAAGCTGTAGCGCGCCAGAACCGAGTCGCGATCCCATCGCAGCCAGCAGCAACAGAATGGATAGCGCTCGACCCGGCTGCGGCGTCGGTGGCGCTGACGTCGGCAAAGGTCAGCATTTTCTCCAGCGGATTGATCACCGCGATCACGTTCGACTGGCGTTGTATTCGACGTCGAGCGCCAGCAGCGCAATCGACGCACCGGCGGCAACGGCAGACATCGACGCCAGCGTCTCGGCGGCGCTGACGCGCCAGATCGCGGCATAGGCGATCATGCAGCCGGCGATCAGGACCAGCAGCGCCGCCTGATAGACGCCGAAGCGGCCGAGCCAGCAGCGGATGGAATGCGGCGGCATCGAGCAAGGGCGCGGTCGAAGCCGGTTGATGATCAGCGGCCACGCGGCCGATGCCGCGGCGATCGCAATGCGACAGCCGCCGCCGCACGGCCAGGCCAGCTACGTCGCATGTTGCTCCAGAACGGCGACGCTCGCGCTTGCCGGCGCTGCCGAACGGCAGCATCAGCAACGGCAGCGCGCCGATCAGCAGGATGGCCTGAACCTTGTTCTCGCAGACCGAGCACGCACAACGCCGCTGGCGAGCGCCATCCATAGCGGGCGCGCGACATGCGGCGCGGCGTCCGGCCACGATCAGGATCAGCAGCGCGAAGATGACCGGGCAGGCCGCGACAAGCTCGCTGCGCAAGATGCGCGAGTGCACGGCGATGCCGCCGGAGAACGCGAACGCAATCAGTCGCCAGCAGCGCGATGCGCCAGTCGCGCACGATCAGGCGCATGAGGCCCGCAAAGACCAGCACGCAGCCGGTCGCGATCAGCCGAGGCCGAGCACCCGTCCGGCGCGGACGGCGCCGGTCATGGCGGCATCGAAGGCTGCCGGCATCGGATGCCGGCGGAATCGCCGACAGCGACCAGCGCGTCGAGCAGGCCCGAGTGCATGCAGCAGCTGAAACCACGAGCTTCAGCGACGAGGATGGTGATGATAGGCCGGTGTGATCGAAGTAACTGCTGCGGCTTGCCGTCGTTGAGGACAAGGGCGTTGTAGATCACCATCAAGTCCATGTCGGCGTTGCGCCAGTAGATCAGCGACGTAGCCGAACAGGAGAAACGACGCGCACGAGCGCCAGCGACGAGCGCCATCCAATCCTGCTGCGCCAGCCAAACAAGGTCACCCGGTCGAAGGCGATCCTGCTTCGCAGCCATGAGGCCGGCGAGTTGCGGCTGCAAGGTGACGGCCGTGGCGGAAACGCTGGTCCATGCGCGGCGGTCTTTAGCTCAGCCGCCGATGCGGCAAGGCGACGGCGCGCACAATCCCATCAGCGCAGCGAGACGATGAAATCCGTGCCTTCGCCGGTTTCGCCCTGGTGATGCCCTGGTCGGACACGATGATCGAGCCGCCTGTCGAGGTCAGCGCCTCGATGATGCGGGCCATCGCGTCCTGGCAGGGATGGTGAGGCGGTCGAGCGCTTCCGCGGGGCTGTCTGCGCCGGCGGCAATGCCTTCACCTCGGCGGGCGCGCCGCCATCCGTCGCCGCCGCAACGCGTCGCTCTTCATCATCAGTGCCGCGCGGCGGTGCGCGCCGTCAGTGCGGGCAGCGAGACCACCGACCAGCGCAACAGATTGGGTTCGTTCTTGTCGGCCCGGCCGTGAACACATGGGTGCCGAGCGGCCGGTCGCTCGGCGCGATCGCGACCGGCACGTCGAACAGCGGCTGAGAATTCTGCCGCACATAGAGCCTTGAATCCTTGCGGCTGATGAAGCACCGCGATCTGCCCGGCGCGCTTCGGCAGCTCCGGCTTGACGACGCCGGGAAGGCGCGCCGGATCCTTCGCACTCGGCAGGCGAGGCCGCGCTGATCCACGGGCTTGACGGTCTCGGTCCGTGTTTCACGGCAGGAGCGCTGGCAGCGTCGAGCTCGGATGCCCAGCCTTGGCGCTCTGACGCAACCGTTTCAGCTTCGCGAGTTGCCGCGTCTCATCGCAGTCGGCCTTGCGCTTTGCCGGCGCTGCGCCTCGGCTGTATTCTCGGTGTCACACCGATCTAGGGCGTCGCTCTCGGTTGTGGCGTTGGCACCTGGTCGGCGGCATCGGACCATCGTCTCGAGCATCGTTTTGGTGCCGGCGACAGCAACCGCCTTGCTCCGCGTCGGGCTTTGCTTCCGCTCTCGCTGCGTCGTCCGCCTTCACCGCTTCGCCTGACGCGACAGGCGGAGGCGTCGGACGTGGTGACCGACGGATCTGCCGCCGGCGTCGCGCCGCTCGGCATTGGCCGTACGGTCTGCGCGCGCGAGTTGACCTCGGCGTCAGCCGACGCTCGCTCGCAGGTCGAGACTCTGGCATCCGCCGCCGTTCGGCCGCGTCCGGCATGCGCCGCCTTGTCAGCTCTTGGTGGCGAGCGGCGCATCGACCTGCGGCTCGTTCGGCGGCAACGGGCTGCGGCACCACTCTCTGCGTTGACGAGCAGCGGATGCGAAAAGCTGGCCGGAGTGATGTCGCCGGGGGTGACGACGACCCTCGCGCCCATCCTGGTCCAGTTCCACATCTTCACGGCAAATGCCATCGGGCATGCGGATGCAGCCATGGGAAGCCGGATAGCCCGGGAGCACGCCGGCATGCATGGCGACGCCCGACCAGGTAATCCGCTGCATGTAGGGCATCGGCGCGCCGCTGTAGATATTGGAGTGGTGAAATTTGTGCTTTTGAATGATGCTGAAGACGCCCATCGGCGTCGGATGTCCGCCATGCCCGTGGAGATCGGTGTTTCCGCGAAGAATCCGTTGGCGTCGTAGATCTTCAAGCTTTGCTTTTCGATCGAGATCGCGATGATCAGCGGTCCCTGCGGCTTGGTCGATTTCCTTCTCCGGCGCCTCGATCTTTTTGCCTGATATCGCGTGTACCCGTGGCCGCCGCTGACGATGGTCGGCGCAGGCTGATAGTAGTAATAACTGGGATCATAACCGGACCAATAATAGACGGCAGCGTCGGCCTCGGAGGCGGCGCCGATCGCGACCGCCAGCGTCAAAACGGCAACTCGCCAAAGCCGTCCGGTCCCAACCCCACGCCCACCCACGCGTACCATCTTCAAATCCTCAATCATTTACTATCAGTTGTTGCAGACGAGATACGCGTTCAGCCAGCGTAGCACTTCCAGTTGCCTGTGATTTTCGCGGCCCAAGCGTAGCAAAAAGCCTCACACTCGGTTAAACGGCGGCCCGTCGGCCGATACCGCCAGCCTTCCTGCGCGGCTTCGCCGCACCTACATAGGTGGCTAGCTCGACGGAGACAATCCATGACACCCAAATCCCTGAGCAGGTGCGACACGAGGTGGGGACTCCTGAGTCGTTGCTGGCTGCTTGCGTCGATACTCGTGGCCGGGGTGCGCCGGCGCTCGCCGCCGATGAGCCGGACCTGATCTTCCGCCGCTCGACCGTGTTCAAATGGGTCAGCCCGAACGACAAGCTCGCGACCTATGGCGTCGACGACCCGGAGGTCGAGGGCGTCGCCTGTCATTTCACGGTGCCGGAGAAGGGCGGCTTCAAGGGCTGGCTCGGGCTTGCCGAGGAGGTCTCGGATATCTCGCTGGCCTGCCGCCAGATCGGCCCGATCCACTTCAAGGGCAAGATGGAGCAGGGCGACGATATGTTCCGCAAGCGCCGCTCGCTGTTCTTCAAGAAGATGCAGATCGTCCGCGGCTGCGACGCCAAGCGCAACGTGCTGGTCTACATGGTCTATTCGGACAAGCTGATCGAGGGCTCGCCGAAGAACTCGACCTCTTCGGTGCCGATCATGCCTTGGGGGCCGGCGATGCCACGGTGCAGAAATGCGGCGAGTTCATCCAGTAGTGAGCGAGAGTCAGCCTAACCTACGGTTTTGTCTCGCCAAACTGGCGCGACCTGGATTCAGGGATTGGCTCGTTCGAGACGGGCTTTGGGGTCGCGGCAGCCCACCAGCCGCACCAGCTTTGCGGGCGCATTCATTATCGCCCATGACGTAGGCTGTCCTGTTTCGACATCGCACGCTCGCCATCGTTGCCGCTGGCCGGCTCTTGCTGAGGTGCAGGCTTCGCTTGCCAATATCGATGTTGCCCACGACTGCCATCCTTCGCTGGATTGGGAATGCACCACAACGCGCAGCCAGCACGGAAAGGTTGCGCGAGTTCGACTAGGTCGGCCGGATCCTTGCTTTGGTTCACGCCCGCTTCCTGGCCGCATTGCGGCCTATTCAGCAGACAATGATGGAGAACTCGCGACATCGCGGGCTCGGCGTCGCTGACACGATGATAAATAAACGCACAGCATTCTGCACTAGCGCCGCCTTGGCGGTCCTAGTTCGCTGGCGTCGCCATAAGCCAAATCGTTGGGCTTTTTTCCGAGCCAATGTTTCGTCGTCGGCCGGGGAGCGAGCATTTCTCCGCCGCGACGAAACCATTTCGCTGCGTTTGGCGCAGACTGTCCGGAAACAGCGGTTGGTTATCAGGCCGACGAACAAACGGCGGGCAGCGCCGGCACGATGGACGCGGAGACGAGTCAGATGCCGGACGCTCAGCTTCATCCTGGCCTTCGCCTTCGTCTGGCTGGCCCGTCGCTGGCCGGCGTTGTCGGACCGCGGACTGCCGAGCATCGGCACCTTCTCCTACAGCGGCTCTCCCGGTCGTGACTCCGGCGCCCCAGCCGATCGTGGTCGCGGCCAACTAAGTTCGCAATAGCGCAACTTGGCCCCAGAAAGCTCGCCGGTAAAGGCCCCGCATGTTTTTCGTATCTGTTCCGCCTCGTCGCCGGCTTCCTGCTGGTGGCGGTCCGGCCCAAGCCCAGGTCAAGAGCCCGCAGATTCAAGCCAGTTGCAGCAGCAGTGCCCCTTCCGCTCGCTGTTCAAGGTGCCGGATCCGCGCGGCGAGTTCGTCGCGGCTGTGCGCCCGCATATGGTCGGGACGCTGGGCGCATCGAGAAGCCGTCTGCGGCTGCCTGCACGACTATGCGGCCGCGACCGTTGGCGGATACCGACCTGCGCGACGCGCTGCTGCGCGGCATCAGCGAGACCGGCGTGCCGACCATCGAGACCGATTGGGTGCCGCCGTCGAAAGCAATCCGAGATCGGCGCCGACCTTCACCAAGATCGCCAAGCCGACGCTGCAATGCATGTTCGAGCCGTCGACGACGAACTGATCGGCTCCATAACCTTCGCGAAAATTCCTAGCGCTTCTTGCAACGCCGTCGATGCCGGCTTTGATGCGCAGCTTGCGACCACCAGGGATTTTGTCGCGATCCCCTCGACCCGCGGCGCCGAGGGGCCGTGCCAGGACATGATCGGCGATCTCCTGCGCGCAGCGCGGCTGACGAGGTCGACGACTGGCATATCGACGTCGAGGATCTGAAGGATCTGCGCGGCTTCGGCCCGATCGAGCATGATTTTTCCAAGGCGCGCACCGTGGTCGGCACCTACCGGCCTGTCAAACAATGCCGGCAAATCGCTGATCCTGCAGGGCCACTGCGACGTGGTGCCGGCCGGGCCGCTCGACATGTGGGAGACGCCGCCGTTCTCGCCGGTCGTGAAGGACGGCAAGATGTACGGCCGCGGCGCCTGCGACATGAAGTCCGGCACCATCGGCGCGCTCTATGCGCTGGATGCGATCAAGGCCGCGGGCTTCAGCCCGACCGCGCGGATTCACTTTCAGTCCGTGATCGAGGAAGAGAGCACCGGCGTCGGCGCGCTCTCGACCTTGCAGCGCGGCTACCGGGCCGACGCCTGCTTCATTCCGGAGCCGACCAACGGCAAGATGGTGCGCTCGCAAGTCGGCGTGATCTGGTTTCGCCTGAAGGTGCGCGGCTTTCCCGTGCATGTGTTCGAGGCGGGCGCCGGCTCGAACGCGATCATGGCGGCCTATCATCTGATTCACGCGCTGCAAAAGCTCGAGGCCGAATGGAACGAGCGCGCCAAGACGCGACCGCCATTTCAAGGCGCGTGACGCATCCGATCAACTTCAATCCCGGCATCATCAAGGGCGGCGACTGGGCCTCCAGCGTGCCGGCGTGGTGCGATGTCGATTGCCGGATCGCGGTGCTGCCGGGCTGGTCGATCGCCGATTGCCAGAACGAGATTCTGGCCTGCGTTTCGGCGGCCGCGCGCGATCATCGCTTCCTCTCCAACAATCCGCCCGACGTGGAATGGTCCGGCTTTCTGTCGGAAGGCTATGAGCTGAAGGATTCCGCCGAACCCGAAGCCGCGTTCGGCAAGGCCTTCAGCGCGGTCTATGGCGGCGCAGGTCAGCGACCTCGCCTTCACCGCGCTGACCGACACCGCGGTTCTACGGGCTGAACTACAACATCCCGAGCCTGTGCTTCGGCGCCAGCGGCGCGGCGATGCACGGCTTCAACGAATATGTCGATCTGGAGTCGCTGCGGAAATCGACCAAGGCCACCGCGCTGTTCATCGCGGAATGGTGCGGGGTGGAGAAGCGTAGCTGCTGCCGCTGACTGGTTGCAAGCGACGCGGGTCGCGCAACGCGCACCGATGCAGGCTCGACGATGCTCCACCGCATCGCGTGAGCGATGAGGCCGCACGGCGCGATGGTCGCGCCGCTTTCGCAGCGACTGACGAGGTCTCGGCATGCGCTCGGGCCACAACGCCTTCACGATCGCATCGAGCCCGTCCGTCAGCGCCGCCGGTCCCGGCTGCAGGATCAGCGGCGACTTGATCTCGACGATGCGGTTGTTGCGCACGGCCGGGATATCGCTCCAGCCCGGACGTTGCCTGATGCGATCAGGGACGACCTTCTTGCCGCACCAGGAGGCGAGGATCACGTCGGGCGCGGCCTCGCGCACCGACATCGGGCGAAATGATCCGGTCCCTGGCGGCCTGCTGAAACCGCAGTTTCGGCAGCACGTCCTCGCCGCCGGCGATCTCGATCAGTTCGGACACCCAGCCGATGCCGCTGATCGATGCGGATCGTCCCATTCCTCGAAATAGACTTTTGGCTTTTGGCGCAGGCCGTGGCGTCGCCGCGATGTCGGCAAGGCGCTGCTTCAAAGCCGGTGGCGAGTTGATCGGCACGCTCGGCCGCGCCGACGAGCGCGCCGAGCGTGCGGATCATCGCCGAAGATGCCGGCGACGTCGCGCTGGTTGAAGACATGGATGGCGACGCCGGCGCGCACCAGATCGGCAACGATGTCGGCCTGCAGGTCGGAGAAGGCGAGCACGAGATCCGGCTCGAGCGCCAGGATCTTTGGAATGTCCGCCGAGATGAATGCCGACACCCGCGGCTTCTCGCGGCGCACCTGCGGCGGCCGCACCGCATAGCCGGAGACGCCGACGATGCGGTCCTGCTCGCCGAGCAGATACAGCGTCTCCACGGTCTCTTCGGTGAGGCAGACGATCCGGCGGGGAGGGAACTGGCGCATGCGCGACGATATGCAGAATTCCCGGCGCTCTTGTCACGGCAGCCATTACCTCGGAGCGTCATTGCCTGATTTACCAGCGACCATCCATTCTCCTTCAGAAATCACGCGACGAAAGAAAACCGGAGGACGCATGACGCCGCTTGAAAAAATCCAGTCGATGAAGATGCCGTTTGCGGAATTGAAGGGCGTGACCTTCACCGAAGCCGGACAAGGACCGCGTGGTCGCGAAGATGCTGGTGCGGCCGGATCTCTGCACGCTGCACAACACGATTCACGGCGGCGCGGTGATGGCGTTTGCGGATTCGGTCGGCGCGCGCCGCGACCGTCATCAACCTGCCGGAGGACGCCAAGGGCACCACCACGATCGAGAGCAAGACCAATTTCATCGGCGGCGCCAAGGAGGGAACCACGGTGATCGCGACCGCCACCCCGGTGCACCGCGGGACGGCGGACCCAGGTCTGGCAGACCCGGCTGGAGACCGAGGACGGCAAGCTGGTTGCGGTCGTCACCCAGACCCAGATGGTGCTCTGATACGGCCGACTAGCACTGAACTTATCAGTTAATCTAATACGAAAGCGTCATGAATCTTCGTAGGCTTGTATTTCATGTGTGCGATGCACAATATAGACGGTTACTAGGGATCTGACGCCTCCTCGAGGGCCACTCGCGAGGAGCTATGAAATGAACTACAGCAATACGTAACT
>ERZ1370068.11148-contig-9789_pt1 | contig 24982 bp, 41 predicted proteins | sample MGYA00561227_ERZ1370068 | MGnify/ENA primary metagenome ERZ1370068 (study PRJEB38410, sample SAMEA6850437) | metagenome | study: Metagenomic assessment of the ecological functions of the soil: analysis of the soil microbiota associated with the...
TCTGTCCGCAGAGGAAGCTGTTCCAACTTCGCGGCGCGAATTGTGTTGGATGTAGTGCTTTCTCCCGTGCTGAGGAGTCCCTCTACGTCGCGGATCGTGACTGACTCAGAAAGCGTGGCGGTTAGAATGATTTCAACGACGAGCGACGCGCCTGTCGTCAGAGGTATTTCTCGCGTGACGCGTGGAAGCCCGTTGGCTTCGGCAGTCAAAAGTGTAAGTGCCTGAGGCTAGTTCGAGAAATACGAAATTTCCTGTCTCATCCGAAACAATCCTAAAGGTAGCGGTTGGTACATCGCGGTCGACAAGAGTGACGCTCGCACCTGGCAGCAATTCTGGGCGGGCGGCAGCATCTCCGGCGGTTGCGCTGACCGTGCCTTTGATGCTACCCGTCAGGCCCTGAGCTTGCACAATGTAGCCCGGGAGCGAGGGCCTGCGGCCCGCACACAACAGAAAGAAGAACGTCAGATTGCGTATCGCGCTTTATGCTTCGTGCGCGTATCTGACTGCCATCGAAGAACGGACTGGCCATTGCTGACCTCAATGACCGAAACAAGAGCGGTCGGGGGTTAGTTGATCCCAAATGAAGCAATTGTTCAGATGCACAGGACTCCGCGCGGAAACTACTATTGCAGGTGAGCCTGAAAATCAGGGGCGGCCATCATACGAGATCGATTCAGTTTGTAAGCGTCAGCGTACTGCATCTCTTAGTTGCATTCAAGAAGATCGCGTCAGCGAGCATTCTGGACTTGACCTCTTGCACCACCTCTTTCGCGTCCTCAGCTTCACCACGTTCAGCAGCTCCTATCGATTTAATCCGGAAGAATGTTCCGGACTGCGCTTCATTCTTATTGCGGGAGTCCGATTTTGCGCATGAGGTCAGCGAAGCGCGGGTCTGAGCGCAGGCTGTCGTAATGCGGCTCAACTCCCAGACCCTGCAACCATAAATCGTGCTCAGCATAGGCTTTCAGCAAGAGAAGCAAACGCCTCCTCGCGTCGATCCAATGCTGCATAGCAGAATTGCCAACAGTGCGGGTGAGACATAACTGCTCGCTGGTCTGCATCTGTTTGAGAATGCTGAGCGCTTGCTCCCGCTCTCCCATTTGCGCGTACGTCGCACCCAAATAAATCTGAAGGCGATAACTCAAATCACCCAATTTATTCTGCTCAGCTGATATTCCGCGATGGCTTCTCGGTACATCGCCTTCGCCGCATAGGCGCGTCCAAGTTCCAGATGAGCTTCGGGAAAGTCAGGCTCCAGGTTCGAGTCCTTTCTTCAATGCTTGAATCGACTCATTCGAACCGCCGCACACCTGAAAGAGAGCCCGCCCATAGTTCGTGTTAATAAGGGGCGACAGTGGGTCGAGTTCTCTTGAAAGATTGGACTTGGGCGATTGCTTCCTCGTGACGTCCTACCAGGCTAAGAAGACGGGAGTATCCGCCGTGGGCTCTGGCAAGGTTCGGGTTCAACTCGATGGCTCTCTTGAATTCGCGCTCTGCTTCCTGCCACTCTCCAAACATCGCGTTTGAATTGCCCAATCGCAAAATGTGCATTGGCAAGATTCTCGTCCAGTTCTAAAGCCTCACGCGCCGCCGCCTCCCACTTGGGCATGAATTTTTCGGGTCGATATTGCCGTTGTAAAGAAGAAATCTATAACCTTCGGACAGCTTCGGAGTAGGCGAGCGCGTAATTTGGGTCAATGGCTATTGCCTGTTGGTAATATTCGACACCAGTCTTTTGGTTTTCCGTGCCACCCTTACGAATAAAGTAATACCCCTTGAGCAGCAGTTCATACGCCTTTGGGTTCGACGTTCCTTGATTTTTGAGTTGCTGTACTTGTGCACCAGTCAATCTTAGGCGCAGGTTTTCCGCGATCTCACGCGAGATATCAGTCTGCAACGCTTGCAGATCCGATGCCTTGCGGTTGAAACTCTCGCCCCACAACTGTCGGATTGTCACGCGCGTCCACCATTTCAACCCTGATTGAGTAATTATCGCCGCGTTGTACAACTCTACCGGTCACAATTGCCTGCACTCCAAGCGCGTTTGCAACGTCTGTGAAATTGATGTTTTGACCCCGGTATCTAAAACTAGAATTGCGAGCGATCACTTTGAGTTGGGGCAGTTCCGAGAGGCGGTCGATCACGCCTTCGCTCAACGCCATCTGACAAATAATCAAGATTTACATCGCCGCTCCCATTTTCGAACGGCAGGACGGCGAGGGACTCGATAGGTGTTCGAGTTGTTGAGCGGCGGCTGTAAAACGTGTAGCCAAGGCGCGAGCACTGCGAGCAGCAGTATCACCAGCGCAAACTGTGAAAATGCCCTTGTGCTGTTTGACCGCTGCTGGCGATGTACTCCGCGCTCGAGGTGAGTGCGAGCGCCTCGGTTCTTGCGTCGGCACTCGTCTGGTCGGCTTTCGTCGGTATGCCGGAACGATTGAGTTCGGCGGAGAAATCCTGTCCTTGTTTGAGAGCCTTGAGGTCGATCAGTAAATCTTTAGCGGTTTGATAACGCTCGTCCACGTTCTTTGCAAACTCTTTTTGACGATGCGCTGCAATTCAAGAGGCGTGGTTTCATCAAGCGGCGCAGGCTCGCTAGTCAAGATGGCAGCCATCATGTCGCTCGCCGTTGCGCCCGCAAACGGCAATCTTCCAGCAAGCATTTCATACACTACGATCCCCAAACTGAAAACGTCCGTGCGCACATCAACTGCAAGCCCACGCGCTTGTTCCGGCGACATGTAGGCAACGGTTCCCATCACCACGCCCGGATTCGTCTTTAACTAAAGCGCGCGTCGGGGTTTGGCTGTCGGAAGAATCACCCTCTTGTTTCTGGGTGAGCTTCGCCAGACCGAAATCCAACACTTTCACCAACCCATCTGCGCGGAGCATGACGTTCTCTGGCTTGATGTCCCGATGCACAATGCCACCGCGGTGCGCTGCATCCAAAGCGGCGGCGACTTGTGTAGCGATATTCAGCGTATCTGCAGTCCCAACTCGCGCCGTCTGCAATCTCTGGCGCAACGTCTCTCCCTCGATGAACTCGGCGGCAATGAAGTGTGTGTCGGCGTCTGCGCCGATTTCGTGAATGGTGATGATATTCGGGTGGTTGAGCGCGAGGGCGGCCCGGAGCCTCCTGCTCGAGGCGAAATAGGCGTTCACGATTGCTGATCAATTCGGCGGGCAAGACTTTTAGTGCGACACGACGATTAAGCCTTGTGTCGTGGGCCAGGTAGACTTCGCCCATCCCGCCTTTGCCGATTTTCGAGATGATGCGGTAATGCGATATGTTGGAGTTGGCGGTCAACATTCGCTCACTGCCGAATTGCGACGCCCAAGAAAGGTAAATCCGTCGTCATGCCTGAGGATTGCATTGAGGACAGCGTTTCATCGGTTGACAGGGTATCACGAGCAACCTAATCTGGTTCATTCGACATGTACCGAGGACGAGAAGAGGAGGCAATCACGCTACTCCAAGCACTCAGGAGAAACGTGACGATTAACAACAGTGCGAATAATGGCCGACTGTCGTGCGTTAGACCACATACGTTACCTGTCTCGTTCTTTGAACCAGTCAGATCGACGTGTTAGGAGGCCATTATCAACATCGATTAGAATTCAGCATGAAGCGAACTGTTTATGGTTCTGAGATATGACACAGGCCTGAACGACCCTATGGTTGCAACCTTGAATGAGCCAGTTGAAAACCGACTGCTCGCAGCGCTTCCGGCTGATGAGTACGAGCGACTGCGTCCGCGTTTGCAGCCGGTCGAGTTTACTTTGGGCGAAGTTGTCTACGAATTTGCCGGACAATTGGATTATGTATTCTTCCCTACCACTTCAATCGTCTCTTTGCTCTACACGATGGAAAACGGCACCAGCGCTGAAATGGGTCTAACAGGTAATGATGGCGTGGTCGGAATTGCCCTCTTCATGGGAGGCGGCACTATGCCAAACCGCGCTGTCGTACAAAGCGCCGGCGGCGCCCTCAGGATGAAGGCGAAGGTACTGCAGGATGAATTCGCGCTCGGTGGAAAATTCCAGCAATTGCTGCTGCGCTATACCCAGGCATTGATTACCCAAATCTCACAGACGGCTGTTTGCAACCGTCTTCATTCAGTGGAGCAGCAACTTTGCCGCTGGCTCTTATTAAGTCATGACCGATTGAAGACGGACGAGTTGGTGATGACCCAGGAACTGATTGCCGACATGTTAGGCGTGCGCCGCGAAGGCGTGACCGTGGCTGCCGGACGCCTGCAAGATGCCGGGGCGATCAGTTACGTGCGCGGTCATATTCAGATCCTCAACCGTCAGAAGCTCGAAGCAACTGTTTGCGAATGTTACGGTGTGGTTAGAGACGAGTTCGATCGGTTGCTCGGAGAGTAAATTCTTTTTCCATGCTCGTCCCGATCTACTTACTGAATGTATTAACGTCCAGTGATTACCTCTCTTTCGACGCCTAGTTCTGCCCAGCAGGCACCCCAGCTGTCAATTGTTCGAGGGCATCAGGAAACATGACAGACACAGGAAATCATCCTTTGGACCTGTGCATATCTGAGTCGAATTCGGCGCCGTGATCTACTTCACTCGCGCGACCGCCTCGGCGCGTCGTTGGGGCGCTGCTCGGTGGAGCCGCTGCCGGGTTGCTGGGATTGGGCGCTATCGCTCTGTGCGAGGCCCTCGGTTGGTGGCAAATACCATTTTCGTCAACGCCATTCTTTCTGCTTTTTTACGTCGGCCTTGCGATCTCACTTACGCCAATCTACCTGGTCACCTGGCGACTGGCTCGCCGGTTTAGGTGGCGTGGTCTGGCAGTGTTCATTGGCAGTGTGGCCGTCATCGGCCCGCCGCGTGATTATCTAATTGCGGCGACATTTCCGAAGTGGATGGTGTTCGCACCAGGCGTGGCTCCCATCCTCGCGGATGCTGTTACCTACGTAGGTATGGTGGCCGTGGGACACGCCGTGATGCGCCTTATCGCCGGCCCAGCTACTGCGGATCAGTTGGCGCGAACGCGCTTGAAAGCAGCGCAGACAACTCAGGTTTGAGGAAGGGTAAAGCTAAGCAATGGTAAGGGCACTGAAACGTATTTGCTCAGGAACTCAAACCCAATGCGGTGAGCTCAAGCTCACAAAAAAGGTCTCGGGCTTGGTTAAATGCCCGAGACCTCATCAGATTTCCGATTTTGCTTAATTATCGGATAAAGCCGGCCCGGTTCTTCACGTGGCTTGGCTTCGTTGACTTTCAACGCCCGTCCGCCTACTTCCTGGCCGTTGAATTTCTCGATAGCCGCAGCGCCTTCTTCCTTTGTGGACATCTCGATGAAGCCAAAGCCACGCGAGCGACCCGTCTCACGATCTTCGATCACCGAGACGCTTTCAACTGTACCCGTTTGCGCGAACAGGGTTTGTAGTTCACTGCTCGACGTCTCAAACGAGAGATTACCAACATAAAGTTTCATAGACATTTTTTCTTTACCTTTCCCCGTATGGGGTTTCATCAGAAGGACTTTTCCTTCTGATGAGTTAACGAAAAGCCGGCATGGTGAACATGTTGGCCTCCCAATTTGCCACGAATTACATGTCCATGCCGCCGGGCAATGCCCGTGGCTTGTCATCGTTCGGTAGCTCAGAAATGAGGGCTTCAGTTGTAAGCATTAGCCCTGCGATTGACGCGGCGTTCTGCAGCGCACAACGCGTTACCTTTGCGGGATCAATCACACCCGCGGCCACAAGATCTTCAAACTTCTCGGTTACTGCGTTGTAGCCAAAGTTTGGGTGCTTCTCGCGAGCGAACCTGCTCAACAACGACCGGCGCCCTCTTTGCCGGCGTTTAAAACAATCTGACGAAGCGGTTCTTCGAGTGCACGCTTGACGATGTTGACACCGATTTGCTCGTCTGGGTCACCTGTCGCCGTCAACCTCTAAGGCCAGGAATTTGTCGAGCGCTTTCGCGGCGCGAATCAAACACCACGCCACCGCCGGGTACGATGCCTTCTTCCACGGCCGCGCGTGTCGCGTGCATTGCATCTTCGACGCGCGCCTTCTTCTCTTTCGAGTTCAGTTTCCGTTGCTGCGCCAACGCGGATTATCGCAACGCCACCGACCAGTTTGGCTAATCGCTCCTGCAATTTTTCACGGTCATAGTCCGACGTCGTATCTTCGATTTGAGCCTTCAGTGCCTTCACGCGACCTTGCAAGTCTTTGGTGTCGCCACCGCCATCGATGATAGTCGTGTTTCTTTGTCGATCGTCACACGCCTTGCGCTGCCGAGATCTTCAAGCTTGACGTTCTCGAGTTTGATCCCCAGGTCTTCGCTGATGACCTTGCCACCCGTAAGGATCGCAATGTCTTCAAGCATCGCCTTACGACGATCACCAAAGCCCGGCGCCTTCACCGCAGCAACGTTAATCGTGCCGCGCAGTTTGTTGACCACGAGAGTTGCCAACGCTTCGCCTTCTACATCCTCCGCGATAATCAAGATTGGTTTACCCAACTTGGCGACCTGCTCAAGAATGGGCAGCATGTCTCTCATCGACGTAATCTTTTTCTCGCTCAGGAGAATGACCGGATTCTCGAGTTCGGCCTTCATCGTTTCTGCATTGGTGACGAAGTAGGGTGAAAGGTAGCCACGATCAAATTGCATCCCTTCGACAACTTCCAGGGCCGTCTCCATTGTCTTCGAATCTTCGACCGTGATGACGCCATCCTTGCCAACTTTGCTCATCGCCTCGGCAATCAACTCGCCGATACTTTCGTCGCCATTTGCCGAAATCGTGCCGACCTGCGCGATCATGTCGCCGCTGACCGGCTTCGACATTTTCTTAATCTCTTGAGTTGCGCGTTCGACTGCTTTATCGATACCGCGCTTCAACGCCATCGGGTTCGCACCCGCGGCCACGGTCTTCACGCCTTCGCGGAAAATCGCCTGCGCGAGCACGGTGGCCGTGGTTGTGCCGTCGCCCGCAACATCGCTGGTCCTCGATGCTACCTCGCGCACCATCTGCGCTCCCATATTCTCCGTTGCATCTTTGAGTTCGATCTCTTTTGCTACTGTCACGCCGTCTTTGGTGATGGTGGGGCTGCCGTATTTCTTATCGAGAACTACGTTGCGTCCCTTAGGTCCTAGCGTGATTTTCACTGTGTCTGCGAGTTGGTTCACACCGCGCAAAATTGCCGCTCGCGATCCTTCACCTTGCGTTATTTGCTTTGCCATAATCTTGCCTTTTTCTCTAATCAAAATTGTTGACGCAAACCATTAGTTTGCGATCCTGAGTGCAGCAAGTTCGCAAACTAACGGTTTGCGTTAGCGCCAGAACTATTTGCTCTTCTTGCCGCCGGCAGCCTGCACCGCGCCGCGCGCTGATAATTCCGAGAATCTCGTCCTCGCGCATGATCAACAGATCTTCGCCGTCGACCTTGATCTCGGAGCCGCCGTACTTGCCGAACAACACGCGGTCGCCAGCACTGCACATCGAGTGCCTGGCGCGAGCCGTCTTCTCTATATTTGCCAAGGCCTGCAGCAATCACTTCACCTTCCTGCGGTTTCTCTTTCGCGGTGTCAGGAATGATGATGCCGCCACGCACCTGCTCGCCTTCATCAATGCGCTTCACGATTACACGATCGTGCAGTGGTTGGATATTGGTCGTCATAATTTTTTGTCTCCTTCTGGTTGACTACCGGTGTGTGGGTTCTGAGAGGCAGGAAATTGGTCCGCCATTATTGCTTGCGTTAACGAACGCTCAATAGATGACAAACTAAAATCGATAGGGAAACACCCTGAACTTTTGGTAGTCGAGCTGTAGGCTTCCAGACGATCTGGCGGGTCCAGAAGGAGCTGAGAATGGAGTTAGCTGGTCTCGGTTCAATTCGACCTTACGCTTCCTGATGCCTATATGTCAAAGTGCAGGATACATTTCATACCCAGACATAGGTATGGGAAGGAACAGGATCCAGCGGACACTTGATTAATGTTTGACCTGAAGATCAGGTTCATCCTCGTGCGCGGTATATGCCGTCTGTGCGCAGAGAACGAACGCTGAAAGCGTTAGGCCACAGATTTCACTGAGCGTATCTGAACCATCCACGTGGTGAGTCCGGCGCAAGCTTCTGAACTTTACCTGGATAGGCTTGGACATTTCGAGGGCTTCTCCTCTCTGTTTGTGCAATTGCGACCGGAACGTAACCAGAATCTCGTCCATTTACCGGCAAGCAAGAAGATTACCCTTCTAGGATTTCGCCGAGCGCTTGAATATGAAAGTGTTTGTGCCTTCGATTCCATTCAACTACAAACATTCCGTTCATTTCATTTATGTCAACAGCCATAATGCTACCTTTCCGAACAATCGAAGCGTCTTGAATCAGCTCTCATCTGACTCGTCGGTTACTAAAGCGTCCTGAAAACCAAAACGAACGACGCTTATTGCGAGTGCGACGATGGCCGTCAAGTGAAGCCAGCTCAAAGTCGATCGGTGGCAGTAGGGACATCTTATTTCCCACACGCACCATCTCCTCCGCAGTGATGACAATGCATTCTCATATCGATACTTATTCTCTCGCTCCCAAAAGCAGTTTCCTCTAAACCAGGTACGCCTATCTTCAGCGTCAAACCATGGACTGCTTCAGCCCTTATGGAACTTAACGAGTTAATGACTTAGACGCCCTGCGTTACCACTTATCAACGAAGCGAGCTGCGCGCGTGCCAGCAGTTGACCGCGCTTCAGACTCACAAAGGGATCGTCAATCATGCAGAAGTCGACATTATCTCCCCCGCCTTTCGAGTCGAGTTGCTCAAGCATGCGAGCGTTAAATGTCACTGGCTGAAAGAGCAGCATGCCAAAGTTACGTAAACGAGACATAAAGGCATCGTGCACTGTGTGAAACAGTGGAAGATGAAGTCGACCGTTGACTTCATGTGCAAACCAATCACCATTTGCGCGTCGCATCGCGTAGATATCACCCATCGCAGCATCCCTCCTGATTCTTCAGAACGACGTAACAGAACTGTAGGCGAAAACAAGATGAGTGGTCTGTGCGATAGGCCGCTTATGGCTGCAGGTTGGTTCTTATCGAAGAGTTTGCTGACGCTATGTGTGTTGTCGCACGGACGAGATCCTCTTTCAGTCGTACTTTGACTAAGAACCCTGATCTTCGACGAGTGAGAACCAGTGGACCAATGCAGCGAACCAACTGAGTCCTGTTTTCGTGAAGGGACTGCCAGACACCAGAAAGCGTGCAACGATTAGCAACGATGTCTCAGCGAATGTGCACAAACTCGAATGATCCTGGTAGTTGAGGATGTCCGTGAAACACGAGATGGAATTGAAAAATTGCTGCTGGCCGACGGCTATCGGGTAGCTTTGGCGGAAAACGAACGAGACGCTATCGACAAAGTCTCAAGAACCGATCCGGACCTGATTCTCGTGAGCCTGGCCGGATCAACAGACGAAGTTGTTCTTTCCGCACGCCGCATCCGAGAACGCGCCGCAGGAGGAGACCAGATCCCCGTGGTCGTCTTTAGCAGTGAAACTCTCGCTGAAGGTGAGGAAGTGGCGATAGATCGAAGTGTTTATGTAACGCGGCCGGATAACTTCAATCAGTTGAGAAGTCTTCTGGCAAGACTACTGAGTGAGAACTCATCGTCGATTGAGCTTGAGAATACAAACGACCAATACCGAATTGAGACCATTATGACTATTACGAACGGAACACCTTTTGGATTTAGATTCGTGGATACCAAACAACGAGTCCTCCTCGAGCTGACGAACAAGACGGAGATGACACTCGAAGTCCATTGAAATACTGACGGTGTTTCTTAAAGATGAGGAGACTCCAGGTGGAGGCCCTTCACAAGCACATATTCGTTTCGACCGAGTAAACGTCTGTTCAACCAAATGAAAAGGCAGTCCTCTCCCATAGAACATGGATTAATGGCAAGCCGGCAACAGAGGAGCAAGATCAGCTCGGCCGGCTTGAAATTATCGCCGGCGCCGTCAAGCCTTATGTGCTTGATATCTCATGGGAGGATGTGGAGGGAAAAACTCAGTTTCAAAGGATCCCCGTTGGTCACTAATTAGGAACCGAAGTCATGTTGTACCCTGAACTAGAACAAAAGCTACAAGAGTCAAGGCATACTCTTAACCGAGCCAACAGCGAAAACATTTTCGACCGTTGCAAACACTATCTTGGACTTCTCGCGCGAATACCGAAGCAAGCTTTACGAACTACGGGAAGTGCCTGTCGGGCCTCAACAATCAGCGAGTCCTCCATGGCCTCAAGGGCCACAGGATAGGAAGGCAATTCGCGAGGCGATAGAGACCACCACACGCGAGCGGAATAGAACTCAAAGTACTGCTGCTCTCATTCACCACGATCAGTGGCTATGAAGCAGTAGAGATATTCAATGAGCGGAAATACGAAGGACATGAGGACTGGGAACTACGAGCTAGCGGCGTGAAGTTTCGAGGTGGAAGACGATGGTGATCTTGATGACGATCCAGGAAGCCGTCGATCTTGCGAGTCTGCTTCGACGAGAAGACCACGTATCACAAAACGCACTCAACTAGGCGGCAGCGATCCTGTCACCTAGCCTCACTAGATAACGCGCTGAATCCCACCTCTGCACACTTTCAGATTGAAATCGGCGCCTCCAGAATTTGGTGTGCACTCTCCGCATCTACGCGGTTAACTAACAAGCGTACGCCTGCGGTTCGCTGGAGATGAGGCTCCATTCCTCCGGCATCGTCTTTGAATATGAAAGCATTCACGCCACCGCTCTGAAGAACTTGTTGAGCTATTCCGGCCTCGATCTCATTCGAGAAAACCTTAACGACAACTATCATCGTCGGACATCATGGTGCTCCTCAATTAAATTGAATCTTGTTTATTCCAGATGAAGAACCCCGGTTCAACAGACCGGCAAAGCTGTTAGCTCGTTGGTTTGTTTCGCGGAGATGGGTTATCAGGCGTCGGATAAATTAAACGATCCAGTTCGACAGCAGTAGGGCCGACAACCTCCGCAGGTCCTTGTAGCGGACGAACATCGTGTTCCTTCTTCTCCGCCACTTGAGAAATGACAGCAACTTTTAGTTCTGTCACAACGCGTTCCAATCTAATTGCGAGCTCCTTCCTTGACTCTGTCCGGGTAAACAAGTCGCCGACCACTTTCAGTCCGCATCATCCGTCTTCGGCAGTTTCTTTTTGAACAAACTATCAAACGCCGGCAACGATTTAGTTTGGGCCCGTTGCCGGAACTCAGCAACCCAGGAATTAATGCCTTTGGACCATCTGTTTCGGCTTCCAACAAAGACAACCTTATCCGGCGGCTTCAACATTGGAATGCTGCGTTTTCTTTACTACTTTAACTGACCTTTTCATTTCCTGCTCTCTTGGTCCGCTCGATCCGGCGGGACTGTGCAACTTGTGATGAAAAGTCTGAAGAAGGTGGGTTCTTCAGGAACCTGGTGCCTCAAGGGTACGAATGATGATCAGAAGCTACCAGCAGCGGGCTAAAAGGATCCGGGATAGTTCGCCCGGCTAATTCACCCGTCAGACTTCAAACTCAGAAAAGCGAAGCTCTAGTTAGCGGCCGTACCCGTCGGCGTAACCGTGTTCGTAAGCCTCACGGAAGTACCGCTGGTACACTTCGCGATCTCCCGAGGCCAGCACTGTAGTCCCGTGTAGCTTTCTGGTAAGTACTGCGACCTTGATAACCCCTGCTGTTGCGGTTGGAACGATCGGTGCGACCTTGTTTGGTTCCTTCGTTGAAGCCCGCGTTCAGAGCAGTTTGACGCAACTGAAACGAGCCGCCGAAGTTGCCATAGCCATCTCTGCGGCGACCACGGCCATTCGAGTTCTCTATCTTCACGGTCTCCATTCTTATCGCGAGAGTTTGTATCCCAACCTGAACGTTCAGTGTTGTATCCATCTTCGAACGCTTCACGAAAGTAGCGCCGATAGAGCTCGCGGTCACCAAGACTCGGGCTGTAGTCTTTCGTCGCTCGCTGATATGTGCTCTGGTTGCGTAGATCGCGCATAGCGACCGCTCGCTGCGATTCAGGCGACCTTCATTGATGCCTTCAGACATAGCCGGCGTTCAGAGCGGTTTGCCGCAGTTCAGTAGAACCTCCGTAGTTACCGTAACGTTCCCAGTTGCGACCTCGCTCTTGCGCATAACGATCGTCTGGACTCTGCGCTTGAGCTGCCGAACCCAAAACGATTCCAATTCCGAGCAGAAGTGAAAGCGCCATAATGGCGCGCCCAACTTTGCTGTTTGACTGATTTATCTTCATATCTTGACTCCCATTGGATGATGGCCCCGTGTAAATCTGATAGCGTTGCGAAGAGCGGGTCTTTGATCTCGCCGAAGCCGGCGCTTCTGCTTGTTCTACGTCGAAGTGAGTGGATGGGATCAGTGCTCAGTCAATTGGGGTTCGACTTCGAGCCGGGCTGATTTACGCTTCAGAATAGATGCCGGAACTAAGACCATTAAAGACTATTGAGCGGCGGTTTGTATGTGCCGTAACACACATATAGGTCCGCGATCTTTTGATTGGTAGTTGGCGACAGACTCGCGGCTATGCGGCGGCGCCTTTCGCCTGTGGAAGGTACTTCGCGATACTTCCAAGAAGAGTTTCGATCTCGGGTTTACTCACGTAATCGTTGGCCCCCTGCTTTAAGACCTCTCACCTTGTCAGCTTCATAAGCAGCGCTGGAAAAGAAAAGAATCGGAGTGTCCGGGTCGGCTTCGCGCATTCGACTACACAATTCAAACCCGTTGACTGCCGGGCAACCAGCTTTCAAGCAAATACATGTCGAAGCGTTGCGCTTTCATTGCCGACAGGGCTTGAGCTGCGCTGTTGGCAGATTGAGTTTCAATTCTCGAGAATTCCAGAAGCGTACTTAGCATCTCACAAGAGTCCGTGTTGTTGTCTACGTATAAAACCCGCATTTGGGGATTGAAGGTCATTGGCCTCCTCGCGAGCGATAATCTTCCGTGTTACGCGTAAGAGTAGCGGTGTTTTAGGCAGTCGTATGTGTGCTGGCACACATATAACAACACAAATTGTTTGTTGACCTTCTCTGTGGGCTGCCGCACAGACTGAGAATCACCAGGGTCGTAAACTTCCTTCTAGTCACCTAACGTCGACAGCCTAAAGGAGGCCACAGACCTTCTCTGCTGTATCGTTTGTGCTTTTGAGAGAAGGAAAATGCAATGTTAGCCATCAGCTTGAACTCGCTCGGTATGCTCATATCAAATCGGCAGCAGAACTCTGCCATCACCTTTGTTGCCTGGATCGTAATTGGCCTGGTGGTGGGTTATGTGGGTAGCCAGATCCTCAACCGGAGAGACCGACACATGGTTAGGTATGTTCTCCTGAGTATTGTGGGTGCCATCGTAGGAGGTTTCTTAGCTAACCTGTTGGGCAAACCAGGTGTTCGAGGTTTGGACCTCTATAGCATGCTCGTAGCAGTCGTTGGCGCCGTAGTGTTTCTGATTGTCTATCACGCACTGTTTCGCCGGACGACGATTCCTTAACATGAGTTGATATTAACTAAGCAAGCAGATTCGCGTGTGAGGCGACGATTTGCCATAACTCGTCATGCTGCTTTCCGATCACATTTGTATAGCTATATCGACCACTGATATCTCTACCTTCGCTATTGACCTTTCACATTAAAGTTGCCAGCCATAACAGCTGTGTGTCCATAGACTCTGACCGTGAGGCTGTCACTCGAGATCGACTCAAACGCGACACTTCCTGACTCAGATGTTTGAGATCTCCGCTCTTTGTTATTGAAATGCCCGAAAGGAAATGTAAAGACGAAACGTTCAGTCCAGATACGGTTGAACAGCTCAGCATTGCCTTGCAGGTATGCCGCCACCCAACCGCGATCCAGATCTATGAGTTCTCGATCCAGGCTATTCACTAGTCGGTCTTCTTCCATTGCCTTACCTCGGGCGCCATTGCCGTTCTCAGCCAGACACGACAATCTTGTTATCGACTGATTTCATGCCTCGGACAGCCTTAACGACCTGTTCAGCTTTTGCCTTTGCGGCCTCGGAACCGACATTGCCAGTCAGGACAGCTCGCGCGTCGTTAACAGTTGTAACTACGCCACCAAGCTCCAGATCCTCGTTCAGCTTCTTTGCGGCCAGGTTCTGCATGTTTGCGTCCTCATTCGCACTCGTGAGTTCTTTTTCCATCGAGGACTGGGCAGGTTGCTGAATGATTACAGGTGCCGGCTGCACAGGGGCCGCCTGTTGAATGATCACGGGAGCTGGCGCCGGTGCCGGCTGCTTGAACTAATGGTTGGCGGCGCTTGAGTGGCGGCAACCAACTCCTCGCTTCTGTTCGCACGATTAATACTGATGTAAACAACGGCAGCAGCAATGATAAGCACGAGCACAATGATTACCGTTACCGTACTTCCCGAAACACCCGGTGGGCTTGCCACTGTCTGTGACCTTTCACTTACCACTTCGCTACGCTGGCCCGTTCTATCTACAACGACTCGCTTTTTTATCACTTCTTCATTTGAATCCATTTGATTTGTTCCTTTCTGCTGGTTGAGCGCGGCTGGAATCACCGCGCTTAACATTCTTCGGTCCATCTATCCATTCCGGCTTGCTGTATCCGAGATCCAGCTCGAGACGAGGCATTGCTTACCTATTGAACCTCACGGATCCCGGCGGTCTCCCAATTCGGGGAAAGGTTGAATGCACCAGCCAACCTGTTTATATCGGCTCGTAAGCTGGACCAATCATTCTGAACTTGCCTGGTGAGCAGATTCTTACGTAAGTACGTATCAATCGGCGCCGCTCGAGCGATTACCAAATTCAACGTTACTCCCAATCTGTTGCTTGTTATCAAACTTGATACGTAGCTGGTTAGTCTCGCGCTTCAGACTTCGAAGATCATTATTCATCGCCCGTTCTGGTATCGCCTGGGCGTAGCCAGTCTCGCTAAATGCTTCCGTGAGGCTTGTCCGAAATGTGTCGCCGCCAGTTTCAAGTCGTTGAATGAGTTTATTGATATCGCTATCCGACAGTTGCAATGATCCACTCGAGTTGGTTGGCGCGGGCACTATGTCGACTCCAGTTCCAAGTCACGCCATAGAAATTCGCCAACCCGTTGAGATCTGTTCTAACTGCCGCCCAATCGTTGTGTACTCTCCTGTTCAAGGCGATTGCGGGCCATGAACCCGTTGATCAACGACGCTTGTCCTAGAACCGATTCGATGTCGGCTACACCTTCCAGATGACGACCAAACTGGCTTCGGAATTGATGCATGGCAGTTTCAAAGCCTGGCTCGAATGTGTTGATGTCGTTTTCTGATCGAGTTTGGTCGATGCTGGATTGCAGTAAAGCCGAATTGAGACTGTTGCGGAACTGGCTGGAACTTCGTTCAAGTCGTTGCAGGATGACACTGACTTTGCGGTCATTGATTCGGTAGGACTGTGGTTGCCTCTGAGCACATACACCAACTACTGAAAAGGCGAACAGGACTACCACAGAGACGATCCGTTTCAAATTCTTCATATGATTCTTTCAGTGACCCAAGGTTTGCCGCACACACGTCGCGCGATGCTGGACCACTAACTGAATTCTGGTTTGTAGTTGGAGGGCTGTGGACGTGGAATCACAACTCTTCTTCAGCCCCTCTGAAAATTACAGACGACTCAAGAAGAAGGTTGCTGGCCCGATCCCGGAAGGCGAGAGGTAATCTCTAAAGGAAACTAACGATGAACTTATAACACTCGATGGAGGAAGGGTCGGTGCGCTACCACATAGCGAGAAGACACCTATCGAACAGAAGCTTCAACATTTTGATGAGACGCTTTCCAGTGTGTCTCAATTGAGATATTGATCGCTCTCGGCTTTGATGATCGAGTAACACTCACACGACCTTACTTGCAGTCGCCGGCGATTGAGAATTGTGATCATACCTCGGCTGTAGCGTATTAATTTCGCGGTCTGCAGTGTACCGGCCGCCTGGTTTACTCCTTCACGCCGAACGCCCAACATATTCGACATGAACTCCTGGGTAAGTCGAAATTCATCGGTACCCAGGCGATCGCTAGTCATCAACAACCAACGGGCGAGTCGGTCATTCACAGAATGAAAGCGATTGCACGCTGAGGATTGAGAAACCTGGGACTGTAGAGAGTGAGAATACCGGTGCAAGAGTTGATGAAAGGCTCCAAGCCGATTTGCTTCTTGCCGCACGACTGCTGCTCGCATTCGCATCGCTGAGCCCGCACCCTGCACTATTGCCCGTGTTGTTGAGGTGTTTACTCCAGCAAAGACCGAAAGTCCTGCCATCCCTTCGTTGCCAACCATTCCAACCTCGAGCGTCGATCTCTCCGACATCGCCGAGAGCAAAGAAATGATGGAGTCGTTTGGGAAATATACGTGCTCAATGGTATCGCCAGGTTCGTATAAAACTTCGCCGAAAGTCAGTGCAATCGGTTTCAGATCAGGCGACAGACGCTTGTACTCCGCTCTTGGGAGCGATGCCAACAGCCGATTAACGACTGCGGGACGGTTGGTTGGGTGCATTTGACGGGACCCTAAACCGAGCGTCGACCGGATAAGAGATTAATGACCAGAACGATCACCGCTATGACGAGCAGGAGATGTATCAGGCCCCCACCGACGTGCGATATGAACCCAAGTAACCAAAGTACCAGCAGTATCACCAATATGGTCCACAACATTGTTTTGCTCCCTCTAAGAATTTGTCATCGCATTCAGTATGAAGAGCTTCGAAGGAGACGTCTGTGCGGCAACACACACATAGGCGAAAGCAGCTAAACCGCAATTTGAGCAATCCGGTTCGCACTGAGGAGCCTTATCGTGATCTGTTTCATCGTTACTACCGCAGTAATCCTTTTTGAGTAAGCCGATAACTACAATTCCCACTTGCAACAGTCGCTAACTCTGACGCGAACAAATTTCTACGTCCAAGTCGGTCTTTTGTTTCCCGAAGAGATGCAGCGCGATTGAAATGTGCTGGCGACCCCGAACGAAATAGACTCCAACCCAAGAGCTTCCGTTGTTCGCGCTTGAACTTTCCGGCAAGCAATAAACCTGCACCGAAACCAATCGCTCCGCGTGTATGGCGGCAATGAAGGCGATTTCTGGCACAGTAAGACTCTTCGTTTTTGAAATATCCATAATGGTCCTCTCCATCCAAGTTCGGCTGGTACTTATTTTTACCCGCCGTCTTTTGCTCCTGGCTCCAACTCGTTCGCTAACTCTCAAGGTGCTCTGTTCTCCCTGATGACCAGTCTCGCCTGAGACATGGAGTTCATCCCTTGATCTCGCGAATCACTCAATTACTTCTGACTTCATCGTCGCTGTCGGACAGGAATCCGCCCGGCTCCGCTTTGTGCGGAATAGACCATCCGAAATAGACTTCGACTTCAACGATTTGGCCGTTGCGTACCGTAAGGATTTCAGTATTGCGGAAACCTGTTGCCTTTGGTGCTGTGCCCTTCATAGGTGACGAATACTCTGTCGCCGTCAGTGAACAAGGTTGATGTAGTCGAAATCTTTGATCCAGGCACTGTTGGGCCAGCAACGTGCAAAATAAGTTGCGCGGTCGATTCGGTTGTCGAGCGGACTGGTGAAGTGGAAGTCATCGGCGATCAGTTTCTCGATTGCCGCCCGATCCTTCGCGACATAAGCTTCATACGCGGCGCGGGCGATTGCCACCGCATCACTCTGTCTGGGCCATTTTTCTTTTGCCATCTTTGATCTTTCTCCTCCTTTATCAAGTCAATAAAACTACCGGCAGAGTGACAACACCGCCCAGAGATTCGAGGGACGAACAGCTGTTTGAGCGAAATTCTCAAACTTGGTATCATCTTCATCGTTTCACTGCCATGTTGTCAGAGGCCCCGCCTTCCGGAGTCAAAAGATTTGCATCGCGCGCGATCACCCAACTTCCATCAGGACGTCTGTTTAAGATCGTAAGCACATAGCCTGAGTGAGTAGACGACTGACCGTTCGCATCAGTTAAAGTCACTCCCAGAAAATTGCGCATCCAGGCCCAGTCGCCGATGATCTTGATTTCCCTGAATATCGCTCTTTGTTTTCATTTCTCGCGCTCTTCATCTGTTCGTAACTCTGGGAGAACGCTTCCTTGCCGAATGGTTCCTTATTCGGAACCATAAAAACCACATCGTCAGCGAGGAGATTCAGTATCGTCGGGAGATCGCCCCTTTCGCTTGCGATCAGCCACCTGTCAACCAACTCACGAATGGCCTGCTCGTCGCTGCTGTCGTCTACTACTTTTGTTTGCCTCGTTTGCATAATTGCATCTCCTTTTGATCTTCACTTCTTTCGCGTGCGCGCCGCCTTTTTCGCAGATTTAGAGCGTGAAGCAGCCGAACGCTTTCTTTGCGGCGCTGCGGGCATGGCGTGAGAGAGCTGGCTTTGAAGCGGCGCTCCGGCCTTCGCGTTTCAGAACCTGCGAAGCGGCTTGCGAACGTTTAGTCGATTTCTTAGCGCTCTTCTTTTTCCCTTTCTTGAGATCGCGCGCTGCCTGTTCGCGTATCTTCTTTGGTCCCGTTTTCGGCGGCGCCAAATCCACTCCCGCGCGTCGCGCTTTCGCGAGCCCAATGGCTATCGCCTGCTTCGCTGATCGAGCTCCATGTTTGCCTTCTCGCACATGCTCAATTTCTTCGCGCACAAACTCGCCGGCTTGCGTACTCGGAGCTTTGCCTTCTTGCCTTGTCTTGCTGCGCGCGTTCTAACGTTTCCTTTTCCGGCATGCGCCTCCCTTTCTTTCCGACTTTCCTTGAGGTCAATATTCATCTAACGCTCGCGTCAGATGGTGATGGCTTGAACTTTGGAATCGCAAGCTCTCAATGGCTCGCGCCTGGTCCCGACGATAGATTCGCAACAATAACGACGGTAGATCCTCGTCGGTGATAATCGGCAAGCCTCGCGCATCCAGAGATAGGCCACGTCCAGTGCAGAATTCCTCGAATTGTTCCTTCGCATAGGCAGCCGTTGCGTCTAACGAAGAGAGATAGATCAGATCGCTCCCGCGCCAATGCTTTGCGTGCAGAGCCTTTTATGGTTCCGCCTTCCGGAGCGTGCGCACATAATCGCCAAATCTGCCGTGACATAGTCGAGAAAGCTGTTTCCTTCGACGATCACACCTTCTGCTTCAACTCGGTTGAGTGCTTCATTGATGCCTTGAGCAACCTGACCATCTTTCACGATTACCCAATGCACGTTCGAAGCCCCGGCATCCCAGAAGCGGGCAGTATCTTTACCTGATTGATAATTAGCCTCGCGTCCTGAGCGAACCACCGGTTCATCACGGAGTAAATCGCTGACACAGCATCCGGCTGGATCTCTACCGCATGAACGGTAATGACCGCGGGTTAACTTGATTGCTTCCCAGCCGGGCAAGTGCCCGAGCAGATCGCACACCAACGTCGTTTTGCCAACGTTCGATGAAAAGCCGCTGATAGCAACAACCCCCTGGTTTCTCTCTCATGAATGCTTCCTAGCAACAAGCGATCGCTGGAACGTAGTGATTACGATCGTTCTCGAGTGTCGTGTTCGCGCTCCCAGGCTGCCATCGCTCTTATTCTTTCCGCCTGATGGCGTTTCTCACCTTCGTACGCATCGCGCGGATCCCGACCGGTGACTGCGCGGTACCACGCCGGGTGATGCGTCCAGGCCCACTTCTCAGTCACCGTGCCGTCCGTCATTGCTCGAAAGGTGCCAGGCATTGCCGCCGTGCCTTCGTAGATGTGAATGACGAAACCGGCTAACATCAGTAGCGCCGAAAGATCGTGAATAACGTAACTCACGGCAACCAGCCAGCGCGGTACCACATCGCCGAACCACATCAGCAGGCCAGTAACCAGGAATAAAATGCCGCTGAGCACGATGGTCCAGAAGTAAAGCTTCTGACCACCATTAAAGAATCCGACTTCTTCAAGTTCCAGTTTGTCTTCGTTCGTTGTGTACTGCTTGATTCGTTTGAGCCACCGAGTGTCAGTTTTCGTCCACAACATCGGAGTCAGCCAATTGAGAAATTGGAAGAAAAAGAAGATGTCAAAGAAGAGCCCAAACCATGGGTGCAGAAGACGGGTCATCGGGCCACCGCCAAAGATCGGCGTCAAAATCGAAACAGCCACGGCGAATAAATAGCGAAACCTGACAACAAAGAGAGCACAAACGAGAATTGCCACCAGCCAATGCAGGACACGTGTATAAACTGGATGACGCAAGAGTTCGCCACGATGAATCCTCGTCGTGCCGACTCGACCAGCTTCGCGGCGCGCGCGTTCATCGAATCGGTCCACCGAACTACTCATGGCTGCTCCTTCCGTTTCGCCTCGACTCGGATTGGGATGTTCAGTCGACAACCGGCGGATCTTCTGGCTGTGGCAACCTCGGACCAATTGTTACGCGATGGAAGAACACTGCGAGCAAGCACCGAGACCCGCCATCAGTAGGCCAATCGGTTTTGCTGCCCACTTCCAATAGGTATAACTCGGAGGAATTACCGGATTTTTAGGAAGGCCGTATCGCTCCGGGATTATTGATGTCATGCAGCGTATAGATGACATGAGTTCCCTTTATTGACGGTGGATCGTAAACACCAGCGTTCGCGAATCCGGAGACTTCACGTAGTTGTTTTGCACGCAGACCCGCGATCTGCACCATGTCTGATTTTCGTGCCGAAGTGGAGACATCCCGTCGGGCACGCCTTAATGCATGCCGGCTCGAGACCCTGGCCCACGCGATCCGAACACGAGAGTGCACTTGTAGACCTTCTTCGTCTTCTCGTTGAACTTGGGAATATCAAACGGACAACCTGAGATGCAGTAGCCACAGCCGATACAGTTGTCCTGTTGAAAATCGACAATGCCGTTTTCGTACTTGATGATCGCGCCGTCAGCCGGACATGCGCGCAGGCAACCAGGATCTTCGCAGTGCATGCACTGATCCTTGCGCATCAACCACATCAAGTTGCCGTCACGCTGATCTTCCGCGAACTTGATCAGGTTCCAGTAGTTCCACTCAGTCGAGGGCATGGTCTGATACGTGTCATCGAATGTCGTTTCGCGAAATGGGTGATCATTCCATTCGACACAGGCGACCTCGCAGGCTTTGCAGCCGATGCAGGTCGTCACGTCGATGTACTTGCAGACTTCTTCTGCCCGCTGGGTGCCTTGCGCCTGGAACGGGTCCCGGATGGGCCGAGATCTCCTGGATTTGAAATGTTTGTGGGTTGCTCATTTCAAGGCCTTTTCGATCTTTACCAGAAAACCTTTGAATTCGGGCGTGTATGCGTTCGGATCGATCGCTGCTGGAGAGAGCTGATTCGCCGTCATCAATGAAGTCTTTCCTTCATCCTCTGCAATGCCGCGATACCCCCAGTGAATCGGCACGCCGATCTGATAGGTTTTCTTGCCATCGATCATCATTGGCTTAATTCGTTTGGTGACCATTGCTTTCGCGACGTATTCGCCCGCGAGCACTTGTGACCTTGACCTTCTCGCCGCCGCGGATTCCCATCTCATCGGCGAGTTGCGCTGGCACTTCGACGAATGGCTCGGGCACGAGCTGCACATTCATCGGATTGTTCTTCGTCCAATAGTGATAGTGCTCAGTCAATCGATAGGTCGTGCAGACAACATTGAACCCGTCGGCGGGAGTGCCAAGCTTGTCCATATCCGACTTGAATTTCTTAGCCACCGGATTGCTGGATTGATTCGGATGCAAGGGATTCGCGATCGGACTTTCGACTGGTTCGTAATGTTCAGGGAATGGCCCATCAGCAAATGCGGCCAGCGGCGCGAAGATACGTCCCACACCTTCCGGATTCATGATGAATGGCCCCATGTGATCCGCAGGCTTGGAATCAACTTTGAAATCAGGTACGTCGTTGCCGACCCATTTCTGTTGCGCTTCGTTCCACCAAACTTGACGTCTTTCGTTGTCCCACGGCCTGCCTGAGGGATCGCATGACGCGCGGTTGTACATCACGCGACGATTTGCCGGCCATGACCAGGCCCAGTTCTGATAAATACCAAGACCGGACGGATCGTCGGTGCCACGCCGCTGCATCTGCGCGCCCGCTTCAGTCCATGATCCTGAATAGAGCCAGTTGCCACACGCGGTCGTGCCGTCATCTTTCAACCAGGCAAATCCGGGCAGCTGCTGCCCCGCTTTGATCGTGACTCCCGGTTGAGTCGGATCGGTAAGATCCGCGAGTGCTTTGCCGTTAATCTCTTTCGCAACTTCAGCAAGCGAAGGATTTTGCGGCGTGCGTATAAGCCCACGTAAGATTCAAGATTGGATCGGGAAACTTGCCGCCCTCTTTTTGATATAGTTCGCGCACCTTCAAAAAGATTCGCGCGAGAATCTCCTGATCAACCTTCGCGTATACCCGGCGGCGGAACCGCCACATACTTCCATTGCAGCCAGCGCGCGGAGTTAACGAAGGTGCCGTCCTTCTCTGCGAAGCCCGCACCCGGCAGACGATAGACGGTGGTATTGATTTTCTTCATGCTCGTCTTTTGAAATGCCGGGCGCGCGCCAGAACTCGGCTGTTTCTTCGGGATAAAGCTCGCAGACGACCAGGAAGTCAGCTTTCTTCAGCGCTTCGATGTTCTTTCTCGAATTCGGTCCGATGGCGACGCCGTTCATGCCGAACGCAAACAAACCCTTTACCTTGCCGGCGTACATCTCGTCCCACATCTCAGTCCATGAGAACTTTCGATCGATCTTGGGGAGGTAGCTATAGTTGAAATCGTTCTCTTTCTTTGCCGAATCGCCGTAAAGCGATTTCAAGAACGACACCATGAACTTCGGTGTGTTCGACCAGTAGTTGTACGAGTCCCACTCGTTCGGCTTCGAAGCTGTAGGCGTCGTACGTTTGAGAAATGTCGCGAGGTCGGTGTCTGTCCGGTTGCGGGATCTTCAAATAGCCGGGAAAGATGTCGAATACGCCGCCCATGTCCGTCGCGCCCTGAATGTTTGAATGGCCGCGCAGAGCGTTGACGCCACCACCGGCGCGTCCTACGTTTCCGAGAATCAATTGCAGGATTGCGGCTGTGCGAATGATCTGCGTGCCGAACGTGTGCTGAGTCCAGCCGACAGCGTAAATGATCGTCGCCGGCCTTCTTCATGTCTCCGTCTTTGCGAATCGAGGTGAACAGATCGGCGGCTTTGAGAAATTCGATCTTTAGGAATACCGGTGATGCGCTCAACCATCTCCGGCGTGTAGCGCGAGAATTGCTGCTTCAGCAGTTGAAAGACTGAACGCGGATGTTGGAGCGAGAGATCGTAAGCGACATTTTGCGGCAGCATCGGCGGAGGTTTTGTTCCACCCTGGCCTGCTGCGCCCATGCCGCTCGCAGCCTGGTGCCCGCCACCGTCACCGCTATTTTCTGAATCCTTGCCGACCGCCTTTTCTGATGAAGTGGACTGCGAGTTGGTGACGCCGGACTGTGAATTCGATTTCGCGGATTCTGCAGCAACGCTTGCCGGCTTCGATTCTTCCACCTTCTTCATAGTTCCACGTAGATTTGTCGTAAGTCGTCGCACCTTGATCAAATCCGGAGAACAAGCCGTCTTCCGGAAGTTTAAATCCTTCCTTAACGATGAACGCGGCGTTGGTGTAGTTGATGAGATAGTCTTTGGCGATGCGATCGTTTTGAATCGCGTAGTTGATCAAACCACCGAGAAATGCGATATCGGCTCCTGCTCTGATTTGCAGAAACAGATCGGCCTGCGTCGCAGTGCGTGTGAAACGCGGATCGACGACGATCATCTTGGCGTTGCGATGCAGCTTGGCCTCGACCGGCCACTTGAAGCCACACGGGTGGTTCTCAGCCGGATTGCCACCCATAATCAACATCATGTCGGTGTTCTTGATGTCGATCCAGCCGTTGGTCATCGCGCCGCGTCCGAAGGTGGGCCCCAAACTGGAGACCGTCGGACCGTGTCAAACCCGGGCCTGCGTTTCGAAATAGCAGACCCCAGGCTGCGCATCGTCTTGACCGCAAGAAAATTTAGTTCATTGGTATCGGTGCAGCCGCCGATCCAGCCAATCGTTTCCAGCCGGTTCACGGTGTAACCGTTCTTGTCCTTGTCGACGAATGTGGCGTCGCGAGTCTTCTTGGTCCACCGAGCAATCTCATCGATCGCATTGTCCCAGGAAATATCTTCCCAATCGATCGCTGCCGGGCCGCCTTACCTGTGGTTTCAGCAGGCGACGTTCGTTGACGATGTCCTGTTCGAGCGACGCGCCCTTCGGACAAAGTGTGCCGCGATTGATTGGATGATCAGGATCGCCTTCGACGTGCACGACCTGCGGAATTGCGTTTTTCGCTTTGTCGCCCAGCGTGTGAATGATGACGCCACAACTAACCGAGCAATATGGACAAGTACTGCGCGTCTCCGTAGTGCGCGCTATTTTCAGACCCTGCGTTTGCGCATAGACCGGAGCCAGGCTGAATCCAAACACACTAACGCTCGCACCTCCTACCAAGGTTGTCTTGATGAAGGTTCGTCTTGAGACTTCCATCGTAAGCCTCCGCTGTAAGAACGTTGATTCTGATCGAGGGGCTGAAACGAGGACGGGGAAATAACTGGATAGGGTAGAAAGTAGGCTTGGGGTGCCCTAGTTTATCAATACGAGACAAAATATCCAGTTAGTTTGTTTTCAACGCAGCTTTTCAATCACGACATCATCAGGTTCCAACTGAATCAGACGCCAACGAGATTCACTTCGTATCTTCGTATAGCCATGTTCGCGAGCCCAAATATCCAATGCCGCAGCATCGATCTCATCGACGAGCGGCGCCGCAAAACCCGACCCGCGTGAGATCAACTCCTTTAGATGTAATGCCTAGCACGAGTCGCAAGCTTCGATGCGAACATGATCAAACTCAGGCGAATGAAAAAGTAGAGCAATACGTAACTGAACGAAGTAATAC
>ERZ1370068.3626-contig-2732_pt1 | contig 24977 bp, 36 predicted proteins | sample MGYA00561227_ERZ1370068 | MGnify/ENA primary metagenome ERZ1370068 (study PRJEB38410, sample SAMEA6850437) | metagenome | study: Metagenomic assessment of the ecological functions of the soil: analysis of the soil microbiota associated with the...
TAGGCCAGGTCATGTCAGCTTCGAGAAGGAACGCGATCGTCTCGACGCCAGATGAACAATCGCGGCAACGCCGCGCGCGTCTCCGATGCCGCCGGCACGGCTGGCGCGCGCGGCGGTCCGCCAGGTCAGCAATCGCTGAGCGGTATCACTTCCTGGACTTCGTTGAATGCGACACGCTGAATCCCGCGCTGTTCCGCGCCACGGAATGTCGAATGTTGCGCAGAGACGTACGTTCTCGCGAAAGGTCGCATCGCACAAGATGCGATATTGCTTGCAGGCATTTCTGGAGCGGTCCACTCTTGATGCAGGGAGAGGACGGCACGGGCGCGTGCATGCAGGCATATCTGGCACGGCGATTGTTGGCGCTGATCCCAGCGCTGTTCTTCGCCAGCCTGATCGTTTTCGTCATCGTGCGGTCTGGTACCCGGCAGCATCATCGACATGATGCTGTCGCAGAACGACGTCGGCGCCGACAAGCTTTCGCGCGACCAGCTCATCCAGCACGCTCGGTCTCGACCGGCCGATGTGGCAGCAGTATTTGCACCTGGATCGGCGGCATTCTCTTGCATGGCGATTTCGGCCGCTCGCTGTGGCAGAACACGCCGGTCTCGCGAACTGTTGCGCGCGCGGCTGCCGGTCACGTTCCAGCTCGGCCTGATGGCGCTGATCGTGGCGCTGCTGATCGGCGATTCCGATCGGAATCTATTCGGCGATCCGGCAGGACACCGCCGGCGACTACCTCACCCGCTCGTTCTCGATCCTGATGTTGGCGGTGCCGAGCTTCTGGATGGGCACCATGGTGATGGTGTTCCCGTCGATCTGGTGGGGCTGGTCGCCGCAAGTGAAGTTCGTCGCCTTCACGCGACGACCCGATGCAAAACCTCAAGTCAGATGATCCTGCCGGCGCGTGATCCTCGGCACCGCGCTGTCGGCCATCACCATGCGCCTGACCCGCACCATGATGCTGGAGGTGCTGCGCCAGGATTACATCCGCACCGCCTGGGCCAAGGGCCTGTCCGAACAGCTCGTCGTCGTCCGGCATGCGCTGCGCAACGCGCTGATCCCGGTGGTCACGCTGATCGGCCTGCAGGCGCCGATCCTGATCGGCGGCGCCGTGATCGTCGAGCAGATCTTCGTCATTCCCGGCATGGGGCTGTTGCTGCTCGACGCCATCAGCCAGCGCGACTATCCGATCATCACCGGCGTCAGCCTTGTGATCGGCGCTCTGCGTGATGCTGATCAATCTCGCCGTCGATCTGAGCTACGGCCTGCTCGATCCCAAGGTGAGATACCGCTGATGACGCTGGCGCTCGACATTCCGGTCACTCCCGGCCGGCGCACGAGCGCAACGGCGTCATCCGCTTTCGTTGTTCGCCTGTTCCGTGAGAAGCCGCTCGGTGCCGCCGGCGGCGTGATCTTCATCCTGTTCCTGCTGTGCGGGCTATTCGCCGATGTGCTGGCGCCCTACGGCATGAACCAGATCAGCCCGCGCAACCGCCTGATGGCGCCGTCATGGGCTCATCCGTTCGGCACCGACAATCTCGGCCGCGACATGCTCTCGCGCTGCCTCTACGGCGCGCAGATCTCGGTGATCATCGCGTTTACCGCCGCGACGCTGGCAACGTTGGTCTCCGATCGCGATCGGCATTCTGACCGGCTATCTCGGCGGCAAGATCGACCTCGATCACGCAGCGCTTCGTCGATGCCTGGATGAGTTTTCCGGACCTCATCATCCTGCTCGTCGTGGTCTCGGTGCTCGGCCCGGGCCTGCCGCAGATCATCTTCACGCTCGGACTGCTGCTCGGCATTGCCGGCTCGCGCATCATCCGCTCCGCCGTCGTATCGGTGCGCGAGAACATGTATGTGCACGCCGCGCAGTCGATCGGCGCCTCGACGCGGCGCATCCTGTGGCGGCACATCCTGCCCAACATCATGCCGCCAATCATCGTGCTGTTCACGACGCCGCGTCGGCACCGTGATCCTCGCCGAGTCGAGCCTCGTCGTTCCTCGGTCTCGGCGTGCCGCCGCCGACGCCGACCTGGGGCGGCATGCTGTCGGGATCGGGCCGCACCTTCATGTTCCAGGGGACCGTGGCTGGCGCTGGCGCCGGGCCTTTGTCTCACCGTCGTCGTCTACGCCACCAATGTGTTCGGAGACGCGTTGCGCGATCTGCTCGATCCGCGCATGCGCGGCTCGAGATAAGTCGCTGAATAAAAGATCAGGGAGGGAAGCATGAGCTGTTATCAGCACCGCATGGCGCCTGGCCGCAGGGTCCGCTGCCGTCACTGTTGTCGCTGGCCATGCCGGCGTCCGCGCAAACCGAGCCGAAGCCGCAATATGGCGGCACGCTCGAGATCGGCACCGTCTATGTGACGCTGTCGGCGCTGTCGTTCGACCCGGCCGACTGGAACTGGAAGCTCAACCACGATACCGGCAATTATCTCGAGCAGCTGTTCGCCGCCGACCTCACGAAGTCGAAGAAGAACGGCGGCAAGCATCCGTTCTATGCCGACGCCTATCTTCCGTCCGACGCCATCCGCGGCGAACTCGCGGAAAGCTGGGAATGGAAACAGGATCCGCTGCGCGTCGAGGTGCAGCCTGCGCAAGGGCATCATGTTCCCGGACAAGCCGGGCGTGATGGCGTCGCGCGAACTGACCGCCGAAGACGTCGTGTTCAGCTACAACCGCCTCGCCAAGAGTCCGAAGGCCCAGACTCGGCTATTTCTCCTATGTCGACAAGGTGGAAGCCACCGACCAGCTACACCGTGGTGTTCAACTTCAAGCTCGTTCCACGCCGAATGGGATTATCGCTTCGGCTGGGGCTACTACTCCGCCAATCTATCCGAAGGAAGATGGCCGACGCCGGCGCCACCAACTGGAAGAACGGCAACGGCACCGGGCCGTTCATGCTCGACCGACTTCGTGCAGGGCAACTCCAACACCTATGTCGAGGAACCCGATCTACTGGGGCAACGAGAAGATCGGCGGCGTCGAGTACCAAGCTGCCGCTTCGTCGACAAGGTGGTTTATCGCACCATCAAGGATGAGGCGACATTCCTGACCGCGCTGCGAACCGGCAAGCTCGACATTCTCGAAAGCTATCCGCTGGTCGGCGGTCGACGAGCTGAAGAAGAGCGCGCCGCAATTGCAGTGGTCGAAATGGCTCAGCATGAGCGGCACAGTTCCTGGCGATGCGCGTCGACACCAAGCCGTTCGACGACATCCGCGTCCGCCGCGCGCTCAATCTCGCCGTCAACAAGCAGGAAATCGTCAAGGAATATTACGGCGGCAACGCCGAGCTGTTCGCCTACCCGCAGCATCCGGACTATGCTCGGCTATTTCGAGCCGCTGAGGTCGATGCCGGACTCGGTCAAGGAGCTCTATCACCTACAACCCGGACAAGGCGAAGAAGCTGCTCGCCGAAGCCGGCGTGCCCAAGGGATTTACCTTCAAGGTGCAGGTGCTGCTCCTGCTCGCCCGACCACATGGACCTGCTGCCGCTGGTCGCGGCCTATCTGGAGCAGGTCGGCGTCAAGCTCGACATCCAGCCGATGGAATACGGCGCGTTCCTGTCCGCCATGACCACCAAGACCAACGCCGCCGGCTATTTCATGAACAACGGCCACACCAACCCGACGCGCTCGATCCACAAGAGCTTCTACACCAAGGCAGGTGTGGAACCCGTCGCAGTGGTCCGATCCCGAAACTGGACGCGCAAGATCGACGACGATGTACCGCACGCCGGACGAGGAAAAACGCCAGTCGAGATGATCCGCGAGATCACGCGCGATATCGTCGACAAGGCACCCTATATCTGGCTTCCGACGCCCTATATCTTCACGGCCTGGTGGCCGTGGGTGAAGAACTACGCCGGCGAGCTGCGCGCCGGCGCCGTCCGTCCGGGCCCGATCTACGCCCGCATCTGGCTCGATCAGGATCTCAAGAAGAAGATGGGCTACTGAGCGGGACCGTGCCGATGACGCGCCCGCTGCTGGAGGTCAAACATCTGACGACGCGGTTCCGCACCGAGCGCGGAACCGTGACCGCGGTCGATGGCGTGTCGTTCCATCGTCGATCCCGGCGAGACGCTGCGCGATCGTCGGCGAGTCCGGATCCGGCAAAGCGTCACCGCGTTGTCGGTGCTGCGGCTGATCCCGAACCCGCCGGGCCGGATCGAGAGCGGCGAAATCCTGTTCGACGGCGTCGATCTCGTTGAAGCTCGACGATCCCGGCATCCGCGCGGTGCGCGGCAACAAGATCGCGATGATCTTCCAGGAGCCGATGTCCTCGCTCAATCCGGCGCTGACCGTCGGCCTGCAGGTAGCGGAGCCGATCAACGTGCATCGCGGCACGCCCATGGGCGAAAGCCTATCGAGGCCGCGACCGAGCTGATCGGCCGCGTGCGGATCGCGGATGCCGCGAGCCGGCTCGGCTCCTATCCGCACCAATATTCCGGCGGCATGCGCCAGCGCGTCATGATCGCGATGGCGCTGGCCTGCGCGCCGCGGCTGATCATCGCCGACGAGCCGACCACCGCGCTCGACGTCACGGTGCAGGCGCAGATCCTCGATCTGCTGAAGGAACTCACGCGGGAGACCGGCTCATCGCTGATCCTCATCACGCACGATCTCGGCGTCGTCGCCCGCTATGCCGATCGCGTCGCGGTGATGTATGGCGGGCGCATCGTCGAGGTCGCGCCGGCGCGCGAACTCTATGCCCGGCCGCAGCATCCCTACACGTCGGGTCTGATGGCCTCGGTCCCGCGGCTCGATGGCGCTGGCGGGCGCCGCCTGATGCCGATCGAGGGCCAGCCGCCTGATCTCGCCAGCCTGCCGCCGGGCTGCTCGTTCGCGCCGCGCTGCCGCGTCGATCCTCGAACAATGCCGAACCTCGCGGCCGGAACTGGTTCTCGGTTGCGCGATCGTCACGCCAAGGCGTGCTTTCGCCCATGTCTGAACGCGCTGCCCACGACAGTCACCGCCGACGAGCCGATCCTCCGCGTCGAGGATCTGAAAGTCCATTTCCCGGTCACCAAGGGCATCATCATCCAGCGCCAGGTCGCGACCGTCAAGGCGGTCGACGGCGTCTCCTTCACGATCCGGCGCGGCGAGACGCTCGGTCTCGTCGGCGAAAGCGGCTCGGGCAAGTCGACGACCGGACTTGCGGTGCTGCGCATGCTGACGCCGACCGCCGGGCGCGATCGTGTTCGAAGGTCAGGACATCGCCCCGCATCGCGGCGCTGAACTTGCTCGCCGTGCGCCGGCGCATGCAGATGGTCTACCAGGACCCCTATGGTTCGCTCAACCCGCGCATGACGATCCGCAGCATCGTCGGCGAGCCGCTGGCCGTGCACGGCCTCGACGGCGACAAGGCCGCGACCCGCGACAAGGTCGCCGCGCTGATCGCCTCCGTCGGCCTGCTGCCCGACATGGCCGACCGCTATCCGCACGAATTCTCCGGCGGCCAGCGCCAGCGCATCGGCATCGCCCGCGCGCATGGCGCTGGAGCCGAGCCTGCTGATCGCCGACGAGCCGGTCTCGGCGCTCGACGTCTCGATCCAGGCGCAGGTCATCAACCTGTTCATGGATCTGCAGGAGCGCCTGGGGCTGACCTATCTGTTCATCGCCCATGATCTGGCGGTGGTGCGCCACATCTCGACCCGCATCGCCGTGATGTATCTCGGCCGCCTCGTGGAGATCGCCGACCGCGACGATCTCTATCGCAGCCCGCTGCATCCCTACACCGAGGCACTTGATGGCGGCGGTGCCGGTCGCCGATCCCGAGGTCGAGGCGCGCCGGCCGCGCGCCGTCATATCAGGCGAGGTGCCGAGCGCGCTGCAGGCCGCCGCCGGATGCAGCTTCCACACCCGCTGCCCGCGCGCCATGGCCGGTCTGCAAGACCGACCAGCCGCCGCTGCGCGAACTCGGTCCGGGACGCGCGGTCGCCTGTCACCTTCACGCCGGCTGAACGGATAACTTCTTGCGTGTAACGTTCGATCACGCCCTGGCGCGTGTCATTTTTGTGGCAGTCATGCCGTGCCGCACCGACAAGTTTTGTTTGCCAAATCGTACCCGTGAACGAATACTCGCGCCTCATAACAAAAGCGGGAGGTTGCGTCCATGACGAGCAGGCTTGCATTCGGTGCGACTGTGGCTGCGGCAGTGCCTTTTGCCACCGGCGCTTCGGCGCAAACGTATGAGGTCACCAAGCTCGTCCCCGGCTCGGCGTTTCACGGCGTCCACGGGCTCGGGATCGACAAGACCGGGCGGTTGTTCGCCGGCAGCGTCGCGGGCGCGGCGCTTTACGAAGTCGATCGCAATAGCGGCACGGCGAAGATCGCGATCCCCTCGCCCGAAGGCATGGCCGACGACATCGCGTTCGCGCCCGACGGCACCATGGCGTGGACCGGATTTCTCACCGGCGATCTCTATTCCCGCAAGGGCGACGGCCCGGTGAAGAAGCTGGCCTCCGGCCTGCCCGGCATCAACTCGCTGGCGTTCCGCAAGGACGGCCGGCTGTACGCCACGCACGGTGTTCCTCGGCGACGCGCTTTATGAGATCGACGTCGAGGGCGTCAAGCCGCCGCGCAAGATCATGGAGAAGATGGGCGGCCTCAACGGCTTCGAATTCGGACCGGACGATCATGCTGTACGGCCCGCTTTGGTTCAAGGGCCAGGTCGCCAAGGTCGACGTCGACAAGGCCGAACTGACGGTGGTCGCCGACGGCTTCAAGATTCCGGCCGCGGTCAATTTCGATTCCAAGGGCAATCTCTGGGTGGTCGATACCGCGCTCGGCCAGTTGGTGCGGGTCGATCCGAAAACCGGCGCCAAGAAGATGGTCGCGCAGCTCAAGCCCTCGCTCGACAACCTCGCGATCGACGACAAGGACCGCATCTTCGTCTCCAACATGGCCGACAACGGCATCCAGGAAGTCGATCCTGAGACCGGTGCGGCCAAACAGGTCATCATCGGCAAGCTGGCGCTGCCCGGCGGCATCGGCGTCGTCTCCGACGGGGCCAAGGACACCATCTATGTCGCCGACGTGTTCGCCTACCGCACCGTCGACGGCGCCACCGGCGAAGTCTCCGAACCCGCCCGCATGCATGCCGATGGCGTGACGCTGGAATATCCGATGAGCGCGACCGCCAAGGGCGACGACGTGCATCCTGTCGAGCTGGTTCACCGGCACGGTGCAGGTGATCGACCGCAAGACCGGCAAGACCGGTCGAGATGCTGCACGACTTCAAGGCGCCGCACGACGCCGTCAAGCTCGGCGACGGCAGCATCCTCGTCAACGAGCTCGGCAGCAAGTCACTGGTTCGCGTCAGCGGCGAGCACGGCAAGGACCGCACGGTGGTCATTGGCGGCCTCGAGGGGCCGGTCGGGCTGGTCGGCGGATAGCAAAGGCGACGTCTATGTCACGGAGGCCTTCGCCGGGCAGGTCTCGTTGATCGAAAGCAACGGCGAGAAGACCGTCATCGCCAAGGATCTGAAGATGCCCGAGGGCATCGCGCTGACGCCCGACGGCAACCTCATCGTGGCCGAAGTCGGCGCCAAGCGCATCGTCCAGATCGATCCGGTGAAGCGGAACCGTCACCGAGATCGCCGGCAATCTGCCGATCGGCCTCGCCGCCGGTCCCCGGCGGATTGCCGACCAACATCCCGACCGGCGTCGGCATCGGCGCATCCGGGGTGATCTACTTCTCGTCGGATCTGGAGAACGCGATTTATAAGGTGGTGAAGAAGTAGCGACGCCGCCCGGATGCGGCTTCCATACCCGCGGGCCATGGCGGCGTGCAAGATCGACCAGCCGTAACTGCGCGAAGCCGCGTCTGGACGCGCGGTGGTGTGTCATCTGCACGGGTGACCCCTTACTCGGGCAGAAATAAACGCCCGGCATTTCGTGAACGCAAGACTCCGCTTTGCGCTATCACCTTGACGGTGCTTCACACCATGCGCCAGCCACGCACGACATCAATCTTGAAATTCCTCGGTGCGAACCGCATTGCCCTGATTCCCGCCGAGAACGCGTGACATGAGTCCCATCCCACGCCGACGACGAAACCAACATGGCCGCTGCTGCCAGCGGCAAGCGGTCTGGTCACGACAATCGCCCCGTATTGAGGGCCCTCCAGACCCTTTCCGTTGTTCAACCAGTCGGCAGCTCGTGCTGAAAAGACCACCGGCGAACGATTACCGTTGGATTCTTTTATGCACCAGGAAACGAAAGCGGCGCACCAGGATACGTCGTCCGGCTGTCGGCCCAAGGTGGTATCCACGAAGTACTTTTCAATTTCCGGGTTGCTGCCGTTTTTAAATTCGTGAATATCTTTTGCCAATTCCTCTTTGGCTTTCACCATCCAGGGCACGTCGGCAGCATCATCAGCCGTTTCCGGCGGGCCGACCGAAGATCTGGATCAATCTTCCCGATAAGGTCGGCAGCGTCCTCAAAACCGGTCGCCAACCTGGCGTCGATCGCTGCGCGCAAATCCTTGACCGTGATGCCCTCGGTCATCAAGCCCGGCCGCCGCGCGAGGATGGCATCGATATCGGCGGCGGACATTGGAGCCAATACCTCGCGAACGGCTTTGGTTTGGTTCGCGTCGGTCAACAATGCCGGGAGAAGTTCGGAGCCAAATACGCGAGCGAGACATAGTTCCTGCGAACTTGGCAACCTCTTGTCAGGCAGCTTTTCTCGCGCCTCCTGAGTGAGCTTGACGATAAAGCGCGCTGCGATCGCCGCCTGCGCGAGCGGATTGAAGCGTCCCTCATCCCCAAATCCCGTTTCGGCCGGAACGTTCGCGGCTTTCCACTCGGTCTCGGAAATGGCATAGGGACCAAAATAGAGGCCATTCGGACTTACTTTGTTTGTCAGTGCCGTTTCGGCATCGGCAAGCGCGATCAGAAGGTGAGCGTTCGTCCCGTACCGGGCTGCAACATCAAGGCAGGCCTGCGCAAACTCTTCCGGCACGAAGCTGGACAGGACCGTTTGCGGCTTCAACCAGTCTTGCCGCGCGAAACCCGCATGCGTCGATGTGTCCGGAGCCATCACTTCGACTTTTCGCCAGATTGCGTCAACGTCCTCCAGCTTCCTCACGGGCATGTCTGTCTCGACACGCAGCAGCCGTTGAGCATCGTCTTTTGGTTCAGCGCGCAGTCCAAACGGCTGCGTGTCGGCAAGAAATAGTCCGGTTGGGACGGGAACGGCGGCCGGCCGCTGTGGCGGTTTCGGCGGCGGGAGATTGGCCTGCTCATCGAGCGTGACGACCCCATCCGCAACCAACTGCTTGAGAACCGCCATTGCGCCAACCTGGTCACTCACCGCGGTCATGCTGAATTTGTGATCGCCAATGTATTTGCCCGAAGTGTAATGATTTGTGCACGACCACAGGTAGGGCGACTTCACCGTCGGGTGGTTTCGGCGATATCCAGATCCGTTATAGCGCTCGAGTTCAAACGAAATCCGCTCGATCGACCAACCGTCCTTTCCGACGTTCTGCATGCCATGCATGGTCAGGGCATCGATCGCACTTGCGGCCCAGGAAAACGGCGGCGAGCCGTTCTTCGGACGGCCACTGGGGACTTGTACCGTGCGGGCAGAGAGGGGTCACCATTGTGAAGATGGGCGGTCATCTTGAAACTGGCTTCGAGATTATGGATCAGCCCAACGATGAACCACTTAACATTCGTGGCGGCGCTCACTTGATCATAGGTCGGCTTGAGGCTGCGCAGCTGCTGCGCGACCGCCTTCACATCTTTTGCCCTTTCCGGCCGAATGACCGCAGTTTCCCAGAGCGATTTATATTCTGCGGCAAGATCGACGAACTTGATCATTCTGCGCTCCTGGGGATCGCCGGATTATCTATCAGGGTTCATCTTGGCGTAGAAGTCCCGGGTGATGTCGGTGCCCGTAAGCCCAAATTTGGACGCAAGGCTGCCGATGGCCTGCCGGGTTGCCTCATCGATAATGACGGGGGCGACTGGCGCCGGCGGAGCGGATAAGCCGGCGGCATTTAGTGCCTTGTTGAGCATTGGCCGCATTGGAGTTCCGGCAAATTCCAAACGGGCAACCAGGGCAACCTCGGATCCATTGCGGAATCCCGCCTTCTTGCAATCCGGAAAAAGCCGCTGTGCGTCACGCAATTTCTGCAGTTGGGCATCCGTGGCGATCTGATCGACCGCATTGCTGTCGGTTGGAAACAAGACAGCTCTGTTGAAATTCTTCAATTGTTCGCGTGTGACCGCATCGAACCCATCCGACGGCGGAACGCAGAGCATCCTTTGCAACTTCTTCCCATCGGCGACCGTAATGGTCTTCTCGACATCCGTTATCGCACTTGTCATCAGAGGCGGGGTGTGTCGGTTTTGGCGGATCTGTCGTTGGCGATGGCTGTCGGATTGTCGACCGACGACGTTGGTTTGCCCTTCGGCGTGCCCAATCAAATCCGCCGAACCCGCTCGGCCCCGCGGGCATCAGCACCGACGCCGGCGCCCGCATCGTCGTGGGCAGACCCTTCCTTGCAGGCCGGCAATGCATGGGTATCCTTGGTGATCAGATTGCAGATGTAGTTCATCAGCCCGGCCAACTGGACGAAGAAGCGGCGCTGGGGCACCGGCTCAAGTCCTCGAGCTCTCAGTGCCGCCATTTGGGCGAGCCAGGCCGGCATATCGTCATTGCGGCGAGCGTAAATCTCCCTCAAGGCCGCAACGTGCGCCTCAGTGACCTGGAATGGCGGCGGCCGGTTATCGATGGCCGGTGTCGCGAGCCACAGTTGCACCTCAAGCTCAACCGTGTCGCGATAGAGCGCTCCAACGACGCGGCCATATTTCACGGCGTCTTTTCCGATCTGCAGCAGGGTGCTCAGCAAATCGGCAATATTGATCGGATTGACGAAACTTGCCGTCACCACGTTCACAAGTTTCTGTGCATCCTCGATTGGCAAAGCGATCATGGCGAGATCGAATAATCCCGTAGAGTAATCGACCATCGCGCTGTCGTAATAGAAGCAGGGATCCCTCCCGCCCCCGGTAATGGATTGCTGTCGAACGCGCAGTCAAAATCGGCAAAAAGCGCTTCGTCAACGCGCCGATGCGAGATCGCCAGTAACTGTCGATCAGATTCGTTCTTGGCGGAGACGGACGCGATTCGGGCAAGCGAAACCTGGATGGCGAAGGCGCGCAAAGCACGCATACTCTTGGAGTTCGGCCTTCATCCAATGGTCGTCGAGGACAGCGTCGAGATAGCCGCCGCGATTGGTCGTTTCCTTCTCGTAGATCGCGCAGCCGCTATTAAGCAGCACGGCAACCAGAACAAAAACGCCACGACGCGACGCATCGCACCCACCCCTTAACTCCCCGTCAGCGAGCAGGCGGCGAACCTCGTCGCAAGGCTACGAACAACCGGCACGAATAAGGCTCCAACGACTCCGCGCGGCGGGATTTTCGCGCGTAAAAAATTGGTAAATCATCATGGTTAATCGAACGTAAACAGCCGGTTGCCGTGGAAACCCCAGAAGAAACAAGCACGATGGGTAAAACTGAGGCTTGAGTATCGATTTTCGCCACACCGACACCTCAACCGTCGAGACACGTGACCTCGTCGAATTTGTCGACTATTAGAGTGCGACGCCCGCCACGCGCAGCGATTGCGCATCAGATCGGCGATATCCGGGTTCGAAAACCTGGGTGACTCTCGTGGCTCGGGCTGATCGCGTCCTACGGCGCGCCGTTTGCACGGATCACGAATACGCGGCCCCGTAGATGTTGGGATCAAGCCGAATGCGGGTTTGTTGTGGGCGACAAGGTCTCTGGCCATGAGAGCGACCTTCCGCGCTTGGATGTCTGAGATCGGGTCGAGCGGGCCCTTTGTACGTAACGCGCTGGCGCCACCCCGACTGTTTGTGCCGCGAGGTGGACCGGCATCCGTTGCCCTGGCGCCACCTGACCAGGGAAACCGCCGTCAGCGCACTCCGGTCTCATGAAATTCTCGTCGCCCGGGGAACTCGCGCCGCCGGTTCGCCGGTTGATGGAACAAGCACCCTTCTGTGATGGAGGAGGATGTCTCAGACCATGACGCGCATTACGCGGGATGACGTTACCAGGGCCGTCGGCCAGGCCGATGACGTCACGATCGCCAAGATCATCGCAACCGGCGCCACGGCGGAAGAGTTGGCGAAGCCCAGCTTGGATCGCAAACGACGAGCCGTTGATAAATGCCGGCAAGCCGCTGGCGAAGGGCCGCGTCGGCGAACTCGTCGATATCCTCACGGAACTCGACGCCGAGTGAGGAGGATGAAGGTCAGGGCAGACCGACCGTCGCTCAAGGAATGATTCGCCGCATTTTATGCGGCGGGATTAGCTCAAGTCCGCCAAACGCAAACCATCAGAGCCTCGGTGCCTATTTCCGTCGGCGCCGAGGCGCCATCCCTCCCGGATCGCGGAGAGGGCCCTTTCATCCAGCGTCAGTTCAACTTCCGCTTCGGGATCGGCGCCTCGAACTGCGCGATCTCGGCGGTCTGCGGCGCCTTGCCGTTGAAGGTCAGCACGTTGCCTTCGCTCGCGATCACCACCCGATCGCCGTCGGCGATCTCGCCGGCAAGGATCATTTCGGCCAGCGGGTCCTGCAGATTGCGCTGGATCACCCGCTTCAGGGGACGCGCGCCATAGGCGGGGTCCCAGCCCTTGGCCGCCAGCCAGTCGCGCGCAGCCGGCATCCAGCGTGAGCACGATCTTGCGCTCTTCCAGGAGCTTCTGCAGACGCGCGAACTGGATCTCGACGATCCGGCCCATCTCGCTCTTCTGCAGGCGATGGAACAGGATGATCTCGTCGACCCGGTTGAGGAATTCGGGCCGGAAATGCGCCCGCACCATGCCCATCACCTGCTCGCGCACCTCTGACGTATCCTCGCCTTCCGGCTGGTTGACCAGGAATTCCGAACCGAGGTTCGAGGTCATGATGATCAGCGTGTTGCGGAAGTCGACGGTGCGGCCCTGACCATCGGTCAGGCGGCCGTCATCGAGCACCTGCAGCAGCACGTTGAAGACATCGGGATGCGCCTTCTCGATCTCGTCGAACAGCACCACCTGATAAGGCCGCCGCCGCACCGCCTCGGTGAGCGCGCCGCCCTCGTCATAGCCGACATAGCCCGGAGGCGCGCCGATCAGCCGCGACACCGAATGCTTCTCCATGTATTCGGACATGTCGAGGCGGACCATCGCGGTCTCGTCGTTGAACAGATATTCGGCCAACGCCTTCGTCAGTTCGGTCTTGCCGACGCCGGTCGGGACCTAAGAACATGAACGAGCCCATCGGGCGGTTCGGGTCCTGCAGGCCCGCGCGCGAACGGCGCACGGCGGTCGCCACCGCATGCACGGCTTCGGCCTGGCCGACCACGCGCTTGCCGAGGCTGTCCTCCATCTTCAGAAGCTTGTCCTTCTCGCCTTCCAGCATCTTGTCGACGGGCACGCCGGTCCAGCGCGACACCACCTGCGCGATGTGGTTGGCGGTGACCGCCTCCTCCATCATCTCGCCGGGGTTTTCCTTGGCCTCGATATCGGCGAGCTTCTTCTCCAGCTCGGGATCCGGCCATAGGCCAGTTCGCCCGCGCGCTGAAATTCGCCGCGGCGCTGGGCGTTGGCGAGTTCGATGCGCAAGCCGTCGAGTTCGCTCTTCAGCTTCTGGGCGTTGGAGAGCTTGTTCTTCTCCGCGCTCCAGCGCGCCGTCAGCGCCGCCGATTTCTCCTCGAGCTCGGCGAGTTCCTTTTCCAGCGCCTGCAGGCGGCTCTTCGAGCCGGCGTCGCTTTCCTTCTTCAGCGCCTCCTGCTCGATCTTCAGCCGGATGATTTCCCGATCCAGCGAGATCGAGCTCTTCCGGCTTGGAATCGACCTGCATCTTCGAGCCGCGCCGCGGCCTCGTCCATCAGGTCGATCGCCTTGTCGGGCAGAAAGCGGTCGGTGATGTAGCGGTTCGACAGCGTGGTGGCGGCGACAAGCGCGGAATCGGTGATGCGCACGCCGTGGTGCTGCTCGTATTTGTCCTTCAGGCCGCGCAGGATCGAAATGGTGTCCTCGACCGTCGGCTCGGCGACGAAGATCGGCTGGAACCGGCGCGCCAGCGCGGCGTCCTTTCGACGTGCTTGCGGTACTCGTCGAGCGTGGTCGCGCCGATGCAGTGCAGTTCGCCGCGCGCCAGCGCCGGCTTCAGCAGGTTGGAGGCGTCCATCGCGCCGTCGGCCTTGCCGGCACCGATCAGCGTGTGCATCTCGTCGATGAACAGGATGATGCAGCCCTCGGCCGACGTCACCTCCTGCAGCACGGCCTTCAGCCGCTCCTCGAACTCGCCGCGGTATTTCGCGCCCGCAATCAGCGCGCCCATGTCGAGCGACAGCAGCTTCTTGTCCTTGAGGCTTTCCGGCACGTCGCCATTGAGGATGCGCAGCGCCAGACCCTCGACGATCGCGGTCTTGCCGACGCCGGGCTCGCCGATCAGCACGGGGTTGTTCTTGGTGCGGCGGGACAGCACCTGGATGGTGCGGCGGATTTCCTCGTCGCGGCCGATCACCGGATCGAGCTTGCCGTCGCGCGCGGCCTGGGTCAGGTCGCGGGCATATTTCTTCAGCGCGTCATAGGCATTTTCGGCCGTGCGCTGAGTCGGCCGTGCGGCCCTTGCGCAGCGCTTCGATCGCGGCGTTCAGGTTCTGCGGCGTGACGCCGCCCTTGCTGAGAATGGTCGCCGGCTTCGCTGCCTTTCTCGAGCGTCAGCCCGAGCAGCAGCCGTTCGACGGTGACAAAACTGTCGCCGGCCTTCTCGGCGGCCTTCTCGACCGCGTCGAACGCCCGCGCCAGTTCGGGCGCCAGATAGACCTGGCCCGGCACCGCTTCCGGATACTTTCGGCAGCTTGTTCAGCGCATCCTCGGTAGCCTTGAGGATGGCGCGGGAATTGCCGCCGGCGCGGTCGATCAGACCGCCGGCAAGCGCCCTCGCTGTCGTCCAGCAGCACCTTGAGCATATGCAGCGGCGAGAACTGCTGGTGGCCGTCTCGCATCGGCCAGCGATTGCGCAGACTGGATAAAACCGCGCGCACGCTCGGTGTATTTCTCAATATTCATCGCTTACTTCCCTCAGCCTGCCGCTCAGCCCGGGGCGCGATCAGCAAAAGTGGGTACCGGTTTTGCGTCCGATCGCGCCCTAATTTTAGTTTGGCGCGTGATCTGGTCGCGAAACCGCGCACACTTTCGCGGATCACGCGCAAAGGCACTGCTGCGGCATCTTCATTGGGTTTCCGCAGGCCGCGTTGACATTCCTCAACCAGCCGGCGGTCGTCGCCATCATTTTGTAGGCTTGACGCAAATGTGGGCATCGGCGGCAAAACGGAAGAGGCCGGATTCGCAATTTTGGCGTTATGGCGCGGTTCAGCGGAATCTCTTAATAAAGACGTGATGTCCCCGCCCACTCCCGCACATCACCGGTATCTACCGCTATCCCGTCAAAGGCCTCACCCCGGAACCGTTGCCGCGCGCTGCGCTGAGCCCCGGCCAGACCCTGCTGGCCGACCGCCGCTACGCCATCGAAAACGGCCCCTCGGGCTTTGATCCGGCCGAACCGAAATGGTTGCCAAAACCGTCATTTCCTGATGCTGCAGCGGGACGAATGGCTGGCGGCGCTGCAGACCCATTTCGACGATGCGAGCCACGTCCTCACCATCCGCCAGAACGGCGCGATCGCGGCCCAGGGCGATCTCGAAACCGCCGAGGCCGGGCCGCGATCGAGCAGTTCATTGCCATCCGGCTATGCCGGCGCAGATCAAGGGACCGCCGAAGGTGCTGACCAGCCCGGGCCACAGCTTTTCCGACGTCGCCCGCAAGGTGGTCTCGATCATCAATCTGGCGAGCCTGCCGCGCCATCGAGGACATGGTCGGGCAGCCCGTCCATCCGCTGCCGCTTCCGCGCCAACCTCTATGTCGAGGGCTGGCCGGCCTGGCACGAATTCGACCTCGTCGACCGCACGCTCGCGATCGGCGAGCGCGCGGCTCAAGGCGGTCAAGCGCATCACCCGCTGCGCCGCCGTCAACGTCGATCCCGACACCGCCGAGCGCGATTTGGCCATCCCGCAGGCGCTGCAGCGCAGGCTCGGCCACGGCGATTGCGGGATCTATGCCGAAGTAATCACCGGCGGCAGCATCGCCGTCAGCGACGCGCGATCATGGCGGAAGAGCCGGAGCTGTTGTGAGGGCATTTCGCGTCCCGGCCATGAGCGTCATCCTCGCATTCAAGCCATGACTCCGCGATCCCGCGGCGCGGATAGCGCCCGAAGTTTCGCAAACTGTCCCTCAGCTAGAGGAGCAAGAGCGCCGGATGCGCGCTGCACCCGCGGTCTCGTGTGCAAGATTGTGCAAAGAAGCGCACACGAGCATACAGGTTCAGCGAGGCAATCCGGCATTCCCTGCGCAGGGGAGAGTATGGGCAAGAGAAAATACAGATAAATCAAAGTGATGCGGTTGATGTGTCCACGTTTGTGTCCGATCCGCTTAGCTACAATTAGCTGTGCAAAATTCACTACGATGCAGGAAATTCGCGACGACGACCGGCTCAGCGTCGGAGCGGTCGGTGCTCATGATCAGCCACATGACCAATCTCGCAAGCAAAGGACGCATGGTCGGACTACTGAACTGGGGTAAGTGAAGATGGTAGAATATCGCTTCGCTGGAGCGACATCCGCACCATCCTTCGCGGAGATCGGTCGACCGGACATCGTCACGAATAGCGAGCTGAAAGGCAGCAGATCGGGACGCCGAGAGTATCTGCTCGCGAACTGGAGCGACGATATCCGCGACCGCGTGATGGAGATCATCAAGCGCAACATCGAATTCGAGATATCACTTTGAAACTCTTGTTGGCCTGGCTCTCTCCGTTCTCGCGACCGCAGCTTCGGCGCAACAGCGCACCTGATTACGACTCGTCCGGCAAGGCCGTCGGCCGCTCCTCGACCGATAGCAGTGGCACGGTCACGACCCTATTGACATTCCGCGTTCGCGAATCCCAAGATCAAGGATCGAGGGGCCGACCCGATCTCAGGCTCCTCACTGGTGCGATGCACCAGGCGCGGCGCGGCAAGGCAGGGGTTTATCCCGACCTTGCGGGTTTAGGCGAGCGTGATCGGGGCCTAGCCCAGCGGTCTCCTTTTCGGGAGACTGATAATGAAAGTTCAAAATGCACGCCTGCGACACGGCCACGCCCCCGGTCATGTCCGCGATACCTTCGTCAATGCCGTCGATGAATTCCTCAACTGGAAGCCGGGCGAAGCGGAGCCCGTGGTGGAATTCGAAGTGAACTACGAGCCTCGAATGCAGATGATGGGGAGTGAAGTTTCGATGAGGATATTCTTAGCGACATTAGTCACCGCTTTGCTCTGGATTTCTCTCATGCCGGTTGATGCTCAAACAATTTATCCGACCCAGCGTTGTCGCGTATACTACGACACTGAATTTATCAAAATTCCGGGTCAGTGCGGAACGATCATGCCTTTTTACCCACGCAAACTGTTTGTGCGAACGTCAAGGCAGCCTGTGTATTACGATTACTCGTATTGTTGCCGATATTGATTTGCCGCAGGTGAGCTTTTAAGCTTGAGCGCGACTGTCCTTGGTCTGCCAGCTCGGTGTCAAACAGCAACGGCCCCAGTCGGAGGTTGAGTGACCGGGGCCGTCCCTAGGCTGGAGGCTCTGGATGACCGGGAGGGCGGCCCCCCGGTACCCAGCCCGGCCATCCAAACTCAGGAACGAGGCCAGCGACAATTGTCCCGGAAGTACATTGTCCTGATTTCAATTTGGGTGTCATGACGATCTACCCGCAAAATCACCTTCGGCGAACTGCGCGCATCCGGCGTCAACGAAGTGCGGATCTATTGCCGCGACCACAAATGCACACCCACCATGTGACGCTCAGCGCCGACCGCTGGCCCAATCACGTGCAGGCTGTCGGACATCGAGCCGACGGCTTCACCTGCACCGCCTGCGGCAAGCGCGGTGCCGACGTGCGGCCGAAGTTTCGATCACCGGAAATGGGTGTTCATAGCCAGCCACATGCTGGCCGCAGGGAATAGCGCGCCAGCTGCCGCCGGCGCGCATGAACAATAGTTAGATTAGGCGCATCGTGCTCTGGCGGGCCGATTGCCGGAAGATTTGCTCTGGCGTGATGTCGGTTGGGAAATCGATCGAGTTCTTTGCACGCCCAGCGGCGGGCGCGCCGGTATGCTATTATTAGGTCAGTTTGAGCCACGAGGCCATCCGCCGGCTAGTAGTAGAACTCGGGCTGAAGGTGAAGAAATGAGCAATAGACCGGGCAGCCTCGGAGCACGCCTACTGATCTTAGGTTGGTTGATCGTTATCGTCGTCGGCTTTTTTACAAGTCTGGTCATGAGCATCATGGCTTTCCGAAACGGCACGACAACGAGCGGAGTGACTCTGGCGCCATTGCGGTTGGGTGCGCTGTATTGTGCTATCGGACATACGCTGCGCGCGATGATCTGCTCTCAAACTGGAAATGACGCCATCAAAGCAACGGCAAGGATACTCACCTCGCTGATGTCCAAGCTAGGTAGGTATTGAGTGATGACTGAGGGGTCACCAGCTACCCACGATCCGCTGTAGCTCGCCCCGTTCCCAACCCAACCCCTAGGCGATTTTGCCTAGCCGCCCCGTCCTGGGCTTTGATATTGGGCGAATGGGCACGAAGTCGCGAGAGAGCATCTATGGCGCGTCGGTCCGCGCGGCGGCGGAGCGGGCCGCCGAGGCCTGCAAGGACGCCGACCGGCTCGCCGTCGAGGCGTGGAACAAGCGCATGCTCGGTTTTCAGGGTCCGGCGCAGCCAATCGCCCGCGCTCGGCGACGCGATCAACGCCGGGTATCGCTATCTAGAAGTGAAGCGCCTTGGCTATATAGAAGCTAACCGGAGTTTTGCCAAGCGAGGCCCGCGGCACTAAGTCAAAACCCCGATCCCCGACCTCTCCTCGTTTCTCACGACATCGCCGAATGCGGTCGTCGAACCGATCCATCCCAAGGCCATGCCGGTGTCCTCCTGTTTCCGCCGAAAGGCTCGAATGGAACAAAATTCCAGTTCCGAGTTAGGGGTGCAAAATCGGGAGGATCTCATGGATCAGACAACGCGCTGCCCGAAATGCGGAAAACGCATGGTCCCGGTTGTCACCCTCTCCGGCCGCACACCGAACTCCAATGCATAAGTTGTGACGACCCCGCGGTGAAATGGGCTGAAAAGTCCGCTTACAGCCCCAGAGAAGCCAATCGTAGCAGAACCTGTTTAACCACTCCGCCCGGAGCCGCGCGAAAGTCTTCAGGGGCTGAAAGTCGAAATAGCCGCACGATTGGTTTCGCTATCCCCGGCCAATAGGCGCAGCCTTTGCCGCGGAGCCTCTCCATAGGAGATCGGTCGTGAGCGGTAATATTTTCATTAGCAATGGCATCCACGTTGCCGTGGTGAACGGCGCGGAAGTCTTCAACCTCGACGGCCAAAAATCTACGAGCTAAAGGGATCATCCTCTATCGGCTGTCCGGCGACTTCGTCGGGCATCTCGCGCACGGCACCGAGAAGCAACTCTATCGCTCCACCGACAGGCTGTTCCCTGTCAGAGGGAGATCTCGCCAAATCTGATTGCTGAAGGCGCAGGGAAAATGATCCCGATCAAATCGGCCGATCGAACGCCAACAGAGATGCAAGACCTGGAAGCGATGGCCGCGAAGCTGCGCAGAGGCCGCCCGAGGCCGCGCTGCCTGCCGCCGCCCGTGGTGATGCTGCCGCGCCCGACGTGGCGATGGCGCGATGGCGCGCTAAGGCTTCCCTTCGGTGTGTTCTTCGAGCAGCTCCCTCGTAAGCTTGATGCGGGCGGAGACGTTCTGGAGCATTGCCTCCGAACTGGCACCTTGCGAATGCAGGAGCATCCAAAGGGCTTCGGCGAGGATGATTTGGTTTTCAAGAATGGCGCGTTGGATTTTATCCATCATCTGTGCTCCCTACCGTTGCTGCCAGCCGCCACACACTCGGAAATGTTTAGGGCCAGCAGAACGGTTAGCTGCCGTCATAGCACCGTGATGCTGGCGCGATCGTGACGTGGTCGGCGATGGCGGCGCTTTTTCACGTGACGCCCGGTCGCGTCGAGGTCGCGACGGCGTGCGGCTGACAGTCAGCCAGTTGGCGCTACGCCCGGCAAGGATTGATCCGGTCGGGCTGCGCCCGGTGGTTCAGCAGATCGCGCCGCGTGGGCCGCCTGTCGCTGGCGCGAGGTGGCCCGGAGGCTCCGTGAACGCGATGCAGAAGAATTGGCGGTGACAACAATATAGCGGGTCACGAGACCCGGCGTACCGGCTGCGCGCCAAGGGCTCGTGACCCGCGAAACAAGCCTTTACCGCCGCACCCCAACTGCGATTGACGCCACCATTTAAGTTGCCACCGGCGTTATGACGGACCGCAGCGCGCGCCACCGGACGAGGCCTGAGCACGACGCCTGCCCTGGCAACGCAACCGTGCCGGATATTCAACGTACTGGCAGTACACGACCGCCTTGGCTGGCGCTGGATTGAGAGTGAGACCTGCAAGCCCCAACAGGACGCTAGCAGCAATCCCGGCAACTGTCGCTGACTTGATCGAAAGACGCTTCCTCGGATGCATGGCGGACCTCCTCTTCGCGCTTGCGGAACTGAAAGGTGACGGGAGCCGCCTCAGGTGCGGCTGAACATAGCGTGAGCGCCAAAGGATCGCTGACGTTGACCTAGATCAACGGAGGGTCTGCCTTGGCATTACAGTTGCGCTTTTGGGAAATGTCTGAATCCATGGGCAACCATGATCTGGATGTCGTGGACGCAAGTAGCGTCGATTGAGGAGACGCTTGCGTTGTGGGCGGCGTCGCTTCGAGAGATCAAGAAACGGATACGTCCGTTGTTCACGCAAGAGCGTGTCGCGACGAATGCCGGCCTGTTCCTGGAAGGCTTGCTCGGAGATGAGCAGCGCAAGACTGGCTGGATGCGGGCGGAGGCGGCGGGCGATCCTGGCCCATGGCGGCAGCAAGCAATTCTGGGGCGTGGGGATTGGGACGCCGATGCCCTGCGCGATATCGTGCGCGACTATGTCATCGAGCATTTGGCGGATGACGATGCGGTGCTGGTGATCGACGAGACCGGCTTTCTCAAGCAGGGCAAAGCGTCATGCGGGGTGGCGCGGCAATACACTGGTTCGGCAGGGAAGATTACCAATTGCCAGATCGGAGTCTTCGCTGCCTACGTTTCGCGCCATGGTCATGCGTTCATCGATCGCGCGCTGTATCTTCCGAAGGAGTGGACCGACGATCCAGATCGTCTGGAAGCCGCATATGTGCCTGCCGATATCGGCTTTGCGACCAAACCAAAGCTTGCGACGAGAATGATCGCACGCGCGATAGCCGCATCTGTACCATTCAAGTGGGTTGCCGGTGACACCGTCTACGGTGTTGGCGACATCGAACAGCAACTACGTCGGGCAGGCAAAGGCTACGTGCTTGGGGTCAGCAGCTCTCATGTGTTTCGATCCTGGGGCAAGCGAGCGCCGGTCGCCGGTACGGCTGCGGACATCGCCCAGACGCGGCGCTCATCCGACTGGAAGCGTCTGTCGGCAGGGACCGGAACCAAAGCGACCGCGGCTGCATGATTGGTGCTACCTCGAATTGGCTGATCTGGAAGTTGGAGAATCAAACGACGCAAATCCGGGGCTCTGGACCCGCGGTCTGCTGATCCGCCGTCGTATCGCCGATGATGACCTCGCCTTCTTCACCACCTGGTGTCCAGCGGGAACATCCATTGAAACGCTGGTCGCGGTCGAAGGCCATCGATGGGCGATCGAGGATAGTTTTGAAACCGCGAAGAACGAGTTCGGGCTCGATCACAACGAGAGCAGATCCTGGCATGGCTGGCACCGTCACGTGTCCCTGGTGATGCTCGCCTTCGCCATGATGGCCGCGATCCGACATCGGGCTAATCCGCCGCCGCCCAAAAACGAAACGGCGCCCCCGGCAAAACCAAAGCACAACCACGCCGCCACTGATCCGTTGGTCAATCCAGGAAATCCGTCGCATTGCCATCAGACTCGCTCGAAAGCGTATTCAACCCGCACGCATCATCGCGTGGTCTTGCTGGCGCAGAGCTCACCAAGCTGCCGCTCAACGCGCTCACTTCAAAGCAAAACGGCAACTGTAATGCTAGCGCCAAGCCGTAATGGCGATTTTGGGCTACCGGCGACACAGCTCGTTTGGTCCGGTGCGCCTGATGGCCCGGCGGGCTGCGGCGCGTGGCCGTCTGCGGAGCTGACGCGGGCTGGCCCGGCGTTCTGTAGCCCTTAGCCCTGTAGCTCCGGCGCGCTGCACGGCCTTCCTACGGCCTCGACGCTGACGCCTGCCCGACTCCTGTCCCTGTCGTGGTGACATCAAAAGCGGCTGGTACACTACGGCCATGTTCATCCGCTGGCAGAACTATCGTTCGGTCGCGCTCTGGCATCGAGGCAAGCCACCGATCACGCGCGTCAAGGCTGTATCTTGGTCGAGACGGTGCGCATCGACGGCAAGCCACGGCAGCAAGCACGTCGCCTTCATCGCCAGCTATGAGGCGAACAAGCTCGACCAGATCAGCACGCGCAGCACCTTCTGGCGCGATGCACGCCAGCGGCTCGACCGTATCAGCAACCAGATCACGCCAGCCGACCGCAGCAAGATCGAAGCCGCACTGGCGCAGCGCGTGCCGACGACGACGGGTCGCGCGTCGAGGTGATGACCGTGATGCGGTGACGGTGCGAGCCGTTGCCCGTGCTGGCTCGGGTTCGATGCCTGCCGTGCCATGTCAGAAGGACAAGAAGCCGTCACCCGGACTTGGGGGAACGATGACGGCTTCTTGCTTCGCTACGCAACACCAGTGTCCACAGAAGGACGGGACCGATGCTGTTCTGAGCCGGTTAACGATCCGTTAACGACACGGGGACACTTGGCCGCAGCGGTCTCGGTCGCGTGGCTAGCTTTGCCGAACGTTAAGCGAAAATCATTTCTATTGATCGCTTTCCCGAAGGAGAACCTCAGATGCCGATCGCAAAATCGATCTTCGTTGGTTCGCTGGCCGCCCTCGTCCTTGTGGCAGCCCCCGCGCTGGCGAAGAATTCCGATGGCCAGAAGACGGAAGACAAACAGGCTTCGGCCTCCTGCCAAGCCTACCAGCAGGCCCCCGATGGATCATGGACGCCATTGCCTTGCGGCGAGATGGGCGCAAAGGCACCGCAGAAGGACACCGCGCGCGGACAACGAACGCGGTAAGTCCGACCGGGGGGGCGTGCCCTCCTGCCACCGCCGAAGAGGCGCAAGCCGCAAACTGCGCCGCAGCCGTTGCGCATCAGGCGCCTTCGCACGCTTCGCCCAAACAAGCCCAAGAATGAAAGCCCGTGCTCGAGCTCACACCTCGCCACAAATTCAAACGTCCGCGCGGAATGCTGGCATTGTCTTTTCCGGCGGTGTCCGCGTGGCCACGATCGCACTCCCAACCATCGCCAAATGCGCGGCTCGCCAACGCAGCGAACGACGACGGCGTGGCTTGGCCACTTATCCCGTTTCCCGATAGCTGGCAGGCGCCTGCTGATCGATTTCCCAGGCTGAAGTTCTACTTCGCCGGTTCTGAGGGAAGCGGCCGACATGGTTTCGCAGGGCCGCTAACTTGCGTTCTAGCCTCTCACCAAATGCGGTTGCCAAACCAGCCAAATTGCACTTGCCGCGCTGCCAAGAGTGCAGGCGGGACGGCGCGTCTCTTTGCAATTTTGTGTTGGCGTTGCAGCTTCGGTTCTCGCTTTTTAGCATCGGATAGCTGGCTGGACGGTTGCAGTTGCGCAAATGCCTCCCGCTCTGTGGCAGAGGCGACTATTTCGGGGGCCGCGACATTGGCCTCGATGTTTGCGATCTGCGCGGGAACGACGGTCGGGAGGCTGGTATCGTAAACAATGCGCTCCGGCCATTTCTGGTCGGAATGAATATGAATGATGGCCGAACGAGAATTTCCCCAGTCCGCAACCGGCAATTTCGGAAGGTACGGATCCGAAATAAAGAGCAGCGCGAGCAATGCTCCGCCAACGTATAGAAAATATCGCGCTAGGGGCATTCCTCACTCCATTTGTCCCCTGCCTGCAGCATTGATCAAGCCGCCAGTAAATGGTGACGGCAGCTCACATATGGATTGCACATCCGCTGGTACTTATCAATGCGCGCTCCTATGCACTTGCAGTTTGGCACCCTGCCCCGAGACAAGCAGCCCGCCGACACCGTTGCCTGAGAGCTTTCCACGTCAAACTTACGACCGATACCGTTCTCGGGACTATTGCCCTCATGGTCATTGTCCCGATGGGCATGTGACGTTGACTTGAACCAAGTGGCGCAACCCACGCCGCATCTGGCTTGCCGCGACTAACTCGCGAGGACGTTCGACCAACCCAAGGGGAAACATCATGTCCAAGGACAGCAAACCGGCGAAAAAGAGCGATGAGTGTATCGGATGAGAACCTGCATGCCGCAATGACAGGTTTTGGATTGCCTCGACGTCGCGCTCGGGACAACGGTGCCCAGCAACACGCGCGGAAAACTTCAGACGCTCGACAGTGGGACCGCGAACCTCAAGGACGCAAACCGATGCCGCATTAAATTGCGCGTGGCGCGAGACCGAGACGTAATTTCACCACGATGGACGGCAAAAAATCCTGAAGTTGCGGAGAGAAACCATGGCTCGAAATTTCGGAGTGCCTCGACAGACCAACCGGCATGAGCGCGCGCCGGTTTGGCCGACGTGGCTTGTGACCTTTGCGATCAGGTTTGGCATTATCAACCCGGCGAAGTTCCCCTAACCGCGGGTGATGCCGCTTCGCGGCGCGCTCACGAAACAACGGCCATATAATACGTAACTGAACGAAGTACAA
>ERZ1370068.9021-contig-7830_pt1 | contig 24969 bp, 34 predicted proteins | sample MGYA00561227_ERZ1370068 | MGnify/ENA primary metagenome ERZ1370068 (study PRJEB38410, sample SAMEA6850437) | metagenome | study: Metagenomic assessment of the ecological functions of the soil: analysis of the soil microbiota associated with the...
AGATGCCCGACTTCGAGATCGTCGGCCTCGTCAGCCGCGGTCCGGCGTCGCGCGGCAAGATCAGCAAGGAACTCGGTGGACTGCCCGAGTTCGCGGACTACTACCAGGCACTCGCGTCGACGACGCCCGACGTCGTCAGCATCAACACGTATCCGGAGACGCACTGCGGCGTACGCGAAGGCGGCGCTCGAGGCCGGCTGCCACGTGTTCTGCGAGAAGCCGCTGGCCGAGACCGTCGCGCGAGGCGCAGGAGCTGGTCGACCTCGCCGCGCGCCCGCGATCGGAAGCTGGTGATCGGCTACATCCTTCGCGTGCACCCGGCCTGGCAGAAGTTCATCGAGATCTGCCCGGACGCTCGGCAAGCCGCTCGTGATGCGGATGAACCTGAACCAGCAGAGCCACGGCGCCGGCTGGCAGCAGCATCGCAACCTGATGGCGTCGATGAGCCCGATCGTCGACTGCGGCGTCCACTACGTGGACGTGATGTGCCAGATGACCGGCGCGAAGCCCGTGCGGGTGTCCGGCCGTCGGTGCGCGGCTCACCGACGAGATCAAGCCGGACATGTCAACTACGGCGCGCTGCAGGTGGCATTCGCCGATGGATCGGTCGGCTGGCATGAGGCAGGCTGGGGCCCGATGATGAGCGAGGTGGCGTTCTTCGTGAAGGACGTCATCGGACCGAAGGGCGCGGTGTCGATCGTCAAGGATCCAAACGCAGAGTCAGCGACGGGATCGAACGACATCGACAGCCACACGAAGACCAACTGCATCCGCCTGCACCACAGCGAGACGACCGCGGCAGGGGAGTTCGCGAAGCCGGACGAGCTCATCAACACGGCGGACGAGCCCGATCACCAGGCGCTGTGCGATCGCGAGCAGGAGTTCTGCTTGCAGGCGATCCGCGAAGAACGCGGATCTCACCGACCACATGCAGGACGCAGTCAACAGCCTGCGGATCGTGCTCGCGGCCGACGAAAGCGTCCGTACCGGACAAGTCGTGGCACTGTAAGAACAGACTTCAGACTTCAGGCTGCAGCCTCAGGCCGGCTCCATGCCTCGCCTTTCTCGACGACGGGTCCTGACGGCGGGATTGGCGACGTTGTCATCCGCGGCAACGTCCTGCGGCGCCAGGCGATCGGCCTCCTGCCCGCTGCCCGGTCAGCACCCTCAGCGCCGCTCTGGCGCATGCCCTCCGAATCGGTCGGATACGCCAAGGATCTGTCTCGGCGCCGGCGCGCAGACCGACGATGCCGGAATGCGGCGCCTGAAGCAGATCGGCGTCGACCACGTCCTCACGGGCGGCCCGACGCATCCCGTGGAACGAGGCCGACCTGCGCAGCCTGCTCGATCGAGTTCCGGGCGGGCGGCCTGACCGTCTGCAACCTGATGATCTCGGGTTCGACGACGTGATCTGGGGCCGGCCTGGCGCCGACGCGCAGATCGCCGACGTCATCACGAGTATCCGCGGCCGGGCAGCGTCGGGCTGCCGGTCGTCGAGTACAACTTCTACGCCCACCGGCTCGTCGGAAGGCTACAAGGAGGAGACTGGCCGCGCGGGCGCCGGCTACACGGCCTACGACTATTCCGGGCTGTCGCAGACCTGCCGCCACGCGAGGGTGTCGGGACGCACACGCGCGCCGATCAGCTGAAGCGGGCCGAGCACTTCCTGAAGGCCGTCGTGCCGGAAGCGGAGAAGGCCAACGTGCGGTTGGCCCTCCATCCAAACGATCCGCCCGTGCCGATCAGCCGTGGATCGGAACAGCTGATGGCCACCGTCGAGCACTGGAAGGAGTATCTCGCGTCTGGTGGACAGCCCTCACAACGGGATGACGTTCGACTGCGGTGTCACGCGCGAGATGGGCGAGGATCCCGTGGCGGTCTGCCGCTACCTCGGCGAGCGCGACCGCATCAACCACGTCCACTTCCGCAACGTCGTCGTGCGAACGGCCTTACGTGGACTACACGGAGGTGTTCCTCGACGACGGGCAAGTGAACCTGTTCGCGCGTGATGCGAGAGCTCGTGCGCCAGAAATATCCGCGCGCCATTTACCCGGAGCATCCGCGGGCCATCGACGTCGACCGCGAAGCGCGGCCCGATCAGGAACCATTACCCCGGCGGCGGCGGCTTCGCCGGTGAGATCTACAACGTCGCGCACGCGCGGGCCATGCTGCAGGCAGCCCTGAGCCGAGCCTGAGGCTGCAGTAGCCGGTAGCCGGAGCTGTTAGCTCGCGGCGCAGTTCTACCTGTTCGCCTCCCGAATCCGCGCCGCGATCTCGTCGACGTCGTCCAGCACACCCTTCATGACGTTGTCGGCGTGCGCCTGCGCCTGCCCGCCCGCCATGCTGCCCCTTGTGCATCAGCGTGACTTCGACCAGCACGGGCCTGTCCTGGTAAGACAGCTTCGCCATCGTGTGCGTCGTCAGGTAGACGTCGTAGCGTGAGACGCACAGGCCGTTCGAGACCGTCGCGGTGCTGATGTTCACGCACACGCTACGTGTCCTCGTCGGAGTTGCGGCGTGGCTTGAGGCCGGCATCGGTGAGGTGCTTCGAGACCGCCGTCTCGAGCGTGCTCTGATTCAGCGCGCAGCCAGTGGACTGCGAGGTCAGCTCTTCGACGACGACGCCGATCTCCGAGAGCCCCTGAACTCGGCGCCCGGGCCGGGCACCGAGGATCGGGCGGCGGCGTTCCCGCCGGGGGTGCAGGCGAGCCCGAGGATGACGTCTGCGCGCGCCGGGGCGGAAGGGGCCGCCGCCTTGGCGGGCTCGTAAAGCCGCGTCACCGTGTCGGCGTTCCCGCGATCGATGAACGAGGTCTCCACGATGAGGCGAGCCGGGTCGTCCTGCCGCGAGAACGTGTATCGGATCTGACGTCCCTGTGCGACCTCGCACAACACCAGCAGCTGACCCGCCTCGCGGCGCGCGATCGTCACGACGCCTACGCCACCGAGCTGAATCAGTTCCTCCTGCCGCTCAGGTGAAACGTGCGCGAGCGCCGCGGTCGTCGGCGAACGTCACGGCATCCGGCGTGTCGGTGATCGTGGAGGTTGGCCGCCGGGTCGCGCACTTCATCGGTCAGCTGCTGCTTCGCGCGCCCTCGTCGGCGCTCTCGGCAAGCGGCATGCGTGAAGGCGGACGACGTCCCCGTCCACCCCGCTCGGCGGCCTCCTGCTCGTCGACCGCCATCGAGCGGAAGTTCGCGTCGAATCCAAGCTCGCTCGGGAAACTGGCTGAGGGCGCGATTGAGCGCCCACTTGCCGCTCAGGTCAGGTGAGGTCTGGGCCCGCGTGGAAGCCGGCACAAGAAGCAGGAGTGCGCAGGCCGAAGGACAGATGATCCGGAGAGTGTCGCGCCTGGCAGCATAAGTCATGGCGGTGGCCGAACTGAGAAGTTCGGCCCTGCTTCTGCACGCGCATCACCAGCGATGGACGAGTCGACCTTTGAAGCCATCGTTACTGACACCGTCGCACGACTGCGCGATTCTCCGGGTTCAATGTCAGAGCGCGGCACGCCGCCAGCCCATCCATTTGCGGAGCATTCCATGTCTGTCGCCAAGGTCTCCGAGATCAGCGCCACCTCCAAGAAGAGCTTCGAGGACGCGATTCAGCGGGGCCTCTCCCGTGCGTCCAAGACGCTGCGGAAATGTCCGCAGCGCGTGGATCAAGGAACAGCGGGTCTGGGTGGAGAAGGGCAAGATCGTCGAGTACCAGGTCAACATGATGGTGACCTTCGTGCTGGACGACTAGAGCGCGGCCTCGACGGGCGACTGGTGCACGCCATGCCCGCCGACATCCTGACGCTCCGCCAGCTCAATCGCGCCACACTCGCGCGGCAGATGCTGCTCGCGCGCGAGAAGACGACCGCGCTCGCCGCCATCGAACGCCTCGTCGCGATGCAGGCACAGTGGCCGCGTCCGCCGTTTGTCGGATTGTGGAGCCGCGTCGAGGGGTTCGAGCGCGCCGACCTGGCGTCGCTCTTCGCGCAGAAGAAAGCCGTGCGCGCGACGTCGCTTCGCGGCACGATCCACGTCTCGTCGGCGAAGGACTATCTCGGCTTCCGCCCCGTGCTGCAGCCCGTGCTCGAAGCCGGACTCCAGCGCCATCCTGAAAGATCGCCTGCACGGCATGGACGTGGACGCGCTGACGACGCGGGCCCGCGCGATGCTCGTAAAGCGTCCGCACACCTTTGCCGAGCTGCGGGAGCAGTTCCTGAAGGCCGACCCGAAAGCCGACGAGCGCGCGATGGGCTACTGGTGCGCATGCTGCTGCCGCTGGTGCAGGTGCCCGAGGACGGCGAGCCGTGGGCCTACTCATCGCAAGTCGTCGTTCGCGCTCGCCGACCAGTGGCTCGGCAGGAAGATCACGACGACGCACGCGACGCCGGATCCGCTGATTCTGCGTTACCTCGCGGCATACGGCCCGGCTGCGGCGGCCGATTTCCAGGCGTGGTCGGGCGTGTCGCGCGAGGCGACGCGCACCGCGTTCGAGCGGTTGCGGCCGAAGCTCCGGACATTCCGGGACGAAGGCCGCAAGGAGCTGTTCGATCTGCCCGATCGCCGCGGCCTCGGCTGACGTGCCGGCAGCCCCGTGCGCTTCATCCCCGAATACGACAACGCTGATCGCGGCCCGAGCCGATGGCCGCATCGTGGCGCGCGATCATCGCCCGCGCATCTTCCTGTCGGCCCTGCGCATTGCGGCGACCGTGCTCGTCGACGGGGCTGCCGCCGCGACCTGAAGCTCGACAGTACGAAGAAGGCCGCAACGATCACGATCGATCCCTTCGGCAAGCTCTCCGCCAAAGGTCCGCAAGGAAATCGAGTCCGAAGCGGACGATCTCGTGCGCTTCGCCGAGCCTGACGCCAAGTCCCACCTCGTCGCGTTCTCGTCTTAAGGGCAGCGCTGGCGGCTGGCCGGTCGAGTTGCAGTACACTGGCGGACCTGTTTTCACTCTCCTCGCGGGCAGAGGGAAACCGGAACCTGCGAGGCTCCGATGCGAACGCGTCACTCTTCGTCACGAACCGCCGTCGCGCTGGCGATGGCCGCCAGCCTGGCCCTGTTTCCGTTCCTCGACGTCGTGCGCGCGCAGGCGCCTGCGTGCCGCCAAGCCCGCCGCAAAGGCCCCGGCGACGGCGCCACAGCCCGTGGATGGCGGCTGGCCGAAGGCCTTTCAACGCGCCCAGCGGCGCGACGGTGGTGATGTATCAGCCGCAGGTCGCCAGCTGGACCGACCAGAGGCACATCGTGGCCTACTCCGCGGTGGGCTACGAGAAGAAGGGCGCCGAGAAGCCGACGCTCGGGTCGGTGAAGATCGAGTCCGACACGAGCGTGGCGCCTCGACGAGCGCCTCGTGCACTTCAACGAGCTCAAGCTCACCGAAGTGAACTTCGAGAAGCTCGATCGCGACGAGACGAAGGAAGTCACCACCGAGATCGACAAGGCCATCCCCGATGGCGAGCGCGTGATCGCGCTCGATCGCGTCCTCGCCAGCGTCGACAAGAGCCAGATCATCCCGAAGAACGTGGAGGGCGTGAAGGCCGATCCGCCGACAGGTCTTCTACAGCACGACGCCTGCGGTGCTGGTGAACATCGACGGTGAACCGATCTGGAGTCCCATCAAGGACAACGATCTGAACTTACGCCATCAACACGAACTGGGACCTGTTCCAGCACGGGCCGACCAACACGCTGTACCTGCGCAACGAGAAGGTCTGGCTGAAGGCCGCGACGGTTGAAGGGACCGTGGACGCCGGCCGGCACGTTGCCGGAGAGCTTCAAGAAGCTGCCCGCCGACGAGAACTGGAAGGACGTGAAGGCGAGCCTGCCGGGCCAGAAGCCGACGCGGCAAGACGCCGACCGTGTTCGTCAGCACCGCACCTGCCGAGCTGATTCTCGTGACCGGCGCGCCGAGCTACCTGCTGGTAGACGGCAACGACCGACCTGCTCTGGGTGCAGAACACCGTGAGCGACGTGTTCCGGCTGGGCAGGACCGGCCCCGGTGCTACTTCCTGGTCTCCGGCCGCTGGTTCTCGGCCCCGGATTTCACCGGGCCCTGGACGTTCGCCACGCCGAAGCTGCCGCCGCAGTTCGCGAAGATCCCGCTGGAGCACCCGCGGTCGCGCGTGCTGGCCTCGGTGCCGGGCACTCGCCAGGCCGCCGAAGCCGTGCTGCTCGCGCAGGTGCCGCAGACGGCGCGCGTGAACAAGAAAGAGGTCAAGCCGCCCGACGTGACATACGACGGCGCAGCCGAAGTTCGATGCCGATCCGCGACGACCAGCCTCGCAGCGGGCGACCAACACCGACAAGGACATCATCAAGGTCGGCGACCTTTACTACATGTGCTTCCAGGGCGTGTGGTTCATGTCGCGGGAGCGCCGAGGGCCCGTGGGAGGTCGCGAGCACCGTGCCGAAGGAGATCTCACTCGATCCCGGCCAGCTCGCCCTCGCAACAACGTGACGTACGTCACGGTCGTCGAGGACGACAGCAACGACGACTGGGTCACCTTCGCCGCGGTCGCCGGCTACACGGGCATGATGACCGCGTGGGGCTGCGCGGTGTGGGGATCGGCTGGGCTACTATCCGCCCTACATCGGATACGGCGGCTACTACCCGATCTACTACCCGCATTACCGCACCTACGGCGCGGCCGCCTGGGCATAACCCGTGGAGCCGGCACCTACGGCCGCAGCGCCGTTGCCGTACGGGCCGTACGGCGGCGTGGGAGCGACCGCACGCGTGCAACCTCACTATCCGGCACGCATACGCGTGGCGCGGCGGCGCTACGGTCCCTACGGGCGCGCGCGCTGCCCAGGCCTATAACCCGCGCACCGGCACCGTACGCTCAGCCACGCGCCAGGGCTCCAACGTCTACGGCAACTGGGGCTCGAGCTACGTCCAGCGCGGTGACGACTGGGCGGGGACGGGGCACGTCACCAACCGCAGGACCGGCACGACGACGAGCGGGATACGCACGGACGAAGGCGGCGCGGTTCGCCGCAGCGGGCCGGGCGTGGCAGCGGTTTTGTCGCGGGCAATGGCGACAACGTCTACGCGGGCCACGACGGCAACGTAGTACAAGCGTGGTGACGACGGCACCTGGCAGAAGCGCGCGAGAACGGCGGATGGAACAATACCAACCGTCCCGATCCGTCGACGTCGGGCCAGCTCGATCGCGATCGCGCGCCGCTCGCGCCGAGAGGCGCCACGCGCACTCAAGGACTACGGCAACTACCGCAGCAGCTAGCGGTGCGCAGCGCGGGCACCTACCGATCCGGCGGCGGCTCCCGAGGCGGCGGCGCGGCGGCGGCGGCGCCGGCGCTGAGCCCGCCACGTTGCGGGGCCATCGCACGTGGCCGGGTCATGACGCAGGAGACGGATCAACCCACTGACAAGGGGACGCTCGAGCGTCTCCCTGTCACCGATCGCCGATGTGCGCCGCGGCGAGGCGCCGAGCGTCGCTGCTCATGACGCTGACGATGTTCCTCATCCTCGCGGCGTACTACATGCTGAAGACCGCGCGCGAGGTGTTCATCCTCAGCGAGGGCGGCGCCGAGGTGAAGAGCTACTCGTCGGCCGGGCAGGCGCTCCTGCTGCTCATCCTGGTGCCGGCGTACGGCGCCTTCGCCTCCGCGCGTCAACCGCGTGCAGCTCGTGCGCTGGGTCACGCTGTTCTTCGTCGTCGCAACCTGGTGCTGTTCCTGCTGGCGCTCAGCGCCGGCCTCGCGCATCGGCATCGTCTACTTCCTGTGGGTCGGGATCTTCAACGTGATGGTGATCGCGCAGTTCTGGGCGTTCGCCAACCGACCTCTACACCCAGGAGCAAGGCAAGCGCCTGTTTCCGCTCATCGGCGTGGGCAGCAGCCTCGGCGCGTGGGTCGGATCGGTGCGCGCCGGCGATCTGTCTGAAGCGCGTCGGCACTCGACGCGCCTCCTGATCGTCGGCGCGGTCATCCTGACGTGTCTGCGCGCTGTTGTCGCGCGTGGTCGACCGCGTCGACCACGCGAGGCGAAGCGGATCAGCCGAAGACAGCTCGGCGAGAAGCTGCGCGGGCACGCCAGAGCGGCTTCGCGATGATCCTGTCGGATCGCTACCTGCATGCTGATCGCGCTCCTCACGGTGCTGCTCAACGTCGTCAACACCTCGGGCGAGTACCTGTTCGGGCGCTACGTCGTCGACACGGCGAACGCGATCACGGCGACGGGCCGGCGAGCCGCGGCCGCGCGCGAGCAGTTCATCGGCACGACCTCACAGCAGCTATTTCAGCTACGTGAACCTGATCGGATTCCTGCTGCAGATGTTCGTCGTCTCGCGGGTGTTCAAGTTCCTCGGCGTCGGCAGAGCGCTGTTCATCCACCCGATCGTCGCGCTGGCGGGCTACCTGATGATGCTGCTGCGCGCCGTCGTTCGAGTGCGATGCGCTGGCTGAAGGTCGCCGACAACAGCCTCGACTACTCGCTCGGCAACACGACCAAGCAGGCGCTGTGGCTGCCGACCAGCCGCGAGGCGAAATACAAGGCCAAGCAGGCGGTGGATTCCTTCTGCATGCGCGCCGGCGACGTCGTGCAGGCCGGCGTCGTCTACGCCGGTGAGCTGGCTGGCGATGGCGGTGCCCGGCTTCGCCGCGGTGAACGTCGCGCTCACCGTCGGCTGGCTGGACGGTGGCGAGCGGCCTGAACAGGCGACTCGACGGCGCAGGGCGAAGGACACCGGGCAGCTGTGACGATCGGCGCCCGGCTCCGCGCGTCGAGCCTGTCGTCCCGAATCCTGGTTGGCCTGATTGCCGGGATCGTCACGGGCCTCTTCATCGGCGAGCGCGCGGCCGTGCTGCAGGTGTTCGCCGACGCCTACATCAAGCTGCTGCAGATGACCGTGCTGCCGTATGTCACGGTCTCCATCATCACCGGCCTGGGCGCACTCAGCTACGAGCAGGCGAAGTCGCTTGGCCTCAGGGTCGGCGCCGTGCTGCTCGCTGTTGTGGGCGGTGGCGCTCGCGGCCGCGTTGCTGTTTCCGCTGATGTTCCCGACGCTCCAGACGGCGTCGTTCTTCAGCACGACGCTGGTCGAGCCGCGCGAGCCGTTCGATCTGGTCAGCCTCTACATTCCCATCGAACCCGTTCAACTCGCTCGCGAACAACATCGTGCCCGCCGTCGTGCTCTTCAGCATCGTCGTCGGGCGTCTCGCTGGTCGCGGTTCCGGAGAAGGCGCGGCTGCTCGAGGTGCTCGGCGTCATCGGCACGGCAGTCTCGAAGGCCACGCGATACATCGTCGACGCTGACGCCATACGGCATCTTCGCGATCGCGCGCGGTCGCGGCCGGAACGCTCAGCGTGGAGGAGCTCCAGCGGCTCCAGGTGTATCTGGTGAGCTACGTGGGCATCTCGCTGCTCCTCAGCCTGTGGGTGCCTGCCCGGGCTGGTCGCCGCCGCTGACGCCCGTTCCCTATGGCGCCGTGCTGTCGCAGAACGAAGCGACGCCCTGATCACCGCGTTCATGACGACGCAGCCTGTTCGTCGTGCTGCCGATGCTGACCGAAGCAGACCAAGGCGCTGCTGAACGAGTATGCCGGGCTCCGGGCCGAGGACGCCGGCGTGCCCGAGGTCATCGTGCCCGCGTCGTTCAACTTCCCGCACACCGGCAAGCTCCTGTCGCTGAGTTTCGTGCTGTTCGCCGGCTGGTTTGCCGATGCCAGCGCTCGCCGTGACGGACTACCCGCGCCTGGCGGCGATGGGCGTGCTGACGCTGTTCGGCAACATCAACGTCGCCGATTCCGTTCCTGCTGGACATGTTCCGCATTCCCGCGCGACACGTTCCAGCTGTTCCTCGCCACCGGCGTCGTCAACGCGCGGTTCGGCACGCTGATGTCGCGCCGTGCACACGCTGACCAGTGGCCCTGCTTGGCACGTGCGCGGTGATTGGCGTGCTCAGGATCGATCGCCGCAAGCTCGTGCGGTTCTGCGTCATCACGGCGGTGCTCACGTTCGTCGTCGTCGGCGGCACTCGGCTGCTGTTCGGCGTGGCCCTGAAGACCGAGTACGCACAAGGACAAGGTCCTGGCCGGCATGCAGGCGCTGAGGCAGCGGTGGCCTGCCACGGTGTATAAGCCCGGGGACCAGGCGCCGCCGTTGCCTGCCCTCAATGGCTCGGTGCTCGACCGTGTCGGGACCAGGAAGACCCTGCGCGTCGCGTATGTCCCCGACAGCCTGCCCTACGTGTTACTTCAACACGCGACGGCGATCTGGTTGGCTTCGACGTGGAGATGGCGCAACAGCTCGCCAGGGATCTGGACGTGCGCGCTGAGTTCGCTGCCCATCGCACGCCCGGCGACCGCAGGACAGCATCGACCCCGCGGTGTGCGACCTCGTGATGACGGGCGCGGCGGTCGTGGCCGATCGCGCGATGCAGTTTCTCTACTCGACGCCTTACCTGGATGAAACGCTGGCCTTCATCACGCCGGACCACCGGCGCGCGGACTTCTCATCATGGGACGACATCCGCGCCATGGAAGACGCTGCGCCTGGCGGTGCCGGCGGCCCTACATATCGCGAAGATTCGGGCCGAGCTGCCCAACGCCGAGATCGTGCCGGTCCGTCTCAGGACGTGTCGACGATCTCGCTCACCAGGATCCGACGATCGATGCGTTCGTCCTCACCGCCGAGCGCGGCTCGGCCTTCACACTGCTGCACCCGGAGTTCTCGGTCGCCGTGCCAAGCCGAACGTCTACAAGGTGCCGCTCGCCTACATCGTGGCCGGCCGCGACCAGCCGCTGGTCGACGTTCGTCAACACGTGGATCGATCTGAAGCGCAAGGACGGCACCATCGACGAGCTGTTCGGCCACTGGATCCTCGGCCGCCAGGCCTCGACGCACGTCCGCCGCTGGTCGATTCTCGACGACGCTGGGCTGGGCTGAAGCAGACGGGGACTGTCCCCTTGTGTCGCGCGGGGGACAGTCCCGTGGTGGCAGCACGGGGGACAGTCCCGTCTACCGCAGCGTGCAAGCTGCTTCCCAGCGCGAGCCGCGCCATCGACGAGCGGCTGACGCGCCGCTTCCTCACCCTCCACGTCGATCCCGGTTTGCATGGCGTCCACCGCCGCGAGCCTTCCCGCGGGCGGCATTGGATCGTCTCCGCGCACCGAGTACTCAGATTGCCGCGTTCAGGACGGCTGGATCGGCCATGTCCGGGTTCTGGAGGTCCTGTCGCGCCGAGGCCATCCTGCAGCCGGCGTCCTTCTCGGCGGCCGACCGGCCGGCGCACGAACAGGTTGTCGAGCGCGACGTTCGGCAGCACCGCCGCGTATGGGGTCAGGTCCGGGCGTGTCGGTGAAGATGTCCATCGGGATCGCGGCCGCATCGAGCGCGTTCATGGGCGCGATCCCGATCAACAGCTCGAGGGTCCGGATAGAGCGAGACAGTGTTGTGCATCGAGTGGATGAGCGCACCACGCCGGTTGTAGCGCTGATTACGAGCGCCGGCGATCGATGCGCGTCCACGTGGTCGGGACCGTCTGCGCGTCGTCTTCGAGCACCATGATCGCCGTGTCGCGCCAGCACGGGCTGCGCGAGACGGCCTGCACGAGGCGGCCGAGCGCGTAGCCGTTGTCGGCGACGAGGAACTGCGGCGTCGCGTTGCCCGCGGCCATGCCTGCCGTGTGATCGTTGGGCAGGCGCAGGATCGTCAGCGCGGGAAGATGATCGCCGGCGCCGGACCCGAGGTCTGCGACGTGCTGCTCCGAAATCGTCGAGCCAGCGCGCCGAGGCGGGACGCGCCCTTCAATCGCGCGTCAGCGTGCCACGCGCGGATCATCGGGTCGATCCGTCGCATCCGCTCTGGCCGCCGAGTAGCCGTCGGTCGTGATCGCATCGGGCGTCGTCAGATCGAAGTTGCGGAAGGCCGTGCTGAAGTGCCCTTCGAGCGACGCTTTCGTCGCGAACGCATCGGCGTTGGGCGACAAGTCCGGGTAGGTCTTCGAGCCTTCGCGTTCAGCGAGTCCACACTCCTCGCTCGAGAGCGTCGAGACGAGACTCGCCATGCGTGCGATAGGAGAGGCCCGCCTTCGCGGCCGCATCCCACAGGCAGAGCGACTCCGGCTCCGCGACGTCGCGCGATCCGTTGAGATAGGGCACGTAGCGCTTGAGGAACGCCGAGATGTCGCGCGCGGTGAGCGGAAGCTTCAGCGGCGGCGGCAGCGGGCTGGCCGGATCCAGGCCGGGCAGCCGGTTTGAAGCCCTCGTAGTCGCACGTGCGGCCCCGTCCCGAGCATCCACCTGAACGCCTTGTCCACGTACTCGGTGGAGAAGGCCGACGTGGCCACGCAGTGGCCGTCCGGGCTGGCCTCGGAGTTCACGAAGAAGCGATCGAAGAGTCGAAGCGGAGCGCCAGTGCGCGGTGATTCGGCGTGATGTCTCTGATGGCGGGCCGTTGCCCCGGCGCGCGGCGGATCCCGCTCCGAAGATCGCCAGCGAGCTCGCCGTCGGCCTTCGACGCCGTCGCCAGATGCCGCAAGATCTCCGGAACACCTGATCGGCGCGTGCGGTTCTCCTTGATGACGTAGATCACGTGGCGGATCGGCGAGGGTCCCCGAACAGTGACTGCGCGGCTCACCGACCAGTCGTTCGCCGCGAGCACGCGGCTCGTCATCGCCGCGAGCGTCTGCGGATCCGGGCAGCGTGACGCGGCGGAGGCTGCCACCGACTACCGCGGCGCTGTACGCGCCGGCGTGGCGTGTGGTTGGGCGGGAACGCCCGTTGGGTCGCGTTCGGCCGCGCGGCCGGCTCTCCTTGCCGTTGCCGACAAACAACGTCGATCCGACGATGGCGAGCGCGGAAGGGTAGCGGGCGGTGAGATGTAGGCCGAGCACGCGGCTGCGATCCGACGCGTCCTGCTCGCCCTGTCGTCCCAGTCGGTGCCGGAATCCTGAGGCCGGCGGCCAGCAGCGCGAAAGCGCCACGACGGCCACGCTCTGGCTTTGCGCGCGTTGGCGACCAGCAGCGTGCGGGCCTGACTCGGAGAACACAACCGCCTGCGGGCCGCCAAGCCGAGCCGTGCTGCCATCCGCGTCGAGCACCGTGATCGCGACGCGCTCTCTACTTCTTTATGTCGAAGCCAGTGTCGATGATCGACACCTCGGCGTTCGGCATTGGCGTTCACGACTGATTGCCGAGAGCGTCTGCGGGCCGTTGATTTGCGAGTGCCGACGGGTGCGAGCCCGCCGGAACCGCGCAGCTGCACCCGGCGGCGCTCGCCATCGACCACTCGCCACGGCGTCGTCGTTCCAGAGCTGGCACGCAGACCTTTGTCCTTGCCCGATCGGTCCTGGACGACTCCGCACGCCGGCACGGATACAGGAAACCGCTGCCGCCGGTGGCCTTTCGGTGCAGATCGATCCGGCGCACTCTTGGCGCGGTGCCCGCTCGGGCCTGTGCACGACGGCGAGCGCGTCGCCGCTGGTTGGCGGCCACGCAGAGGGTGCCGGTGCGGGCCGACGGCGAGGCAGCCGGTTGGATACGCAGGGGCAGGCTCCGCTGTCGCAGCATTTCGCGCCCGGCGCGGATGCGGCGGACGCGACGTGCGTCGATCGATGGCGCTCCGACCGGCGTGGCTGGCCCGTCGTCTCGCCGGCGAGATCGGCGCGGGAGGCCGGGGGTGGAACGTGAAGCGCCAGACGTGGTTCTGCACGCCGCCAGACACGCGAGAGCGGCCAGCGCGCCTGCGGCCGACGGCGCTCGGCCGAACGCGAGGCCCACGTTCGCGCTCTGCGGCGAAGGGAAGAAGACCCTCCTGCACGACCACCGGCGCGGGCGAGGCGGTGAGGTCGATCACCTGCAGCGACTGCCGCGCGGCTCGAACTGTCGCGACACTTCGCTGCCGAAGCCGCTGTTCACGACGATCAGCCACCGGCCGCCGTCCGGCCGCCGCCGGTGTCGGGCGAGCGGGGGATCGCGACCGGCAGCGCCCCCCAGCCATCCGCCGCCATGGGCTTGTCGGCGCTCCAGCAACGACGTCGCCGGCCGGATCGAGCGGGCGCTGGAAGCGGAGGCGCTTCCCGGGGATGGACGGCGGACGACAGCAACGAGCGCGCGGCCAGCGCGGTGGAGAGGAGACGGAGCCGAAATGCGTCATGGATGGCCTGATTCCCCGTAGCCGCCTCGGTGCATGACAATCTTGACGCCAGACCTATTTGGTCGGATATCTCTCAGACCCTGAAAGCGAGACTCATTCCCAGTTCTAGCTTCTCGAGTCGTTCATGCGTCGTCCGGTTGCCCGGCTCGCCATCCTCCTGCTGCTCCTCCGCGTCCTTCTCGCGTCCGCTGGTCCCGGGCTGGATACTTCGCCAGCACCCCCGGATTCACGATAGAGGGGCGCGCCTGTCGACCCACTGAAGGCGCCCATCGCCGGCGCTCCGCGTCACCGCCGTGGCCGACGGCCAGGCTCAGGGAGTGGGCACCATGTCGGACGCGCGGGGCGACTTCTCGCTCTGCTCCCGACGGCGCGCCAAGCACCCTCAGCGTGCAGGCCGACGGCTTCACCGCGGCCGCGCAGCATCACCGCCCCGCCGGACTCCGGCTCGGTCCTCGCTGGACTCTCGTCCTGGCGAGATCGCCGGCTTCCGCGATCAGGTGACGGCAGAACGCGCCCGAGGGGCTACCAGGTCCCGGTCATCACCAGCGCGACGCAGACGCCGACGCCGCTGCGTCGACGTGCCGCAGTCGGTCACGGTCGTGACGAACGGAACTGATCAGCGGACCAGCTGATGATGAGCATCGGCGACGTCGTGCGCTACGTGCCGGGCATCGGCGCCGCACCAGGGCGAGAACAACCGCGACCAGGTGATCATCCGCGGCAACAGCTCGTCGGCCGACTTCTTCGTCAACGGCGTCCGCGACGACGTGCAGTACTACCGCGACCTCTACAACCTCGATCGCGTCGAGGCGCTGAAGGGGCCGAACGCGCTGATCTTCGGACGCGGCGGCGGCGGCGGCGTCGTCAACCGCGGTCACCAAGGAAGCGGGCTTCCAGCCGCGTCGCGAGGTCACGCTGCAGGCCGGCGGCTCACGGCAACAAGCGCGTCGACGGCGCGACCTCGATCGGCCGCTGACCGGCACGCGTGGCGGTCCGCCTCAACGGCGTCTACGAGAACTCCGACAGCTTCCGCGACGGCGTCGACCTCGAGCGCTGCGGCGTCAGCCCGACGCTGACCGGTCATGCCGAGCGAGCGCACGCAAGCATCACGTTCGGCTACGAGTACCTGCACGACGCGCGCGTGGCCGATCGCGGCATCACGTCGTATCAGGGCCGTCCGGCGGACGTGCCCGATCGACACGTATCTACGGCAACCCCGACGACAGCTACGTCCGGGCGCGACGTGAACCTCGGCCTCGGCCATCGTCGAGCACCGCACGCGGCGCTGCCACGCTGCGCAACCGCACGCTGTTCGGCGCCTACGACCGCTTCTACCAGAACTACGTCCCCGGCGCGGCGACTCGCCGGACGCAAGCCATGGTCGCCCTGCACGGCCTACAACAACGCCACCAACCGGCAGAACCTGTTCAACCAGACCGACGTCACGTAGCGTCGGCGTCGACCGGCCGCGTGCGCCACACCGTGCCTGTTCGGCGCCGAGGTCGGGCCGGCAGCGGACCGACAACTTCCGCAACACCGGCTTCTTCAACAACACGGCGACCTCGATTCTGGTGCCGTTCGACGCACCCGACGATCAGCGACGCCGGTCACGTTCCGCCAGAGCGCGACCGACGCCGACAACCACCTCGAGGACCAACGTCGCCGCCGCCTACGCGCAGGATCAGGTCGAGCTGTCCGCGGCACGTGCAGCTGGTCGGCGGCGTGCGGTTCGACCGCTTCGACCTGGACGTACCACAACAACCGCAACGGCGACACGCTCGGCCGCGTCGACGACCTCGTCTCGCCGCGCGCCGGCGTCGTCGTCAAGCCGATCGCGCCGCTGTCGATCTACGGCAGCTACAGCGTCTCGTATCTGCCGAGCTCCGGCGACCAGTTCTCGTCGCTCACCACCATCACCGAGCAGGTCGAGCCGGAGAGCTTCGACAACTACGAGGTGGGCGCCAAGTGGGACGCTGCCGGCCGGCCTGTCGCTGACCGACGGCCGTCTACCGGCTCGATCGCACCAACACGCGCTCGACCGACCCGAACGATCCGACGCGCATCGTCCAGACCGGCAGCCAGCGCACGACCGGGCTACTGAGCTGGGTGTGAACGGGCAAGCTGACTGCCGGCGTGGAGCATCGCCGGCGGCTACGCGCTACCAGGACGCCTTCGTGACGAGCGCGACGGCGACGGCGCGCGAGGGCGCGACAGTGGCGGCAGGTGCCGCACCACACCGCGTCGCTCTGGAACAACTACCGGTTCCACGCCACGCGTGCTCGGCGCGGCCTCGGCCTGATCTACCGCCTCGGACATGTTCGCGGCCATCGACAACACCGTGACGCTGCCCGGCTATCACGCGCGCGGACGCCGCGGCGTTCTTCACGCTGACCGACGAGCTGCGGCTCCAGGCCAACGTCGAGAACCTGCTCGACACGAGCTACTACGTCGAACGCCGACAACAACACGAACGATCTCGCCCGGCTTCCCGCGCGCGAGTCCGTGTCGCTGCTGGTCGCCCGGCTTTAGAGCGCCGGCGGGCTGTCGTGGCGGCTGGGCTTCAGCCCCGTTCGCTCACACGTCGATCGCAATGACTTCGTGGACCTCGATCGACGGCACCGTCACCGTCAGCACGCCGTCTGATACGTCGACGGGCGGCGTGAGTCCGGCTGTCAACAGCTGCACACGCGTGGGACGGACGCCTTCCGGTAATCGAAGGCGCACGCGCTCGGGCCCGACCGGGATCATCCGCGCAGCGGCCCCTTCATCATCATCGGGTTCGTCAGGTTGACGAGGTGCACCGTCATCGAGTCGCGCTGCGCGCCACGACCGTGACGTCGAGCACGCCGGGTCCGTCGACCTCGACGGCGGCGCCTCGTTGGCCGCCCACTCGACGGCGTTCCGCAGCAGCCGCAGGTGATCGACGCACAGCACGTCCCAGAACGTGCGGTCGATGTCCCACGGGAATGTAGACGACACGGCTGCTGCCGATGTCGCGCAGGTACAGCTCGCGCGTGTCGGTGTGCGGCGACGCGCGGGTAGACGTCCTCCATCGGCAGGTCGGGATAGGACGGGAATCAGCGTGAGCGGAGACGGGAACGACTGCGCGTCGGCCGCACGGCGACGCGGAACACGCCGTTGATGATGCGCGGCGTGCCCTCGAGGCCGTCGAGGATCGGATGGCGCCGGCCGGTCGGCGGATCGGTATCGAGGGTCGAGATACGAGTTCTGCATCGGGCCGTCGATGCGGCCCGTCGAAGCGACACGCCGAACAGGTCAGCCAGGCCGAAGTCGTCCGCTGGCCGCCGGTCTCGTCGATACAGCGAGTGTCGCGAACGTGGCGAGCACGCTGCCGCCGCGCTTCACGTAGCTCGCGGATCGCCGCGCACTGCGCGTCGGACAGCGCGGCCGCGTCCGGCGAGGATCAGCAGCTTGAAGCGGTCGAGGCGATCCGGCGTCAGGAACGCCTCGTGCACGAGCTCGAACGGCACGCGCGCTTCGACGAGCGCGTGATACATGCCGAGCACGTGATCTGCCGGCGCGATCGCCCGGCGGCGACGCCCGGATGGATACGTCGCCGGTCTGTTCCGGAGTAGCAGCAGCGCGACGCGCGCCAGCGGCGCCTCGTTGCGCGAGGTAGCGCTCGTGTCGAAGTGCCAGTCGTAGATCCGCTCGACCGACCGGCAGCCAGCGGCGGTCGGTAGAGCACGCCGGAGAACTTCGTCACCCACGGGCGCATGCCGTTGGCCGTGCCCTCGGCAACCCAGAGCCGGATCTCCGGCTCGCTCTGCACCGAGTCCTTCCAGCGATACGGCTCTTCGAGGCCGACGCTGAAGATGCCGCCGATCGGCCGCCGGCCCATCACGCGAGCGGCAGCTCCTTCGCGCGCCGGCCGTTGTCCCACGGCGGCGTCAGGCCGCGGCGCGGCCTGGTTGTCGGTGAACTGAATCGCCGCCAGCTCGCCGCGCGGTCTTCATGATCGGGCGGCCCGTTGGGAATGAAGCGCGCGTCGGGGTTCGCGGCGCGCACGGTCGGCGTCCCAGCTGCTTCCACAGCTCGGTCAGCCGCGCCTTGCGCCACTCGACGAACTGCCGCCGCGCCGGGTCGCGCGGGTCGGTCGTGCGCGGCAGATCCGCGCCGGTCGCCGTCCTTGAAGTTCTGCTGGCAGTGCACGCAGTAGCAGTCGCCGCCCTGCGGCGCCCAGCGGTTGGCGAAGATGCCGTCGCACTTGTAGCATCGCGACGATCTCGCGATGGACGCTGGTCCATGAACTCGAAGCTGTATGGACCGAGCGCGCACGTGACCCACAGATCCGGGGTTCGCCCAGTGGCGCCGCGGGCTGCCCGTCGCGCGTCGACGGCGATCCAGTCCGGATGCGCCGCCGCGCACGTCGTCGCGCACCGCGTGCGGATCGGTGCGCGCGACGACGCTGCATGCTCATGAGCGCGGCAGCCCGCGACGAGCGTGCCGAACGGATCGCTGTCGCCCAGCCATGCGCTGCGATGGTGGAGCGGGACCTCGGTCGGGTAGTAGGCGACGATGCCGCCGGCGCTGAGCGTGGCGGCGTCGGCGTGCAGGCGGCGGAAGTAGTCGAGCCAGAACTGCGGGTCGAAGCGGCCGGGATCGTTCTCGACGAGCGTGAGCTGCACCCAGCGCATCGGCCGATCGAACCAGCCTTCCATGCCGGTGAGGCGCTGAGCGCCCGCGGGGCCTCGCCCGGCCCCCTGGAAAGCGCCGTGCCCGAGGAACGCCGCCCCCACACTCGCGCCCGCAGTGTGACGTGCAGAACGTCGCGCCTCGGACAGATGGCCGCGCATGCGGCGGATTCTACAGGCCCCGGTGACCTGCATGCCAGTTCTGTCGGAGCAGCGCCGGCGCCGCGACACACGGCTTCCCGGAAATCACGCGGCTTCCGGGTGCACTTCCGCCGTCCTGCCGCTGGGTACGCCACTTGCCCCTGCGCTTATCGGCAGGAGTGCGCGCGGATGGATTCTGCTGAACAGCAAGGTCGGGCTGACCCCGCAGGGCGCGACGCGCCCACGCCCGTGGATGCCCCCGCCCCACTCGGCGACGCCGCTGTTTGTCGACGGTCGTGGTGGCCGTGCTCGTCGGCGCGGGCGGGCTCACCTTCACCATGCTGAACACGCGGGCGACGGCTGCCACCACGCCACTCACCAACAGCGCCGATGGCCAGCCCCGACGGCCGTGCCGTCACGCAGCCTCCGTCGCCGCGTTTTCGGCGCCAGAAGTGGAGCCACGCGCATGCCTACCGCTGGGTGAGCAACCGTCCGCGAAGCGTCGCCTTCGAGCTGGAATCGATCGAGCGGGTGCCGGTGTGGACGACAACGGTCCGTCCGATGCTCGTGGTGCGCTGCCTGTCGAGAAAAAGCCGAGCTGTTCGTCTCACACGAGACCGCCGCCTGCATCGAGTCCGGACGACGAGAACCACACGGTGGGGCTGGCCTTCAGATGATGGGCCGCAGTCGGTGGAACGGTGGCCGGACTCAGAGGAACATGACGCGCTGTTCGCGCCCGACTCGGCGGCGCTGGCCACGCGCATCGCATCGGCGCTTATCCATCTGAGGTTCACGTACACGCCGCACAACGCGCAGCCGGTGACGGTGAACTTCGATCTGAATGGCGCGAGACGAGGTTGTGGCGAACGTCAGGAAGACTTGCGGAATACGTAACTAACGCAAACAGACTACCCGTGCTGGGTGCTGATGCAGTGCTCGTGCGGTGCCAGGTGCTTGGTGCCTCGTGCGGTGCTTGAGTGCCTTGTGCAGTGCTTGGTGCCTTGTGCCAGTGCCGGGTGCCTGGCGTCCAGTGCACTGTGCACCGCACCAGGCACCCAGCACGTAGCACCCAGCACGGGCACCTTTACCAGCACAAGTCGAGCGTCGACCGCAGGTGACCGGTGCTGGTCTCCCACCAGGAACCCGTCGCTGATCAGCGCATCGACCACTTCGTCGCACTCCGGACTGCTGAGGTTCCACAGCCGCCGAACCTGGGCCCGCGTCAGACGCATCCCGGGCATCTCGTTGAACTCCGCCGGACGATGTCGGTCGCTGACGCGCTGAGCGCGACGTGCGCCGGCAGCTGCCGGCTGTGGCGCGCCGGGACGAAGGAAGTGGTGGCCATCCTGCGCACTCCGATTCTGCGCTTCTGGTTAAGCGCAGGTGTGAAGAGCAACATCGCTGCCAGAGCGCGTCCGGCTCTCTGGCCGCACATTCGCGCAGAGCGCCCGTAGGACGCGCAATAACGCCCGAAAGATCCGCACACCGCCACAAATTCTTCCTCACCGCGCGCCGAGGTGGGCGGTCATCGGTGCGCTTCCATGCGGCTTCCTTACAACCGTCACGCGGCATAGCCGACTGCATTGTGTTCATGCAGAGCTGCTGGAAACTTCAGACACGGCATGTAACGAGGAGGCATCTACCTGCGTCGGCCTTCCGGCACTATCCTGGGTTGCGACGGACTTCAGTGAGTCCTCGCAGGAGGCGTTGGACGTCGCGCTGGGGATCGCCACGTGATACCCGCGCCGACGTCCACGTCCTCTACGTCGTCCCCGATCCGCTGAACCTGCCGTGGGCGGTGGAAGGCGCGGGGTGGATTTCATCGAGCTGCAGCGCACCTGGATGGCGGACGCCAGGCGCGAGCTGACCCAGCTCCTGGCGGCCCGCGCGGTCGACCCTGCCAAGGCGAAGCGCACCGTCGCGCCTCGGGACGCCAGCGGTCGAGGTCATCGCGCCATGCGGCGCAATGGAAGGCTCGACCTGATTGTGGTCGGCAGCCACGGTCTGGCACAAGCCGGGACGACTGCTGCTCGGCAGCGTCGCCCAGAAAAGTGCTGCACGGGCGGGTGCCCCGTGATGGATCAGTGCCGGCATCGCCGGGCGCAAGCCGTCGCGACCGCCCGCGGAGACTGGCCGCCGTGAACCGGCGGCCGTCTGTGAACTGAAGAGCGAGTGCCATGACGTCATCACCACTCTCCTGTGCTCTGCCCGATCGATGTCTCGAGCGTCCTTCGGCGCCACTGCGATACGCCGCCGCCATCGTGGAGTCGTCGCACGGGCAGCTGATGGTGACGACGGTGGACGACCCGCTGCTCGCGTCGATGGATTGCCGCGCGCGGCCACGCGGTGGCCGAAGCGACCAGCACACGGAAGGACCTCGAGAGCGCCGTCACCGACACCCTCGGTCTAAGAGCCCACGGGCTGGACCCGCACTATCACGTGCCCATCGGTGCACCCGGCCCCCGAGATCCTCCATGTCGCGGCGGAACGCCACGTGGATCTGATCGTGATGAGCAGTCACGGCCTGACCGGCGTGCGGAAGCTCTTCTTGGATCCACGACCGAGCGCGTGCTGCGGCAGGCACCGGCGCCGGTGCTCGTGGACACGGCCCGAGCGACTGGGGGCCGATGGAGAGCGTCCGATGTCGCCGTCGTGCGCGGCGCATCCTGTGCCCATCGGCACTTCGCGCGGCGCGCCGGCGCACTGAGGTCGAGGTCGCGAGCGGCCGTTGCCGCCGATCGGCTCGCCGGTGCGCTCCTGGTCACGCACGTCGTCGAGCCACTGGCTGCACCGTTCCCGCGTCGTGCCGATGGGCCCAAGCTGGACGCTGAACGACGCCGCACAGGCGCAGGAAACGCTGGACGCGCTGGTTGCCGACCATGCGCCCGGCGATCGCGTCGAAACGCTCGTCGCGCTATGGCGACCCTGCCGAGGAGATCGTGCGGAATCGCGCAAGGATCGGCACGCGGGCCTGATCGTGATGCCGCTCAGCATCGATCGCGCCAGCGGCGCTCGTGGGCTCGGTGACCTATCAGAGTGCTCTGCCTGCAAACTCGCTGCGTGCTGGCACTTGCCCGGCCGCAGCAGCGCAGCAGTTCCAGCGCTGCAGACGCACTTAAGCACTGCGCGCGAGCACTTCGCACTGGCACAGCGTCACTGAAGCAGGCGAATGTCGCTGTGCCAACGGCTGGCGGCCGCACTGGCACCACGTGGAGCAGAACTTCAGTTCTGCTCGGCACGACTTCCTGACCTATCCTGCAAGGGGCATCGACAGTTCCGCAATGGTCCCGCCGCCCTGACGATCCGCGAGCGTGATGCTCCCACCTTGCGCGTCCGGTCAGCCGCTTGACGATCGCCAGGCCCAGACCCGTGCCGCCGATGCGGGTCGTGAAGAACGGCTCGAAGACGTGGTCGAGAACCGCTGACGGAATCCCCGGGCCGCGATCGAGGATGCGGATCCGGCACACCTGACCCGCACGGCGCGGTCTCGATCTCGACCGGCGCTCCGTGCGAGACCTGGCACGCGTTGAGCACCAGGTTGAGGATCACCGCGCGCAGCATCTCGGGGTCGCCGATGACGACGGCGTCCTCGCCCCTCACCACGATCTCCCTGCTCGGCACGGTTCACTGCCGCCCGCGCGCTCATCGCGGCCTCGGCGAACACCGACTGCACGTGCAGCGGCCGCCGGCTGGGCGCGTGGGGCCGCGCGTAGAGCAGCATGTGCTCCATCGCTTTCCCCAGCTCGTCGATCCGCCGGATGATCGAGTGGATCACGTCGCGCTTCGTCCGCTGCCGGTGAGCCCGGCCTCGAGCACCTGCATCGACGCCCGGATGCCGGCGAGCGGGTTCCGAACCTCGTGCGCCACCACGGCGGCGAGCTGACCGAGCTGCGTGAGCGCTTCCTGTTCACGCAACTGCGCCTCGGCCTGCTTGCGCGCCGTGATGTCGTAGCGAATCGCCATAGCCGCTGCCAGGGTGCCCGGCCTCGTCGACGAACGGCACGATCGTGGTGTCGACCCAGTAGTGGTGGCCGTCTTTCGCCCGGTTGCGAATCTCGCCGCGCCAGATCTGGCCGCGCGCGATGGTCCGCCAGAGATTCTGGATGAACTCCTTCGGGTGGCATTTCGAGTTGACGACGCGATGGTCGCGCCCGATCAGCTCCCCGCGCGAGTAGCCGGAGATCTCGCAGAACTTGTCGTTGACGTGCGTGATGGTGCCGTGCCGGTCGGTGATCGCGACGATGGCCGCCTGGTCGAGCGCGAAGCGCAGGTCTTCCAGGCGGAGCGTGGACGTGTCGGCGCTGGCGAGATCTTCTGGCCTGGTCACGACGAGGAAGGGGTCGGCGTCAGGTTGAACTTCTCGATCCGGTAGCGTATCTGATCGCGGTTCAGCCCGAGCAGCCTGGCGGCGCGCGTCTGGTTGCCGGCGCAGCGATCGAGCGCCTGAATCACCAGGCTGCGCTCCAGCGCCTCGAGGTTGACGCCGCCGGCCGGCGAGGCCGATGCCGTCCTGGCTGCCGGCGCTGGTCGTCAGCACGGGGAAGTTCTGCGGCTCGAGCCACTCGCCGTCGGCCAGCAGCATCGCCCGCTCGACCGCGTTCCGCACCTCGCGCACGTTCCCCGGCCACCCGTACTCCTGCAGCCCTTCAGCGCCGCCGGCGACGTTCCGCGGACGGACTTCCGGAACTCGCGATTGAACTGGTCCACGTAGAAATCGACGAGGCGCGGGATGTCGATCAAGTGCGACCGCAGTGGCGGCAGCGCGATCGGCAGGACGTTGAGACGGTAGAAGAGGTCTTCACGGAACTTGCCGGCCTTCACCTGCTCGTCGAGATTCCGATTGGTCGCGGCGATCACCCGGACATCCACGCGGATGTCGTGCATGCCGCCCACGCGCTTGAAGGTCTTCTCCTCGAGGAACCGGAGCAGCTTCGCCTGGAGCGCGGGGACCATTTCGCCGATCTCGTCGAGGAACACCGTGCCGCCATCCGACGACTCGAGCAGGCCGCGCTTCTGCTGGCGTGCATCGGTGAACGCGCCGCGCTCGTGGCCGAACAGCTCGCTTTCGAGCAGCGCGTCGGGGATCGCCGAGCACGTGATGTTCATGAACGGGCCGTTGGCCCGATCGCTGTTGAAGTGCAGGACCTTCGCCGCCAGGTCCTTGCCCGTCCCGCTCTCGCCCATCAGCAGCACGGTCGTGGCGGGACTGAGCGCGACGCGCTGCAGCAGGGTGCGGAGGGCGACGATCTGCGGTGATTCGCCGACGATGCGCGAGAAGGCGTAGGGCTGCGCCTGGCTGGCGCGCAGCATCCGCAGCTCCGGCGCAGACGCGTCGTTTCGAGCGCCTTCTGCACCATCATCGCCACGTCGTCGAGATCGAAGGGCTTGTTGGCGAAGTGGTAGGCGCCGATCTTCATCGCCTCGACGGCAGTCTCCACCGTGGCGTACGCCGTGAGGAGAATCACGAGGATGTCGGGGTCGTGCTCCTTGATCCGGCGCAGGACCGTGACGCCGTCCGTGTCGGGCAGCTTGTAGTCGAGCAGCACGAGGTCCACGCCCTCGCGGAGCCGCTCCGAGCGCCTCGTGTCCCGTCGGCGCTTCGAGCACCTGATAGCCTTCAGCTCCTGAGCCGCTGGGCCAGGGACCAGCGGATCAGCTGCTCATCGTCGACGACCAGGATCGTCGCGTTCGACATTCGAACTCCTCAGGCCCGCTGGGGAGATTTTTCCCAGCCATGGGGAAAATCTGCCACAACCCGCGGCCGAGTGCGCTATTTTCCGCCGAAAATGTGCGGAGCCTGCCCCGGGCTGTTCAAGTTCCGCGCCAGCGCGCTCTGGCGGTGTCTCACCACCGAGGCGTCGGTGCCGAACTCGACGCCGTGCTTCTCGCGCCCCAGGCCGACGACCACCGCCGCCAGCATGAAGACCGTGACGGCCGTCAGCGCCATCGCGCTTGCGTAGTTGAAGCGGTGGCCGAAGACCGCTTCGAGGCACGTCACGACGCTGCCGAACAGGACGCCGCACTGGGTATTATAATACGTAACTGAAATCAGCGTACTAT
>ERZ1370068.10332-contig-9041_pt1 | contig 24959 bp, 51 predicted proteins | sample MGYA00561227_ERZ1370068 | MGnify/ENA primary metagenome ERZ1370068 (study PRJEB38410, sample SAMEA6850437) | metagenome | study: Metagenomic assessment of the ecological functions of the soil: analysis of the soil microbiota associated with the...
TACTCTGCTGACTTGAACTTCTCCGGCCACCAGTACCTCCCGCTCGCCGCGGGCGTTGAGACCCATGACGACGTGCCGCATCTTCATCAACTTGAACTGCGACGTCAGGTCGGCCCGCATCAGGTCACCCGTCGGGTACTTCTTCCGTAGGCATGTGCACTTGGCCGCCGGGATCTCCGCGACGCGCTCTGCCACCACCCTCCAGGACCTTCACGTCGGTGATGCTCGGACCGCTTGTGCGGCCGGAACGCCGAGCCGGCCTTCGTGGCCGCATCCAACGGCGCTGCTACTTCGATCTTGTTCAGCCCGTTCAGCCCGAAGAACAGGCTGGCGTGGCACCCATGCCGGAGCCACCCCGGGTCTCCCGGCCGGCTCCGTCGAAGAAGATGTTGTTCGCCCACTTTGCGCTCGTGCGGCTTCTTGTTGACGTCGACGTACTGGATGGTGATGTGTAGTTACCGAGCGGGATCCGCTTGTTCGCCTTCATCCACTCGAGGTGCTCGTCCAGCTTCTGCAGGTCGAGCACCTGGAGTCCGGACGCCCTCGACCGCGGTGCTGGTCTGGTCTGACGCCGGACACCGCGATGCGTCGCGATCCGCATCCTTGAATCCAGCTGATTGGCCGGGTCGGTGTTCTGGATGCAGCGACCGTGCGGACGAAGTGGATTCTCCAGCATGGGCGCTGCAGAGGGCCGGTGAGCAGCTCGCCCAGCTTCTGGTCACGGGCACCGGTCAGCGTCGCCGTGCTGAAATGCTCCGGCTCCGGTCCTCCCAGGTCACCCGGCCACCACCGATGTAGTCGGCCATCACCTTCGGGTTGTTACCGGGCGCAGCCAGGCTGCACCGACAGTGGAGTTCTTCCAGGACCATCCGGTACCTTCATGCACTCGTTGACGATGACCTCGGTCCAGGTGCCGATCTTCTTCTGGCTGGAGAGCAGCGTCCGTCGAGCAGCTCGTTGCCGACGTCGAAGGAGTCACGCCGCTCGGTGTACAGGCCGCGCTGACTCAGCACATCCATGGCCTCCAACACCTTCGGCTCGAACAGGGTGTCGACCAGGAACGAGAACGACTGGTCGAAGTACCGTGCACAGCGGCGCCGTCGTCACCCGAACAGCGCCCCGGTGGCCGGCACCGAGGAGGACGACCTGGCGGTGACATCGGCGAGGTACAACTCGGCGGCCCAGGAGCCGCAGCTACCGCCCACTCCCTCCGGCGCATAGGTCGGGGAGGTCGGGTTGTCGTTGAACTCCTTCATGCAAGCGAGTGGTACAGGCTCTGGCCGTTCACCTTCACGCCGTTGATCGTGAACTTGGTCTTCCGCTCCAGCTTGTGGATCCGGTCCTGGGCGACCCAGGAACGCGAGGATCTCGCCCCTTGACGATGCGGTCGGTGTCCGGATCGCCTGTCAGCTCGTACATCCGCAGCGCGGCAGCGGCATCCCGGTAGGTCCGGGGGGTACATGGTCGGCTTGCCGTCCTTCGCCCGCATCCGGGCGAACTGCGCGCCTCGCGCCGGATCTCCTTCCGCTCCGCCTTCGTCTTGGCTCTCTTGTACCGCTCCCGAACTCGTCCTGCGCCTTCTTGCGGCCTCGCGCTGCTTCTTCTTGAGCAGGAGGTCGAGCATCGATTTCTTGAACTCGCCCTGCGTGGAGGGCGTCCAGCTTCGTACTGTCGGACCGGTGAACCGGTTCGATCATGGTCGCGGTGATCTCTTCCATGCAGATCCCCACGGGCATCCGGGTGACCGAGACCACGGCCTTGAGCGCGTTGGCGATGTCGATGTACAGCCGTTCCGCAGTGGAGTCGTAGTTCGCTTCCTCGATGTCCCGCGTGTGCATCTGCACGGTGATGAACTCGTGGATCATCTGCTGGATCGGCATGTACGCCTTGTCCAGGGTGGCCTTGTCCCTCGCTGCCGACAGCGTCCTTGCGGACGTACGCCGTCGACGAAGCCGATGACGCGGTGCGCCTGCTTCAGCTGCTCAGTCCAGTTGCCTGGATCGTCGAACAGGTGCTTGAAGGTCTGCTCTCTGCAGGATCGTGGAGAGCACCGGGTGGGAGTCGACGGTGCTCCTGGCGTCGGTGTCCAGGTAGCGCCCTGCACCTGGTTGCTGGTGTTCACGTCGCGCACCGTGGGGGCCAGGATCGACAGACACAGACCCTGCGTCCGCGGGTCCGCCAGCATGTCGACGGGCCTTGTCCCGTCGGTGATGTCGAACTCGAGGCGCGAACCGTCCCTCGAACGTGATGTCGACCGGGCCGTCGGCCAGCAGTGTGAGGCTGGTCAACACGTCCTCGACGTCCTCCGACGTCAGGGAGGCGAGCTCTGTCGCAGGGCCGTCGGACCAGCCGAACGAGTCCAGCGTGATCAGCGGGTCACCGAACGGGGCCGCGGCGGGATCGGCGACGCCCTTGTTCTGCACCGCCGATGCCACTTCGCATCTGCAGCCGACCAGCTGCTCGCGGGCCACCTGGCCCTGATAGTCCGGGAACTGCTTGCGGTTCTCGGATCGCCCGCTTCAGCAGCCCGTAGTACATCTTGCCGCCGTGCCTGTCGATCCCGGAGTCCCGGAAGGCGAGCATCGCCTGACAGTCTCCTGCGATGACCGTAATTCTCGACCACGGCCTCCGCGGCGATGTTGCCGCGGATCTGCATGCTCTGACTCCAGCCCTGGATGTTCTCGCGCTGCAGGGCACCATCCATCTGGGTACGCCAGGTATCGGACGGATCCACCTGGAAGTCCGACACCGTCGTCGTACCAGGGGATCAGCTCGGCCTGGTTGTTCCGCCACACCGACTCGGAGTTGATCATCTCGAACATCTTGTCGACGGACGGTGCCCGGTGCATCGCGGTGATGAACCGGAGCAGCTCGATCTGGGTCGAGGAGGACGCCAGCTGGAACAGCACCTGCAGGAACCGGGAGTTGATATGGGTCGGGTCGATGTTGCCGCGGACATCCTCGAGATCGACCAGTGCGTCCTCTTGAGCTCGGCCTCCTCTCTGAGCCTGGAGAGCGTCTTCTGGTTGACCGTGCCACACCATTCTGGTCCCACTCGGCCAGCTTGCTTGGAGGTAGTAGATCTGCACGGCCTGCTCGTAGGAGGGCCGGGTCGTCCCCCAGCACCAGCATCTCCTCCAGCCACTTGCTGGCGGTGACCCGGTTGTCATCGTGCACCTGGAAGACACCGAGGCCGGCTGCGTCCGGGATCAGCTTGGCGATCTCCTGCGCCATCTCCGACGTTGTTGTCCAACAGGTCCCGCAGCACCTTGACCTTGTCGGTCTTGCCCTCCCTTGCGGAGCCGGATCGCCGTGCATCGCCCGGTGGGCGTCGATCTCTCTTCTTCACACCGGCGAGGCCGTTGACGAAGCTCTTCTGGACCGTAGCGACCTGGCTCTTCAACCGGTCCACGTAGCGTGTCACCGGAGACCTTCACCGCATCCACCAGCATGGCGAAGGCGTTGATCGGCGGGCTTCTGTCGGTGAGCACGCCCTCGGCCAGGGCGGGTCCCCGAAGGTCCTGCCCCTTGTCCTTGATGTACCGCGGACTGCGGATCAGCATGTTGATCTGGGCCAGTTGCGTCCCGAGGTGTGCGCAGTCCCGCGCTGCATCTCTTCCATCTGTCCGAGGGTGATGTTGGAGAGATGTAGGAGCTGGACGTGCCGAGCAGCTCGAACAGCGGCCGTTCGCGCGCATCACCTCGATCATCGCCAGCCAGGCCGTGGTCGAGCGCTTGCTGCGATCCGGGTCACGGTGGGTCAGCCGCTCCAGACTCTGATCCTCTTCATCACGTCGCCCTCGGGGTCGGCACCCGGTCTTCGCCGCCCGCTCGATGTCGAGGCTGCGCGCTAAGGAGCAGCTGCAGCATGGTGGTCTCCGCCCTCTCCACCTGGTACTTGTTCACCCCAGCCGCCATGCTCACCGACGGGGACGCTCATGTTGGAGAGCAGCAGCAGGGTCCTGGTGTGGTCCGGTGAGGTGTCGGTGAACTGAGTTGGCCATCCTCCTGCAGCCAGTAGTACACCCGCTCGGCGACCGCGTTCCGGTTGGTGATGAGGTCGATCTCGCGCTGGGTCCGGCCCCTGCCGAGCTCCATGAACTGCTCGGTCAGATCCAGCTGCTGCTGGGTGGTCATCGTGGTGCCGGGCTCGATCTCGGTCAGGCTGCGGTACAGGTTGCTGAAGTGCAGGTGCTGCGTGCCGCGCACCGAGTCCGATGCCAGCAGGCCGAGCGAGGCTGAGGCGCTGGCCGCGTTCATCCGGGCGATGGTGGACCGGACCGCCGTCTCCTGCGCCTCACGCTGAGGGGTGATCGCCACCTGCGGATTTCCGGTGGACCGGCCATAGGCCAGGTCCTTGTGGTGATGTCCCACGTCTCACTGATCTTGTGCCAGATCCACTGGACGTTCGGAGACGCCGTCGGCGTTCTGGTGGTTCCGCGATCCCCTGATAGTCGAGATTGACCATGCTCGGTCACCAGGTTCATTCCGTGCATCCTCGCGGCCGGCGAGGACCGCGGCCTTGAACTGGCTCCAGCAGGGACGTCAGCTTCGCTTCCTTGAGGAACCCGCGACCGGTGGTGGAGAACTCGGCCACGATGGCGTCATCGAGCTCGTTCAGCCGGGAGGTGACCGTCGTCGCGCTCATCGACTTGGAGTCGAACATCGCCTCCTTGAACGACTTCACCATCATCCACTCGCTGTCCGGCGCGTCGATGACGACCTCGACCGACCGCTTTCCCGTGGTCTCGTCCTCGACCTCCTGCATGTACTGATCGCCGGCACGGAGCCCGGCCAGGGAGTCCTCGGTCTCGTAGACGGTGTGCAGCGGCACCACGGTGTCCCCGTCATGGTCACCGTTCAGCGCCTTCAGCATCCCCTGCACCACGTACATCTCGCTGTGCGCGTTCAGTTTCGTCAGCTCGACGCTGATCTGCGGCATCACCACCGCGAACGAGCCGCGGTCCTGAACGGGTGCCGGCCCAGCTTCACCTCGACCGCACGCTGGATCCGCTTCCGGGTATCCGCGTCCTTGCGCAGTCCGCCTCCCGACCAGGTCCCGGTGTAAGCCTCCTGCAATGCCTTGTTCATGCCGGCGATGTGCAGGTCCTGGGTCGTCGGATCCTCGTCGTCGGCGAAGGCCCGGTACTTCTCCAGCATGAACTCGGCCACCTTCGTGCTGACCGGGACCCGCTTCTCGAGGTCGTCCTTCCGCGCGGTCATCTCGGCCCGCAGGGTGTTGGTGTGGTCGTCCGTGGCGCTCGCCGAGGCCGGCCAGCTCCTCGTTCGTCTTGTTCAGCTGAGCCTGGCGGCCCTTGGCGATGTTGGCGATCCGGGTCATCGTCTCCCGGGCACTCATCACCCTGGCGTTGGCGGCGAACTTGACCTTCTTATGCCGGCACTGGTGGTGAGGAACTCAGTCGTCTGCCCCTTGAGGACCAGGCTTCCATTACCTTCTGAGAGCGCCTTCCTGTGCAGCCTTCTGGGACCGCTTGTGTTTCATCTGCTCGCCCCAGGCGAACCCTGATGGAGGAGCTGGCCTCTTCCTGCCGCTGGAAGTCGGCGACCGTGGAGTAGACCTCCATCGTCTCCTTTGTTCTGCGCCTCATCGGTCGCAGCCATCCGCTGGAAGTCCTTCTTCGACCAGCCCTTCGTCATCGCCGCCCACCCGCCGGGTCGACCGGCCCACCCCGGCGGCGGGAGTACTGGCAGAACGCCTGCGCCTCGAGTTGCTGCTTGGCGTTGGCGGGGGCGTTGTTCCGCTCCGAGCCCCATGCCGATGCCGCCGGCCGCGCCGTACAGGTACGCGGCGAACACGTCACCCGGCTTCACCACATCGCCGGTACGCAGGGGATCCAGCACCGCCTGATCGCCTCCTCACCGCCCTCGGAGTACCCCATCAGGAGGGCGTTGCGCATCTGGGAGTTCTGGGTCAGCGTGGTGGCCGCCCGCAGCATGTGGTCACGGGTCATCTCCTCGCCATCGGCCCGGGCCAGCTTCCGGGCCCGGTAGCCGGTGGGGATCCACCGGCAGGAACTCACTCGAGGCCAGCGCCTCCAGCGTGATCCGGGAGGAGAGCACCGCGCCCTGCTCGTTCTTGACGTACCGGAAGCCGTTGGCGGTCTCCCGGGAGGTCGCCGTGCCACCGGCGGCCTCGGCCCTTCCCGCCCAGCACCTTCGTGTACACCTTGTCGAGCGTCGACACGTCCTGCGGGGAATACTTGCCGAGCCGGGAGCCGACACCGCCGCCGGCCTCACCGAGCTTGGCCGCAGCTCCTCACCGGTGAACAGGGCCCGGGAGCTACGGGCGGCACGGGCCATTCCGCCGACAGCACCCAGCTGCACCGCGTCGGATACCGACCGACGCGACAGCAGGGACCCACATCCTGCCACCCGTCCAGCTTGTCGTACTCACCGGTGCGCTCGTTGAAGATACTTCCGGTCTTGAGCCTCGGCGATCCCGCCGGTGACGACGCCGGACGTCGCCGCGATATAGGACCAGCTACCGACCGGTGAGGCGAACGTGGTGATCCCGTCCAGCATGGTGGCCGCGATGTCGGCACCCTGATGACCACCCCCGCCTTCCGGGTGCCGTCGGGGTTCACCGCGTAGAACTCGCTCGTCATGTCCCCTGACGTTGGCGCCCGGCTTGGACAGCGCGTCGTAGGTACCCTGCACCAGGTTGATATCGGGTTGAGGAACCTCAGCCCCAGCTGGGAGTACTCCCGGAGCTCCATCAGACCCCGGGTGCGCCAGGTCTCCCCGAAGTCCTTGTTGGCCAGCTCGGCCTTCGCCTGGCTACGGGCCGCCATCTCGGACCAGCTGGTCCTGGTTGAGGTACGCACTGATACCACCCACCACGGCACCGATGCCGGCGCCGATCGCCGCCCCGGCGATGTTGCCGGCACCGGGCAGTATCGTGCCCAGCGCGAAACCGACCGAACCACCGGGTGATCGCGCCACCGGCAGCACCCCCTGCGACCACCCCCGTCACCCTTGCCGTCCCGGAGGGCGACCTCCCGGGCCCGCATCGTTGTCGTCGTAGGCCTCCGCGGACTCTGGAGTGCAGCGCCCGGTCGGTGTCTCTCCCGGCGCTTCTCCTCCACCATCCCCGCGTACTTGGCCTGGTCCATCTGGGGTCTGCCGTCGGGTCCCAGGGTCGGGGTCTTCCAGGCGTTCCGCTTCTCGTCGTTGGAGAACAGGAACTCCCTGACCATCACATCCGCGGTGGCCTTGTCGTAGTCGTCGTCAGAGGCTGGCGACCTTACGACCGTTGTTGAAGACGTCGCCGAACCGCATGGCGCCCGACTTCTGGCCTCCTCGTCATCCGCGGCCGCACCCCAGGTGGCCACGCCCGTGGCTTCGGAGTTGACGTCCTGGATCCAGCCAGTTGTAGAAGACACCGCCCTCGCCGGCATCCTTCGCCTGCTGCTGGTACTGGTCGTACTGGTGAACGCGTTCTTGTAGAACTGGGTGTCCCAGCCGTTCTCGATCCCCTCCGCATTGGCACCCGTGTACCAGCTCTTGGCCGTCTCGAGCATGGAGCTCTGCGGCATCCAGGGCCGGAGCTTCGTCTGCCCGGAGTCGTAAGCGCTGCTGATCAGCCGCCAGCCGACCACTGGTCTGCTGCTAGGCCTCGGGGCGCGGCAGGGTTCCGCGATCCCTGCAGCAGTTGCGACCTGGAGGCGTCGAACCCGGCCCATCGATTACTTCCCCTTGGTCATCCACGGCGGAGGCGCGCCTTCTTGGCCGGAGCGCCCTTCTTGGCGGGGCGCTTCTTCCCCTGAGCGCGCAGAACCTTCTTCTGGTTGGCACTGGGTGTTTGGCCTTCTTGGGCCGCCGCACCGAGGATCTTCCCCGCGGACTCTTGGAGCGGCCCTGCTTCTGCAACTTGGCCTGGACAGTCTTGAAAGTCACGGTGACTCCTCAGGGGACGGCTGGACTCACTGTATCCGAGTGGACCCCTCCCCCAACCACATGGTCAAACCCCGGTGGTGAGGCGTCTCGAGGGGCCCAACCCGCCTCGACGGAGGCCTCCCACCCACCCGAATCTCAAATGGGCGGACGGTGAGGTCCTTCCAGGTGTGATTCGAGCGGAAACAGAAGGACGCCAACCGGGAGTGGAGGTCATCCGCGAAGGGGACCAGGGGAGATAACAGGCGATAACAGGGCAAAAACAGATAAAAGTGTGCGACATTCCAATATAAACAATAAATACAAAAGAAACAATACTATACCCCCTATACTATATATATAGTATATATACCTAAGGGGTTTATCGGTATATATTGATGGGTTTGATTTTGTTGTTTGTTGTTTTGTTTATGTTTTGGATTTGGGGTTGTTTCCAGTTTGTCCTAACTGAGCCCAGTCTGTTTGCTCTATCTACCTAAGGAGGTAGTCATGTCCGATGCCATGGAGAAGGCGTTCGAGCAGGCTACTCAGTCGAGTCCATCGGTGGTGGTTCGCCAGAGCAGAAGTTCAAGAAGGCACATGTTGCCAAGTTCTCTGCGTACCGAGCGTCGTGCCATCAAGGACGAGCTCAAGGCTGAGAAGCTCAGCTGGAAGCAGGAGCAGAAGGCCATGCGTGAGCAGATGGCACGGATGCCCACACGGATCCCTGGAATGGATCGATGCCAAGGAGCTCCATGAGCTCACCATCCGTATCTGCCATGCAGGATCTGGATGACGTCCGCAAAGATGATGTAGCTGTAAGGAGTCAGGTCCACATTTGCGTGGATTCTTACTTTTTTGTGTGCAACTGCTATCACTTTTTTACACATGATGTGGTGACGACCTGATTCGACTAACATAAATGTTACTCTCACCTAGTCGCGTGACGTTTGCGTCCCGGGCTACCGGGCGGCCGGCTGTCACAAGACGAGGTGCACATCATGTGTATTGTTTAGTGATAGCAGTAGCACACTTTTAATATGCAGCTATGTCTGCATTCAATACAGCTATACACCGTGAGGTGTCCTGGTCCTCGAAGTGGACTCACACCACCAACCTGCGCCAGGACTAGGGCCTGCGCCGTGGCGTGGTGTGTAGTCATGTAGTCAGGCTGGCTCGCTGGCCTGACTACACCATGTGACTACGTGTCTCACCTAGTCACAGCCACATTGGTGAGCATGTAGTCATGTAGTCACCTCTTTCTCTTCCTTTCATGAGAGAGTCTCATACTATAAGTACTTATAGTATAAGAGAGAGAGTATAAAGATAGGAAAGAGGAGGACTACCTGACTACAACTTGTCCTTACATGTCTCCCACTAGGTGAGACATCCAATCGGTGTAGTCACTGTAGTCACTGTAGTCACCCCTTTGAGGTGTAGTCACCACACCTGGGGTATAAGAGAAAGTATAAGTACTTCTAGCCCAGGAATTTTGGTATAAGATTGGACATCTGAGGTATAATGACCTTTATACTGGTAGTCCTATATCTGACAGGCACTGCCTGTCCTCTGCTGCTGCCGAACCTCCGCTGCTGTGGGCCTGTCACTGCTGTGAGGCAGGTAAGTAAGGGCTTTTGGGTTGGGAGGAGAAGATTATCAAACAGAGTTTGAAAGAATAGGAGAGAAGGAGAGAGGAAGGAAGTAGTGTCTGATTGCATCAGATTCAAGGGACATATCCGAAAGCAGGATGGTTTTGAATTGCTCGCCCGTTCAAGGAACGGGCACAAGAGGATCTTCATGGCTCATCGCTGGGCGTGGGCCGAGGCCCTCGATAAGGATCCATGGCAGATACCTGCCTGGCTGCGTATCACTCAGTCCTGTGATGACCACGCGTGTGTCAATCCGGACCACCTGATCGCAAGACATCAACGACATGATCATCGCCGCATTGCCGAACAAGGTCGATGAACCCACAGCTCTGACGTCTACCGTCGGATCACCAGCCATATTGGCACACAGTGCCAAGACGTTGTGTTCCAATGGTCATCGGTTCCGTGAGGTACCAGATGACACGCCATGCATTTCATGCAAGATCCAGAAAGACCTGGACATCAAGTACGGAATCAGTGTGAGCATTCCGCTAAACTGAGAACACTAAGTGAGAACAACTGTGACGACGGAGAACAATGACAATCATGGCCATGTCAATAACTCGCCATGATCATCACCAACCTGGTGATTTCCCTACTGGTGCTGTCGAGGATCGACGATCACCAGCCGCCGGCGTCGAGTCCGGACGCCTGCACCCACCACGGCACAGCTGTCGTGGCAGTCCGACTTCCTCACCGGCTACCAGGGCCGGCTCGGCTACGTCGATGGTCACGCAGCTGAGCAGCTGGTCACCAATGCGGTGAAGACCTGCCGCTACCTGAACAGCCACGGTCTACCGAAGACGTGGGAGCGTACTGGCACGGACAGGTTGGGCATGTCCTCCGATCAGACCGTGGTCGTGATCGAGGAGGCCATCCGACCCTGTGCCCGGTAGCACACTCACCTCCTGCATGGAGGTGAGTGATGGTTGAGTTCACGCAGACCCACTACATCAGCTCGTATGTGAAGGATGACCACCTCACCTACATCGGCTGCACCTGTGGCTGGATGACGGTGTCACCCCAACCGGCGGGCGATCCAGCGGTGGCACAAGCACCGGCCTACGCCTGAGTCCACACGTAAAGCCGCCACCATCGGGCATCGACCCGATCATCCTGAGGACAGAGACCTGATGATCAAGGTCTACCAAGATCGGAACGATTGGTGGATCGGCTACTACCGAGGTCCGAACCATCACTACGTCTGCCCGCTCGCTGCCGACTTTGGTCATCCGATGGCCTCGACGGCTACCTGAGGGAGAGGCGCAGGTGGGCAGCTGAAGGCTCGAACACTTTGCTTCGCCCGACGATCCGTACCCTGGCCGACGTGGTGCCAGCGGCTGGTGCAGATCTACGCCCATCACCTGAGAGGAGGTGATCGCCATGCGCAGACGCATGACGTTCGAGGAGTTCACTCGCCGCTCGAACCAGCCAACGGATCAAGTCCGTGGCTGAGCTCGAGCACATCTATCAGACCTGGGGACAGGTCTGATGGACGGGCCCCATCCACCTGTCGCAGGGTGGATGGGGCACTCCTGGGGTTGATCGCCCGGGCGCTGTCAGGCAGCGATCAGTGGAAGCACCCAGTCATATGTGGGACTGGAGTGTGATGTCCACCCCTGAGCGATGACAGGGATACGTCCCTGTCCTTCGCGTCGGTCCCGTCCACCGTCAAAGCGTGGGCGGGACACGACCGCAGCATCGACCGATGCTGGGTACATCAAGAGAAGGGGCAGACATGCCACGCATGACCAACGACGAGGCCATCGCCGCCACCGAGCGTGAGCTCGAGGAGACGTAAGGTCAAGGCGCAGGAGAAGATCGACGCGCAGATCGCCAAGGTACAGGCCAGGCTCAACGGAGCTGAAGGCCAAGGCCGAGGAGCGCGAGACCGCACAGCTCGTCAAGCTGAACGAGCAGATCGCCGCGGCCAGGGTCCGTGTCGACAAGGCGCAGGCTCACCTGATGGAGCTCGAGGAGAAGCGGGCCGAGCTCGTCAGCTCGGAGCAGCCCGCTCTGCCCGCAGATGTCAACGCCTGACGAGTGCGATCGCCGAGGCTACTGCCCCGCTACGCGCGGAGAGCCGGTCTTCCTGGCCGGCTCCCGCGTAGCGGCGCAGGACTACGACAAGCTCGACTGCTTCAGTGATCTCGACGTCTTCGCACCCACCGAGCAGGTGCTGATGACTACTACCCAGCTCCTACTCTGCTGCGGGTACACGATGGATGACCGGTTCACCCGTGTCTGGCACCGGTGGAAGAGGTACGGGTTCAACGGGTGGAAGACCAACTCGATGCGTCTGTACTCCAGGTCCGACGTGGAGACCAACGTGGTCTTCAAGATCGCCGATCATCACGCGACCACCACCTTGGCTCAGGTGCTGGAGTCGTTCGACTTCGGTCTGCTCGCTGTCGGTTACGACCTCGAGCAGGGTGTGCGCCGGGACCTGCGTCCGTACCTGTTCCAGGGCATGGATCATCCGTGGTCCACCGCCACTGGTTCCGGGACGGCGGGACTCGTGGCGCAACGGATTCATCAGCAAGTACAACGGTCTGCGTCAGGCCATGCGGTATGCCAAGTACTGGCAGTACGGCTATGACATGTCGTTGGTGAAGGACGACCTGATCCATGGCTATCGGATGGCGGCCAGCTACCACCTGAACAAGGACGACGAGGAGGAGAGCCAGTTCCTCGGTCAGATCTACCACACCCTCGGCGACAAGATCGAGGATGGTGCGATCGACGAGCTGATCACCAGCTACAAGACGTTGGACTTCAACGATCCGCTCGACGAGATCATGGCGGCACTCCGAGTGATCGCTTCGGGCGACCGGGACCTGCCTGCCTGTGCGGCAAGCCCGGTGAACTCGAGCTTGATGCGGCACCCGCCGCCAGGGCCATAGCCTGGCGCCGGCTGCCGGCCATGCGTCGGCCGTTCATTCAGAACGCACGCTGCCCGGAGCTGACCCCTGGTCAGCGTGAGCAGCTGATGAACGGCAGTCACGAGGCGTGCTTCGACAAAGCGTTCTCACCTGAGGAGGAGGAGACATGAGCAAGACCAAGACGTGCACCTGCACGCCACTCAGACGGTGTGCTGGAGCATCTGATCAACGATGCGATGGACACCCACGACGAGGCAGACCTAGCCCCTCGTCGAGAAGCAAGCGGTCAGCCTTTGCTGACCTGTACCGCAGCAGCGGCAGCTGCTGGACCGCTGACTGGCAGTCCCACTACCAGTGAAGGAGAGAGCAATGACATTCTCACCACCACACCGCTCGTCAACGGGGCTACCCTCGTTGAGGGCACCGACACCAAGGGTGTCGAAGGCACCACCATCCTCGACTCGAACAGCTGGGATGCGCGCTGGTCCACCTGCGGCACCCAAGCCGCTGGCGCAGGAGGACTTCCCTGGACCAGGTGGTCGGAGAGCTCTTCGCTCCGCTGGTCGAGGCCGCGGACAAGGCCAGGGCCCAGCGCTGAAGTGGCGCAGCCCAGGACTGGGGCACCGTCACCTTGGGTGAGAAGGTCACCGGCCACGAGGGGCGGAGAGATCGTTCGTAGCTCGACAGTGACGGCATCAACCCTGGCGTCTGCTGGATGAGGGGCCACGTACGAGACTGCTGCGCTGGGTGGGCTCCCGACTCGTCGCCGTTCAGAGCTGCGTGAGTCTGGTCAGAGGGCGCCGCTATGGTCGAGGAACGGCGGCGGCGCTCCTGTCCCCCGATGAAGGAGGAGACATGCCCAAGCGTACCAAGGATGAGCGCAGGAATCCTCAGGCAACCAAGACGCACTGCGCCAAGGGCCATGAGTACACACCTGAGAACACGTGGACCGATGGCAAGGTCGGAACTGCAGGGCCTGCGGGCGTGAGCGCACTCAGATGGGCGGTGTCTCGTGCTTGAAAAGTTAATGAGGCTCTCCATCATGGCTATGGCTACGACGTGCGCTCACCCATGCCGCACCCGGGTGGACCACCAGGATGGCAAGTCCACCTATGTGGAGCAGCTGGCTGACCTGCTCGAGGTGCAGCTGCACATCATCAATGTCAGCCGGCTCTCACCCTCTGGAGATCGAGGGTGTGCAGATGCCGCACGGCACAGGTGAGGACATGGTCCTGCACATGTTGCCGGCTACGTTCTGGACCAGCCTGCGGCAGGGCGACATCCTCCTGATGGATGAGTTCCCTGCGTGGGTTTCCCGAGGTGTACAACGGGCTGCTCGGACATCTTCACCAGCAGGAGAGTGGGCGCGTTCCGGCTGCCGAAGGTGTTCATCATCGGAGCCAGCAATCCTCGGTCACGGCTCTACGACCAGGCGCTCGAGGATCGCCTGCTGCATGTGGTCGTGCCCGATCCACGCACCTCCAAGGTGGAGAAGAAGCGCCTCGCGCAGTTGCTGGTCGACATGCTGGTCTGCTCCCGACCATGGTCGAGAGCGGCGAGATGTATCAGTTGCTCGACGACGAGGTGCTCCCGCTCTACACCCTGCTCGACTCCTTCAAGAAGAAGGGCACGAAGTCGAGTGGTCCGGTGACCACCGGGTACAGCATCCGCAATCTGGTGGGCCAGGCCCAGCTGAGGCTGGTCACGTCACACCCACTCAGGATCTGATCGACGCGAGCAACGCGCTGGCCATGCGGAGGGCAAAGTACCAGTAACGTCCTGCTGGCTGGACGGTGGCAAGGCAGTACCGGCTGGGTACACCCAGAGGGCAATGCAGCTGAGGAACAACCCGAAGCTGACGCAAAGTGCAAGCACTCAACCTCGAGTGCAACCTGCAGCTGATCGATCTGTTCGCTGCTCAACACGAGAAGGAGGAGGTAACTGAATGAACAACTCATTCACGAGCACACTCACTGCGCAGATCCTGCGCAGCAAGCTGTCAACTGGTCGAGCTCAAGCCCGGCCTGAAGTTCAGCGTGGATTCGCTGAAGATGATGTTGCCCGGACGTCGAGACCGCGCTGTTCTTCGCCAAGCTGTACGTGAGCTCAACGTCAGCCAGCTGGCCTAGGCTGCTGGCGCTGGTGTTCGACGGCATCGGCGTGGTGCAGGCGCTCACCAACGAGGGTGGTGATCACAGCCCGATCTCCAGGACTACGTCGTGGAGCTGGGGCTACGAGTTCTTGATCAAGCAGGGCGACGTCACGTTCAGTACCACCGCGCCGAAGGGCGAGGTGCTGCCCCGCTCTGTGGGGAATCACTGCGGGTGGACGTGGCCGCCTCCATCGCTGAGGTGGCCGAGAAGCTGGTCGACGTGGTCGGTCAGCTGCCCGGCAAGCAGGGCGAGATGGTGTTCGCGTCGCCATGACCGTGAACGCCAAGCGTCCGATCCTCGGGGACCACAAGGCGCAGATCCACCACGCGCCGGCGCCGGACAACCTGGTGATCCCTCGACGTCTCGCGGCAGCATGACCGAGAAGACGGTGGCCACCCTCACTCGAGGATGTGGTGGCCATGTCGTACATGGCGAAGGCACACTTCGCCATCGTGTCCGACACCACCACGGACTGGGGGTCCGGGTGAGTTACACGGTCGACGGGGTGCTGGCCGAGGCGGAGTACGGCGGCACGCACTACGAGACGCTGTCCAAGTTGCTCGACAAGGACTGGGGTGTCGTGGTCTGCATCGCCGACTACGACTCCAGCCTGCGGGCCAAGGAGGCTATCGCCCGGTGCCGGGGTCACATCGAGCTGGTGCTGGACATCAGCCTGGCGTGCCCAGCCGACCTTCCTCTCCGAGGTGGTCGGTCAGCTGGCAGCGGAGGTCACGCCTCTGCTGGTGGCACAGCACGACCTCACCAGTAACTACCACTGGTGAGGAAGGGGCCCAGCCACACGGGCTGGGCCCAACTCAACAAGAGAGAGATCAATATGGACAACCCCGAAGCAAGTCACGATCTACGGGCGGCTGAGCTTCCCGTCGTGGACGGCGAAGGAGGCTTACGACCTGAGCCTGAAGGGCAACTACCCGGCGAAGGACCCGGCCGATGCGGCCCCGCACTTCCAGCTGCTGGTCAGTGAACCGCAGTGGCAGCGGTTCTACAAGGCAGCGACCGAGGTGTTCCTGCCCTATTGCGCAGAGCAGTTCGCCAAGGGTGAGAAGAAGGACGCGCTCAGCACCAGTGAGGTGAAGGCGCTGACCGATGGGCTGGCCGATCTGGAGAACCAGACGTTCAACACGCCGGCCAAGCCGGTGCATCCGGAAGTCAGCGGAGCTGGCGCCGGAGGCGGTCGCCACCATCAAGGCCATCGGCCCGAAGGGTGGGGAGATCGAGCAGCGGGCGATCGTCGCCGGTGAGAAGGACCTCACTGTTCCGGATCCGGATCAGCTGACCTCCGGCCGGCTGTGTACCTGATCGGTGTCACCACGCACGCCATGTACCCGGGTGCTGTGGGTGGCGGCGACGCTGAACCTGTACGCCTACCACAACGGCAAGCACCCGGGCTTCAGCGCCGGCGTGGTGGCCGCTGTGTTCAAGCGGGACGGCGACCGGTTCGGCGGAGTGGTGGCGGTGGACGCAGGACTCCATCTTCATGGACTGAGTCCATCATCTGGAGAGGGCAGCCGGCTGTGGCTGGCTGCCCTCTCCTACCTGAGAGGAAGCGAGAGAGCAGATGGAGAGATTCAGCGCTAGTCAGGCGAGCAAGTTCATGAACTGTCGGGGTGCAGCCAACCCTCGAGCTGGCCATCCCCTAACTGGGTACCACCTGGGATGACCGGACTGCGGACACCGCAGCCAACCGGGGTACCCGGATGCACGAGATGTTCGCCGACGTCATGTCGCTGTCCACCAAGGACATCGCCATGATGAGCAAGGCACTGGCCTACGTGGCTGGGGTCAGGGCCACGCGCAGGTTCATGATCCTGTCCGAGGTCAGGGTGCAGGCCACCTGGTTGGCATCCAAGCCATACACGATGGCGGACCTGGTGTTGTACACGGCCGACGAGATCCACATCTTCGACCTGAAGACGGGGGTCATGCCGGTCGAGGTGGCCAACAACGCGCAGCTCATGTACTACGCGGTGTGCTACGGGCCAGCGGCACCGAAGGCAGAAAAGTGTGCACCTGCACATCACGTGCAGCCATGGGCGCGGCCATATGGAGAGCTGGATTCCTGAACACGGCGACCCTCGCCACCTTCATGGCCGAGGCCATCAAGGCGGACGAGGAGATCACCGCCGGCGTGACCACGCTGGTACCGGGTGATCACTGCACGTTCTGCCCGGCCAACCCGCATGGGCGTGGGCCCAGGGGGCGCCGTACTGTCCGGCCATGATGGCCAATCCACCATCCGCGGCTCGGGCCGGACTGCGACGCGAGATGCTGAGTGTACGGACTGACGTCCACCCTCATCGGCCTGGACTTCGAGGAGCTACGGTGCGCTGAGCCTGCCGAGATATGGATTGCATCGCTATATCAATAACGCCACGTTCGTGCCGTTGCTGGGCAGCGGCGGCCTGGTGGGAGTGACACCACATGCATGAGCATGCTGGTCGATCTCACCGAGGAACTACTCGAACAGGCACACGTATCTACGTGAGCTGCTCGCCGGCAACGTGATCACAGCACACAATGCCCAGTTCGAGCAGGCGGTGCTGGGCCGGATGGGGATCGACATCCCCAGTGACAGGTTCGTGGACTCCGCCGTGCTGGCCAGGCTGCTGGTGCAGCCGGCAAGCTGGAAGCGGCGGCACCACAACTACTGGGCAGTGACACGCTCGAGGTCGGGCACGAATCCCGATCAGGCTGTTCTGCAATTCCCGGTAGATGTACTTTCGTGAGTGAGAGCGGCAGCCCGGCGTTCGACCCGCGGATCTGCACTGATCATCCGGATCAGTGGGAGAAGTTCGGTGAGTACTGCGCCGTCGACGCAGAGCTCCGCGCCTGCAGCTGGCCACCGAGCTGATGCCGGTGGTCAACGAGACAGAGCTTCTTGGCCAACACCGCAGTCACGATGGACATGAACAACGTGGGTTGGCATGTCGATCTGGACCTGGTCGAGGAGATGCAGCGCAGGTATCTGCGCAACATCGGAGAATGTGGTGGCCGAGTTCAGGATGTCCGCCGGGACGTTCGAGCTCGCAACCTCAACAGCACGCCACAGCTTCAGCGGTGGTGTGCCGAGCGGGTGTGCGGGCCACGTCGTTCGACGAGGCCCACGTCGAGCGGTTGCTCACCACACTGAACGGTGAAGGTGATGCCTTCAACCTGGCGTTGCCCCCGGCCCGGGCGGCCACGTGCGACGGGTGCGTCACCTGCTGCGTACCAAGCAGGCGCTCGGTGGTTCCAGCTTGGAAGAAGCTGCAGGTCATCCTCGACACCACGGGTGAGGATGGCCGGCTGCATGACCAGTACCTGCAACATCGGGGCTGGTGCCACGTACCGGACGACAGGCCGGGGTGTGCAGATGCGGGAGCCTGTGGAAGCGCTCTGCTTGGCACCGGCTCCGGACATGTCGGAGCTGTTCGACATGGTGTCGGTGTGGGACAACGGACAGCTGGCCTTCGAATGACGAGGCAGGTGTTCACCGCCACGGATCCGAAGGGTCGGGGCTGGTGGTCGGTGACTACACGCCAGCGTGGGAGTCACGAGGGTCTGGCCTGGCAGGCGGGTAGAGCAGTGGAAGCTCGACGCCTACGCCAAAGGGCCAGGACCTGTACAAGGTGCAGGCCGGGCTGATCTTCGGCAAGCCTGCCGATCAGATCAGCAAGGACGAACGCTGGCAGATCGGCAAGGTGGGTGAGCTGGAGCTGCGGGTACGGGGCTGGGCCCTGGCGGTGAAGGACTTCGCCGAGAAGATGGGTGTCACCCTGTCCGAGTGGTGAGGACCATCGAAGCTCGGTTCAAGGACTGGCGTGACGCCAACGCCGCACACGGTGTGAAGTACTGGTACGCCCTCGATGATGCAGTTGCCAGACGCAACCATCGCCGGCGCACCGTCGACGGTGAAGATACCGCACGGCTGGGCGTCCGATGCTGTACGAGCTGGCACCGCGGTCACTGCGGGACCAGGTCGGTGATCAGGATCTGGTGTCGCTGAGATGATCCTGGCTCTGGCTACGGACGATGGGCGGTTTCGTGCTGAACCGGGTCATTCATGGGACCCGGATCATCGGTCCGGAACATCCAGTACTGGAAGCCGAGCGAGCGCAAAGACGGGTGATCTGTGGACGGACCAGTTCACCAACCCGAAGACGAAGCGCTTGCAGAAGCACACCGTCTACGGGGGAAGCTGGCCGGCCTGCTCACCCAGTCGCTGTGTCGCGAGGTGTTCTTCGCCAGCCTGCGGCGGGTGCACGAGTGGAGCTGCAGGCCCACGAGAACGTGGCCTTAGTCGGTCAGTTCCACGACGAGATCGTCTTGGACTGGACACCAGGGATCCTCGGTCTGGCCGAGGAGGCTCGGCAGGCACTGACGGAAGCGATGTGCAGCACTGAGCTGCCGTCGTTCCCGTTGACGCCGAGGTCAAGAGTCCGACTATCGGTACACGAAATGAGACAAGTCAGACTGATCGGTGAGGTCAGGTGCCCGGCTCACCTGGGAAAGCACTATGAGTATTCCACATGTGATTGGCGTGGATCAGGTCTGGTGCACACCGGCGTGGTGAGCCTGGTGTTCGAACCCTCTATCCACAAAGTGGTAAATCGGGCATACGTTGGTCGTCGGGCCGATGCCGGGGCCGTGGCTGCCTGGATTCGGGAATGGATGGCACCGAGGATCTACGTCGAGCAGTACCGAACAAGGCAGCACTTGAGCTCTGATATGCGGACGTTGAAGGCCGAGCTGGACCGCCACGACAGGCCCTGCCCGGTGCTCGCTTCCTGCGCTTTATGGGCATCAAGCGGGTCATCACGCAGGATCGATGGATGTCAGCGAAGTTGTGATTACCTTCTTTTTCCCACCGGGTTCAGGGCTGCGGCCCGCATCGCACTGCTCGGCATGGTGAAGGACGACGACACCAATGCGGTGCTGGCCGATGTGGTCCGTGACCATCTCGATGGCAACCGTGGAAGGTGTGTCATGCCTGAGTGCGAGATCACTGAGTCGCAAGCCAACCGGCAACGGCTACGCCTACGTCCGTGTCAACGGCAAGAGGGTGGGCGTGCACCGGGCTGTGTGGATGGATACGCATATCCGATCGGCGAGATCATGCACACCTGTGACACACCCTCTGTATCAGCCTGGACCATCTGGTCCTGGTACGCACGCTGCCAACATGACGGACATGGCAACGAAGGGTCGTCAGCACAATCAGCTCAGAGACCCACTCATCCATGGGGCCATGAGTACAACGAGAACACCCGCGTCTACAAAGGGAAGAAGGTGGTGTCGTAGAGTGCGACAGGATCAGTTTTATTGCCTGAACTCTTTGGTCACCAGGAAAATTTTCTGGATGACGGTTCCGAACTTGAGGTTTCCTCAACGGGCATTGTTGTTCTTCAAGACCGGAGCAGGAAGTCGCTGACTGCCATGCTCGGGATGAAGCTCGGACACAGAGATGTGTTGGTCATCGCACCTCCGTCCACCCATGTTATGTGGACGAAGCTACAGGTCAAGACCTGTCCCCTACGGTCAGGTCATGGAGTCATACCAGTTCAGGATGAAGAACACCCTGGTCAGTCGCAAGGTAGCGATCATCGCGGACGAGTTTCATCTGTTTGGCGGACAACGGGGACTGGGTTGGCGGAAGCTGGACAAAGCTGGCTCAGCATCTCAAGGCTCCGTTGATCTTGCTCAGTGCGACACCTCAGTACAACGATGCCGAGCGCTGCTACTGCGTGCAGCATGTGCTCGGACGACAATTGCCGTCGTGCCGAGGTGAATATCTGCAGTTCATCTCATCTGAACTGCGGGACGGGCAAAGAACCCGTTCCAGGATGGAGCCCAAGACCCGCCGAAGGTTCATGAAGTACCGGATCGGCGGCCGAGTTCCTGGCTGACCGGGGGTGTACTACCTGCCCGATGATCTGGTGATCGATCTATCAAGGACATCCGTACCGGGAGCTGTTGCCGAACGAGTTGACCTCAGTCCTTCAACCGACACGTCGACAACGGATGATCGCCAGCATCATCGAGCTGTCACCATCAGGTACCAGGACACGATTTTGGCTGAGGACGAATGTCTGCGGGACGTGGCACGCCCAGGTGCTGCGTGTCGTGCTGCGGGCGGACAAGCCGTGCTGGTCTACGCCAACCACTTCAGGCGGTGGCCCAGGCGCCACAATGAACGTTCGACCGGACGAAACATTCCGGGTACGCGATCGTCACGGTGACCTACATCGAAGACGAAGGAGAAAGGATAGGATCCTTCTCAGGGGTTCAGATGAATTTTTGTCTGATCGGCTTTAGCCACCTGGCCACGGGAACCGATGGCCTGGACCGGGTGTGCGACACGTTGGTGATCCTGGATACGACACCGACGACGAGGCTGCCAGGCGCCAGCTCATCGGCAGGGATCATGCCGCGTGGGGACTCCGGGCTCCAAGTCGCGGACAAGCAGGTCTTCCGGACTCGCACCTGTCCGACCTCACACCATGGGGGTGGCCCGGTCTGGCTGGTCGGGTATGGGAAGGAGGAGCACGTGACCCCGGAAGAGCCTGGTCGACTGATCTGCTACGGAGCAGTTCTGAAGGATCCTGCGGACGACACGCAGGAGGAGTTCGAGGAGGCAGCCTGAAGGATCAGAGGGCCTGCGTGGATTGAGCGCTCGGCCCGAAGCAGTAATTCCGCGAGAGGGCGGCCGGCCTGCAACGCCGGCCGCCTCTCCGGTCATAGCTGAAGGAGGAAGCAGTGGCTTCATCAACACCGAAGAACCATCACACGTTCGTTGGCCGACGCGGCCAATACGTTGGCCGCCAGTTATCGAGTACCGTCTACGTACGACAGCAGGATCGTACGCACCGGTGGACTACGTGACTGGTGACGATCAGGGTTGCATCCCACCGGTCGAGCGCAGATGCTGGGTGCCTCTGTCCAACACCGGACATCCAGATCGGACAGGCGCGCGCGCTGTTCGAGACATGCGTGTTCAGGAACGGCACAGCAGCTGCGGAGTTTCGTCTTCATGGTGGAGCAGTCTGCACAGAGGCAGCCCATCCGGTCGGGGGTCGTCCAGCCCCTGGCTGTTGATCACCAAGACCGCAGGTGGGGCTGAAGGTCCTGCGCGAGGACGGTCAAGCCTTGTACGACCCCGACGGTGGGTTCGTAAGCCGAACATGCTGGCGCCGGTGCTCAACGAGGGACCCGGACGACAAGTGCCAGAGCTGATGTCGATCAGTCACGGAGTGGCTCAGCGGCGACGAGGAGGAGGCGACTGTCCCTGCTCCGGCACCTGGCAATCCACGACGCTGGCCCCGCACTGGCCGGCAGGCAAGTACGTGCTGCTGATCGGGGACGGTGCCAACGGCCGGTGCGCTGCTGATGACGATGCTTGCGGACGCTCGTCCCGGTTCGCCACAACTGCTCCGGTGTGGAGCGGCAGAGATCAGTGTCGGCAGCCCGGCGCGTTCGATCTGAACGGCGAAGCTGCTGAACCTGGTGTTCGACGGACCGGCCGAGTTCGTCAAGGACTCGGGCAAGGAGAGGACCGTGATCACCGGTGAGCAGATCAAGGTCCGCAAGCTGTACGCCAACGAGCAGTCGGTCATCAGACCAACGCTCTGTTCGTCCGAGGGCTGAACCAGGAGCCGAGGTCAGAAGGACCAGTCCTCGGCCTGCAGGCGAGGCTGGTCAGGTTCCTGGTTCCCGAACAAGTACGACGGACGGACGATGTGCTTCTTCGATGCGTACGCCGACATCGGAGCGGATGCTCGGTGCCCTGCTGTCGCTGCTCATCGACAACTTCGTGCATTCGCGGAGGACGAGGCCATCATTGCTGGCGCCGACACGGGCAAGGTCACGTCAGCTGCAGACGGAGCTACATGGTAGGCCAGCTCTGCACCGCGCATGCAGTTCATCCTGCTACGTGGAAGAGACAGAACCACAGGGGGCGGCGGCGCCAGTGCAGATCGACGGGTGAACTGGGAGACGGTGGTGCATGGTATCAGCGCACGTCCTGGCGGGTTGACAGCTCGACGACCTCGGTCCGTGTGGGACAAGGGGCGACGGTGCTCGCCACAGTTCCGGCCTCGTCGCTGGGAGACGGAGCCGCAAGGAACAATGCGGAGTCGCGGGCAGTGCACGGCCCGCGGAAGATCGCGCTCATCTCAGGAGCTCAAGCAGGGCACGCTCGAGCTCATCGGCATCAGTGAAGGAGGAGGACCATGCCAGCTCCCCGCTGGTGGAGGACTGATACGTACGACGACGTTTCACCGCGAAGTCCCCGCCGGCCCTGCCACCATACGGTGGGCCGGCACCTGGGGAGCCGCTCGCAGTTCGTGCGTGGAAGGACGGAACGACACGGACCCGAGGCTGGGGCCTGTGGCGCCAGGATCACTGGCGGTGAGACCACCGGCTTCATGTGGAAGTACGAGACGCGTGCCTTCCGGACGGCACCGATCGTCCAGGGCTTCAGCCAGTGGGTACGGCCGCGCACTTCGCGTTCGTGATGCGGGCGCAGTGCAGCCTGGTGTGCATCGACATCGACGGGAAGAACGGCGGGCTGATCCATGCGCCGGTCAAGCTCGAAGCATGCTGCGCGCACACGCTGGCCGGGGCCAGCAAGAGCGGTGACGGCTACCACCTGTGGTACGCCACGAGCCGGCGATAAGAATCGGGATCCGGTCAGGGCTACGCCACCTGCTCGGACCGGATCGGGCTCGAGCAGGGTGTGGACCTGCGGGCGACGGGCTGTGTGTACCACCACCCGCAGCAACGGTGGAACGGGGGAGGGAGATCGTCGACTCCCGGACCACCTCGGTGGCGCCGACAGTCACACGCAGGCAGCCGTGGCTGTTTACGTCATCGATCGTAAAGACGCTCGAGACGCAAGATCTGGAGATCGCGTCATGCATGATGCACTGATCGCGACCTGAGAAAAACCGGTACCGGCTAGTTCGTCTATAACACCCACTGTTCGCCATCAGCGATCGGAATTAGGCCGCTCCAGGTGCCGGCGTGGGAGAAGGTCTACAGCCAAACCTGAGGCTGGGGCTGGACGACGGAGGCCACCAAGTTGGTGGTCAACATCCGGAAGTACGGAGACCAGTAATGCCGGCGGTGAACGCCCGGAGTGCCCGGGCGTTGATGATGGCGTGCAAAGGCGACAACCTGCAACTGGGATGTCTTCGGCTCCACGATGTTCGTGGGCCAGGGTCGCACCGGGCGGACCATCTGGATCAGACGATCCGCTGTCTGCGGTGCGGGTCGACACGGACGGCCCGCACTACCCGCCGCGTCACACCCGGACGGCGGACCGGATCGGTGGCTACCACTACGACCGGCCGCCGGGGTGACATCCGCATTCTCTACTACGGGATGCAGTACGTGCCTGGCCGGACGAAGGGCTGCTCCAGCTCGGGGCTGCGCCAGTGGCGAACTGAAGAACAGCAGTAACGTCCGAGGGGGAAAGGGAGCGTGCCAGCATCCATTGGATGCTGGCACACTCTTTTGTGGGGATATTCTGTCGCCATGATGGAGACGAGGTCGCTGCGCTTCCACGGCGACAGAGGAGGATTGAAGAAGGGGTTTCAGAGGATGTGGGCAAGCGTCCGTTGCCATCGGTGGCAGCGAACGCACCCGCGGCAACGCGGCTCGACCAACTGGTACTCCCGGACAATATGAGGGCGAGTCGCCCTTGACGAAAGACAAGTACCTGGTCAAGGAGAACCCGCACCTCGTGGCCTGGGAGCGTGAGGTCCCGCAAGTTCCTCCGCAGACTGTCGCGGATCACGGGCACCGGAGTTGCGGCCGTCATGGTCTACAGTGGGCGACCGGTGTTCTGATCAAAGGACCTGATGCGGGACACCAGCCCGCTGCCGAAACCGGCCGGCAAGACTGGCAGACCGATCTGCGCAGATCGACAAGATCCTGGGTGGTACTTCGGCACGCCGTACGCTGACCTGGATCTGTGGGCGCAAGGTGCCGCGGACCTACAGGGTGCGGCCCGGCTACTACATCAGGCGGCACCGGCCGATGACGCTGACCTTGTGCTGGGCCGGGCTGCACGAAGGGTGCTCTACCCGTGACCGGCTCGATGATCAGGTGACTGATCTCTACGCTGTGCTGGCCCGGGCCGTCGCCGACGCCCGGCTGCCGAACGCCGGCGGATCGGGCTTGTGGCTGGAGCTACAGCAAGAGTGTCATCGCGCGGGACGCGCCCAGCGGGGTGCACCCGCAGGCGGCCACCCGCACGCACACCGCTGTTGCTGGTGTGGGCGGCAGCGGGGAGTGCTGGCCGGGGGCTCTCTGACCGTGACGCGCAACCCCATCACGGTGCTCGCCGACGGCAGGTGTACAGCAACCAGCAATACGTAACT
>ERZ1370068.3611-contig-2718_pt1 | contig 24956 bp, 35 predicted proteins | sample MGYA00561227_ERZ1370068 | MGnify/ENA primary metagenome ERZ1370068 (study PRJEB38410, sample SAMEA6850437) | metagenome | study: Metagenomic assessment of the ecological functions of the soil: analysis of the soil microbiota associated with the...
GTTGTACTTCGTTCAGTTGCGTATTGCTAGGACGGAGTTCTCCGCGTCGTTAATGCGATCCATTCGAAGCGCCGGGATCAAGTCCCGCTGATGCAAGGCCGGCAGCGAGCGATAGAGCGCGTTAAGATCCGCGCACCAGATTTCACGCCTTGATGCCAGTGGATGTCCATGAGATGCCAATCGAGACTGCTCAGCTCTCGACCCTGCCCGACTCTGACCATGAACAACAGCACTTCTTCTTGCCCGGGATGACTAGCCAGAAACCATGGAGCGCAGGTTGGCGAACTGCCAATCATCGCCGGCATGCGCCCAAGGATCGAGCCCTTGCCATGCACCACCTCGTCACTGCGACAGCGGCAGCACGAAATTCTCGAAAAGGCATAGAGCAGGCCGGAAGGTCATCTTGTCGTGATGCCAGCGGCGATGGATCGGCTCCTCGCTCATGTAGCGGAGCGTGTCGTTCATCCAGCCCATGTTCCACTTGAAGCCGAAGCCGAGCCCGCCGGTCCAGGTGGCTTCTGGATACGCCGGCCCAGGAGGTGGATCTCCGCCACCGTCTGATGCCGGGATGCTGGCCATAGGCCAGCTCGTTCATGTCCGGCGCAGGAAGTCCGATCGCGTCCCAGATTCCCGTTGCCGCCATGGCGGTTCGGAATCCACTCGCCGGACTTCTGTGCGAGTAATCGAGATAGAGCATCGAGGCGACGGCATCGACCCGCAGCCCGTCCAGGTGATAGCGCTCCCAGCCAGAACAGGGCAGTTGGCGTGGAGGAAGTTCGCCACCTCGGCGCGGCCGTAATTGCAGATCAGCGTGCCCTGGCAATCCTGGTGCATGCCCTGGCGCGGATCGTCATGCTCGTAGAGGGCGGTGCCGTCGAAGCGGCCGAGGCCCGTGCGATCGACGGGGAAATGTCCCGGCACCCAATCCAGCAGCACCACTGATGCCGGCCGGGCATGGCAGCGGTCGACGAAGCGGGCGAAGTCCTCCGGCGATCCATGCCGGCTGGTCGGCGCGAACAGGACCGATCGGCTGATAGCCCCAGGACCCGTCGAACGGATGCTCCGTTGATCGGCAGCAGCTCGATATGGGTGAAGCCCATTTCCACGACATAGGGATCAGCTTCGTCGGCGATCTCGTCATAGGTCAGGAACCGGCCGCCGTCGCCGCGCTGCCAGGATCCCAGATGGATTTCGTAGATGGAAATCGGCGCCGAAACGGATTGCGCTCTGGGCCTGTGGCGGTCAGCCAGCCCTGGTCGTTCCAGACCAGCGGCTGCGGCGACGACGACGGCGGGAGGCGGTGCTCGGCCGCAATTCCGCTTTCATGCCCAGCGGGTCGGCCTTCAGCGGCAGCAGCGATCCGTCGGCGGCCTTGACCTCGAACTTGCAGCGCGCGCCGGCCTGGAGATGCCCGGCAGGAAGATTTCCCAAACGCCGGTGCCCTGGCGCTTGCGCATCGGATGCCGGCGGCCGTCCCACTCGTTGAAATCGCCGACCACCGGCGACGCGCGGCGGCGCTCGGCGCCCAGAGTGCAAGGAAACGCCCTTGCACCTTCTGGTGCTCGGCAGACATGCGCGCCCAGGCCGCTCCCACAGGCGCTGATGCGTGCCTTCGCGGATCAGGTAGTCGTCGATGTCGCCCAGCACCGGGCCGAAGCGGTAGGGGTCGGTCGGTACTCCCAGCCGCCGCCGTGCATTGGCGGCGCGCGAGGCGATAGCCGAACCAGATCGGCCTTGCCGGCGCAGCTCGGCCCTCGAAAAATCCCGGCTTCCGACGCCGGTCGCCATGCGGGCGACGCTTGTGCCGCTCTGCGCATCGATCACCTCCAGGCGTCGGCCGCCGGCACGAAGGCGCGGATGACGATGGCACCCGCGTTCCTCGTGCGGCCCAGCACGGCAAACGGATCGGCGTGCCGTCCGGTCGATGATGGCGGACAGGGTCGCCGCATCGAGACTGGACGACACGACGTCGGTCATCCGGTCGCGCCTTTGCCTGGCATCCATCTAGACGTTTCGCTGCCGCCGTTTCCGGCGTGATGCCCAGACTTCCGATACTCGCGGATCGCGCGGTCGGCGCTGAACCAGCCACATGCGCGCGTGCTGAGCAGCGCGCCGCGGCGCCACTCGGCCGCGGTTGCTGTAGAGCGCGTCGACCTTCGCGCTGCTTCGCGGCATAGGCGGCGAAGTCGGCGGTGACCATGAAATAGTCGCTGTTGTGTGAGGTCGTCGACCAGCTGCGCGTAGCGGCCTGGGCTCGTCCGGCGAGAACACGCCGCTGCGCACCGCCTGCAAGCGTCGCTCCAGCTCGGGGCGGGCAGGCGGCGATGATTGGCCGTTCGGGTTGTTGCCGCCATGCGCGGCGCCGTGCGACCCCGGCGGCGCTCAGGCCGAAGATGAAGATGTTCTCGGCGCCGACACTGCTCGCGGATCTCGATGTTGGCGCCGTCAAGCGTGCCGATGGTGAGCGCGCCGTTCAGCGCCAGCTTCATGTTGCCGGTGCCGGAGGCCTCCATGCCGGCGGTCGAGATCTGCTCCGACAGATCGGCGGCCGGGATGATCATCTCGGCCAGGCTGACATTGTAGTTCGGCAGGAAGACGACGCGCAGCAGGTCGCGCACCGCCGGATCGTTGTTGACGACTGCGCGCGACGTCGTTGGCCAGCTTGATGATCAGCTTGGCGCTCGGCATAGCTGGCCGCCGCCTTGCCGGCGAAGATCTTGACCCGCGGCACCCAGTCCGCGTCCGGCGCGGCGCGGATCGCGTGGTAGCGCGCGATCGTCTCGAGCAGGTTCAGCAGCTGCCGCTTGTATTCGTGGATGCGCTTGATGTGCACGTCGAACATGGCGGAACTGGGGCCGAGCGCAGCCTGCCGACGGCTGCGCGACGACCGCGGCGAGGCGCTCCTTTGTTCAGAGCGTGCTTGGCTCTGCGCGAAGCGCCCAGAATCCGGCATCCCCGCGCGAACTTCTCGAGCTCGCGACGACGATGCGCGCAGTCGCTCGATCCAGCACCGGTCGCCGATCGCGCTTGCGATGAGGCCGGTCGAGGGGCCGAGATTGCACTGCACCAGCCAGCGGCGGAAGACGCCGTTGGTGTTATGCTGGGTGATGCGGTCAGGATAGAGCTGGTTCAGATCCTGCAGCCCTGTCTCGGCGCAGCAACTGGCCGTGCAGGCCGCTGACACGCGTTGACGCGCTTGCGAGCCGACGAGCGCCAAATGCCCCATGCGGACGCGCCGGCCGCTGTGATCAAGGACAGAGCGTTTGCGGCGCTCTTAAATCTCGCGGCGATTGGCGACACTGCGATGCTGAACGACATTGATCGTAGATGATCTGCATATGCCGCGTGGCACCGCTCCATGGTACCGAGCCAGCTTTCCAGCGCCTCCAGCAGCAGCGTGTGATTGGTATAGCACGACGGTTGCTCGGGTCAGCTCAATGCAGTCAGCGATGCATAGCCGCGCTCGTCGACCAGGATGCGCACCAGCTCAGCGTGGCGAGGGCGGGATGCGTGTCGTTCAGTTGCACGGTCGCCGCTTTGGGCAAATTGGCGATCGTGCCGTATTGAATTGATGCCGCGCACCATGTCCTGCAGCCAGGCGGAGGTGAAGAAATGCCACTGCTTCAGGCGCAATTCTTGTCCCGCCGGCGTGGGATCGTCCAGGATACAACACGCGCGAAGATGTTGGTTGCCCGCACCTGCTCGGCAGAGGCGTCAGATGTTGGCCGCGGTTGAACTCATCGAACTGCATCGGTTCAGGATAAGCGCCGACCATAGCCGGAGGTAGTGATGCGATGACTCTGCCAGCCGACCACCACAGCGTATCGAACGCCACCACCGCGATCTGCATGCTCAACCGCCAGGCTTCCAGACGAACCTGGGCTGCATGCGGTCATCTTTTGGTTCCCACCCCGACCACCGAAACGACCTGGAGATGTAACTTCAGGTCGCTCGAACTCTGAAAAGTTGCCGATCGTCAGCCACTCTTCCGGCATCTCAATCTGCCAGCCATCGCGGAATTTGCTGGCAGAAACAGACCGTGGTCATAGCGGATGCCATATCCGAAGCCGGCCAGTCGACGCTCGCCATGCTCTCCATGTAGCAAGCGGCGAGGGCGGCCCAGCTCCGCATTGCCAGCGCATCCGGCTCGACCGCGCGCACGGCTGCGAAATCGACGCCCAATTCCGTCCAACGCCGTCCGCGGCAATCACTCCATCGCCCCAAGATTGCTCATGGAATCCGTCATGGAAGCGATCAGAAATTCGAGCGAAAGATAGTAGACCCGCTTTTTTGACGCTCCCGGGTTCGCCGGGTGGTATCGATCCAGCGATCGACAATCCGGTCGCGAACCGCGAGGGCGGTCGCGATATACCAATCATGGACGCTCGCGTGCTCAGGATCTTTTTACACAACATAGGCAACGATCTCGATTGTTTTCTTGAGTTCCGATCCGCGATGGATCCGCATGTAGGGCGTTGCGTCAATTCTACCTCGTCTATTGTTGGCTGCATGCCCATCGTCTCATGTGGCGGGGTGCCACTAAGCCTTTGGTCACGATCATCATACGGCGTGGACACTGTTCGCCCGGGCTGCCCGCCAAGCCCAGTGCCCGGATGCTCGAAGCTATTTATGCCCTAAGCGCGAGAGAATCCTCTGGGTGAAGTCTCCCCTGACCAGACACCGTTTGCTCACACATGGGTAGGTCGGCAATATAACGCGGGTTTGAACGTCAGAACATTGAGCCCGTTGGCCGTGGTGTCGGAGTCATGCCGGCCGTGGCGGGATGCCACCAGCAGGATAATGATTTAACAACCGACCCATCGTTGCTGCCTCCATGCAGTCTGGCCTATGGCAGTCGTGCGCCTCGATAGGCGTTTTAAGTGACGCGATTTGAGTTGCGCGCGAAGCAGTGGATCGCAACATTTCATCGTCGCGACCACGTCGCCCATGGGTCGATGTCGCTTCCGCAACTCGCGGCCGAACCGGTCGGAGAAATGTCCGCTATTAGGGGTGAGTGCGACGTCTCCTGGTCCGGCACCTGCGGGGTTGCTGTTCGGTCGTTTTCGCACGGCAGCGCCGGCATGGGTTCCCTTTCTACTCGGTCAGCATACTGGCCGGATGTGGCGCCGCGTCAGCAGCGCGAAGCGCACGGCCGAGGAACAGGCTGGCCACCAGCACGCTGATGCCGATGCCCAGGAACAGGCCGTGTGATGCCGAAGCCGGCGGCGATGCTGAGATAGTAGTTGAGCGGCACCATGATGACCCAGAACGAGACGCCCTGCAGCACCGTCGGCACCACGGTGTCGGCAACGCCGCGGCGTGGCGCCGATCAGCACCGCCTGCAGTCCGTCGGCGACGCTGATGACGGCGACCAAACCAGAGCGGCGGATACCAGCGGCGCGTGCACCACCGGGTTGCTGGTGAAGACCGCGGCGATCGCGTCGCGGCTGAACCAGATGACGACGCCGACCGCCGCCAACAGCCCGACATTGAGGCCGGCGCCGACCCAGCCGGCAAGCCGCGCAGGCCGACCTGGTCGTTGCGGCCGACAGCATCGGCCACGCGCACCGAGGTCGCCGTCTGCAGCCCGAGCGCCAGCATGAACACGAAGGCGTTGACGTCTGATGGCGTCCTGATAGGCGGCGAGGGCATCGTTGCCGAGCCAGCCCGCGAGCATCGTGAGTGGCGGTGAATGCGACCGATTCCGATCGCATGGCGAGCGCCAGCGGCGCCAATGCGCAGCAGCGTGCCGATGGTATGGTAGTGGCCGGCAAGCGCGAGCGCGATACGCCGTAATGTCGCGCTCCGGCAGCGCCAGCGCATAGCCGACGATCGCAGCCAGCATGCACCAGCGCGTAGTACGGTGAGGGCGAGCGCCGCGCCCGGCGCGCCCATGGCCGGCAGTCGAATTTTCCGAACACGAAGATCCAGCACAGCGCGGATTCACGATGTTTGGCGGCGAGAGGAGACGATCATGCCCGGCCGCGGTCTGCCGGATGCTCTCGAGGAATGAGGAGGTGGCGATGAACATCAGGATGGCGGGCATGCCGGGCGCGAGCATGCCCAGATGACCTCGCCGCCATGGAGCGCGATATGTCGTCGGCTCTGCCCGGACAAGCTGCAGGATGGCAGCGACCCCACAGCAGTACGACAGCGGCGCCGATTCCGCACGCGGCGGCCAGCAGCAGGCCGAGCCGCCAGATGCGGCCGCACTGCTGAAGCGTTGCCGGCGCCGTTCGGCTTGGGCCGACAGCACCGTGACGCCGGCGACCAGACCCATGCCGAAGACGAGCACCAGCATGTGTGGCGCGAAGTCCGCGCGGCGAAATAGGCCTGATCGTTAGGGCCAGCGTGGCCGACAACCACCAGCGCCACGGTGATTGCCATGAGCAAGCCGGCGCGCCAGACATCGTGGGCGCAGCGCGCGAAAGTGCGCTTCACATGCTCGGATAGGGTGCGCGCCGGAGGACGCAGGGGTGCCGTGGTGCGCGGGCGTATGCGCGGTGGGCATGTGGGGGCAGGGTGGCATGTTGTCGTATGTGAACCTAGCGACAGCAGCTGTGCGCAGCAATGGTGGCCCGAAGAGATCTCTCAATCTTCCAGGCTGAGGAAGCCACTATCTACTGTGGCGGCCGTATCAACGCGAAATTCGACGGTGAGCCTGAAGCTCATGAATCGCCGATCCGGAGCGGAGGGTTTGATCCCTAGCAGACTTTCACGATCGGTCCTCCCTGGGTGGAAACGAAAAGGCCACTGCGCCAAAGGATCAGTGAAATTGAACTGAGCGCCATCTCGAGATCTTTTGAGGTCGTTGGTCTGCGAGCCCTGATGCGCCTCAGTTGTCTGCGGGGCAGACTGCCCAGCCATCCACTTTGCAAGTGTATGACTTGAATTGGCCGGTGCGCGTAGTCAGCGATCTCTTGGAGTCTACCGGAAGGGTGTTGGCGATGGGCTCAGCACCTCGGATAACGGCGTCGTTCGCCGCCTTACGGTGGTCTGAGCGGCTGATCGCGGATACTCAAGTGATGGCAGACGAAGCTGGCGCGTTGGCCAAACAAAATCTTTACGGCCAACTTCTGGGATCATCATTGCACGGTAGCGTGGCGCTGACGGCATCAGCCTGCGCGCGGGCGAGCTGCTGGGCTCGCCATCATACGGTCCCATCACGCTGTTCCACCACCGAAACCGAACACGAGGCAGAATGAAAAAGTCGGCGTGGGCGTGATCGGCTGCGGCGTCATTTCTCGGGCGACTATCTGAAGGCGGCGAAGGGCTTTCCGATCCTGGACATCCGCGGGCTCTCCGACATGGTTCCGGCGGCGGCCGAAGCGCGCGCGAGGAATTCGGGCTGAAGGCGGTGAGCGTCGATGCGCTCCTCGCCGATCCCAGCATCGAGATCATCCTGAACCTGACGATGCCCAAGGCGCACGTCGCGGTTGGCCTGCAGGCGCTGGATGCCGGCAAGCATGTCTATTCGGAAAAGCCGCTCGGCGTCGCGTTCAAGGATGGCGCGGAAGCTGATGGAGCGCGCCGCGAGAAGAAGCTGCGCGTCGGCTCCGCGCCGGACACCTTCCTCGGCGGCGCGCACCAGACCCTGCCGCAAGCTGATCGATCGCCGGCAGGATCGGCACGCCGGTCGGCGGCACGGCCTATCTTCATGTGCCCGGGCCACGAGCGCTGGCATCCGGCGCCAGATTTCTATTACCTGGCGCGGCGGCGGGCCCGATCCTCGACATGGCGCCGTACTTACATGACCGACCTGGTCAACCTGCTCCGAGCCGGTGAGCGCGCGGTCGCAGCCATGACCTCGATGCCGAAGAAGCGCGCACGATCACCTCGCAGCCGCGCACGGACGAAGATCCCGGTGCGAGGTGGCGACTCATGCGGCCGGCACGCTCGAATTCGTCTCCGGCGCGGTGCGTGCAGGTCACCATGAGCTTCGACGTGCCGACGCACCGGCACCTGCCGATCGAGATCTACGGCTCGAGGGCACGCTCGCTCGTGCCCGATCCGAACCGGTTCGGCGGCGAGATCGAGATTCGCCAGCCGGCGAAGGACAAATGGCTGACGCTCAAGACCGATATCCTATGCCACCGACGGCGACTACCGCTCGATCGGCCTCGCCGACATGGCGCACGCGATCCGCGCGAACCGGCCGCACCGCGCGAGCGGCGCGCTGGCGCTGCATGTGCTGGAGGTGATGGAGGCGTTCAGATCGCTCCGCGACAGGCGACGACGACGATCCCGATCGCGACACGCGCCGGAGCGGCCGGCGCCGATGTCGAGAGCCTGTGCGGCGCAAGCTACGCGGCCTGAGCCATTGAGATAGGAGAGAGAAATGCGTGAGGCGCTGATCGTCTGGGGCGGCTGGAGCGGGCACGAGCCGGAGCAGTGCGCCACGATCGATCGCGGACATGCTCGAAGGGCGAAGGCTTCAAGGTCTGCATCGAGAACGACGACCGAAGGCCTTCGCCGACCCGGCGATCAAGGACCTCAGTCGCTGATCGTTCCGATCTACACGATGTCGAAGATCGAGAAGGACGAGGTGCTGAACCTCACGCGACGCGGTGCGAGGGCGGCGTCGGGCCTCGCCGGCTATCACGGCGGCATGTGCGACGCGTTCCGCGAGGCGGTCGACTACCAGTTCATGTGCGGCGGCCAATGGGTCGCGCATCCCGGCAACATCATCGACTACCACGTCGACGTTGACGAAGCCGGACGATCCGATCATGCCGCGGATCCACGAGTTTCCCCTACCGCTCCGAGCAATACTACATGCATGTCGACCCGACGAACGAAGTGCTCGCGACCACGACCTTCTCCGGCGAGCATGCCGCCGTGGATCGAGGGCGTCGTGATGCCGGTCGTCTGGAAGCGGCGACATGGCAAGGGGCGCGTCTTCTATTCCTCGCTCGGCCATCGTCGCCTAGGAATTCGACGTGCCGGAGATGCAGGACGATCCTGCACACCGCGGCATGCTGTGGGCCGCGCGCCAAGACCCGCGGAATGAAGGCTGAGCTCCGAGAGGACAGCTCAGTCCGCTTGCCGCCCGCGCCTGTCGCGTCCATCACGATTTCCGGATTGGCTTTCCACTAAGCCTCGTACTCCTCGGATCGCACTTGGAGGTGCAGCGGATAGTAACGTTGCAATGGTGCGCCCTCGATCAGCTTCATTCGTGAGAACACTTCCCATTCGTGATGCTTCTGCGATTCCTCGATCACCTTCGGAGCCATCGCGACGGGGAAGCACAACTACCCCGTCGTCATCGGCGACGATGATGTCGCCGGGGATCACCGTGACACCGCCGCAGGCGATCGGAACGTTGACGGCGTTGGGATAGATGCTGGTCTGCACATGGTAGTTCGGGCGTCCAGCCCGCGCAGCCATAGGGGCAGATCGAGCTTTTCGACATTGGGCCGGTCGCGCATGCAGCCGTCGATGACGATGCCTGCGCCGCCGCGCCCTTGAAATAGGTCGACATCATGTCGCCGAGACACGCCGGAGCTCATGTCGCCGCGCGCGTCGACCACGACCACATCGCCCTCCTGCGCGTGGTAGAGCACGTGCCGGTGCAGCTGCGTCTCCGGATCGGCATATTCACCCTCGCTGAAGCAGGTCCGGCCGCTGCGGCAGGAATTGCAGCGTCAGCGCCGGCCCGACGATCGACTTGCCGTGGTTCTGCGCCACCGGACCGACCATGTGCGGATTGCGGAAGCCCATGTGGCCAAGCGTGCCGGCAACGGTCGCGCGCGCCGATCTCCCTGAGCGCGTCGATCAGGTCTTTGGGCGGCCGCGTGATGTCGGGCGTATGCGTCATTGTGGACTCCGGTTTGAAATGCAACTACCAGTTCGTAACAGAGCCGTCGCGGCGCCTGAGGTGCGGCGCTTCCCAGAAGCGGAAGCTCTCGCTCTTGACCGCTGCTTCATTGACCTCGACGCCCGAGCCCCGGCAGGTCGCCGACCGGATAGTCAGCGCCGTCGAGCCGCGGCTGCACGGGGAAGAAGTCGGAATTGTCGAAGCCGAGCTTCGACTTCCGGGCGCCTGCGTTTCGAGCCACGCGAAGTTCGGCACCGCCGCGCCGAGATGCACGGTCGCGGCGGTGCACACCGGACCCAGCGGATTGTGCGGCATCATGTCGACATAGTGCGCCTCGCTCCAGCCGGCGACCTTCATCGCCTCGGTGAGGCCGCCGACATTGCAGACGTCGATGCGGTTGAACTGGTGGATGCCGCGCTCGATGTAGGGCAGGAACTGCCACTTTGCTGGCGAACTCCTCGCCGATGGCGAAGGGAATGTCGGTCATCGTGCGCAGCGATTCATAGGCCTCCGGCGTCTCGTCGCGTATCGGCTCCTCGAGGAAATCAGAGCACGCCGCGGCCAGCTTGTTGCAGAAGCTCGCCGCCTCGGCCACCGACAGCCGATGGTGATAGTCGATGCCGAGGACGACGTCGTCGCCCAGCGCCTCGCGCGCCTTGATGCATCCACTCGCGGTCGCGCCGATCGACTCGCGCGGCTCGAAGATGTCCGCTGCTGCTTTTGCCCGACGGGGAAGAAGCGGATCGCCTGCCAGCCGCTGCGCGCGCAGTTCGCCGGCGCTCGCTCGATGGCAGCATCGCCCTCGGCCTCGTGCTCCGGTCGAGGCGAAGGTCGGGATGCGGTCGCGCTGCTTGCCGCCGAGCAGCTCGTAGACCGGCACCCCCAGCGCCTTGCCCTTGATGTCGTGGAGGGCGATGTCGATCGCGGAAATCGCCGCCTGCAGGACGCGCCCGCCTTCGAAATACTGGCTGCGATAGATCTCCTGCCAGATCGCGGCCGATCTGCATCGGGTCGCGGCCGATGAGAATTCGCGATAGTGCTCGACGGCGCCGGCCACGGCCTTCTCGCGGCCGCTCAAGCCGCTCTCGCCCCAGCCGAAGATGCCCTGGTCGGTCTCGACCTTGACGAGCATCTGGTTGCGCGTTCCTACCCACACTGGATAGGGCTTGATCGCGGTGATCTTAAGCTTCGTAGTCATCCACGCCCCGTCCAGCACGATCCGGCCTCGTCTCAATCTGCCCTGAGGGCCATTTCGGTTTCGCCGTCGAACAGGTGCATGCGCTCCTGGTCGAACTCGAGCCAGATCTGCTCGTCGGGCGCGACGGCGATGTTCGGCGGCACGCTGATGTTGACGATGGCGCCGGACAGGAACGCCTGCACGAAGGTGACGTCTCCGGTCGGCTCCACCGTGTAGGCCTTGGCCGGGACGGCTGCCGGGAACCGCGCTCTTGTGCAGCCTGATCGTCGAGTGGCGCGCGCCGAGCACGACTTTCCTGTGTCGTTGCCGTCTGCGACCTTGCGCGGCGTTGCGCGGCGACAAGCGCGAGGCTCCAGCCCTCCGCGCTGGTCAGCACGGTGCTGCCGTTTGCCGTCGATGCCTCGAGCGGGATAAGGCTCATCGCCGGGCTGCCGATGAAGCTCGCGACGAACATGTTCACCGGGATGGGCGAAGACCTGCGCCGGCGAGATCGTATTGCTGCAGATAGCCGCCGTTCATCACCGCCATCTTGTCGGCCATGGTCACGGCCTCGAGCTGGTCGTGCGTCACATAGATGATCGTCGCCTTCAGATCCTGGTGGAAGCGCTTGATCTCGGACCGCATCTGCACGCGCAGCTTGGCGTCGAGGTTCGAGAGCGGCTCGTCCATCAGGAACACGGCGCGGGTCGCGAACCAGGGCGCGGCCCAGAGCCACGCGCTGCTGCTGGCCGCCCGAGAGCTCGCGCGGCTTGCGCTCGAGCAGGTGCGTCGATGTCGAGCACTCGCGCCGCTTCCTTGACCTTCTTGTCGATCTCGTCCGTGGGCAGCTTGCGCATCTGCAGCGGGAAGGCCAGGTTCTTGTAGACCGACTTCTGCGGATAGAGCGCGTAGTTCTGGAACACCATGGCGATGTCGCGGTCCTTGGGATCGAGATCGTTGACCACCCGGTCGCCGATGATGATGTCGCCGCGACGTGATCGGGATCAGCCCGGCGACGAGATTGAGCGTCGTCGTCTTGCCGCAGCCCGAGGGGCCGACGAGCGCGACGAACTCGCCGTCGTTGACCGTCAGCGAAACGTCGTTGACGGCTTTGAACGCTGCCGTAGGTCTTGACGAGATCTTTGAGGACCACGTGGGCCATCGGCAACTCCTAGTGCTTGACCGCGCCTTCTGTGAGGCGCGCGTACGAAGTATCGTTGCAGGACGAGGAACAGCACCACGACAGGCACGCTCATCATGAAGCTGGCGGCCATCAGGCCCGGAAAGTCGGTGGTGTTTTCCGAGAAGAAGCGCTGGATGCCGACCGGCAAGGTCAGCTGTTCGTTCTTGTGAGAGGAAGGTGTAGGCGTAGATGTACTCGTTCCACGCGCCGATGAAGGAATAGATCGCGGTGGCGATGATTCCCGGCGTCGAGAGCGGCATCACGATCAGGATGAAGGCCTGGAACCGCGTCGCCCCGTCGATGCGCGCCGCCTGCTCGAGCTGGACCGGGATGTTGTCGTAAAAGCCCTTGAGCAGCCAGATCGCGAGCGGCAGGCCGAAGGTCAGATAGGTGAGGATCAGCGAGCCGTGCGTGTTCACCAGCCCGAGCATGCGCATCAGGATGAAGAGCGGCACGAGAAAGATCACCGCCGGGAACATGTTGCGCAGCAGCACCGAGAAGAACAGGAAGTTCCGGCCGGGAAAACTGAAGCGCGAGAAGCGCGTAGGCCGCAGGCACCGCCACGATCACCGAGAGGATCGTCGTGACGGTCGAAACGAAAAGGCTGTTCCAGAAGAAGCGCAGGAAGTCCTGGCCGACGCTGTTCTGCGGATCGAGCAGCTTCTGGTAGCTGGCGAGCGTTGGCTCGTCCGGCCACCATTGCGGCGGAAACTGCATCGCCGCGAAGCCGGACTTGATCGAGGTGATCAGCATCCAGATCATCGGCACGGCGGTATAGAGCAGCATGAACAGCGAGGAAGATGCGCCCGGCCCAGCGCCAGCCGTCGATGCGCTTGCGGCGACGGGTCCGGCCTCGAGCGCTGTCTCGGCAACCGTGCTCATGCGCCCCGCTCCTTCCGCTCGTTGCCGCTCAGCGCGCGGACGTAGAAGTAGCCCAGCGTCATCAGGATGAGGAACAGGAGCACCGAATAGGCCGATGCCACGCCCCAGCGCTGCCGGCCGAAGGCGAGCTCGTAGATGTGGGTGATCCAGATGTGCGAGGCGTTCGACGGACCGCCGCCGGTCATGATCCAGGGGATGATGAAGGAATTGAAGTTGGCCACCGCGAGCAGCAGGATCGTCACCGTCGAGACGTTGCTCAGATGCGGGAAGGTGACGTGCCAGAAGCGCTGCCAGGCGCTGGCGCCGTCGACCTGCGCGGCGCGCAGCAACTGCTCGGGAACCGTCTGCAGGCCGGCCATCATCATGATCATGGCAAACGGAAACTCGCGCCAGATATTGACCACGATCAGCGAGGGCAGCACCGTGCTGACGCTGTCGATGAAGTTCGGCGGCCGGTCGGTGAGTCCGAGGCCGCACCAGCACCGCGCCGATGATCGCCGAAATCGGAATGGTAGATCCACTTCCAGATATAGGAGGCGGCGACCGCGCTGATCACCCAGGGAATGATCAGGATGGCGCGCAGCACGCCGCGGCCGATGAAGTCGCGGTGCAGCGCCAGCGCGGCGGCAAATCCCAGGACGAAGGAGATGAAGGTGGACGCCAGCGTCCAGATCAGCGTGTTCCAGCGTGACCTTCCAGAACACGTCGCTGGTGAGGATGGCCGTGTAGTTGTCGAAGCCGACGAAGATCTTGTCGCGCGCAGCTGCAGGCCGGGCGGCGTCTTGAAGAACGACAGGTCGATCGTGTAGTAGATCGGATAGGCGATGACGATGAGCATCACCACGATCGCAGGCAGCACGTAGGCGTAGTCGGCGCGATGCTCCCAGATCTTCCGCAGCATGCCGGACGCTGCGCGGGTTGCAGATCTGCGGGAGCTTCGGCCTGGCCGGTCACGATCGTCACTGTGGCGCGCCCTGCTTTTTGCGGAAGGAGCCGGCCGCGCCATCGGCGCAGCCGGTCCGAGATCGTACGTCAGGCCTAGAGACCGCCGCCGCCCATCAGGTCCTCGACCTTCTTGGCCGCGTCGTCGGCCGCCTGGTCGACGGTCATCGCGCCGGTCAGAGGCGTTCTGCAGCATGTCCGGGACGATGATGTTCATGATCTCAGGGGCCTGCGGCAGCGCCGGGAACGGGATGCCGTAGCGGCAGCATCGAGGTCGTGACATCGAGGAACTTGATGTCGTCAGACGTTCCTTCATCCACTTGGTCTTGAAGCCGTTGAGGTTGCCCGGGTTCGAGCCGGCATAGGCCATCTTCAGCGACCATTCAGGGCTCGTCCAGAAGCAGATGATCGCCTTGGCCGCCGGTCTCGTCCACCTTGCCGCCCTCGACATATTCGGGCTTCAGGATGTGGATGTTGGAGCCGCCGAACACCACGGCGCGCTTGCCGTCGGGGCCGGTCGGGATCAGGCCGTAGCGCATGTTGTCGATGACGGTCTGCGCCTTGTCCTTGTCGGCGCCCGTCGCCTTCTTCTGCAGGTCGAGCATGACGTTGTAGTCGGACGGGTGCGAGATCATCATGCCGAGCTGGCCGGCGACGAACAGCGGCTGGTTGTCGGCCTGCTGGTTGGTGAGCGCCGAGACCGGCACCGACTTGTCGCGGACATACATGTCGTACGAGGCCTGCAGCGCCTTCTTGCTGCTGTCGGGCTGTTCGAGCTCGGACCTCGCTCGTAGGTCGGGTTCGCGATCGGCTTCGTCGAACACGCCGCCGCCATAGCCCCAGAGCTGGGGCATGAAGCGGTACGGCGTGTTGCCGGCGTTCTTGCGGGCAACGAGGCCGTAGCCGGCGATGCCGAGCTTGTCGTGGATCTGCTTGGAATACTTGACGACGTCGTCCCAGGTTGCCGGCGCCTTGTCCGGATCGAGACCGGCGCGCTTGAAGATGTCGGCGTTCCAGATGAAGCGCCATCGTCTCGTTGTTGGTCGGGATGCCGTAGGTCACGCCATCCCAGGTCACGGCCTTCATGGCGCCGGGCCAGAAGTCCTCGGTCGACATAGCCGACATCCTCGGGCTTGAGCGGCTCGCAGATAGCCCTTGGCGGCGAACTCGGTGCCACCCAGGATTTGCAGGCGGACCGCCATCGGCGCGGCATTGCCCAGGAGCGCCGTGCGGAACTTGTCGAGCAGGTCGTTATAGGTGAGGGCCTGTTCCTCGAGCTGGATGTTTGGATAGGTCTTGCGGAAGGTCTCGAAGAAATCCTTGTAGTACTGGCGCAGCAGGTCGGGGTCGCCCTCGAACACGCCCTGATACCAGAACGTCAGTCGCCCCTTGTAGTCGAGCGGAGTGACCTTGCCGCAACCGGCCGCCGTGTCAAATTCCTCTGTGCCCGCAATGGAGCGCACGTATTCCGGCGACCACTTGCTCAGGTCGACCGGCGGCGCTGCCAGCGCCGGCGCCGACATCAGCGATGCCATTGAAGCGATAGACGACAGTGCCGCGCAGGACGGCACCGCGCGAGTGTAATCCTCGTCATCGAGTATCCTCCAGGTTCTCTCATGTCGCTCTGCGCCGAGGCAAGCGGTCCTTGTGCGTTGACCGCAGGGATACGGCTTTTCTGCTCTATGTATCCCTTCGATCGGCTTAGTACGTTTTCAGATCGTGGATTGCCTGTCAACGCGTTTGGATCGTACATTATTGGCGGAGTCGTGCGTGATATCAGCCAACAGCGCGTATTGATGGTGGAGCGGGCCGTGGGCGAAATAAGCGATTTCAAAGCCAAGCCACCACGTGGCGACCGATCCCATCGGCGGCGTCCAGCGAGGGCGCCTCGCTCTGCCGAGCTGATTCAGCGAAGACATCATCGAGGGCCGGCTCGCCGCCAACGAACGGCTCGTGGTCGCCGATCTCGCCCGGCGTCACGGCACTTCGACCAACCCTGTGCGCGAGGCGCTGCAGCTGCTGCGGGGCGAGGGTTTCGTCATCTTCGTCGCCAACCGCGGGGCGCGCGTCCGGCCCATCGATCAAGATTTCGTCCGCGATATCTACGAGATCGGCGTTCTGATCGAGCCGGCCCTGACGCGATGGTTCGTGAACATGGCGACCGACGAGGACATCGCCGAACTCGAGCGCATCCAGGGCCTGATCGAAGAGAACAACTTCGCCGACACGTTCAGGCACAGCGAGCTGGATACCGCCTTCCACACCGTGATGTACCAGCGGCACTACAACCGCCATGCCGCCGAGCTCTGGTGGAAGCATCGCGAAGTGCTGCGGGCCGTCAGCCGGCGCTTCAATTTCACGCTCGCCCGCCGTGCCACGATCATGCGCGAGCACCGCGAGCTCATCGCGCTTCGTCAAGGCGCGGAGAAGCCGACAAGGCGGCCGAACTCGTTGCCCGCCATGTCGAGGGTTCCGGCCGGCATGTTCTCGAACAGATGCGCGCGCGCAACGCCGCTCGGGCCGGGTAGAACGACGGTCCAGTCCTAACATCGACCGGCGCGACCGTTTCAGACAGAGGCAGGAAGAGATGAAGATCACCGAGCATCCGGCCGTGGCTGATCAAGTCCAGCTGCTTCCTATTGGGGCGAGTTCCTGTTCGTCGAGGTGACGACCGACGAGGGGGTGAGCGGCTGGGGCGAGATCACCACCACCACCAAGCTCGCCAACCGCGCGCTCTGCACGATCCTGCGGCAGATCGGCGCTCGCCGTGACGGGCGAGGATCCCGCGCGCATCGAGCATCTCTGGCACAAGATCTTCCGCAGCTTCACCTACATGGGCAGCCGCGGCGCCGCCGTCGAGTGCGTGAGCGCCATCGACATCGCCCTTTGGGACATCCAGGGCAAAGTCCTGGGCAAGCCGATCTACGAGCTGCTGGGCGGGCCGGTGCGCGACGAGATCGCGCTCTACACCCATCCCGACCAGGCCAAATTCACCAGCAAGGAGGCGTGGTCCGCGAGATCAGGGACATCGTCAGAGTCCGGACACACCGCGCTCAAGTTCGATCCCTTACCCCCACCAGGGCCGCATGCGCCGACGGCCTGGCCCGCGAACAGCGGGACGGCTATCTCGATGGCAGCATGACCCGCAAGGACGAGCGCGAAGCCGCCGAACTCACGGCTCTGATCCGCGAAACGGCGGGGCCTGATGTCGAGATTCTCATCGATGCGCATGGCCGCTTCGACGTTCCCACCGCCATTCGCCTCTGCCGAGAGCCTCGAGGAAGCCGGCCAGATCGACTGGTTCGAGGAGCCCTGCCCGCCCGAGAGCCTCAACGCCCTCAAGCAGGTGCGCGAGAAGGTCAGCGCCGCCGTATCTCGTGGGGCGAGCGCGGCCACACGAAGTGGGATTTCGTGCCGGTCCTCGAGAACAAGCTGGCCGACTACATCATGCCGGACGTCACCTGGACCGGCGGCATTACCGAGCTCAAGAAGATTTCCGCCCTGTGCGAAGCCTACTACATCCCGGTCTCGCCGCACGACGCGGCGGGGCCGATCAACGTGGTTGCCGGAGCGCAGGTGATGATGACCGTTCCGAACTTCTACAAGCTCGAAACGTCGGAGTGGAACCTGAGCAAATACGATCACCTCATCGACAGACCACTCGGACAATTCGAACGGCAGCCTCAAGCTGACGTCGACGCCTGGTCTCGGTATCGAGATGAACCGCGACTACCTGCAGGCCCACGAGATTGCGCTGGGCTAGCACGCTCTGTCGCGAGCGTGCGGGCGTGCCCTGCCCACCAGAACGAGGATAGTCATGCCGAAGACGGGTAGCCCGACGAAGCCTCGATCGGGTCAACACCAACTCGAAGCCGTCCGAGCTTCGCATCACCGACATGCGGGTGGCCGAAATCGTCGGCGCCCCGTTCACCTCGGCGCTGCTCAAGATCTACACCAACCAGGGCATCGTCGGGCTCGGCGAGGTGCGCGACGGCGCCAGCGCCACCTACGCGCTGATGCTGAAGAGCCGGCTGCTCGGCGAGAACCCCTGCGACATCGACCGCCTGTTCCGCCGCATCAAGCAGTTCGGCGGGCACGGCCGGCAGGGCGGCGGCGTCTCCGCGGTCGAAATCGCGCTCTGGGACCTCGCCGGCAAGGCCTATGGCGTCCCGATCTACCAGATGCTCGGCGGCCGGTTCCGCGAGAAGGTGCGCATCTATTGCGACACCGACGCCAGCGTGCCGAGCGGCACCGAGACCGGCAAGCGCCTCAAGGAGCGCATGGCGCTCGGCTTCACCTTCCTCAAGATGGACCTCGGCCTGATGCAGATCGCGGATGTCCCCGGCTGCCGTCGTGGCCCCCGCCGGTTCGCTCGAAGGCTACCGCGTTCATCCCGGACGCGGCCCGGTCAAGACCATCGAGGATCGGCGCGCCCGCAACGCCGTCTACGATGTCCACAACGTCCGCCACCCGTTTACCGGCCTCCACTTCACCGACAAAGGGCTCGACCTGCTCGAGCAGTACATTGCCGAGGTGCGCGAGGTCATCGGCATGGAAATTCCGCTCGCCATCGACCACGTCGGCCACATCTCGCTGCAGAACGGCATCCGCCTCGCCAGGCGGATCGAAAATACGTGCCGGCCTGGCTCGAGGACGTGATCCCCTGGCAGTACACCGACGCAGTATCGGCAGCTGCAGGAGCGCCACCACGGTGCCGATCTGCACCGGCGAGGACATCTACCTCAAGGAGGGCTTCGAGCCGCTGCTGAAGAGCGGCGGCGTCTCGGTCATCCACCCTGACCTGCTCACCAGCAGGCGGCATCCTCGAGACCAAGAAGATCGGCGACATGGCGCAGGACCACGGCGTCGCCATGGCCATCCACATGGCCGAAAGCCCGATCGCCGCAATGGCCGCGGCGCACGTCGCGGTCGCGACCGAAAACTTCATGGCGCTCGAGTATCACTCGGCCGATGTCGCCTGGTGGGACGACATCGTCACCGGCCTCCCGAAGCCGCTCGTCAAGGACGGCTTCATCGATGTTCCCGACAAGCCGGGCCTCGGCATCGACGACGTCGTCGACGAGGTGATCTCGCAGCACCTGCAGCCGGGCGTCACCGGCATCTGGCAGCCGACCGACCACTGGGACGACGAGTATTCCTGGGATCGCACCTGGAGCTGAGGCGAGAAGAACCGAACATGAAGATCACCGACCTGCGCTGCGCCGTCATCGGCAAGCATCCGATCGTCCGCATCGTCACCGACGAGGGCCTCTACGGCCTCGGCGAAGTCGAATACACCAAGCCCTATCTCAAGCCGTGGGTGCTGCATTTCCGCGAGGCGCTTGATCGGCGAGGACCCGACCGACGTCGAGCGCGTGATGCTGAAGATCCGCCAGCGCGGCGCGTTCAAGCCCTACGGCGCCGCCGTCAGCGTCATCGAGCACGCCCTGTGGGATATCGCCGGCAAGGCGGCGGGCGTTCCGGTCTACAAGCTGCTCGGCGGCAAGGTGCGCGACAAGGTGCGCTGTCTACAACGGCTCGATCCGCAGAAGCGCACCGGCGACAAGCCGGAGGACTATGCCGCCGACGTGAAGTGGATGATGGAGCGGCCCGAGAACTTCTTCATGGTGAAGCAGGGTATCGGCTTCCACTCCAACATGAAGGACACGGTGCGCCGGCTTCCACTACGGCGTGGCGCCGGCCAAGCCGAGTTATCACGGCGCGATGGACCAGGGCATGATCACCGAGCGCGGCTTCGACGCACATGCTCGATTGCGTCATCGCCATGAAGGAGGTGCTCGGCGACAAGGTGGGCCTGGCGCTCGATTGCGGCCCGGGCTGGATGCTGCCCGATGCGATCCGTTTCGCGCGCGCGGTCGAGAAACTACAACCTCATGTGGCTCGAGGACATGCTGACCGGCGACTACGTGCCGTGGGTCAACCCGCAGGCCTACCGCGAGCTCACGACGTCGACCTCGACGCCGATCCACACCGGCGAGCAGATCTACCTGCGCCATAACTTCAAGGAGCTGATCGAGACGCAGGCGGTGCGCATCATCGGGCCGGACCCGGCTGACATCGGCGGCATCGCCGAGCTCAAGTGGGTGGCCGAGCACGCCCACATGCACTCGATCCTGATGGCGCCGCACGGCACCGGCGAACGGCCTGCTCGGCCTGGGCGCGCTGATCAATGTCTGCGCCACCCTGCCCGCCAACTACATCGCCTTCGAATACCCGAGCGCCTCCGACCCGTGGTGGGAAGACATCGTGATCGGCCTGCCCAAGCAGAGTCGGTGAAGGACAGCGATGATCGATCTGCTCGAGGCCCCTGGTCTCGGCCTCGATATCGACGCCGAAGGCGCCAGGAAGTACCTCATGGAAGAGGACCAGGGGTTCTTCGACTGATCGAGCCGAGGCAATCAAGATTATCCGCTTAGCATTGTCCGCCTATGGCACTTCTCGGAAATGGCTGCGTCTGGCTTCGTCCGCTAAGAGTTCCAAATCCGACATCCGCGAAACATGTCACCGCGACAAACAGGTTCAGAAACGGTGACGCTCTTCCACGAATTTGGTCAATGAGCCGGGGCAAGAGGTCAGCTCAACTATAAATCGTCAGCGATAATGGCGTTTCCTTTTGACCGGCCCATCAGCATGTCCAACTTCCGGATTCGCTACATCGCTCTGTATAGAGTTGCCATCCTGCGTCCAATTTCAACGCTTCGAAAGGTATGATTAAGAGTTGCGACGCACCTCGAGTACAGCCGCGTGGAACGCGCTATCACGCGGATATCCGCCATCATCGAGGTGCGTTATGTCTGCCCACGCATTCACCGCTCTCTGAACCTGTTTCTTCTCGCCGCCTCTTCCGTGGTCTTCGGCATGTCCGAGCACGCCCGCGCGAGGCCGACGACAACTGGACCGTCACTGCGGCGGCTGGTATGCCACCGGCGTTGAAGAACCACACCCGGTTCCACCGGTTGGCTCCACCCTCAGAACCGGACACACGCATCTCGACCGCCCGCGGCGAGGGATCAGAGCTTTCCATCGGCAAGAACAGGGATGCGCTCGATCCAAACACGGTCGTGATCGTCGGCGATGACGATCCCGCGACGAAGGTCAGCACCTTCGAACTCGTCTCGGGAGCTGCATCGACGTCACCGTCAGAAAAGCCGCGAGATTCGTCACGATCGATGCGCCCCGCCTCAAGACAACCAGCAAGGGCGCCGATTTCTCGATCACCACGCGTCCGACAAGGATCCCGAGGTCATCGTGACGGGCGGCGTCGGTGGCCGCGCTTTCGCGCGCCAACGGCGCCAGCACCGAGAGTCGGCCCCGATCAGGGTCGCGATCGTCGGACAAAAGACCTCAACGAAACGCACCGGCCAACCCGGCCGCATCATTCTGCCCGTGTGGCACGCACCGACGCCACCACGCCCCGCGGCGCGGCCGCGGCCTGAATCCCGGCGGGCAACAGCGCCCCGGCCCTTTCGCCGAGGCGCGCGTTGCCGATCCCGCATGGATGGTGAAGCTGATATCCGAGGGCAAAGGCAACACCGACCTGAGTCGTGAAGCAGATTGCTCAATCCACCGATGATCCCGCCAATACGTTGCCCGCCGCGAGAGCCTCCCCGTCATTTGCGACACCATCCCTCGAGCCCGGCATGCGAATTGTCACCGCCGCAAGCCAGCGCGTGAAGCTGACCAACGGCCACCGATGTCGCAACAATCAATAGCATCGTGGACAAGCGCCATCGTCATCGGTGATGGGCTCGCCGCCACGGATCAGCGCCTGGATTCCGAGGGCTTCCGCCAGGGCGCCACGGAGATCGAAGTCGCCGATCGTCCGGCCGACCAGGTGGATGTCGGTGACGGTCAAGGCGCCACACCTGGTCGCGACCACCAGCGATGCCAAGTGCGCGGTCAGCATAATGACCAGCACGGGATCCGGCACGTCTACGTCAAGGACGGCGCCGTCGTCCGCTCCTCGATCGCGACCGGAAACCACCTCGTGACCGTTCAGGCCGGCGTCAGCTGGCGGTCGACCAGCCGCTAAATGAACCGCCTGCAGTGGACAACAGCCACAGCTGCCCGAGACCGTGCTTGAGCTCAAATAGCCAACCGATCGAGCCGGTGGCATCCTGTCGACGCCGAAACCGACCCATGCCTTCCGACCCTGTCGGCGATTCTCAAGAATCATCGACACGTCCAGCCGGTGAGCATCGCTCCCATGTCCCCTCATGGCACAAAACGGACAACCACTCCGAAGAAGTGCGCGGACACTGCTCACGGTTGCCGCTATGCCAGTCTGTAGGCGTGCCAGATCGGCAGCCGGTATGTGGCAGCGGATGGCATGGCGCGCGTCGATGTTGCTCAGCGGTGGCTCCCGCTGTTCACAGATCGCGCCGATCTTGCGGGGGGCATCGTGTGTGAAAGACGCACCCCGATGGCGGATTGACCGCGCTCGGAACCTCGCCGGACAAACGAATACGCTCGATTTCGCGATTGTCGATGGCAGGGATCGCTGACAGCAATGCTTCGGTATATGGATGATGCGGCCCTGTGAACACTTGGTCGGCGGGGCCCGATTTCCATGAGCCTGCCCAGATAGAGCACGGCGATACGATCCGGACAGGTATCTGCACCACGCCGAGGTCATGAGAAATGAAAATGTAGCTGACCTGCCTTCGATCTGCAGGTCGACGAGCAGGTTGCAGGATGGCGGCCTGGACCGGAGACGTCGAGCGCGGAGGTCGGCTCGTCGCAGACGACGATGCGCGGATCGCCGGCGAAGGCCCGCGCGATGGCGACGCGCTGCTTCATGCCGCCCGACAGCTGCCGCGGCTCGCGCGCGCGAGATAGCGGTCGGCCGACCGCGGACGGGCTTCCATCAGCTCCGTGCAGCTTGCCAGGATCGCCGCCGCTGGCGTGACGGACAGGCGCTGCGATGGCCGGCCGATGATGCGGCGCGACCGAATGCGCGCGGTTGAGCGCCGAATCCGGATTCTGGAAGACGATCTGGCATCGCTTTCATCTGGTCGGTGTCCGGCTCGGCCAGCCGCGGCGCCAGGCGCTTTGCCGTCGAGCATGATCGCTGCCGCCCTCCGGATCGGGCAGCACCAGCGCCGAGCAACGCGCTGGCGAAGGTCGTCTTGCCGCTGCCGGACTCGCCGACCAGCCCGAGCGTTTCGCCCGGCGCGCAACGACGAGCTCGATCTGCTCGGAGCACCGTGTAGGGGTGGCCCTGGCGATTGAAGGTCTTGGTCAGATCCCTCGATGGCAGAACCGGATGAGCATTCGGCCGACCGGATCCGATCGTTGCTTCCGGCGTTCGCGGCGGTTTCTCGCGGAACCCGCTGGTCGTGGTGGAAGCAGCGGCTGAGATCGGCCGCCCGAGGTCGACAGGCGGGCGGTGGCGATTCGCGCGGCACGGTCTGCATCGACAATCGCGCAGCGGTCGGCGAAGCACGCATGCCACTGATGACAGCACCAGGCTGGGCAAGAACCCCGGAATGGTTGTCCAGCGGACCGTCGCTCTTGCTGGCGGCCGCGTGCCGGCAGGCAGCGCAGCAGCGCCGACCGTATAGGGATGGCGCGGATCGTCGAACAGACGTCCTCGGTCCGACCCTTCCTCGACCAGGCGTCCCGGCATAGAGCACGCCGACGCGCTCGCACATCTTGGCGACGACTGCCAGGTTGTGGCTGATGAACAGGATCGAGGTCGAGAATTCGCGCCGCAGTTGCTGACGATCAGGTCGAGGACCTCGGCCTCGACGGTCGCGTCGAGGCCGGTCGTCGGTTCATCGAGGATCGAGCAGCGCCGGCTCGCTGGCCAGCGCCATGGCGATCGCCACCCGCTGCTGCATGCCGCCCGAAAGCTGGTGCGGATAGCGCTGCATCACCCGGGCCGGATCGCTGATCCGCACCCGCGCCAGCATGTCCGATGGCGCGGTCGCGGCCGCCTCGCTGCGGGCGACGCCCGCCAGCTCGTAGACCTCTGTCGACCTGGCGGCCGATGCGCAGCGACGGATTGAGCGCCTTGCCTGGGATCCTGATAGACCATCGCCAGCGTCTTCGCGCCGCATCTCCTGCAGCCGGTCGCCGTCGAGCGCCAGCAGGTCCGTGCCGTTGATCAGGATGCGGCCGCGCTGCTGACCGAGCCGTTGCGCGGCAGATAGCGCAACCACGGCGAAGGCGACCGTCGACTTGCCGCAGCCGGATTCACCGACCAGCCCGTAGGACTCGCCGCGGCCGATCTCGCAGGTCGATGTCGTGCAGCACCCGGCGCGGCGGCGCCACGCACCCGGTACTCGACGCCGAGGCGTCAGGTGCGCGAGCGCAGCGCCGTGCGGCCGGCGTCAATCATCGAGCGCGCTCTGGATGCCATCGGCCATCGAGATTGACGCCGATGACGCAGCGACGCGATGGCCAGGCCGTCGAACAGCACCGTCCACCAATAGCCGCCGCCGATCGAGGCCGTAATTGGAGGAGATCGACAGCCCCCAGTCGGGCGACGGCGGCTGGATTCCGAAGCCGATGAAGCTGAGGGTCGCGACCGTGAAGATCGCATAGCCGAGACCGCACGGTCGCCTCGACCAGGATCGGGGCCGTCACGTTCGGCAGGATCTCCACGAACAGGATGTAGAGAGCGGCTCTCGCGCCGGAGCTCCGCGGCGGCGACATAGTCGAGTCCGCGTTCCGCCAGCACGCTGGCGCGCACGGTGCGCGCAATGATCGGCGCGAAGGTGAAGCCGATCACGACGATGCACGGTGACCGTCGACGTGCCGAGCGCCGTCAGCGCGAGCAGCGCCACGATCACCGTCGGAAGCGCCAGCACGGCATCGACGAGGCGGCTGAGGATCTCGTCGACGAGGCCGCCGAAATAGCCCATGGCGAGCCCAAGCGCGGTGCCCACGACGGTGCTGATCAGAGCAATACGCAACTGAACGAAGGCTAT
>ERZ1370068.9333-contig-8119_pt1 | contig 24948 bp, 28 predicted proteins | sample MGYA00561227_ERZ1370068 | MGnify/ENA primary metagenome ERZ1370068 (study PRJEB38410, sample SAMEA6850437) | metagenome | study: Metagenomic assessment of the ecological functions of the soil: analysis of the soil microbiota associated with the...
AAGGTAGGGATCGAGGGTCATTGAGTTGGTGCCGACGGCGAGACTCGAACTCGCACAGCTTTCGCCACTACCCCTCAAGATAGCGTGTCTACCAATTTCACCACGTCGGCGGCACTCGAATTCGCTGCCCGGCTGGCATGAGGAGTGGCTCGCCGGGCAACCGCTGAATTCTAGCCGAGCAATGGGTCTTCACTTCTGCGGAATCGCGCGCTGCGCCCGACGCGCGCGACCGGCGCTCGGCGCGCCGCGCTCGGCGCGAGTGCCGGCAGCGACGACGCGCCGCTCGCCGGGCCGGGAATCGCCGCCGACGCCCGGAGGCGCTGGCCAGCGGTGCCGACGCGCCGGCGCCGGGCCGATCGAGGATGCTGCCGTCGTCGTGGCCTTCGGCCGGTCGTTCGCGCTGTAGGCCAGGCAGAGCGTGCAGACGAAGAAGACCGCGGCGCAGGCCGCCGTCGAGCGCGACAGGAAGTTCGCGCTGCCGGTGGCGCCGAACAGGCTGCCCGAGGCGCCGCTGCCGAACGAGGCGCCCATGTCGGCGCCCTTGCCGTGCTGGATCAGCACCAGGCCGATCATCACCAGCGCGGTCGATGATCTGCAGCGCCAGCACGAGGTTCATGACGATGTTCATTCTTGTCCGACTCCGATGGTTCCGTGGCGAGGTCCCGCGCTCAGGCGGCAGCGCGCAGATGGCGGCGAAGTCGCTCCGCCTTCAACGAGGCGCCGCCGATCAGGCCGCCGTCGATGTCGGCTTGGCGAAGAGCTGCGGCCGCGTTGTCCGGCCTTGACGCTGCCGCCGTAGAGGATGCGCAGATCGCCGCGGCTCGCGGCTCGCGCGTCGGCGAGCTGCGTGCGCAGAAGCGCGTGCACCGCCTCGGCTTCGCGCCGGCGATGGCGGTCTTGCCGGTGCCGATCGCCCAGACCGGCTCGTAGGCGATGACGATGCCGCGTCGATGCGCGTCGCCGAGCGCGGTCGATCGACGGCGCCGAGCTGGCGCGCGACGACCGCGTCGGTCTGCGCCCGCCTCGCGCTCGGCCAGCGTCTCGCCGACGCAGACGATCGGCACCAGGCCGTGCGCGAGCGCCGGCGCCGGCCTTCTCGGCGACGAGCGCGTCGCTCTCGCCGTGCAGCGCGCGCCGCTCGGAATGGCCGACGATGACGTAGCGGCAGCCGAACTCGGCGAGCATCGCCGCCGAGACCTCGCCGGTGAACGCGCCGCTGATCGTGGCTCGAGCAATCCTGCGCGCCCCAGGCGATCGGCGCTGCCCTGCAGCAGCGGCGGCGACCTCGCGCGAGGTACGGCGCCGGCACGCAGACCGCGACACCTCGGCGCGCCGAGCGGCGCCGACTTCAGCAGCGCGTCGAGCAGCGCGGCGTTGGCGGCGACGGCTGCCGTTCATCTTCCAGTTGCCGACGACCAGCGTGCGTCGCGGCGCTCGCCCGGCCGCTCACCACGTGCAGCACCAGCTTGCCGATGTGCTGGTTCGATTCCATCAGCGCGTGCGCGCGCGCCGCCTCGGCGGCCGGGAAGACCTCGTGGATCACCGGCTTGACCGACGCCCGACTCGAGCCACGGCCAGACCGTGCTGCTTCAGCGCCGCGGCGATCGCGCCTTGAACGCGACCGGCCGCGGCCGCAGCGTCGAGCCGGTGATCGTCAGGCGCCGGCGCAGCACCAGGCCGGCGTCGACGGTCGCGTTCGGTGCCGCCCTGCACCGCGATGATGACGATGCGACCGTCCTCGGCGAGGCAGCTCGACGCTCGCGCGCCGATGTAGCTCGCCCGCGACCATGTCGAGGACGACGTCGACGCCCGTGCCGCCGGTCAGGCGCAGCACCTCGGCGACGAAGTCCTGCGTCTTGTAGTCGATCGCGTGGTCGGCGCCGAGCGCGCGGCACGCCGCCGCCTTCTCGGCGCGAGCCGACGGTCGCGATCACGCGTCGCGCCCCACGCCTTGCGCCATGCTGGATCGCGGTGACGCCGATGCCGCTCGATGCCGCCGTGGACGAGCAGCGTCTCGCCCGGCTGCAGGCGGCGCGCGATCGAAGACGTTCGACCAGACGGTGAAGAAGGTCTCGGGCAGGCTGGCCGCCTCGACGTCGCTCAGCTTGGCCGGGCGTCGGCAGGCACTGGCCGACCGGCGCGACGCAGAACTCGGCGTAGCCGCCGCCGGCGACCAGCGCGCAGACGCGCGTCGCCGACCGCGAAGCCGGCGGCCGCGCAGCGCCTCGCGATCGCCGTCGACGATCGTTCCCGCGACCTCGAGGCCGGGGATGTCCGAGGCGCCCGGCGGCACCGGGTAGAGGCCCTTCCGCTGCAGCACGTCGGGCCGGTTGATGCCCGACGCGGCGACGCGGATCAGCAGCTCGCCCGGCGCCGGCCGCCGGCGTCGGCCGCTCGACCAGGCGCAGCACCTCGGGCTTGCCGGGCGCCGTGATCTCGATCGCTTTCACGATTGACCGGCGTCGCGTCGCATCGTCGCGACGCACCGGGCGCGGCGTGCTCGCGCGGCGGCGTGATCGCGGTCGAGCAGCGCCTTCATCGACAGCTTGACGCGGCCCTTCTCGTCGGTCTCGAGCACCTTGACGCGCACGACCTGGCCTTCCTGCAGGTAGTCGGTGACCTTCTCGACGCGCTGGTGGGCGATCTGGCTGATGTGCAGCAGGCCGTCCTTGCCGGGCAGCAGGTTCACGAGCGCGCCGAAGTCGAGGATCTTGGTGATCGGGCCTTCGTAGACCTTGCCGACCTCGACTTCGGCGGTGATCTCCTCGATGCGCTTCTTCGCGTGCGCCGCCTTGTCGGCGTCGGTCGAGGCGATCGTGATCGTGCCGTCTTCGCCGATGTCGATCGTGCAGCCGGTCTCCTCGGTCAGCGCGCGGATCGTCGAGCCGCCCTTGCCGATGACGTCGCGGATCTTCTCGGGTTGATCTTCATCGTGTAGAGGCGCGGCGCGAACTGCGAGACCTCGGTCTTCGCGCCGCCCATCGCCTCCTGCATCTTGCCGAGGATGTGCAGGCGCGCTTCCTTGGCCTGCGCCAGCGCGACCTGCATGATCTCCTTGGTGATGCCCTGGATCTTGATGTCCATCTGCAGCGCGGTCACGCCGGTCGTCGTGCCGGCGACCTTGAAGTCCATGTCGCCGAGGTGATCCTCGTCGCCGAGGATGTCGGTCAGCACGGCGAAGCGGTTGCCTTCCTTGATCAGGCCCATGGCGATGCCGGCGACGTGCGCCTTGAGCGGCACGCCGGCGTCCATCAGCGCCAGGCAGCCGCCGCACACCGAGGCCATCGACGACGAGCCGTTCGACTCGGTGATCTCCGAGACGACGCGCATCGAGTACGGGAACTCGGCGCGGTCGGGCAGCACCGCGACGAGCGCGCGCTTGGCGAGGCGGCCGTGGCCGATCTCGCGCCGCTTCGGCGAGCCGACGCGGCCGGTCTCGCCGGTCGCGAACGGCGGCATGTTGTAGTGGAGCATGAAGTGCTCGCTGTACTCGCCGGCGAGCGCGTCGATGCGCTGCGAGTCGCGGTCGGTGCCGAGCGTCGCGGCGACCAGCGCCTGCGTCTCGCCGCGCGTGAAGAGCGCCGAGCCGTGGACGCGCGGCAGCAGGCCGGTGCGGATCTCGATCGGCCGCACGGTGCGGGTGTCGCGGCCGTCGATGCGCGGCTCGCCCGAGAGGATCTGGCTGCGCACGATCTTGGCTTCGATGTCGAACAGCAGGTTGTCGACCTTGACCTGGATCGAACGCGGCGCCCGGCGTTCGGTGCAGCGCGGCCTTGGCGGCGGCGTCAGGCGTCGCGCGTGGCCTGCGTGCGGGCCTGCTTGGAGCGGATCTGGTAGGCGGCGCGGATCGATTCCTCGGCGAGCGCGGTCGACCTGGGCGATGAACGCCTCGTCCTTGGCCGGCGCCTGCCAGTCCCAGACCGGCTTGCCGGCGTCGCGCACCAGCTCGTTGATCGCGGCGATCGCGACGTTGCCCTGCTCGTGGCCGAAGACGACGCCGCCGAGCATGACCTCCTCGCTCAGCTGCTTGGCTTCCGACTCGACCATCAGCACCGCGGCCTGCGGTGCCGGCGACGATCAGGTCCATCTGCGTCTCGGCCAGCTGCGCCTTGGTCGGGTTCAGCACGTACTGGCCGCCGATGTAGCCGACGCGCGCGGCGCCGATCGGGCCGTTGAACGGGATGCCCGAGATCGCCAGCGCGGCGCTCGCGCCGATCAGCGACGGGATGTCGGCGGCGACCTCGGGGTTGAGCGACAGCACGTGGATGACGACCTGCACCTCGTTGTAGAAGCCCTCCGGGAAGAGCGGCCGGAGCGGCCGGTCGATCAGGCCGCGAGGTCAGCGTCTCGAGCTCGCTCGGGCGGCCTTCGCGCTTGAAGAAGCTGCCCGGGATCTTGCCGGCGGCGTAGGTCTTCTCGATGTAGTCGACGGTCAGCGGGAAGAAGTCCTGGCCCGGCTTGGCGTCCTTCTTGGCGACGACGGTGGCGAGGATGACGGTGTCCTCGATCGACGACGACGACCGCGCCGCTCGACTGGCGGGCGATCTCGCCGGTCTCCAGCGTGACGGTCTGCTGGCCCCACTGGAAGGTCTTGGTGACCTTGTTGAAGATGCTCATGGCGTGTTCCTCCGGTTGCGTGCGGGCGCCATCGGGGCGGCGCCGAACCCGGAATCGAGAGCCTCGCGGCGCAATGCCATTCCAAGGGTGCTCGATGCGCGGCCTGCGCGAACATCGGTGGAATGACACAGCCGTCGCCTGGCGGCCGCTCGCTCCCAGCAACCCGCGAAGCCTGTGCTGGCGATCCAGGCAGTGCCGGCGTTCGTTCATCGCCTTACTTGCGCAGGCCGAGCTTCTGGATCAGCGCGGTATAGCGGTCGGCGTCCTTGTCTTTCAGGTAGGCGAGCAGGCTCTTGCGCCGGTTGACCATCTTCAGCAGGCCGCGGCGGCCGTGGTGGTCCTTCAGGTGGGTCTTGAAGTGCGGCGTGAGCTCGTTGATCCGGTCGGTGAGCAAGGCGACTTGCACCTCGGTCGACCCGGTGTCGTTGGCGGCACGGGCGTGCGCCTTGACGATCTCGGCCTTGTGTTCGATGGTGGCGGGCATCTCGTTTCCAATGTGTGAAACCGAGCGCCGGCACCGTCGAGCGGTGCGCGAGTTCGGTTTCAGGTTCTGACTTGCGATCGCCGGTGAAACCGACCGGCGCCGTGCTGGCATCCGCCGCCGAAGCGCAAGAGCCGACGATTATAGCCCGAGGAAGCGCTGCAGCCGCTCGACCCCCTGCACCAGCCGCGCCGGGTCGCGCGAGGCGAAGCACCAGCGCAGCCACCCCTCGCCCTCCGGCCCGAAGGCGGCGCCGGGCGCCAGGCCGACGCCGGCCTCGGCGACCAGGCGCTTGGCCAGGGCCAGCGAGTCGCCGCTCGCCCTCGACGCGGAAGAAGGCGTAGAGGCCGCCGGCGGGCGTCGCGACCGTCGACGCCGGGCAGCGCGGCGAGGCGCGGCAGCGAGCGTGTCGCGGCAGGCGCGCAGCCGCCGCGACCAGCTCCGGCACCGAAGTCGTCGGCCTGGCGCAGCGCGGCCAGGCGCGGCGCGCTGCACGAACACCGGCGCGCACGAGGTGTTGAACTCGATCAGCTTGGCCGAGCTCGGCGGCCAGCCCGGTCGGCAGCGACGATCCAGCCGAGGCGCCAGCCGGTCATCAGGAAGCTCTTCGAGAAGCTGTGCACGACGAGCAGGCGGTCGTCGGGCTCGGCGATGTCGAGGAAGCTCGGCGCGCAGGCGCCGGCCGCGCCGGCGAAGAAGACGCGCTCGTAGACCTCGTCGGCGACGATCCAGGTGCCGGTCTGCCGGCAATGGTCGAGCAGCGCCTGCTGCTCGGCGCGGGTGAGGGTCCAGCCGGTCGGGTTGTTCGGCGAGTTGACGAGCAGCACCCGGGTGCGCCGGTCACGGCCGCGCAGCAGCGCAGTCGAGGTCGAGCCGCCAGGCGCCGCGCTCGCGCGCGCAGCGGCAGCGCGCACCACGCGGGCGCCGAGGATCGCCGGCTGCGCCGTGAGGTTGGGCCAGACCGGGACGACCGCGACGACCTCGTCGCCGGCGCCGACCAGCGCCTGCATCGCCAGCATCAGGGCGTTCACGCCCGAGGAGGTCGACGCGCGATGCGCCCGGCATCGAGCGGGCGATGCAGCGCGCTGACGTAGTGCGGCCAGCGCCTCGCGCAGCTCGGCCAGCGCCGAGGTTGTGCGAATAGAAGGTCTCGCCTTCGCGCGAGCGAGCGCACCGCGCGCGTCGCGGATGTGCGCGCGGCGTCGCCTCGTCGCTCTCGCCGAACCAGAACGGCGAGCACGTCGCTGCGGCCGATGCGCGGCGTTGGCGACCTCGCGGATCTTCGATCCCGGCAGGTCGCCGGATGACTTGTCTCATGCGATGCGGGGCTGCGGGCGGGCCCTTGAAAACAAAAATGCCGCACTCAACTCGGCGGCAGGGTCGCAGCGATGGTGCCGCGACCGAACCCATTGTAGGAGTTCGCCATGTTCGTTCTGCCCCTCTCCCGCCCCGCGTCGCTCGTGCGCCGCAGCCCGCCGTCACGCCCGCGTTCGACCGCGCCGTCGACCGCCTGTTCGACGAGTCGTTCGACCGCTTCTTCGGCGGCAGCGCCGACCGGCGCCGACGACCCGCACGCCCTCGATGGACGTCTCGGAAAGCGACGCCGCGTACACCCTCGCCTTCGACGTTCCGGGCGCGACGCGCGAGCAGCTGAAGGTCTCGGTCGAAGGCAAGCGCGTCGTCGCTGAGCACCGTCGCCGCTGAGCGAAGCCGCCGCGGCCGGCCGAAGGCGCGGACGAGCCCGTCGCCGACGCCAAGCCGGCCGAGCGCGTGCTCTACCGCGAGCGCACCGCCGCGGCCTACGCACGCACCGTCGTGCTGCCGGCCGAAGTCGACCAGGCGCAATCGCAGGCGAAGTTCGAGAACGGCGTCCTGACGCTCATCGCTCGCGAAGAAGGTGCCCGCCGGCGCCACGCAGCTGCAGCATCGCCTGATCGGCCGAGTCGCTCGCCGGGCCGGTGCAGCCGGCCGGCGACGCGCCGGCTCGACGACGGTCAGCGGCCAGCGCGGCAGCACGTCGAACGCGTAGTCTGACGACAGCGCGGCGATGCCGCGCTGCAACCGCATCGCCGCGGCGAGCGCGATCATCGCGCCGTTGTCGGTGCAGAGCGCCAGCTCCGGGAAGTGACACCCGGGCCTGGCGCTTCGCGCATTCGCGCGCAGGCGCGCGCGCAGCAGCGCGTTCGCGCCGACGCCGCCGGCGACGACGAGGCGGTCGCAGGCCGGTGCGCCGCAGCGCGGCCATCGATTTCTTGCGGACCAGCACGTCGACGATCGCCTCCTGCGTCGAGGCGGCGAGATCGGCGCGCGGCTGCTCGCAGTTCGCGCCCTCGAGCGTGCGCGCGTGGGTGCGCACGGCGGTCTTCAGGCCCGGCGAACGAGAAGTCGAGCGAATCGCGCTGCAGCAGCGGCCGCGGCAAGCGCATAGGCCTCGGGATCGCCGAACTCGGCGAGCCGCGCCAGCGCCGGCCCGCCGGGATAGCCGAGGCCGAGCAGCTTGGCCGACTTGTCGAACGCCTCGCCGGCGGCGTCGTCGATCGTGTCGCCGAGCAGCGCGTAGCGCGCCGACGTCGCGTGACCTCGAGCAGCTGCGTGTGGCCGCCCGAGACGAGCAGGGCGACGAACGGGAAGCTCGGGCGGGTCGGCGGAGAGAAACGGCGACAGCAGATGGCCTTCGAGGTGGTGGATGCCGAGCGCCGGCTCGACCGAGCGCCGCGGCGAGCGAGCAGGCCACGCCGGCGCCGACGAGCAGCGCGCCGGCGAGCCCGGGCCCGCGCGTGTAGGCGACGACGTCGATCGTCGCGAGCGTCGGCGCCCGGCCGCGCTGCAGGACCTCGCGAGTCAGCGGCAGGACGCGGCGGATGTGGTCGCGCGAGGCGAGCTCGGGAACGACGCCGCCGTAGTCGGCGTGCAGCGCGACCTGGCTGTGGAGCGCTGTCCGGCGAGCAGCGGTAGACCCGCTCGCCCGCGAGCGAACGAGGAGCGACACCCGGTTTCGTCGCAAGAGGTCTCGATGCCGACGAACGTTCACCGGCCCAGTCTAGCCACAAGGCCGGCGCGTCAACGCGTCGATCACGCTCGATCGAGCGTGATCGGCTGCCGCTAGAGCAGTCGCAGTGACCTACCAGCCGGTACCAGGACCCGGCGAACTGAGTCAGGACCACGTGCTGCCGGGCCTCACGGCGACGCCACCCACGACCTGACAGAGATCTCGTCGTCGAGAGCGACGGATTCCGACGGTCGAGGGCTGCGCGGCAGCTACGAAGCGGCGGCGACGGCGAGCTTGAGTCTGCTGCATGGTGATGGCTCCAGATTGCGGACAGCCCGCGATGGAAGCATTGCATCAACCACACAAATAGGGGGAACTGTTAACTCTTACAGTTGCCGCCCCGCCGCCAAGGCGTGAACAGACGGATGGCCGCTACCGGATAAGTCCGAGTCGCAGTGCCTTCAGGACGAGCCTGATGCTTGTTCACGCAATCCAGCTTGTGCGTGGCGTTGTTGACGTGCAACGCGGCCGTGCGCTCGCTGATGCCAAGGAGGTTGCCGACCTCCCAGGCGGTCTTCTCCTTCCATCGTCCAACGCAACGTCTCCGAGCTCGCGAGGCGTCAAGGAAGGCGCGTCCGGGAGAGCTGGGGGCCGGCGGTCAGGATCGCGCAAGGCCGCGTCCTGCGCGTGCACGGCGAACAGTTGCAGATCGGCCACCATTCGAGTCACCTCGACGCGGATCCGGCGGAACGGGCTTGTCGCGGTCGACCCCGAGGAAGAAATGCCTTCCGTCCGGCAGATGCAAGGCCATCGCGATGCCGGAGCAATAGCCGAAGCGCGCCTGAACCTCCCACATCTCGCCGCACGCCCTTCTCCGCATACGTCGACTGATCCCAGATGATCGGCATGCTCTGCCGCTTGCAGTGCTGCATGACCGGGTCGCGCCGCCAGTTCTTCCGGTCTTCGAAGATGTCCCTGTAACCGCGCGGCGTGTTGTCGACGGTGATGAACTCCGCGTCGCCGAGCAGGTGGTCGATGACGACCGTCGCCGACACGGTCTCGAAGCCGAGGCGTTTGCGTGAAGCTGCACGACTTCCGCTTGAAACTCGTCGCGAGTGCGCGACAACAAGACCGATGTGAAGCCACTGTCGAGCATGTCGGCTTCAGCGCCTCGCTCGCAGCGGCATTGGAGCGGCATGAACTCCTGCCCATCACCCTGACAACTCTGACAGCTTGCAAGCTCGACGACCTTTGCCACACTGCGCGCATCGACTCCTACAAGGAAGCCAAAATCAACTCGACGACAGTAATGACCCCAGCGTGGATCGTCTATGCATGGCCGCCTCATATTGTGGCAGGCCAGCCGGGCGCCGCAGCTGCATCTCATCGCACCTCGGCACGCGGGTGCTGAGCTTCGGCGACGAGAGTCAGCCCGTGCACCGGCCAGACGCTGTGGGGCGACGAAAGCCGAGCGACCACTCCGCCGGCGTGGCCTGGGACTGGGTCCGAGCTGCATGCCCGGCGTCGTCGCGATGTCCGACCCGCTCGGCCTCGTGACCAACCTGAAGCTGCTCGACGATCAAGGCGAAGCCCTCACGCAACCTGAGGTCGGCGGTCCGGCTGCACCAGCTGGTTCACGCGCTGCCGTGGCAGACCGAGGTCCAGCGGGCGCTGCATCAGGTCGCCTCCTGAGCGCGAGCGCCAGCGCGTTGATGCCCTAGATCGCGACGACCGTCCAGATGCGCCGCGCGCGAACCGTTGCAAATATCACGAAGCCCTTGCAAAGAATGCCTTCCTGGCGCCGGCGCAGCACGGTTAGGCTCGACCTCCCGCGCTGCTCCGCGCGTGCGAATGCCCGCCGGCCGCCCTCGATGAAAGAGTACCGTCTCCTCGCTTGGCCCGAGCTCCCGGCCGAATATCCGGCGCACGGCCCATCGCCGGGCGCTGAGCGAGATGTCGCAGCGCTTCATGAGCCTCGGCCAAGCTGGTCGAGGTGCAGCGGCCTGAAGAAGTCCGAGATCCGCGCCTTCCTCGAGATGCTCGACGGCCGCGGCCGTCATCGCCGAGCGCGACAGCGACCGTCCCGACTCGTTCTTCGACTCGATCGGCCAGCTCGGCTGGCTGCGCCGGGCGATGAGCCCGAACCACGAGCGGCCGCTGAGCGCGGCTCGCGGCCGCGGCCGCGCAGCGCCGCGCTCAGTGCTTTTCCTTGGCGTGGTTGATCGAGTACTTCGGGATCTCGACCGTCACGTCCTGCCGCGCCAGGATCGCCTGGCAGGACAGCCGCGACGTCGGCTCCAGCCCCCAGGCCCGGTCGAGCAGGTCCTCCTCGCTCTCGTCGGGCTCGCCGAGCGAGGCGAAGCCCTCGCGCACGACGACGTGGCACGTCGTGCAGGCGCAGCTCATCTCGCAGGCGTGCTCGATCGCGATGCCGTTCTCGAGCAGCGCCTCGCAGATCGACTCGCCCGGCGCGGCCTCGATCTCGCTGCCCTCGGGGCAGTACTCGGCGTGCGGCAGGACCTTGATCGATCGGCATCGATCAGACGTCCTCGACGCGGCGGCCGGCCGAGGGCGCGCCGGATGCCGCGGTTCATGCGCTCGGCGGCGAAGGCCTCGGTCGCCTCCGACGAGCGCCTTGCAGCGCGTCGCTCGATCGCGCAGCGATCGTCGCTCGGGCCGCGGCTGCAGCGAGCCCGCGGCCAGCGCGTCGATCGCGCGCGCGCTCCTCGGTCGAAAGCAGGTCGCCGTCGGCAGCCAGCGCCGACGCGCGTCGCCGCCAGCAGCCGATCGCGCGTCGACCTGGGCCTCGCGCAGGCGCGCGCCGCCATGTCGTCCTCGGCGGTGCCGAAGCCCTCGCCCAGCATGCGCGCGACCTCGTCGTCGGAGAGGCCGTAGCTCGGCTTGACGGTCACCGACGGCCTCGACGCCCGACGGTCTCCTCGCGCGCCGTGACGCTGAGCAGGCCGTCGGCGTCGACCGTGAAGGTGACCTGGATCCGCGCCGCGCCGGCGACCATCGGCGGAATGCCGCGCAGCTCGAAGCGCGCGAGCGAGCGGCAGTCGGCGACCAGCTCGCGCTCGCCCTGGACGACGTGGATCGCCATCGCCGTCTGCCCGTCCTGGAAGGTCGTGAAGCTCCTGCGCGCGCGCGGTCGGGATCGGGCTGTTGCGCGGGATGATGCGCTCGACCAGCCCGCCCATCGTCTCGATGTCCGAGCGAGAGCGGAATCGACGTCGAGGAGCAGCAGGTCGCCCGCGCCGGCGTTGCCGGCGAGCGCATCGGCCTGGACGCGCCGCGCCGAGCGCGACCACCTCGTCCGGGTCGAGGTCGATCAGCGGCGCGCGGCCGAAGAACTCGCCGACCGCCTCGCTGCACCAGCGGCATGCGGGTCGAGCCGCCGACCAGGACGACGCCGTCGATATCGTCGCCTGTCGACCTTGGCGTCGCGGAGCGACCTGGCGCACGGCGGCGATGCGTGCGATCGACGAACGGCCGCGGCGATCGGCCTCGAGCTCGGCGCGCTCGACCGACCAGCAGCTCGACCGCTCGCCGCCGAGCGGTGCAGGCGAAGACGCGCGTCGTCGGCAGCCGACAGCGCCTCCTTGGCCGCGCGCGCGGCGACGATGCGCGGCGCGCCGATCGCCGGCGTCTCGGCGGCTCGACGCCGGCACTGCGCCAGCGCCCAGTCGGCGAGCGCCGCATCGATGTCGTCGCCGCCGAGCGCCGAGTCGCCGCCGGTCGCGACGACCTCGAACACGCCCTTGCGTCATGCGCAGGAGCGAGATGTCGAAGGTGCCGCCGCCGAGGTCGTAGACGGCGTACAAGCCCTTCGCGCGCCGTTGTCGAGGCCGTAGGCGATCGCCGCCGCGGTCGGCTCGCTGATCAGGCGCAGCACGTCGAGGCCGGCGAGCTCGGCGGCGTCCTTGGTGGCCTGCCGCTGGGCGTCGTCGAAGTACGCCGGCACGGTGATGACGGCGCCGAAGAGCTCGTCGTCGAAGGTGTCCTCGGCGCGCTGGCGCAAGGTGGCGAGGATCTCGGCCGAGATCTCGACCGGCGACTTCACGCCGGCCGCCGTCGCGCAGCCGCACCATGCCCGGCGCGTCGACGAAGTCGTACGGCGAGCCGCGCGGCCCGCGATGTCGGCGAGGCCGCGTCCCATGAGGCGCTTGACCGAGACGATGGTGTTGCGCGGATCGCTCACCGCGCCGGTCGAGCGCGTCGCTGGCCGATCTCGGTCGGCGGCCGTCGGCGAGATAGCGCACCGCCGACGGCAGGATCGACGCGGCCGTCGCGCGTCCGGCAGGCACTCGGCGACGCCGTTGCGCACCGCGGCGACGAGCGAATGCGTGGTGCCGAGGTCGATGCCGACGGCGATGGCGCCGCTGGTGCGGATCGGGCGACGCGCCGGGCTCGGAGATCTGCAGGAGTGCCATGCGCTCAGTGCCTCCAAGCGCCGCGAGCCGGTCGATCGACGTCGGCGGCGAAGCGCTCGACGAACATCAGGGCTCTGCACCTGCCGCGCGGCGCGCCGCGAAGTCGCCGGCGCTCGTCGAGCGCGCGCGCGAGCTCGCCGTAGGCGCGCGCGCCTGCGTGGCGTCGACCTCGCGCGGCGAGCGCCTCGACGTCGTCGCGCGAGCGCGGCGCTCGTCGAGCGCCTCGCGCCACGCCATCTGCTGCATCAGGAACTCGGGCGGCATCGCGGTGTTGTCCTCGGCGCGGATCGGCGCGCCGCCGAGCTCGCACAGATACGCGGCGCGCTTGAGCGGATCCTTCGAGCCGCTGCGTAGGCCTCGTTGACGCGCACCGCCCACTGCATCGCCGCCCGCTGCGCCGCGGCGCCGCCGGCCGGCGAAGCGGTCGGGATGAACCTCGGCCTGCAGCGCGCGCCGGCGCGCGTCGAGCTCGCGCGCGATCGAGCGCGAACCGGCGCGGCAGGCCGAACAGCGCGAAGTCGTCGACGAGCGAAGAGTTCATGTCAAACGAGAAGGGCCCGCGCAGCGGGCCCGCCATGATCTCAGCGAAGCGTCGTGCCGAGGCGGCCTCTAGACCCGGAACGACTCGCCGCAGCCGCAGCGGTCCTTCTCGCGCGGATTGCTGAACTTGAAGCCCTCGTTCAGGCCCTCGCGCACGAAGTCGAGCTCGGTGCCGTCGATGTAGGGCAGGCTCTTCGGGTCGACGATGCACCTTGACGCCGTGGTCCTCGAACACGTGGTCCTCGGGCGCGAACTCGTCGGCGTACTCGAGCTTGTAGGCCAGGCCCGAGCAGCCGGTCGTCTTGCACGCCCAGGCGAACGCCGACGCCCTTGCCGCGCTTGCCGAGGTAGCGCGTGACGTGCCGGGCGGCCGCTTCGGTCAGAGTCACCGCCATGTCAGCTCGGCCGCCTCGGCGCAGTGTCGCGGGCGCGCTCGACCGCGTTCTTCGCCTTGTAGTCGCTCGACCGCCGCCTTGATCGCGTCCTCGGCGAGGATCGAGCAGTGGATCTTCACCGGCGGCAGCGCCAGCTCCTCGGCGATCTGCGTGTTCTTGATCGTCAGCGCCTCGTCGAGCGACTTGCCCTTGACCCACTCGGTGACGAGCGAGCTCGACGCGATCGCCGAGCCGCAGCCGTAGGTCTTGAACTTGGCGTCCTCGATCACGGCCGGTCTCGGGTTGACCTTGATCTGCAGCTTCATCACGTCGCCGCAGGCCGGCGCGCCGACCATGCCGGTGCCGACCGAGTCGTCGCCCTTGTCGAACGAGCCGACGTTGCGCGGGTTCTCGTAGTGGTCGACGACTTTGTCGCTGTATGCCATGTTCAGTACTCCTGATTCTGTCGGCAGCGTCAGTGCGCTGCCCACTGGATGGTACTGATGTCGATGCCTTCCTGGTACATGTCCCACAGCGGCGACAGCTCGCGCAGCTTGGCGACGCGGTCCTTCAGCGTCGACGACGACGTAGTCGATCTCTTCTTCGGTCGTGAAGCGGCCGATCGTCATGCGCAGGCTCGAGTGCGCGAGCTCGTCGCTGCGGCCGAGCGCGCGCAGCACGTAGCTCGGCTCGAGGCTGGCCGAGGTGCAGGCCGAGCCCGACGACACGGCGATGCCCTTGACGCCCATGATCAGCGACTCGCCCTCGACGAAGTTGAACGACATGTTGACGTTGTGCGGCACGCGCTGCTCGGGTGGCCGTTGAGGAAGGTCTGCTCGATGCCCGAGAGGCCGTCGACCAGCCGCTTGCTGCAGCATGCGGATGCGCTCGCATCTCGGTGCCCATCTCCTCGCGGGCGATGCGGAAGGCCTCGCCCATGCCGACGATCTGGTGCGTCGGCAGCGTGCCCGAGCGCATGCCGCGCTCGTGGCCGCCGCCGTGCATCTGCGCCTCGATGCGCACGCGCGGCTTGCGGCGCACGTAGAGCGCGCCGATGCCCTTCGGGCCGTAGGTCTTGTGCGAGGCCAGGCTCATCAGGTCGACCGGCAGCTTGGCCAGGTCGATCGTCGACCTTGCCGGTCGCCTGCGCGGCGTCGACGTGGAAGATGATGCCGCGCTCGCGGCAGATCGCGCCGATCGCCGGCGATGTCCTGGATCACGCCGATCTCGTTGTTCACGAACATCACCGAGACCAGGATCGTGTCGGGGCGCAGCGCCGCCTTGAGCTTCTCGAGGTCGAGCAGGCCGTCTTCCTGCGACGTCGAGGTAGGTCACCTCGAAGCCCTGGCGCTCGAGCTCGCGCATCGTGTCGAGCACCGCCTTGTGCTCGGTCTTGACGGTGATCAGGTGCTTGCCGCTGCGTCTTGTAGAACTGCGCCGCGCCCTTGAGCGCCAGGTTGTCGGACTCGGTCGCGCCCGAGGTCCAGATGATCTCGCGCGGGTCGGCGCCGACCAGCGCGGCGACCTGCTCGCGCGCCTTCTCGACCGCCGCCTCCGCTTCCCAGCCCCAGGCATGGCTGCGCGACGCCGGGTTGCCGAAGTGCTCGCGCAACCACGGGATCATCGCGTCGACGACGCGCTGGTCCACCGGCGTCGTCGCGCCGTAGTCCATGTAGATCGGGAAGTGCGGGGTCATGTCCATGCGAGGACGGCCTGCAAGCCTGGTCGCGATTACTTCGAGAAGGCGGCGCCCGAGCGCGAACACCGAGTTCGGCGCGGTGATCTTGATCGGCTTGACGACCGGCTGGGTCGAGATCGCCCGCTTGACCGGGTGCTCCTCGATCGAGACGCCCTTGGCGAGCTGCTCGTCGACCAGCTTCTTCAGCGAGACCGAGTCGAGGAACTCGATCATCTTGGAGTTGAGGCTCGCCCACAGGTCGTGCGTCATGCAGCGGCCGGCGTCGTCGCCCATGCAGTTTTCCTTGCCGGCGCAGCCGGTGGCGTCGATCGGCTCGTCGACGGCGACGATGATGTCGGCGACGGTGATCTCCTCGGACTTGCGGCCGAGCGAATAGCCGCCGCCCGGGCCGCGGGTGCTCTCGACGAGCTCGTGCCGGCGCAGCTTGCCGAACAGCTGCTCCAGGTACGACAGCGAAATCTGCTGCCGTGCGCTGATCGCCGCCAGGGCGACCGGGCCGGAATGCTCGCGCAGGGCGAGGTCGATCATCGCGGTGACGGCAAAACGGCCTTTGGTGGTCAAGACGCATCGAGTAACTCCTCAAGTCCGGTGTCGGAACGCTGCTTGCCAGCGGCAGTATCGGCAACTGGCAAAAGCCGAGCCGCGCGAGTCGACCTTGCCCTATCCCGAGTGATTTAGCTCGAGTATAGCGGAAGCCGACTAATTTGGTCGAGATTGAGGCGCTTCGATCAGGTTCCGCCGTTCAGCAGGGCTTACCGAGCCGGTGTGCCGGCCGGGCGCCGCGGCGATCGCGACGACGTTGTCGACGCACCGGCGCGCCGAACGCCTGCTCGCGCAGCGCCGCCAGCTGGTCGCGCACCCGCGCCGCCTTCTCGAACTCGAGGTTGCGGGCGTGCTCGAGCATCTGCTCTCGAGCAGCTTGATCCGCTTGCCCAGGTCCTTTTCGCTCAGCGCCTCGACCGTCGGCGGCGTCGCGCGCGGCCTTCGCAGGTCGTCCTTGGCGCTCTTGTCGCTGTAGACGCCGTCGATCATCTCCTTGATCCGCTTGACGACGCTCGCGCGGCGTGATGCCCTCGGCCAGGTTGTGCGCGATCTGGCGCGCCGCGCCGGCGCTCGGTCTCGCCGATCGCGCAGCTTCATCGAGTCGGTCACCTGGTCGGCGTAGAGGATCGCCTTGCCGTTCAGGTTGCGCGCCGCCCGGCCGATCGTCTGGATCAGCGCTGCGCTCGGAGCGCAGGAACCCTTCCTTGTCGGCGTCGAGGATCGCCACCAGCGAGACCTCGGGAATGTCGAGGCCCTCGCGCAGCAGGTTGATGCCGACCAGCACGTCGAACGCGCCCAGGCGCAGGTCGCGCAGGATCTCGACCCGCTCGACCGTCTCGATGTCGCTGTGCAGGTAGCGCACCTTGACGCCGTTGTCGGCCAGGTAGTCGGTGAGCTGCTCGGCCATCCGCTTGGTGAGCGTCGTGATCAGCACGCGCTCGTTCGCCTCGACCCGCTCGCGGATCTCCTGCAGCACGTCGTCGACCTGCGTGCGTCGCCGGCCGCACCTCGACCACCGGGTCGATCAGGCCCGGTCGGCCGCACCAGCTGCTCGACCACCTGGCCCGGCGTGCGTCCTGCTCGTAGTCGGCCGGCGTGGCCGAGACGAACATCGCCTGGCGCATCTTGGCGCTCGAACTCCTCGAACTTGAGCGGCCGGTTGTCGAGCGCCGACGGCAGGCGGAAGCCGTACTCGACCAGCGTCGTCTTGCGCGCCCGGTCGCCGTTGTACATGCCGCCGAGCTGGCCGATCATGACGTGGCTCTCGTCGAGGAACATCAGCGCGTCCTTCGGCAGGTAGTCGACCAGCGTCGGCGGCGGCTGGCCCGGCGCCGCGCCCGAGAGGTGGCGCGTGTAGTTCTCGATGCCCTTGCAGTGGCCGATCTCCTGCAGCATCTCGAGGTCGAAGCGGGTGCGCTGCTCGAGCGCGCTGCGCCTCGACGAGCTTGCCGGCCTTGACGAAGCTCGTCGAGGCGCTCGCGCAGCTCTGCCTTGATCGTCTCGATCGCCGCAGACGACCGCGCCGCGCGGCGTCGCGTAGTGGCTCGCCGGGTAGACGACGAAGCGCGGGATCTTCTGGCGGATGCGCCCGGTGAGCGGGTCGAACAGCGTGAGCGACTCGATCTCGTCGTCGAACAGCTCGATGCGGATCGCCAGCTCGCTGTGCTCGGCCGGGAAGACGTCGATCGTGTCGCCGCGCACGCGGAACGTGCCGCGCGAGAAGTCGATCTCGTTGCGCGTGTACTGCATGCCGGATCAGGTGCGCGATCAGCGTCGCGCTGGCCGAGCTTGTCGCCGACGCGCATGATCATCCGCATCTCGGTGTAGTCCTCGGGCGCGCCGATGCCGTAGATCGCGCTCACCGAGGCGACGATGATCACGTCGCGCCGCTCGAGCACGCTCTTGGTCGCCGACAGGCGCATCTGCTCGATGTGCTCGTTGATCGCGCTGTCCTTCTCGATGAAGAGGTCGCGCTGCGGCACGTAGGCCTCGGGCTGGTAGTAGTCGTAGTAGCTGACGAAGTACTCGACCGCGTTCTTCGGGAAGAACTCGCGGAACTCGCGTGTAGAGCTGCGCCGCGAGCGTCTTGTTCGGCGCGAAGACGATCGCCGGCCGGCCCGATGCTGGGCGATCACGTTGGCCATCGTGAAGGTCTTGCCCGAGCCGGTGACGCCGAGCAGCGTCTGGAACGCTCAGGCCGTCGCGGATGCCCTCGACCAGCTGCTCGATCGCCTGCGGCTGGTCGCCGGCCGGCGGATACGGCTGGAAGAGCTGGAACGGCGAGCCCGGGAACGTGACGAATTCACCTTCGCGCTCGGCAGCGGGCGCGTGCGACGGGAGCGACTTCGGTCATCGGGTCATGGCGGATAAAATGCGGGGTTGCTCGCGGCGCAGGCGGAACCGGACAGGGTACCGCAAACGGCCTGCTCGGGGCAAGGCCGAAGCTCGCAGCGGCAGCATCGGCAGATGGCGCGCCGCCCGATTCCAAGGCGCGCCAAGCACCCTCGAGGAACCTTTCGATGTCTTCGCTCTTCGACGCCGTCGAAATGGCGCCCCGCGACCCGATCCTGGGCCTGAACGAGCAGTTCGACGCCGACCCGAACCCGGCCAAGGTCAACCTCGGCGTCGGCGTCTACTACGACGAGAACGGCAAGCTGCCGCTGCTGCGCTGCGTGCGCGCCGCCGAGCAGAATGATGATGGAGGCGCCCAAGGCGCGCGGCTACCTGCCGATCGACGGCATCGCCGCCTACGACGCGGCAGTCCAGGCGCTCGGTGTTCGGCGCCGACAGTCGCGGCGCGTCAAGGCCGGCCGGATCGCCACCGTGCAGGCGCGTCGGCGGCACCGGCGGCCTGAAGATCGGCGCCGACCTGCTGAAGCGCATGAACCCCGACGCACAGGTGCTGATCAGCGACCCGAGCTGGGAGAACCACCGCGCCCTGTTCGAAGCGCCGGCTTCGAGCGTCGGCACCTATCCCTACTACGACGCCGCCGCCGAGGCGTCGACTTCGACGGCGATGCTGCGCCGCGCTCGAGGCCGCGCCGCGCCGGGCACGATCGTCGTCCTGCACGCCTGCTGCCACAACCCGACCGGCTGCGACCTGACGCTCGACGCAGTGGCAGCAGATGGTCGTCGCCTGCTCGGCGCGCGCGGCCTGGTGCCCTTCCTCGACATGGCCTACCAGGGCTTCGGCGACGGCATCGCCGAGGACGGCGCGGTCGTCGGCCTGTGCCTCGCACGCCGGCCTCGACTTCTTCGTCGCGACCAGCTTCTCGAAGAGCTTCTCGCTCTACGGCGAGCGGGTCGGCGCGCTCGGCGTCGTCTGCGCGCAGCGACGACGAGGCCGACGCGTGCTGAGCCAGCTCAAGCGCGTGATCCGCACCAACTACTCGAACCCGCCGACGCACGGCGCCGCAGGTCGTCGACCACGGTGCTGACGACGCCGGCGCTGCGCGCGCTGTGGGAGGAAGAGCTGGCCGGCATGCGCGAGCGCATCAAGCGGATGCGCGTCGCGCTCGCAGCGCCGGCTGGTAGGCCGCCGGCGTCGCAGCATCGACACCGACTTCATCACCCGCCAGCGCGGCATGTTCAGCTACTCCGGCCTCGACCAAGGCGCAGATGCAGCGCCTGCGCAGCGAGTTCGGCGTCTACGGCGTCGATTCCGGCCGCATCTGCGTGGCAGCGCCTCAACGAGCGCAACCTCGACGCCGTCGTCGCGGCAATCTCCCAAGTCGACCGAAGAAGGCTTCCGCATGATGCTCTATCGAGTGGTACGAAGCGCAGCGCGCGCTGCTGAGCCCGTTCTCCGAGTTCGCGAGCGCCTCGTCCAAGCTCTACAACCACCCGCTGTCGCTGTTCGCGCACACGCCGATGGCGCACCGCGTCTCGGCCGGCCTCGACCTGATGCACCGGCTGTCGAAGGACTACGAGAAGCCCGAGTTCAGCATCCGCTCGGTCGACGTCGACGGCGTCGACGTCGCCGTGCACGAGCAGGTGGCGATCGCGAAGCCGTTCTGCCGCCTGCTGCGCTTCAAGCGCTTCACCGACGACCTGCCGACGCTGCGAGCGCATGAAGGAGCAGCCGACGGTGCTGGTCGTCGCGCCGCTGTCGGGCCACCACTCGACGCTGCTGCGCGAGACCGTGCGCGAGCTGCTGAAGGACCACAAGGTCTACATCACCGACTGGACCGACGCGCGCATGGTGCCCGCCGACGAGGGCGCCGTTCCACCTCGACGACTACGTCGCCTACGTGCAGGAGTTCATCCGCCACATCGGCCCCGAGGTGCACGTGATCTCGGTCTGCCAGCCCGACCGTGCCGGTGCTGGCCGCGATCTCGCTGATGGCCAGCGCCGGCGAGGCCGACGCCGCGCACGATGACGATGATGGGCGGCCCGATCGACGCCCGCAAGAGCCCGACCGCGGTCAACAACCTGGCGATGAACAAGAGCCACGAGCTGGTTCGAGAACAACGTGATCTACCGCGTGCCGGCGAACTATCCCGGCGCGCGGCCGGCGCGTCTATCCCGGCTTCCTGCAGCACACCGGCTTCGTCGCGATGAACCCGGACCGGCACCTGAAGCTCGCACTACGACTACTTCCATCGACCTGGTCGCGCGGCGACGACGACAGCGCCGAGTCGCACCGCGCGCTTCTACGACGAGTACAACGCCGTGCTCGACATGCCGGCCGAGTACTACCTCGACACGATCAAGACCGTGTTCCAGGACTTCGCGCTCGTCAACGGCACCTGGCACGTCGAGCGGCGAGCTGGTGCGCCCGCAGGACATCAACGACGACGCGCGCTGCTGACGATCGAAGGCGAGCTCGACGACATCTCCGGCGCCGGCCAGACCGCGGCCGCGCACGACCTGTGCACCGGCATCCCGAAGGCGCGCCAGTTCCACTACGACGTCGATCGGCGCCGGCCACTACGGCATCTTTCTCGGGCCGGCGCTGGCGCGAGAAGGTCTATCCCGAGGTGCGCGACTTCATCGCTTCGACGCACCAGCACGCAGCGCCGGCGGCGCAGACGCTGGCCAAGACCGCGCCAGGCAGGCGCCGCGCCGGCGCGCCGAGCCGACGGGCACGCAGCGCCGCGAGGCGACGCCCGCCGGCAGCGCGCTCGACGCCGCGCTGCCGCAGACGCAGTGCACGCGCTGCGGCTACGCCGACTGCCGCGCCTACGCCGAGGCCATCGCCGGCGGCGAGCGCCGAGATCAACCAGCTGCCCGCCCGGCGGCGCCGAAGGCATCGCGCGGCTGGCGCGCCTCACCGGCCGGCCGGCGCTGCCGCTCGAACCCGACGCACGGCGCCGAAGGCCCGCGCCTGCTGGCGCGTGATCGACGAGAGCCTGGTGCATCGGCTGCACGCTGTGCCTCAAGGCCTGCCCGGTCGACTGCATCGTCGGCGCGGCGAAAGCCGATGCACACCGTCGATCGACGAGCTCGTGCACCGGCTGCGAGCTCTGCGTGCCGGCCTGCCCGGTCGACTGCATCGCGCTGGTGCCGGCGACCGGCGACGCGCACCGGCTGGGCGGCCTGGAGCGCCGCGCAGCGCCGAAGCAGCGCGCGACCGCTACGCGCGCCACCGCCAGCGCGCTCGAGCGCGGCGCGCGAGAACGACGAGCGCCTGGCCGCCACGGTCACGCCATCTGGCCGCGCCAGGAGAGCCAGTCGCCGCCGCGCCGGCCCGTGCATCGCGCAGGCGCGCGCGTCGCGGCGCGCGACGCGCGCCGCGCGCCGCGATCAGGACGCGACGCCGATGAAGCGCGCAAGACATCGCGCCCTTCTTCGCGACGCTGCAGCGACGCCAACCCGAGCCCGCAGACCGAGCTCGAATACGCCAGCGTGTTCGAGCTGCTGGCCGCCGTGCTGCTGTCGGCGCAGGCCACCGACGTCGGCGTCAACAAGGCGACGCGCGCGCTGTTCGCCGGTCGCCAACACGCCGCAGACAGATGCTCGCGCTCGGCGTCGGCAGGCGTCGACGACCTGCATCACGCACCATCGGCCTGTTCCGCACCAAGGCGAAGAACCTGATCGCGACCTGCCGCATCGCTGGTCGAGCAGCACGGCGGCCAGGTGCCGCGCGACGCGCGAGGCGCTCGAGGCGCTGCCCGGCGTCGGCCGCAAGACCGCCAACGTGGTGCTCAACATCGCCTTCGGCGAGCCGACGATGGCGGTCGACACGCACATCTTCCGCGTCGCCAACCGCACCGGCCTGGCGACCGGGCAAGACGCCGCTCGAGGTCGAAGACGAAGCTGCTCGAAGCGCGTGCCCGCCGAGTACCTGCCGAACGCGCACCACTGGCTGATCCTGCACGGCCGCTACGTCTGCCTGGCGCGCCGGCCGCTGTGCGAGCGTGTGCGCTGTCGGCGGGCTGGTGCGACTCAGCGCCGCCGGCGCTGAAGCGCGCCGGCGCCGCGGCGAGGGCCCTGGCGCTTCGCGGCGCCGGCGGTCGCGCCGCTAGCGCGCCGCGCGTCCGGCACGGACCTGGTCGAGCCACCGCGCACCGCCATGCCGTCGACGACGCGCGGTCCCTGGCGGCTGATGGCGTCGCCACGTTGCAGCGACGTAGAGCCAGCGATCGCCTGCACCGCCGTCATGCTGCGGATGGCTGACGCCGGGCGGCGAAGGCTCGGTCTGCATCGAGGTCGCGGCGCAGCCACGCGTCAGTGCTCGCGGTCTCGTCTGGCGTGATTAGCATCGCCTCGGGATCGGCGGCGAGCGACCGCTTCGGCCGCGACCTGATCGGCACCAGCGGCGTCTGAGCTTGCCTGCGAGGCACGTTGCGGCCGCCGCAGAGCTCAGTCACCTCGCTGACGATCTGCTTGCCGCTGATCGTCAGCGGAATTACCTGGTAGAAGACGCGCACCAGATCGTCCGCATGGCGCTTACGCAGCATCGCGAGCCGCTCGCGCAACGCGGCGGCCGCGGCGCCGGGCCGTCGCCTCGGTGCCGAAGCAGTTGGCCGAGACGCTCGATCGCGCGGACGACGTCGTCGAGCCGCTGCGGCTCGGCCGGAGCAGGCCGGATGCCGGCGCCTTCCAGCTGGTCGAGCTCGCGCGTGGTATTGCCGATGCGCCAGACGACGACGAGGTCGAGTTCGGGCGAGCAACCGCTCGACGTCGATCGGGAGACGTCGCCGATGCAGGATCGCCCGCGCCGCCGCTGCAGGAAAGTCGCTGCTCGAGTCGACGGCGACGATCGCCTGCCGGCGCCCGCCGCGAACACCACGCTCCGGTCGAAGGCTGGGCGCGAGGGTGACGATGCGTGCCGGTGGGCGCTCGGGCAGCTCGTGGCCGGCGTCGTCGACAACGACAGGCGCCACCTGCAGGTCGATCCCGAGCGCAACCAACAGTCGAACGCGAGAACGCAGTACTGCCTTGGGTCGCGCTTCGACCTAGCCGTGGGGTGAAATAGCCTCCTCCCCCTCCGGGCCGGTGACGAAGCGCCGCGCCCCGTGCAGCTCGACGCTCTCGATCGCCACCTCGAACACGCTCGTCATGCGTTCGGCGGTGAGGACGCTGTCGCGCCGCCAGCCACGGCGCCGCCCTTGCCGTCGAGGACGATGCAGTGGTCTGCGAGGATCCCACGCGAGGTTGAATCGTGCAGGCTGGCGGAAGCACGGCACCACCCGGCGCGCATGGTCGGCGAGCAGCGCGAGCAGAAGGCGCGCTTGGTGCGCCGGGTCGAGTGCGACGCCGGCTCGTCGAGCAACAGCAGCGGCGCCTCCTGGGCAGCGCGGTCGCGATCGCGACCCGTTGCCGCTCGCCGCCGAGCGCTCGCACGTCGATGTCGGCCCAGGCGGTCAGGTCGAGCCTCTCGAGCAGGCGATCGACAGCAGTGTCGCCCGTGCCTCCGGCCGGGTGCCACCAGGAGCCGCGGTCGCGCGCCAGCACCGCGGTCTCGCGCACCGTCGCCGGAAACGGGTCCGACCAGAACTGCGGGCTCCAGGCGCGGCGTCCGGCGAGCGCGTCCGGCGCCCACGCCGCCAAGCGCGGCCGTCGATGCGCACCTGTCCGGCAGCGAGCGGAAAGACACCGGCGATCGCGGCGAGCAACGACGACTGCCGGCGCCGTTGGGTCCGATGACGACCCAGCGCTGGCGCTGGCTATGCGAAGGTCGAGCGCACCGAACAGGTCGCGGCCGCGGGCGAGCCCGCCGGCATTCAGCCGCGAGGCCGAAGCAGCCTCGAGGTCGACGCCGGTCGTGCCTCGTACGGCCGCGCTCACTCGCTGCGCCTCGTCGCCGGCCGATGCAGCAGCATGGCGATGAACGCCGGCACGCCGATCGCGGCGGCGAGCACCCGACCGGAAGCTGCCGGAGCGACGACGGTGCGCGCCGCCGCGTCGACAAGGGCGACGAAGGCCCCTCCGCCGAGGCGCTCGCGGGCAACAGAAGAACACGGCCGCGCGCACCCCGAGCGCAAGCGCAGCATGGGGAACGACCAGGCAGAAGCGAAGCCGATGGCGCCGGCAGTCGCGACCGCGGCGCCGGTCGCGCCGCGGCCGCCAGCGTCAGCATGCGGCTGGCGCCAGCCGACCGGCACGCCGAGCGTCGCCGCCCAAGCGTCGCGTGCCAGCCAGTCGAGCAGCGTGCGCTCGGCCGGACACCACGAGCGCCAGCCAGCGCGATCCCAGGCGATCTCCCAGTGCGCAGCGCCGTTCAGGTCGCCGAGCAGCCAGACCGCGCCGCGCAGCTGGCCCTGGTCGGCGGGCTGAGGATGAGGAAACGATCGCCGAGCAGCCCGAGCCGATCATCACCCCGACAAGGAGCAGCGCGGTCGAGCTGTCCTCGCGCGCCGTCGAGGTCGGGCCGGCGAGACGCCGCCCGAGCAGGGTGAAGAGCGGACCGCGGCGAGGAAGGCGCCTGCGGCAGCCGCCGGCGTGCGCCGCCTGGAGAGCGAGCCGCCGGCACTGCCGGCGGGGGCAGGTGCCGAGCGCACCGACCGAGGCCCCGCCGGCGACGCCGAGCACGTACAGGTCGGCGAGCGCATTGCGCGTGAGGAGCTGCATCAGTGCGCCGGCCAGGGCGAGCGCGGCTCCGGCGCCGAAGCCGGCTAAGCACGCGCGGCACCCGAATCTGCCAGAAGATCTCCGGCGATGCCGCGCCGATGCCGGTCGAGCCGGCAAGCACGCGCCGACGCCGCATGCGCCCAGCGCGACGAGCGCGGTGGGGGGCGAGGGCATGGCGGATCTGCATGTATCGGGCTACAAGCCTTGGCCGTCGAAGCGAACGCCGATCAGGCCTGGCGACCGAGGGCTGTACGTA